>Ga0206101_1000076_pt1 | contig 31722 bp, 28 predicted proteins | sample 1B0metagenome_FD_148613 | JGI IMG/M metagenome (GOLD analysis project Ga0206101, IMG submission 148613) | Enriched microbial communities from leaf-cutter ant dump, University of Wisconsin, Madison, United States - 1B0 | ecosystem: Environmental > Terrestrial > Nest > Insects nest > Nest dump... | reverse complement strand
CAAATTTAATGTAACGGTCGTTACATTACAAAAGAAACAATAAATTTTTACGCTGTTCACTCTTTAAGGTTTACAGAAATGATATTCATCCCTTCTTTATGACCAGATGGCTTAATCCTGGATCATTAAGCAGCCTTTCCATTTCCGACTGGATAATGTCTTGTATGTCCTGTTTAATCTGTAAATAATTCCGTTGCACCATGCCGTTATCCAGCTTGCGGATAACCTCAATATTCTTATAGTTTTCTTCTTCTCTTTTCAGCGCTTCGTGGTCATTGATAATCTCGCAATGGAAGGTTTTTAAGTCTATTTTATTATCCGGGTCGTCTGCTACCATGCCTACGAACTCACCGGAACTAAGCCCTGAAATTTTAGAAGGCGGTATCGCTGTTTCCAGTTGCTTTGAACGGCTGATAGATGTATCGCCGCTATTAATCGAATAGCTTTCCCTGTCCTGCATAATTTTCCCGAAACGTTCGGAAAGCTGTTTAGCGGTATCACCTGTAACTTGTCCGGCTACGATATTGCCGGTGATATTCATAATTACATCTGCCTGCTCACGTCCGTAATCCTTACGAAGCTGGCTGAAATCCTGCACCCCTAAGCAGGTAGAAACCTTATTACTTCGTGCGGTGGCAATAAGGCTATCCATGTTGTTCAAATAAATGGTAGGGAACTCATCAAATACCAAGCTGCTTTTCAGTTTTCCCTTTTTATTGACCTGCTTAACGAGGCGTGTTACATACAGGGATAACACAGCTCCATAGATTTGTATCTTTTGCGGATTATTGCCCATGCAGACAATCTTTGGATCGTCTGGATTATTCACATCGAGGTTAAAATCATTGCCGGATAAAACGTAGTATAATTGAGGGGAAGAAAGCCTTGCCATAGCCACTTTTGCAGAAGCAATCTGTCCTTCGAGCTGCTCCATTACATCGTTCAGATAAGCATTCAGAAAGGGATTAATTAATACCTCGCACTCTTTGGCGGCTTCTGTTCTGAACAGCGTAAACAGGCTGTCATAGTCCGCCTGCATCAGCTCTATGACGTGGGGCAAAGTGCAAAATTCCCCGTCCTTGTATTTCTTCAGATACCATATTACAGCGGTCAGGAAGTTAATTGGTGATTCCACGAAAAAATCGCCTTGACGTTTTATCCACTCCCTGTTTAATCCCATTAAAATGGTACGAGCCGATTCCGCAGCATCGGTAATGTCGGTCATAGCAGATGGCTCTAAGGGATTGCAGCGATGACTTCGTGTTAAATCATCAAAATTGATGACATAAAACTTTGGAGGCTTGGGATACCGGTGCTTGTTTTTCAGCCAGGAATTATAGGTGATCCTTGTAAGGTCGTCGAATTTGAAATCGTAAACGAACATGGTAAACCCTTTGCGGATATGTTGTGTGATGACGTGCCTGATGACGAAGTAAGATTTACCTGCTCCGGGTGTGCCCAATACCATGATAGCCCTGAATGGGTTGATGATATTTATCCAGCTATTGCGTACCTTATTTTTTAAACGGTAGCGTGCCGGAAGATTAATAGAAAACTCGTTCTCCAGAAAGCGTTCTTCCTGCGGGAAAGTTTCGTTTTCCTTATTGAAAATATCCTTGTTATTGAACTTGCTTTTAATAATTCGGGAAAGCAGAGTGCCTCCCGAAAGCACCAGTAAAAAGCCAATTGCAGTGATGCTTGTGTAGACAATTGTCTTCTCCTGCACAGGCAGGCGAAGCATCATAGAAAGATAGCTTGCAAAATAGAGCAACAGCCCTGTAATAAGGTAGGCAAAGGCTGCTTTGTAACTCAATTTTTCATCCTTCCTGCCTTTGGCTCCGAGCAAAGAAATGGCAAGGAAGCCTAAAGCAATCAGCTTGCTTTTAATAAAATTACTGAATATGCCTGTGCGGTAAATATTACCTAAAATGCGGTCGCTGAAAGGACTGCTTAATCCCCATTCCTGGAACGCAGCATAGCAATAATAATAGAAGTGTATCACTAAAATAACGATGCTGATCAGCCTGGTCATGTCCAGAATTTTCCTCAGCGCTTGTTCGTTCTCACCTGTCTGTACAGCCATTGTCTCAAATTTTTATTGGTTATTGGAAATGTTTTTTCTTTTCTTCTTTTTCCTGCCTTTTTTCTTCAACTGTGCGGGCAGATAGTCGGCTGCCTGCTCAGGTTGTAGAAGGTCGTCAAGCAGGTTGGTAGCTGGCAATAAAACCGGAGGCGAATCGTGGTCTTGGGAAGTAGCAGTGATACCGGGTTTTGTTGTTTGTACAGGAAGAACCTCTGCTTCTGTTTTTTTACCCGTCTGTGGTAGTAAGCTGGGGTGTATTGGTTCATGTAAGCCGCACCTTTCCTGTATGGCTTTGGCGCTGTATTGCTTGCCTAATGCACTCCCGTTGAAAACACATTTGGTCTGATGATCCACATAGGTTAGCCCATATATTAGCCCTTCTTCATTCTGTCGCAAGGCTACGTGTATGCCTTTTCTTTCAAGTTGCTTCACCAATTCATCCAGTGTAGGCGTTTTCCCGATAAATAATTTGTCTATCTCGTTTTTGACACGGGCTTTAAAAGGCTGTCGTTTGGCATCATTCAGACTGTATTTTCCTTCCAGTAATTTCAGGGTGGGTTTACTGTAAATACTACTGGCTTTTATCGGTACGCCCACGGGGTTGCCGTCTTCGTCCAGAATGCGGTAAACCAATCCACCGCTCTGAAATATTTTTGAATGCTCACTACCCCGGTCAGCCGTAATATTGTACTGTTTCAGTACCGCATTCAGTTCCGGCAGGCTGGCATAATTATACTTATCCAGTACCGCATCAAGAACATTGGTAATGGCTCTTTTGGTTTCTGTACGTCCGTACTGCACTTTCTTTACATCAATGGGCTTTAACCTGAATACCTCCCTTCTTGCATGTGCATCAGCCGCTACAAGACCAAACATTTTTTCAATCTCTTTTCTTGCCGGTTCCGATTTGCGGATGCCCAGGTGATGCAGGTCAATACGCTTGCCGTCAGGTTGGATATTAGTAGTGACTATGTGGATGTGCGGGTGAGCAGCGTCGTGATGCTGATAAACAAGGTAGGGCTGCTCACCAAAGCCTAATTGCTGCATATAGACTTTGGTAATCTCCATCAACTTTTCCTTGCTTAAATGTGTTTCCGAAGGGTCGAAATTGAGTGAAATATGTACGCTGTTTCGTTTAACATTCTCGTTCAATTCTGTCCTTTTCAGCAGGTAGCCCAACTTTATTTTCAGGCTCATTTCATCCGCATTCAGGGGAAAATTTTCTGCCCCGATACACTCCGCTACGCCTTCTTTGACCTTGTTTTCATTGTAGTTGAAAATACGGTGCATGGAGTGACCGGCTTTGATCACCGCAACCATATTTCCAGCATTTTTTTGATGTTATTCCTGACTTCATCTACCTTATTGCCAAGTATTTTTTTCTCCACCTCATAGGCTATCAACCAGCTTCTAAACTCAGCGATCTGGCTAAGTGTATGCAGCTTTTTAACCGCCTGATTAAAGTTGTTTCCGACAGCATTTAACTCGTTGCGCAGGCGGGTAAGTTCTGTCATTAAGTCATCCTGCGAACTGTTACGGTAAGTCGTTACAATGGGCTTGTCGAATAGGCTGTGGCGTACATAATCGCTTAGCTTACGACAGGTAGAAGCCTTCCATTTCTTTTCAATTTTTGCATATTCATCGGGTGTCAACCGCAACCCGATAATGCGTGTCCTGTTTGAATGTTGTCCTTCCATCACTAATCATTTTCACATTTTCAAACTCATTTTCACATTTTAGCTCCCTGCCCACGAGTTCCGAGTGAAGGGCAGGCAAGATCCGGTTGTTTAACAACCGTTCATCTTGCCGATTGCTGAAAAGTTGCAATCTTTCAGCCTTTGGAACGTTTTAAGACATTTTAAAGAGCATAAGAGCGTAGTAGAAACTAAAGCACTTGAATGGGCTAAAGAGGTTCTTACAGCTCCTGTATCACTTACCTCAGTTTTTGCTTATGATTTTTCTTCTGCGGCTTACCAATATTTACCACCCAGTCGTTAAAGTCCTTATGGTTTTGGTAAAGACTGCTTTCATCTTTGTATTTACTGCTCAGGGAAAGTGCGTAGCGGCTGCAATTTTGTCCGGTTGTATCTCTATCTAAATACAGGCTGATGGTATTATGCTTTTCCATAAAAAGGCGTGCTGTCTCAAAGAAAGAAACGGAGTTCAGCACTACAAAATCAAAGCGGTCTTCGGGTTCATGTTTATGGATAGCCTTGAAAGAAAGGAAGTCAGTAAAACCCTCAAAAACGATTACTTCGTTGGCACTATTATCGAAGGTAGTAATACCCTTTGGCGAACTGCTGGCTTTGAAGTAAGGATTACGAATTTCAAAGCCTCCCAAATCGTTTTTGAAACCTATGCCGTAATACACTTTTTCATTCAGTTCATAGCGAACTTCACGGCAATATCGGTCGGCAATGTCAACGGGTATGCGCCGTTGCTGTAAATATCGCAGTAAGGCATAAGAGGAAAGCACGAAGTCGCCTAAAATCTTAATCTTGTTTTCCGGTTCAGATTCCTGTAAAGGTTGCCGGGTAACGGGCTTTTGAAAGGAAAAATTACCGCTTAAATTTTGAAGTAATTCTGCAACGGTACACCCGTGATAAAGAATAGCGAAATCAACCAGGTTGCCACCCTTGCCAAGACCATGATCATACCAACGGTTCAGCTTTCGGTTGACCTTGAAAGACGGTGTTTTTTCATCCCGTAAAGGGGAAAGATACCAATAGTCATTATTCCTGATCTTTGAAGGCTCATGTCCTAAATCTGACAGGAAACGAACCATATCCATTTCTTTGGCTTCACTGACCGTAAGCCGATTGCTCCTGAAATCCATAACTACACATTTTCAAATACACATTCAGTTCTTCGATGCGAAGTTAAACAGGTGATATGGGATTAGCCTATCCTCATCATATTTTGATGAGGATGTAGAGAGCTGCACTATTTACTTTTGTGCAGTGAGTATTGTTTAAATTAAAAACGTGTGATTATGCTAACGACAAGTGATGTAGCCAAAGTGTATGATACTATTCTCAGTATCCCAGGCATGAATGAAACAGTGAAGATTGACATGAGGATCTCCCGCAAAAACATATTGTTATTGCACAGTGTCCTCAAACGTGGGTTAACGGCTAAAGACGATGATAAATCGTCCGGTCTGCTGGAAAACATTCCGCAGGAAGCATTGCAGGAACTGCACGTAATCGCTGATGAGTATCTTACTAAAGCAGGCTTAACGGAACTCAGCGAAAAACTGAAGGCGCTTAGTACGAAGTAAGGAGCTAACTGACATTGTAGCCACTTGGAAATAAAATCATTTTTCAGGTGGCTATATCTTTTCTATAGAAAAAACCTGTTTCAGCTTATTTTCTTCCGACGACAAAGATGGCAATATGTACTTTTTGTCCATTGGTATCTGAATGGATGAAATCTGCATTTTCTATCCAGGAATTACACAAATCTTTATAAGCAAACCCTACGTTTCCTGTACGGGAATTTCCGTCTATCAATTGTTCAAGTTTTCCATCGGGTGTTGCCTGATAATAACTGTTCCATTTATCTTTATATGGACTTTGTGTATATAGTGTTCCCGAAGCGGGAATTTCAAATATTCGTTTTTCGCCATCCACTTTTTCAGGTGTACCCGTAGGCTGGTTAAAATATACTGATGCTTTACCTTTGAAATCGTTGGGCACAATGTACATATCAGCGTTTTTCTGCTTATTGTAAGCAAAAAGAAAACTGCCTGCAACGAATATTGCGATGATGATAAGAACCGATATAATCAGGCGGGTATCTGGCTTTGAATTGAGATCATTTTTCATAAGTAAGGTGTTAATTCTATGCGTGAGAAAGTCGTATCCGTCACAGGGCAACAAGAATAAGCATCTCATTTTTTGCTGCTAAGTACCCAGCCCTCTTCTGTTCTTATGTTTTGAATTTTATTGTCTGATAGCCACTTCAAAAAAGCAGCCATATCTTTTGGGGTAAAATGAACTACATCACCGTTATTAAGCATAATGGTGAAAAAGTCGCTTGCAGCAAGAAACTTAGATAATTGCGAGGCAGGATACTCAAAGCCCGGATAGTTGTTGGCTGAAGTCATACTACATTTTTTAAATAGTTTACCTTCTACTTGCAGCCTGGCAAAAAAAATAGCGCAGGCAACAACTTACCGAGCTGAGGTCTTAGGAAACCTGACAACAATAAGTGCGCCCACGCCGTAGCATGAGCGTTCTCAACTTGTTGTCCCATTGTCGTGAAAGTTCCTAAGTTCCAGCCCGGGACTCAAAGCAAAAACGCTTCAAGAATATTTTGGTGCAAAGGTATATTTTTAATATGATTTTTTGAGTATCAACCCGCTGGATCGCAACCCCAAAATGCGATGGAATCATATTTGGTAACTTTGGAACGGAAAAAATCATTATTTGAAGGGTAATGAGCAGCCAGAAGGCTGGTTTGAACCGTAATTTAACAGGTATCAGACACCCTAAAATGGTGAAATTAAATCAGCTTATTATGTCGTTGGATAGTAATGGACAGCATAAGTCCGGGTCAGAAATAATTCCCGACTTGCAAAATCTGCGTTCTTATGCGCAGATAAAAATGGCTTTGGGCGACCTGTTGCGCATCACGCATCAGGGGTTTATTACATTAGGGCGGAAGGAAGCAGAAAACGAGTGCCAGGAATTGTTGGTAAAACTGGCAGAAGACCGCTTTACCCTTGCTGTTTTGGGTCAGTTCAAAAGAGGTAAAAGTTCTCTTATGAACGCTGTTATTGGTCAGGAAATACTCCCTACGGGTGTGCTGCCGCTTACATCAGCCATTACTATCCTCCGGTACGGACCAAAGGAGCGTTTAATTATCGAGAAAGAAAATTCGTCCTTTCCTTCGGAACTTCCTCTTACAGACCTACCAGACTATGTAACGGAAAAAGGCAACCCTCAAAATCAGAAAAAGGTAAAGGCAGCTTATCTGGAATTACCTGTTCCTTTTCTTCGCTACGGACTTGAATTTGTAGATACGCCAGGTGTCGGTTCGGCGATAACGGCAAATACAGAAACAACCTATAGTTTTTTACCCTCTTGCGATGCTGCGCTATTCGTTACGAGCGTAGATACGCCCATGACAACCGTTGAACTTGAATTTCTGAACGCAGTGAAAGGATATGTCCATAAAATCTTTTTCATAGTTAATAAAATTGACCTCGTTGTTGATGAGGAAAAAAAGGAAATTCTGGATTTTGTCGCACAGACTATACACTCAAAAATAGGTCTTGACATTGATAAGGTTTTCCCTGTTTCATGCCAAGATGCTCTTACTGCAAGGGCAACCGGCAAGGAAGCTCTTTATGCGGAAAGCGGGCTGAAAACATTGGAAGATACTTTGGCGTTGTTTTTAACAGAAGAAAAAACTTCGACATTCCTTGCCGCAATCGCCCAAAAAGCTGAACGGATTATTAATGATGAAAAAACATGGGGTGCTTTTACGGAAACGTATGTACAGGAACGCTCTGCAACTATCCGGGCAGAAAAAGTGCGCAGTATCCATGAAGATCCTCACGATGCAGCGTTGACAATAACAAAAGCAGGAACAAATTTTGGCTCTATTTACCAGTTCATTGTAAGTAATGGGGTAAAGGCAACAGAAGCCTTTGTGCCTGGCACATCAGCCTCTCCAGCCGGTAAACAGGAAAATGTGCCGGTAGCTACCGTTGAAACCAATCAAACGACAAAAGAGATAGATTTGGAAGCCGACTTGCAGATTAGGGGATGCCCGGTCTGTGAACATATTATTGACCAGGCATTTGACTTTTTCGCACACTGGCAGTATCAAGTAGCTACAAATGAGGAAGCTCAGGCATCGTTTGCTTCGGGAGTAGCATTTTGTCCTTTACATACCTGGCAGTTGCAGTCCATGTCATCACCGCAGGGAGCTTCCATCGGCTATGCTCGCTTAGCGGAAGAAATGGCGCATCGCCTGAAGGCTGATAATATAATTAAGGGTGAACAAATGCGGCAGTGGATACACAATTCAACTAATTGCCCCGTCTGTAAATTTCTTCATGAAGCAGAGCAGCGATACGTGCTGCAATTACTGGAATCACTAAAGGACACTGAAAGTAAAAAACAATATAGTCGTTCAAATGGTAGTTGTCTTTATCATTTGAGCCTGATGCTGGACAGTTCCTCAGAAGAAGTACGGGATTTCCTTTTACATCATGCTATTGAAAAATTTGAGCAGGACGCAGAAGATATGCGGAGCTTTGCATTAAAGAATGTTGCGCTCAGGCGTTTCTTGCAAAATGAAAATGAAAAAGATGCTTACCGGCGAACAATAATACGGATTGTTGGGGAACGAAGTTTTTGTACACCGTGGACGCAGGATGGCACAATATAGCTTTGAATGAATAATCTTACTGATCATATAAAAACGCTTCGTGAGTTGGCTACTACTGTTGCCAGAGCCGACTTTTTCCGTGAGCTGGATGAACTGGAACTAAAGCTGCAACAGGAAAAGCTATATTTTGTTGTAGTCGGTCTTTTTAAAAGGGGCAAGTCATCGGTGATCAACTCGGTTCTCGGCAAGCAGTTAGCCCCGGTTGCCGTTACGCCGGTTACAGCCATTGTCACACTATTTGAATACAGCAGTGAAAAGAATGATGCTGTTATCCGCTTCAAGGACGGAAGGACTGAGGAAAGGAAAACTGACGAAGTGAGCCGGTATGTGAATGAGGATGAAAACCCTGCTAATGAGAAACAGGTACAAGTGGTTTCCATTTTTGACAATGCACCTATCTTAAAGGTAGTTTCGTTGGTGGACACACCGGGCATCGGTTCCAGCTTTGAACATAATACGGCTACTACCTTACAGTTCATCCCTAAAATTGATGCGGCATTATTCCTGTTAAGCGCAGACATGCCCATTTCCAGAATGGATACGGACTTTCTGAAGGAACTCAGGAAAACAGTACCCAAAATCGTGTTTGTAATGAACAAGAAAGACCTGCTAAGTGAAAGCGATTTCAGAAAGCTCGTTCAGCACAATACTCAAATGATTGCCGCAATAATGGATCTTCCGGCTGAACAGATTAATTTCATTTCGGTATCAGCAAAAGAATACGAACAGGGAAACGAAGGGAACGGTATTAACAGGCTCATTGGGGAAATTCAATCTATTGCAACGCATGAAAAACCGGAACTGCTTCAGAAAGCCTTGCTAAAAAGGTATCGCTTACTGCATCAGCAATTATTAATGCAGATGAAGCTGCAATCTGATTCCTTGCTCATGCCCTTACATGAATTAAAAGAAAAGCAGGAAAGATTGGACACGTCCATTGCTTTGATGCAGGATCAGCAGAATGAGTTTGAAAGCATTATCAAGGGCAAGGTAAACCTATTAGAAAGTCAGGTAAATGCTGTTATCAGCAAGGAATCGGCGGTTATCAAAAATGATATTTTTCAAAGGCTGGATAGTTTGGATGACATTTTAAAACCGGATATTTTATCAGCGACGCAACAAGAACTCGACCATCTGCTCATTTCCCGGTTTGAAAGCACTAAAAAGGAACTGGAACAACAGACAAAAGAACAATTCAAAACCCTTTTGCAGCAATACAGCGCCCGTTCACAAACCTTCCTCAATGAGTTGGCAACGCATCTTCATTCACTGCTTGGTATCAGCTTTGATATGATTGCAGACCGCTTCGACCTGGATGTGTACACAACCTTTTACCTGACGCTGGATAGTGGTATAGGAGTTATTCGTCCAGAGGGCTTTATTTTAAACCGACTGCTTCCTCCATCTTTCAGGAGGAAACAATTACTTCATAAATTAAGGAAACACTACAGCGACCTCATAGTACGCAACAGTGCGTCCATTGCTTACGATCTTACTTATAAAATTCAGGAATCATTCAGGAAGTTTAACTATGACCTGAATAACCGGTTCGTGGAATTATTGGAAAGCATACAGGAAATTATTGCCCATACTATACAACAAAAGAATAAAGCCGAAGACTTAATTGACCAGGACGTGAAGGATTTAAAAGAAAAAATAATGAAGATGGTATCCATTAAAATGGAAAATACGGGGTAACCGCTGCTTCATAATTACATGATTTCGCTAATGCAAAACGCAATTCATACAGAAATTCTACAACATTGGATAGTTAACTTGCGACATGAAGATATTAATCATTGAAGATGAAAAAGAGCTTTCCGAAAACATAGCCGCCTACCTAAAGAGCGAAAACTATGTTTGTGAGTTTGCAGCAACATATCATGATGCAATAACGAAAACGGGTATTTATGACTATGACTGTATTCTTCTTGATCTGATGTTGCCGGACGGAGACGGGCTGAAAATACTGGAGGAGCTGCGAAAGGAAAATAAGCAGGATGGGGTCATTATTATTTCTGCAAAGGACGCTATTGAAGATAAAATAACGGGGTTAAAGCTGGGGGCTGATGATTACCTGCCCAAACCTTTTCACCTGTCCGAACTGGGAGCAAGAATATATTCCATTATCAGAAGAAAGCATTTCGGCAGTTCCAATAGCATTCAGGTAAATGAATTGCATGTTGATTTACTGGCGAAAACAGCCAGCGTAAGGAACCGTCTGGTGCAACTGACTAAAAGGGAGTTTGACCTTTTGCTGTTTCTGTTGGGTAATAGAAACAAGACCATATCCAAAGCGGCATTAGCAGAACATTTATCAGGGGATATGGCAGATATGCTGGATAATTATGATTTTGTGTATTCTCATATAAAAAACCTGAAAAAGAAATTGATGGAAGCCGGATGTAACGATTATATAAAAACCACCTATGGCATGGGCTATAAATGGGAAACATGAACCGTTTACTTAACAAGACACTTTTATATTACTCCTTCTTTGCCACAGTTATCCTGTTGCTAAGCGCTCCATTCATTTACTGGACAATGGAAAAGCTATACAGGGATGATGTGGATGAGGCTATTTTATTACGAAGGGATGAGTTTGAAACTAATAACAGAAAGCTGCTTCACATAAGCGATATTCCTGTATGGAATCAGTTTAACAGGGACACACGAATTTTACCTGACACCGTTAAAAGTAGTCCCAAAGACAGCATTATTCAACAGATTTTTTATGATGCTCTGGTTCCCGAATGGGAGCCTTATCGTGTTTTGTATAAAGATGTCGCCATCGAAGGGAAGCCCTTTGTACTAATGATCCGGCTTAACCTTGTGGAGTCAGACGATTTGATAAGAACTATTGCCTGGATTTATATCGGAATACTGTTTGCACTGCTTTTGGTTATTTTCTTTATAACACGATTCGTATCTAACAGGCTATGGAAGCCGTTTTATGATACACTACATAAAATAGAGCTGTTCAATATAGAACTGCACAGTTTACCCGAATTTTCGGAAACAAAAATTACAGAGTTCAGCCAGTTAAATAACAGGCTTGCAAAGCTCATACAGCACAGTCTCCAGTCCTATGATACGCAAAAAGCCTTCACACAAAATGCTTCGCATGAATTGCAAACACCATTAGCCATATTTCAATCCAAGTTAGATTTATTGCTGCAAGACAATTCCCTGCGAAAAGAACAGGTAATCATTCTGCATTCGTTATATGAATCAGTGTCCAGGCTTACCCGCATCAATAAAAACCTTTTGTTACTTGCCAAAATAGAAAACAACCAGTTTGCAGAACTCACGTCATTTACGGTCAACGATATTGTTAAAGAGGTAATTCCTTATTTTACCGAGCAAGCGGAAAGTAAAAAACTGGCTATTGAAATGGACTTAAAAAGTGTTGTAAGTCTGAATGCCAACAAGGTGCTTGCTGAAATAATGATCAATAACCTGTTGCTGAACGCCATCCGGCATAACATTGAAAACGGGAAAATCATTGTCAAACTGGAAGCAAACAGCCTTTCAATTGCCAATACCGGCTTAGGGAAAGCATTGGACAGCCATACAATCTTTGAACGTTTCAAAAAAAATTCGGCGGATGCCCGGAGCAGCGGTTTAGGGTTGGCTATTGCCAAAGAAATATGCGACCGAAATAGCTGGGAAATCCAGTATAGTTTTGAAGCTCCGCTGCACCTTTTTATTATTCATTTCTGAAATCCAGAAATTCTCCAAAATCCCCCGGATAACTTCGCCTTGTAATGTATTGATGCCACCTGCGGTAAGTTTTGTGATGTACATACATCTGCAATAGTGTAGTGTGAGATCGAATGGCACAATGAATTTAAGTACGCTATGCGTTCATCTAAGAATAGGTAATCATGATTAAAAAGTTGGTTTTTCTTCTTTTAATGGCGGCTGGTTCGTCAGGTCAAACATTTGGGCAAAAGCAACTATCTGATTTTATTGATCAGGCATTTCAAAATTCGCCGCTATTGAAAACAAACAATATTCAGTCGCAGGCAAATGAATTGGATGCCCAGAGAATGGTTGCTGCTTTGACTAAGCCATCAATAGGCGCAGAAGTGAATTATCTGCTTGCGCCGATATATTCCAATGACCCCGGAAACTCCGGGTTTAAATTAAACCCGCCTAAGACAATTACGGACTATTACGGTTATGATTTGTCCGTAACCAATGGCGGACTGTACAGAGGTTTAGTCACTTTTGACCAACCGTTATTCAACCGGCAACGGATCAATGCGGTAAACGAACAGACAACACTTCAAAACCAGATATTATCCAATAATTCTACGCTTAGTAAACATGAATTGGAAAAGCTGGTAACAGACCAATACATTCTTTGCCTCCAGGATGTACATCAGCAGGAAGCAGTAACCCATATTATGGATATTATTAGTCAGCAAATCAGCATTACAAAGAAATTATCCGCAAACGGGCTGGCAAAGCAAGGTGATTATAAAGTGCTGGAAATTGAACTAAAACAACAGGAAACGAATATACAATCCTTACGAAACAGCTATAAGGTTCATTTGCTGGAGCTGTATAGCATCTGCGGTATGTCTGATACTACAATGGTAAACCTTGCATCAGTCAACCTCGATCTGACAAGTGCTACTGATGTAAATAGTTCGGCTTTTGTGAAACAGTATCAGTTGGATAGTCTTAGCCTTAGTGCCTCTCAAAAGCTATTTAACACTCAGTATAAGCCGGTGGTTTCTCTGTACTCATCGGCAGGATTAAATACCGTGTATGCACCTGATATATACAAGCGCCTGGGCTGGCAGGTAGGTATCCGGTTTACACAGAAATTCTTTGACGGTCACCAAAAGAAACTGAACGATCAAAAAACGAAGTTGCTGCAACAAACCACAGCTATCAACAGCGACTACTTTAATCAAAAAAATGAAAGCCAGAAAAATGCTTTGCTACAAGCTATCCACTCGATAGATGAACAGCTACAGTCTATACAGCAACAAATCAGCGATTATGACACGTTGCTCAGCTATTATCAAAAGCAGATAACAAACGGGCAAAGTTCTGTGATAGATTATATAACCGTATTGCGAAGCAATGCTGCTTTGCAGTTTAACCGAATAGCATTGCAAACAAACCGTTTGATTGCCGTAAACAACTACAATTACTGGAATTGGTAAATACTTTTTAAAATAAAACTACCATGCGTTTTATATTCTTTTCAATATTAATCATAGCATCCTTTACTGCCTGCAATCACAAGCAAAACAACCAGGATGATGTTACGCCCCGCTCAACCGTCAGCGTAACTACTGTTCAAACTGGAATAATGGTGCATAGCGAACAATTATCCGCCACTGCACAATACCTGCGACACAATACGGTAACTGCTCCGGTGGCAGGCTATGTTCATTTTGTGAAAATCAATTTTAATGACCGTGTTACCAAAGGACAGCTTCTTTATACCCTGGAAACCAAAGAGCGTAAAGCATTAGGCAATCTAAATAGTGATGAAACCAATCAAGACTATGGATTGATCAACGTATATGCGCCTATGAGTGGAGTAGTTACCGCTATACCTCAATCTCAAACAGGTGTATTTGTAGCAGAAGGCGGTGCGCTTTGTAATATTTCGGATATCAGCAGCCTCTATTTCCAGCTTAATATACCGTATGAATACAGCAAATACGTAAAGTCAAATACCTACTGTGTTATCACGTTGCCGGATAATACGAATATCAATGCCAGGCTGGAAACCCCTATCATACAGGCTAACACTGGTTTACAAACCATCCCTTATATGGCGAAGCCTGAAACGAATATGTACATACCGGAAAGCATTATCGCAACAGCAAAGCTGATCACTTATAAAAACAGCGACGCTATCATGCTGCCCAAAGCTGCGGTGTTGAGTGATGAACTGATGCAACGGTTTTGGGTGATGAAACTGGTAAATGATTCTATGGCTATAAAGGTTCCGGTAACTACCGGAGTGCAAAATGACAGCCTGATAGAAATTAAAAAACCAATATTCAGCAACAACGACAAAATACTCGTTACCGGCAATTATGGTCTTAGTGATACAGCTTTAGTAAAAGTGCTGAAATAGTTGTCTTTAAACAATTCTAAATACACGCCTGGTTATATGGAGCAAAGAAATTATTATAAAAAGTACAGTAAGCCTTTTTTGTTTATCGGAATATTGCTGGTATCGCTTGGGCTGTTTACTTACAGCAAAATGCAAACGGCATTGTTCCCGGAAGTGATGTTTCCTAAAGTGAAACTTATTGCGGATGTAGGTTCAACACCTATTGACCGCATGATGATCACAGTAACAAAACCTATCGAGAGCGCCGTTAAAAGAGTAAAAGGTGTAACGGTGGTGAAAAGCGTTACGAGCAGGGGCAGTTCTGATGTTCAGATCTATTTCAATTGGGGTGTGGATGTGGACAATGCAAGATTGCAGATTGAAAGCAGGTTGAATGAAATTAAAAACCTCCTTCCTGCGGGAACCAACATAGCAGTAGAAGGTTATAATCAATCGCTATTTCCTGTGTATGGCTTTACACTGGAAAGTGAGCAGGAAAGTACAGGGCTTATCGGTTTACGTGACCTTGCCATGAACACTGTTCGCCCGCTGTTTTCACAAATTGAGGGAATTTCTACCGTCATTCTGCGTGGCGGCAAAACAAAAGAATTTGAGATTGTACCGGACATTGTTAAAATGTCTTCGTTTGGAATTAAGCCTGACGACCTGATACAACTTTTCAAACAAAACAACTACGTTTTGTCCAATGGAAAAATTTCCAATTTCCGCAGACTGTACCTGACCTTAACCGATAATCGCATTAATGACCCGGAAGAACTGGCAAACGTAGTTGTCAAGAATACACCGCAACGCCTTATCCGCTTGCGGGATTTTGCTAAAGTGGAACTGCAACAGCAAACGGAATTTAATATCATCAACGCTAATGGGCATCAGGGCGTTATTGTTGACTTGGTAAAGCAGCCCGGTGTCAATCTCGTTCAGTTTGCAGACGCTGCGGATGCAAAAGCGGCTGAAATAAGAAAGCTCCTCCCCAAAGGGATTACGCTACGCCCTTATTACAATCAATCTGCTTTCGTGAATGACAGTATTAACAGCGTAATTCATACGATACTGGAAGGATTATTACTTGCTATCCTGGTAGTGATCATTTTCCTGCGTTCATGGCGTGCCAGTACCGTAGTCATTCTTACTTTACCTGTAACGCTGGGCTTTACAGTAATCGCATTGGGATTATCCGGCATTACCATCAATGTAATGTCTTTGGGGGGTATCGCTGCTGCTGTTGGACTTTTCATTGATGATGTTATTGTAATTATAGAACAGATATACCGTGTACATGAAGATCAGCCGAACAAAGACAGGTTTGAAGTGGTAAAAGACGCTATTAAGGATCTGTTTCCTGCAATGGTGGGTTCATCGCTCAGCACCATCGTTATTTTTCTTCCTTTCGTTATGATGGGCGGGTTGGCTGGTGCATTCTTCAAAGAACTGGCAAAAACAATGGAACTGACATTAGTTTGCTCCTTCTTTGCTACCTGGATCGTAACGCCCGTGCTTCATTTGCTTATTGGTTACAGACCACATAAAGGAGCGCATGTGCATAGTGAACAGGAAAGCCTAAACAGGTACAAATGGCTTACCAACCTGTATAAAATACCCTGGTTGGCTTTTGCATTTATTATCATCCTGATTGTTGCGGGATGGTTTGCCGCAGGCAAATTACAAACAGGATTTCTGCCGGAGTTAGATGAAGGAACGATTGTACTTGATTATTTCTCTCCCAGTGGAACAGCTATTGAGGAAACAGACCAGCTATGTCAGAAAATGGAAAAAATTATTCTGGCTAATCCCAATGTGGAAAGTTATTCCCGAAGAACCGGGCTAAGGCTCGATTTTAGAAATGTAGCGCCCAATTACGGGGATTATTTAATTCAACTGAAAAAGAACAGGAAGAAAAAAACAACCGATATAATTAATGAATTGCGCAGCAGCATTCAATCTTCCGTTCCCGTAATGAACATTGAATTTGGACAGCGCATACAGGATTTGCTTGGCAACCTGATGAGTACGCCCAGCCCCATAGAGGTAAAAATATTCGGAGATAACCAAAAGCAACTTGAATTACTGGGGCGCAAAGCAGATAGCATCATGCGGCACACCAAAGGCTTGGTTGACGTTTCTAACGGTATGATTTCCGCCGGTCCATCGGTCATCATCTTACCGAATGATGTAAAGCTGGCACAGTACGGCATTTCTCTTTCGGATTTCCAAAGCCAGCTAAAAATGTACACGGAAGGTATCGTACTTGGAGACAATGCAACCATTACAGAGCCTTCGCCGGTACAGGCTTCCATGTTGGGCAACCTACAGGTAGGACAGATACAGGATGGCGAACAAATGCGTAAGATACGCCTGCGTATTACCAATTACCAGGATAACGACATTGACAAGATAAAGAAGCAGATGATTTTTTTGCCTGATGGGAGTTTAAAACCGCTCTCCTTCTTCTGCGATATAAAAATGGAAAAGGGAGAAATTGATTATAAGCGTGAAGATCTGAAATCCTGTGTTGTGCTTACTTCGAGGCTTTCAGAAAGGGATTTAGGAAGTGCTGTAGAGGAACTAAAAGAGAGCTTTTCCAAACAGCTCAATTTGCCACCGGCATATTATGTCAATTTTGGCGGGGCGTATGCAGAGCAACAGCAATCCTTTAAGGAGTTGCTTACCATTCTCGTTGCTGCCTGTTTGCTTGTCTTCACGGTACTGCTGTTCCTGTTCAGAGAATGGATTATGTCAATTTTAGTGCTGGGGATTTCAGTATTGGGCATTCCGGGCTGTTTGTTCGCATTGTACCTCACACATATTCCCCTGAATGTAAGCAGCTATACAGGTATCATTATGATAGTAGGTATTATTGCCGAAAATGCCATTTTCACGGTCAATCAGTTCCGGTACAATATGCGCCTGTCGAATGGTGATGTAAGCAAGTCGGTCAATTACGCTTTGGCACTGAGAATCCGTCCAAAACTGATGACAGCCATAGGAGCTATTTTAGCATTGCTTCCTCTGGCGCTGGGAATAGGCATGGGAGCGCAAATGCAACAGGCGTTGGCAATCGCTGTTATTGGTGGATTTGTTACAGGCATTCCTTTGTTGCTGTTCGTGTTCCCGACATTTTTACGCATCATTTTTTCCAGAAAAAAGAAATAGTGTAGAATATGATTACCTAAATCTCATTTAATAGGTCAGTAAAATTTAATTTATATGTGGTGGATATACGCTTTACTTTCAGCTTTGTTTGCTTCTTTAACAGCCATATTTGCCAAAGTTGGTATTAAAGGCGTAAACTCTAATTTGGCAACAGCCATTCGCACCGTTGTTATTCTATTGGTAGCATGGGGAATTGTACTTGCACGAAAAGAAGCCAAAGGAATAACCGATTTGTCTAAACAAAATATTTTATTCCTAATCGTATCGGGCATTGCAACAGGCTTGTCGTGGATATTTTATTTTAAAGCATTACAGTTAGGCAAAGTATCGCAGGTAGCGCCCATTGATAAATTAAGTGTGGCTTTGACTATCATTTTATCTGTTCTTTTCCTGGGAGAAGCATTAACGCTTAAAACTGCTATTGGTGCTGTGCTGATTGTTGCGGGAACCGTAGTGCTAATTTTTTGACAACACTACTAAAAATGAAGTATGCAAGAAAAACCGGACAATAAACAAAGCGAAGAAAAGAAATCGGTTGATTTGGAAGCAAGCACCGTGCTAACAGGGCTTACCGATACGGAAGTGCAGGCAGCTTTAACCAGGTTTGGTTATAACGAAATCAAGGAAGAATCTGCTCATCCTGTTTGGGGCGTTTTAAAACGCCTTTGGGGTCCCATTCCCTGGATACTTGAAGCTGCGCTGATATTGGAAGTTTCTTTAGGTAAAATTCTTCAGGCATCTGTAATTGCAGTCCTGCTACTCTTTAGTGCCATTGTTGGAGAAACACAGGAACGAAGGGCACAGAAAGTAGTAAGTTTTTTGAAACACCATTTACAGATTACCGTCCGTATCCTGCGAAACGGTATATGGAAGTTCCTTGCTGCACGGGAGCTTGTTCCTGGTGATTATATTCACATAAAGACCGGCGACATTGTTCCGGCAGACTGTACGATCAGTCACGGAAGTGTGGAATTAGATCAGTCTGTACTTACCGGAGAGTCAGCATCGGTAACACGTTCTGAAAAGGAAGTCATTTATTCCGGTTCTGTTGTCCGAACAGGCGAAGCCATTGCTTTAGTAACGGCAACGGGTTCTCATAGCTTTTTCGGGAAAACTGCTGAGTTAGTGAAAACTGCATCTGCACCCGGTCATCTTCAACAGCTTTTATTCACGGTAGTTCGTTACCTGGCAATTATTGACGCTATTCTCGCTGCTATACTTTTGGTTGCTGCTCTTTTTAATGGCTATGCCATACTTCCGCTTTTACCGTTTCTTGTGGTATTAGTGATTGCCACCGTACCTGTTGCCATGCCTGCAAGTTTTACTGTTGCTAATGCCGTTGAAGCCCGTGTATTGGCAAAAGAAGGTGTTTTGATTACAGGATTAACTGCCATTCAGGAAGCGGCAACAATGCAGGTACTTTGTATAGACAAAACCGGCACACTAACACAAAACAAACCTTTGATCGCTTCCATTTTATGTTTTTTAGGCGATAGCGAAAATGAACTGCTGGCTTATGCCGCAGCAGCTTGTGATGCTTCATCGCAAAATCCCATTGATATTGCCATTTTGCAGGAACTGAAAAAGCGTTCCCTTAATCCGTTTGTGCGTGAACAGTACATTCCCTTTAACCCAATTAAAAAATGTTCCGAAGCATATATACAGCAAGATGGTCAGGCACAAAAAATAGTGCTTGGTTCACCGTTTGTTATGGAAGCGTATGCAGCTTCTGTACCACAGTTAAAAGAGAAGGTTGCGGAAATGGCGGCAGATGGCGGCAGGGTTTTAGCGGTTGCCGTTGGTGTGGAAGGAAATATTACTGTGCGTGGTTTATTAACGCTTGCCGATTTGCCGAGAGAAGATGCAGCAATACTTGTACAAACTATTAAAGGCTTAGGCATCCGGCTATTGATGATTACAGGTGACACACCGGCAACAGCGCAGGTCATTAGCCGTAAACTAAATATCGGGGAACGCATTGCTAACTTATCCGCTGCACTTCAATCTCCCCTCGATTATGACGGTATCGCCAATGTTTATCCCGAAGAAAAATATCAAATCATACAAGCACTTCAAAAGCAGTATCTGATTACAGGCATGACCGGAGATGGCATTAATGATGCGCCTGCGCTAAAGCAGGCAGAAGTTGGTATTGCTGTCAGTTCAGCTACCGATGTTGCCAAAGCCTCTGCAAAGGTAGTATTGACCAATCCCGGTCTTCAGGACATTGTGAAAATAGTTCACGGCGGTCGGCGTGTGTACCGCAGAATGATGACGTGGACGATTACGAAGATTACAAGAACCATAGAGCTTGCGGTGCTGCTAACAATTGGTTATATCGCAACCGGGGATTTTGTAGTTCCGTTAAGTTTAATTGTGCTGATAGTTGTGTTCAATGATCTTGTAACCATTACACTCGGAACTGACCGTGCCTGGGTTTCGCCAACATTGGAGCAATGGGATGTAAAATCCATCTCCAAACTTTCCGGTATCCTGGCTGCGGGCTGGCTGGCGCTTGCGTTTGTCATTCTTTGGGTAACACTTAAAATATTAAAACTTCCATTTCCGCAGATTCAAACGTTGATGTTTCTGTACCTCATTTATTCAGCACAGGCAACGATATACATTACACGGATACGGGAACACTTCTGGTCTTTTCTTCCGAGCCGTTTGGTGATTGTTGTTACGCTGGGAAATATAGTGGTATCATCTATTCTCGCACTCAATGGCATTCTGATGAAAGCAGTTACACCCGCTTTGGTTTTCGGCATTCTTACGCTTGTTATTGCTGCTTGTTTTTTATTGGATGCCGTGAAGATCAGCTTTTATAAAAGGAATGCGGTTGGGGGATAATTAAGTAATAGCAGCGAGATGTTTAGCTTCTTTAACAAAATATAAGCGAAATACGATTTTTTTGCAAAAAAATATTATTTTTGTATCCTTACGACAATAGGAAATGGTGTCTTCCTACTTGAACCGCTCATTATTTTGAGCTAATGGCGCCTACAAATTATTGGATTTATCTAATATTCAATTTATAATTTGTAGGAATGAAAAGGCTAAAGACCTCCTTTGAACACGTTTTTATTGTCTCTTATCTCTTTAAGTGGACTTGTTTAGTATTCCCTGTCTCTTTAACGGTAGGCTCCCTCGTTGCACTCTTTTTATGGCTGCTGGACAAAGCCATGAACTTCCGTTTTGCTCATCCCTGGCTACTGTTTCTTTTACCGCTTGCAGGGATATTGATTTACTTCCTGTATAAAATTTCAGGCAAAAATGCCGAAGGCGGCAATAATCTCATCATGGATGAGATACACGATCCGGGCGGTGGCGTACCGTTCAGGATGGCTCCTTTGGTATTGCTTACCACAGTTATTACACACCTGTTCGGCGGCTCTGCCGGCAGGGAGGGTACGGCAGTTCAGATTGGCGGTAGTTTAGCCCAGTTTTTTGCCAAAAGGCTCAAACTCTCTCAGGAAGATGTTAAAACGCTGCTGATGACGGGTATTGCCGCAGGATTTGGTGCTGTGTTCGGGACACCCATTACAGGGGCTATTTTTGCCTTAGAAGTGCTGGCGTTGGGTAGGATCAAGCATGATGCCCTGATGCCCTGCTTTATTGCCAGTGTGCTGGCAGACATTGTTTGTTCCGCCTGGGGTATTCATCACACCCATTATCAAATCAATTTCACAGACAAGGGTATCATTTTCCTCCGTTATTTTCATTTTGACTTCCTGTTATTAATCAAGGCAATAATAGCCGGTGTTGCGTTTGGTCTGGCGGGATATATGTTTGCCGAACTTTCCCATACTATCAAAAATTACAGTAACAGGTGGATTAAAATAAAGTGGCTTATTCCGGCAGCAGGCGGACTTGCCATCATAGTATTTACTTACTTGTTAGGAACACAGGATTACCTTAGCCTCGGTGTAAAAAATCCTGATCCGAATGCTGTTTCGATTACTACCTGCTTTACACCCGGCGGCGCTACTTATTATAGCTGGCTGTGGAAATTGCTGTTTACTGCTATTACGCTTGGAACAGGCTTTAAGGGTGGCGAAGTAACGCCGTTATTTTTTATTGGCGCTGCGCTGGGGAATACCATCGCCACATTAACCGGCGCACCGGTTGACCTGATGGCAGGGCTTGGATTTATAGCAGTGTTTGCGGGAGCTACCAATACACCTATTGCCTGTACCATCATGGGTGTAGAACTATTCGGTGCAGACAATGCGCTCTATTATGCGGTAGCCTGTTTTACCGCTTACTATTTCAGTGGGCATTCAGGCATTTACCACGCTCAGAGAATCGGCGTTTCCAAAGTAACCAAATTGAATCACCATACAAATGAAACCTTACATGAAGTAAGACAAAAACGTATCAAAAACAGAAAATTATGGTAAAGAAAGTCAAACACCATTCGTTAGGCAAGCTGGAAATATACATTGCTCCGGCACATAAGGTACAGCATGGTACACGAAGCCTATTCCGTAAACTGTTTCCAAAATCTACCTACATGCACTTGATCCAGGATGCAAGAAAAGAAGGTATCATCAACGCTGCTGCGCACAGTACCCATACCAGTTTCACCACCGATGGAAAAGTGATTACTTTTAGCGTGGAAGGTGATAATTCTAAACTGGCTATGTGTGTGGAACTGGTGGACAAAAGGGAAAAACTGGAAGCATTTTTCCTGAAGCACCAGGATTTGCTACGTGAAAAAGTGGTGATCTATAAAGAGGTTGAATTTTGGGATGTCGAATAAATGGAATATGAAAGCAATATTAATGATATGGCTCGGCGGAGGTATCGGTAGCGTATTCCGCTATCTGGTGCAGCTTGGAGTAAGTAAACTGGTCAACATTACTTTTCCGGCAGGTACTTTCCTGGTCAATATTACTGGTTGCTTTGTTATTGGGCTATTGTACGGCTTCGCTAATAAATATGCTACGCTGACTTTGGAATGGAGGATGTTTCTTATAACGGGCTTATGTGGTGGATATACAACTTTCTCCAGCTTTTCGTACGAAAGTATCAGCCTGTTCAGGCAAGGCAATTATACCTACTTTATTCTGTACATACTGCTAAGCGTTATTGCAGGATTATTCGCAACGATGGGAGGAATTACTATTGTTAAATAAATTAATAGCAACGTTATGGAAGCACACTATAAAAAAATACTGATTGCCATTGATAACAGCGCTCATTCAATGAAGGCTGCAAAGGCAGGCTTTGCGTTGGCACACGCTTTGAGGGCTACCATTGGGTTATTGTATGTGGTAGATAAATCAAAAGAGGTGATCAGTGCAGACTTAGGCATTACACCCCAGCAAAGCGGAACCGTTTTATTAAACGAAGCGGAGAAAACAATCGAGCAATATATTCGTTTATATAATGGCGTTGATCGTATAGAGCGTTTTACACCGGAGGGTTTTCCAGAAGAGGAAATCATCAACATCTCTAAAGAATGGGAGGCAGACCTGATCATTATGGGAACCCACGGACGTACAGCCATAGGAAAAATGCTTACCGGCTCAGTTGCAGAATACGTTATACGTCACTCAACTATTCCGGTATTAATAACACCTCCAAGAATGGAATAAATTGTTATCTTTGTAAAGACTGGTGATGGTGTCCACCAAATCAACCGCCTTATAAGAAGGACGATGGCGCCTACAGGATAGATTAAGTAATTAATTTAATTCAGTAGGCATGAAATTATCTCAACAGTTCGCAGGCAACTTGTCTGTTATCAAAAAAGTCCTTTGGTGGTCACTTCTGACACTCCCTTCCGCATTTATTATCGGCAATGTTGTTGCCCTGTTCCTTTGGTCAATTGACAAAGTAACCGCAGTCCGTTTATCCCACCCGCAAATTATATGGTTTCTCCCGGTTGCCGGTATAGTCATATACTTTATCATCAGGGCATTCCGTGAAACCAGCAGCAATATTGTTTTCCAAAACATTCATGCTAAGAACAACGGCATAACAGAAAAATCCTCGCTGCCTATTTTCTTAACTACAATTATCACTCACTTGTTTGGTGGCTCTGCAGGGCGTGAAGGTGCTACCTTTCAAATAGGTGCAAGCCTTAGCCGCCTTTCTGCAAAGCTGTTCAAACTAAGCGAACCACAATTTAAAGTGGTTTGTACTTCCGGTATTGCGGCTGCATTCGGGGCAGTTTTTGGCGTGCCCATAGCCGGTGCTTTCTTTGCGCTCGAAATAGTGCGTGAAGGTACTTTCCCCTACAATGCCCTTATTCCCTGCATTATAGCCAGTATCGTCGGTACACTGACCTGTAATTATTGGGGTGTTCATTTAACGCAGTTCCAATACATTTTTGCTTCCCAAAGCCATCCGATGTTCAATGGCAATTTTTCTCCTGACCTTTTACTATTGGCAAAGGCAGGCGCAGTCGGTGTAATAATGGGGCTATTATGTTGCTTATTCTACCTCGTATTGCAATACCTGAAACAAGGGATAGATAAATTAGCATCACCTAAATGGGCAATTCCGTTCATCGGCGGGATACTTCTTGTTGCACTGTATTTCGTATTTGGCACACAGGAATATTTAGCACTTGGTGCAACCAGTTTGGGTCAAAATACAGTAAGTATCGCATCGGCATTTAACGCAGGTGGAGCGGATACATGGAGTTGGCTAATCAAACTTCTTTTTGTTGTAATAACATTGAGCTTTGGCTTCAGGGGCGGTGAGATCACACCCCTTCTTTTTATCGGCGCTACGTTGGGCAGCGTCTTAGCTGTCGTTTTTAATGCTCCTGTTCCCTTATTTGCCGCTTTAGGCTTTATTACCATGTTAGGCGGCTCTGCCAATACACCTTTTGCCGCTACTATCCTCGGTATAGAACTGTTCGGAGCGGAATATACTTCTTACTACGCATTTGCCTGTTTTATTGCCTATTTCCTTAGTCCTACAAGGAAAAAGATTGAACTGCTGCAAGCGCCTACTGTGCCGAAACTCTTTGATGCAGATTATTTAAAAGAATGGTCGTTGGACAGGAAAATAGAAAATGAAAGACTTGAAAAGAAGAAAGACGAAGATGAGCCAAGTTATCTTGAAGGAGAAGGAAACGGAAGAAATAACGCCGATTTTGAAATGTTATGAAGACGCATATAAAAAACATACCGCAGGAAGAGATAGATAAAATGAAGCAATGGCTGCATGAGCAAGGAATGCTCGTCAATATTACTTCAGAAGATTATGTGGGTTTAATCCTGTATAAACTCTTTGAATTTGAGGAGCGGTTAAAAAGAATAGAGTTCAATCAGCAAACGCATTGGTGTAACACTCAGATAGAATAAACGTGTTACAGCTTTTTTTAAATAAGAAACGAAAGTGAAAATTATGAAGATTACAAAAATTCATGCAAGAGAGGTACTCGATTCAAGAGGCAATCCTACGGTAGAAGCCGAAGTAGAATTGGATAATAAATTCAGAGGTCGTGGTATTTCGCCCTCCGGTGCAAGTACGGGAGGAAAAGAAGCAGTAGAACTGCGTGATGGAGATAAGAAACGCTATAATGGCAAAGGAGTTTCCCTCGTGGTTAATAACGTCAATCTTGTTATCAGCAAAGCCCTGATCGGTAAAAGCCTTACCCATCAGCAGGAAATAGATAAGCTGATGATTGACCTGGATGGAACCTCGAACAAATCCCGGCTGGGTGCAAATGGCATACTGGCTGTTTCTATTGCCTATGCCAATGCCGCCGCTGCTTTTAAGCAAATTCCGTTATACCGGCAGTTTAGCAATGACAACTCCTACACACTGCCAGTACCCTGCATGAACGTAATTAATGGTGGCAGACATGCCGACAACAACGTGGATTTTCAGGAGTTCATGATTGCGCCCCATCATGCACCTTCTTTTAAAGAAGCTATACGCATGGGGGAAGAAACTTTTCATGCGCTTAAAGACATTCTGAAAACGAAAGGCTACTATACAGGTGTAGGCGATGAAGGCGGATTTGCGCCCAATCTTAAATCAAATGTGGAAGCGGTAGAGATCATCCTCGAAGCTATCCACAAAGCAGGATATAAAGCGGGAAAGGACATTTCCCTGTGCATTGACCCAGCCAGCAGCGAATTATGGCAGAATGGTCAGTACGTGTTTTTTAAAGACACCAGTAAAAAACACATGACAACTGCCGAAATGATTGATTTGTGGGAAAGCTGGCTGGGTCAATACCCAATTGTACTGTTGGAAGATGGCTTGGGAGAAGATGATTGGGAAGGATGGCAGCAACTCACACAAAGGCTCGGAAGTAAAACTGAACTTGTTGGTGATGATATTTTCTGCACCAACCCTGCCATCCTTCAAAAAGGCATTCAGCAGAAAATAGGTAATTCGGTGCTTATAAAGCTAAACCAGATAGGAACTGTCACCGAAACATTTCAGACAATAGAACTGGCTAAAAAGAACAACTATAACTGTTTTATATCCCACCGTAGCGGAGAAACGGAAGATACCACTATTGCTGATTTGACTGTTGCTTCAGGCGCAGGGCATTTGAAAACAGGAAGCGGTTGCCGGGGGGAACGGATTGCCAAATTCAACAGGCTTTTGCGTATAGAGGAAGAATTAGGCAACAAGGCAGTATTTGCAGGCATTAAAACATTTAAAAACCAGTAGTAGCAGTATGCAACAATCTCAGCAGGTCATACATCCCTGGCATATCAGCATCGGCAATAATGCACCGGAAATTGTCAATGCGGTCATTGAAATTCCGAAAGACAGTCGCATGAAATACGAACTGGATAAAGAATCGGGATTATTAAAATTAGACCGTGTTATTTATTCTTCCATGCACTACCCGATGAACTACGGATTAGTTCCCCAAACTTATTTTGACGATGGAGATCCGCTGGACATACTGGTTATGTGTTCTTATGAAATTGTTCCGCTCTGCGTTTTAGATGTTCGGGTAATAGGGATTATGCACATGGAAGATGAGCATGGTATTGACGATAAAATATTATCCGTAGCAGCACATGATCCGGCTTACGAACATATTCACGATCTGCAAGACCTTCCTCAGCATCACATGGATGAACTGAAAAACTTTTTTGAGGGCTATAAAGCACTGGAACATAAAACGGTCAAGGTGGGCAATATGTATGGTAAGGAACAGGCGTATGAATGTATTCAAAGAAGCATACAACAATACAAAGAAAAATTTAAAATCAGTTAAGCGTATTAAAAGAACGTGATTTAATTATGTCGCCGTATGAAAGAGATTGTCAAATATTAGAATGGACAAACACAAATCGCATAAAAGTATTCGACAACCTGTTGGTTGGAATAACGGACACAGCTTATATGGTGGCTTTATTGATTGGCTTATTGGTTTTAATAAGCGGATTTATGAAGAAAGACACTCTATTACGACGAAAGGGCTGGGAGGTGCTTGGCGCTCTGCTTGCCAACTCTGTTATTGTAAACGTGTTGAAATACACGATAAACAGGGAACGCCCTTTTGTGCAGGATAAGCTGATTGAAAAACTTTCTACCGGCGGAAGCCCGTCTTTCCCTTCGGGTCATACTGCAGATGCTTTTGTAGTCGCCACATCCATGTCTTTGCTCTTCTATCCAAAGTGGCAGCTATTAGTTCCAATATGGCTTTGGGCAATAGCAATAGCATATTCCAGAATAGTATTGGGCGTTCATTACCCCAGTGATGTATTGGGTTCTATGATCATTGGAAGTATGATAGCCGTAATTATAAATTTTCTCATTAAAAATCGAAAAACAGACAAAGACATGATATTGATAGAGTGAAGAAATAAAGGATTCCACTTTTTTAAAGACAACAGTATGAAACTTGCCATTATTAGCGATATACATGCCAATCTGCCAGCGTTGGAAGAGGTATTGAATGGAATAGATTCACAAAAGGTGAATGCCATTTATTGCTTGGGTGACCTCGTGAACCAAAACGTATGGAACAACGAAGTAGTTGAGCTAATTCGTAAAAGAAAAATATCTACCATAAAGGGCAATCATGATGCAGGTATAGGAGAAGGAAAACATTTTTTCCCGTTTTCATACACATTTACCGAGGCAAAGCAATGGGGCAAAGAAGCAATTGAATATACACTTTCTCATATAACTGATGATAATCGAAACTTTCTTTCGGCACTTCCTATGCGTCTTCGCCTGAAGATTACAGGTAACGATGGAACCTCCTTCACTATAGTGTTAACACATGGTACTCCCAAAGGCATTAATGAGAGGATGTACCATTTTTCACCTAAAAAAGATTTTGCGGAATTATTGAAGCTGGCAGACGCAGACATGCTTATTATGGGTAATACCCATGCTCCGTATCATCACATCATTCCGGTTGAAGAGAATGGGAATGTTACTAACAGGCATGTGCTAAATCCCGGCTCTGTTGGCAAGCCTAAAGACGGAGACTGGCGACCCAGTTACGTACTATTAACTATTGATTCAAATAAGCCCTTACTGACAGACCCTGAAGCGGTTCAGGTGGACTTTTACAGGATAAAATATGATTTAGGTAAAGCAGTAAAAGCGATTAAAAATAGTGGTTTGCCTGTTTATTATGGAGGATGCCTTATAACTGGATAAACATGAATACAACACAGGAAATGTATAATAGTAAAAATAACAATGTATGAAACTTGCATTTATCAGCGATATACATGCCAATTTACCGGCTCTTACAGCAGCGCTGAAAGACATTGAACAACAGCAGCCAGACGATATTTATTGTCTTGGCGACCTGGTGAACTTTGCCGGTTGGGATAACGATGTCATTGAACTTATCCGTAAGCTCGATATTACCTGTATTCAGGGCAACCATGATGAAGGTATTGGCTATCACCGTCATGATTTCCCCTTTTCATATAGTAACGAAGCACAAAAGCATTTCGGGCATTTATCCATTCAGCGAGTGAATAAAATCATTTCCGAAGAACATCGCCGCTATTTGTCGGAACTGCCTTTTATGATGCAACTGGAATTTCGTTTTCCTTTTCATCATGTAAGGCTGGCAATGGTACATGGAAGCGTATCCACCAACAACGAATATGTACAAAAGGATACACCTGATGAATACCTGCTGGAAATGATGGATAGCATCAACGCAGATATTTTATTGATGGGACATACGCACATACCCTATCACAAGGCGATATTTTGCGAAGAAGAAAACAGGAAAATTTATCGCCATGTTATCAATGTCGGTTCTGTAGGTAAGTCTAAAAATGGCAGCACGGATGCCAGTTATTGCATCGTACAGATCCATAACAGTACCGACCTCAGCACCCCCGAATCAGTACAGGTTCAATTCAGGCATGTGCCTTACGACACACAGCAGGTAATTGAAAAAATAAAAGCCGAAGGCTTGCCCAATGCGTATGATGACTATTTAAAGAGCACAGAACAATGATAAGCCGCTTATGGTATTTGAGAGCATACTATATAAAAACAATGCAGCGAATGCAACCGATGAAAATATACCTGCAATTTTCACTGATTTGCATTTGGATCAGGTTGTTGATAAAATGACCGAAGGGAAAGATGAATACCATCTTAAACCGTTTTTTTATACATGCTTACAAGACATAAGTTCCATTTTATACCGGCAACAGGTAATGCGGGAGCTGGAGAACGAGAACGTGCAGGCAAGCATAGACAGCTTTGCACGTTCCATGCAGCAAATGCGCCTGATGCTGCAACATTCCCATGACTGCCCGCATCTCTATCAACGTGAACGGCTGTTCCTCGATGCCGTTATAGCGTATTGTGACAGTGTACGCCTGTTGCATCAGCAACTCGATGCTTTACCGTTAGCCTCTGAAGGGTTACGTTCATTTAAGCAATTCCTGTCTGCATACACTACTTCAGAACCTTTTACCATGCTTGCCACAAAGGGAGAAAAGATTTTGTCAGGGTTGCAAAAGGTCAAATACGACTTGCACACCCAGGAATTGACTGTGCGGGTATTGCCTTACGAGCCACAAGCTGATTATAGCGAAGAAACCGAACAGCTCTATGACAGATTTCACACTACCGGAGCAAAAGATTACACGAAAGAATTTCCTTTTACTACAGAAATGAACCAAGTGGAAGCGCTGATATTAAAAGGCGTTGCCACCTTATTCCCCGAATTGTTTCAATCGCTATGCGACTTCCATAGCGGCAACCAGCATTTTACAGATAAGACCGTCCTGGCTTTTGACAGAGAAATACAATTCTATATCGGCTGTTTAAATTATTGCGATAAAATAAGGGCGCATGGGTCTTCCTTCTGTTATCCCGAAGTGGTTAGCACAACCGGAAGTGTTTATGCCCGTGAAACATTCGACATTACTTTGGCGCACAAGCTGGCAGAGCAAGACCAAACACCCGTGTACAATGATTTTGTGCTAACGGGAAAGGAACGCATCATTATTGTATCGGGTCCTAACCAGGGCGGCAAAACTACTTTTGCCCGCATCTTCGGACAACTGCATTACCTGGCTTGTCTGGGCTGTCCCGTACCCGGCAGCGAAGTACAGGTTATGTTGTTTGATGCCATCTATACGCATTTCGAGCGGGAAGAAGATATAGAAACGCACCGAAGCAAATTTGAAGAAGACCTGGTAAGAATCCATGCTATTGTTCAGGCAGCATCGGGACATAGTATCATCATTCTTAACGAGATATTTTCCTCCACCACATTGCAGGATGCACTCTTTCTATGCCGGAAGATCATGCAACACCTCATACGTCTGAATGCTTATTGTGTTTGGGTAACTTTTATTGACGAACTCGTATCGCTAAGCGATACGGCAATCAGCATGGTGAGTATGGTAGCACCTGACCATCCTGCTACCCGAACTTTTAAAGTTATACAAAAATCACCGGATGGTATGGCTTATGCCTTGTCCATCGCAGAAAAATACCACATTACCTATAACCAGCTAAAAGAACGGATAAAAACATGAAGCCGCATTTGCTATATAGGGACAAGGATTTCAATATCAAGGCAGCCTTGCCCTGGAATACGGATGTATTGGCAAAAGATCTGGAACTGCAAGTGCTGTTCGATTGTATGTCCGGCAAGGATGAATTGCTGGCAGAAGTAGTGAGCAAAGTAATTCATACATCAATAGGAAATGATGCGGCAACGATTTTATACCGGCAGGAAATTCTTAAAGACTGTATTGCTTTAAGGGAGATAGTGCAGGCTATTTATGAGCTTTCCATTACTGCTATTGAAAGCAGGAAAAATAGCTGGTTCGGCGTTTTCACCAGCCGCCCTTCCTCCATCTTGTCAAGCTCGGTTGGTATGATGGGTATTTATGCAAACCACTTACGGCAGCTTCGGGCAATGGCTGACGAGCATATAGATAAATTTCAGTCGGAAGGCTTTCATCGTTTCTTGGTGATGTTACGCAGCGAACTGAGCGATGATTATTTTGCCGCCATTGCTGATAACCTTGCTCAATTATCGCTTAAAGGCGGGATACGTACCAGCGTCCAGTTAACGAAAGCCAATAAAGGCATTGGGTATGTTCTACATCGCAGTGAAGTAAAAAAACTGAAATGGTGGCAATGGCTCTTTCCGCCAAAGCTGCCGGGTTACAATTTCCAGATACACCCACGGGACGAAAGCGGCATGAGAGCGTTGGATCAGTTAAACGACCAGGCAATCAACCGGGTTGCCAATGCCTTAGCTCAGGCAAATGAGCATATACAGCAATTCTTTATACTGCTCAGACAGGAATTGGCTTTTTACCTGGGCTGCGTGAACCTGTACAGTCGTTTAAAGGAATTGGGCGAAACGGTAGCCTATCCGATGGTAACGCCTCCCGACACATACAATCATTATGCGAAAGAGTTGTATGATCCCTGCCTTGCATTGAGCATGGGAAAACAGATTGTAAGCAATGATCTCGATGCAGACCATCGCAGGCTTGTCATTATTACCGGGGCAAATCAGGGC
>Ga0206101_1000074_pt1 | contig 32482 bp, 32 predicted proteins | sample 1B0metagenome_FD_148613 | JGI IMG/M metagenome (GOLD analysis project Ga0206101, IMG submission 148613) | Enriched microbial communities from leaf-cutter ant dump, University of Wisconsin, Madison, United States - 1B0 | ecosystem: Environmental > Terrestrial > Nest > Insects nest > Nest dump... | reverse complement strand
GCCTTGCTGCAAAAACGGCTGCCCCGTCATCGCCTCCAGAAAACCCAGCTCCTGCGCATCCACATTCGGCCCACGGCTCGCCGGGTTCACGTCATCCACGCCAGCCCAGCGGTACATGATCGCCCGCACCGCATCCATCGCCGCAGTGTCGGCAGCGAAAATGTCTGAAATATCCATTCCTGTTAAATCAAGGAAAAGAGACATCAAGCTATCAGCATCTTCGTCATCATTATCAAGCGACAAAGAAAAGTGCAGGTCAGCCAAACTTCCATAGCCACGAAGCGTTGGCATCCATAAGGTCCGCTCATCTACGTCAAAGCTCTCTTGAACATCATAAAAAGTGTTCACATTATCATACTGAAACCAGACATCATGAATGGCATGAGATACAGCACCCGTACCATCATCAACTGTAAATGTACTTGTATGCGTTACATTGTGCCCCTCATTGACCAGAGAAACCTCTGTTGCTCCTAAATCGATTTTAACAATATCGTAATCCGCAAGCGTTGCCATTTCATCTTCTGTAGAGTACCCATCACTATTCAAGTCGCGCCAAATAACTAACTTAGACCACTCTTGATCCTCTGCGGTGATATAGCCATCGCCATTTGTATCAAGCTGACGCAGCGCGGTGAAACCGTCAACGGTTGCAGAGCCAAAAAGCTCCGAGTGGCCATTGACAATGCCATCTAGATTTATATCATAAGCAAGGAATCCATCTTGATTCTGCACCCATCCAGACAGTTCGCGGAATCCATCCTCATCAATATCCCAATAAGCTGTCGTATCTTCCAAACTAACTAAATCTATTGTGCCTGAGAAGTCTAAATCAAGTATCAACGGAGAGGCTTTATTCTGCGCTTCATCGACAGCCTTCTCTTCGATATCATCGATGATTTGTAAGGAAGGTCTCTTTTCTATCGGATCCCAGATAATGGTGGGTAAAATATTACCGGAGCCTGGAGAGTAGTAATCACCTCTACCATCCAAAGTTGGCTGTGGCAGGCCCGCAGCATTTAACGCGCTATCGACGACCGAGTTACTATTGCGCCCAGATAAGTACGGAATTGCTCCAGCTTTAATCTGATCAAGCGTATCCTTTATTGCCCCCCACTCATCAGCAAAACTACCCGTTGTTGTAGCTATTGGTTCAGAAATATGCGGGGGATCATTTGCGTCTGGCCAATCTACAGTACCTGCTTCATATACGCCATATTTAGTGTCAATCCTTCCGATAGCACTGACTGGAGACCACCCCCTTAAAGGTAACGAGCCATCCGAATCGCGGAGAGTTGTTCCTCCACGAGCGTAATGTTCAACGCCGTCACTATCAGTATAGACAATGTATTTATGATACATTGGGACGCCTTCAGCTGAGTCTATACCAGTATATTTGTATCTGACCTCAATGCTTTCCATTTTTTACCTCTGCTTAATTAGACTTAAAGGGCATCCGTATATGCATGAGCCAAAACACGATCCACTTTACCGTCTTGTAAATAAAGAAATACACGGAACGTCTCCCAAACATAAAAGTTAACTGGCTTGGCCCGCCGGGAACCTTCGACCCTTTCTTCATACGGCTTATCATCAGGGCGGCTTGGCCGCGGCACAAAAACTCCCCCTGTGTGAACTTTGAAACCGTTATCTTCTAATAACTGGATTGCTTTATCTCGCTCAAGGTACCCAGTTTGCAAATAAGCCATAACTGCATCACTTACAAGATAGTTGTCACCGCCATCCCTGTGCTGCGTACCAATTTGACGAGACTTACGAAAAATTCCGATAAAGTCTTTATCCTCAATCAACTTGCGAACAATATGATTCTTTTCTATATCGGATAACTGTTTGGAAGAGGCCGTCATTGAGCACGAAATCGAAAACGGTATGATCGCAAGCACAACAAGTATAGAAAGAATTCTTTGACGCATAGAGAACCTCATAATCAGATTGATCGATAAGCACAAAAGAGACGATAAAATTAGGCGACACCAAAAAGAAAAAGTCAACCTTTAACAACCCAAACCACGGAGTCTCTTAAACTCCACCACTGCACCGCATCGGTGATGTTATAAATTCATCATTGTCATTCGCGGACGGCGCCGTCAAATCGATCGTGTTCGTATCGTCGAAGGCGATGGTCTCGATGCCTTTGTCGTAGGCGAATTGACCGGCGATCACGATCTCGCCCGTATCCGTGCCGTTGTCGAGGGAGATTTGCAGATCGTACCGCCCCGTGCGCGTCAGCGTCACATCGCCCGCATCGAAGCCGGGGCCGAGAAGGATGCGGTCGGCCGCGCCGCTGAAATCATCCACCACGTCGATGCCGTCGCCGATGTGATATACATAGGTGTCCGATCCCGTGCCGCCGGAAAGGTAATCGTCGCCCGCGCCGCCGATCAGCGTATCCGCCCCGCCCGCGCCGTATAGCTCGTCAATGCCGCCCAGGCCCGACAGCGTGTCGTCGTCGGCATTGCCGTTGATCACGTCGCGCCCGCTCGTGCCCGTCAGCGTATCCGCGCCCGAGGTGCCGCTCATCCGGTTCGGCGAAGGCGTTTCCACAAGGCTGTCCACGAGAAAATACAGATCGCTCCCCGCCGCATCGACCGCGTCCTCGAGCGCGCCGAGGCTCGTGTTGTCGAGATTGTCAACGCCGACCGCGTACTCGATCATGCGCACCGCGTTCGACCACAAGGCTTCCTTCTCCAAAGTCGTCGAAAGCCCCGCGGCGGCGATCTCGAGCGCATCCAGCACGGACGTATTCAGGCCCGTGATGCCGGCGATGCTGTCGGTTGCGATGTCGTAATAAATATCGCCCGTGAACAACGCGCCCGCTGCGGTTTGCGCCGCTAACGTCGCATAAAAATGATGATGCGCCAAAATGAAAGCTTCGCTGAGATCATCGCCCGCCTGCGGGCGCGGGTTCGGCTCGTAGCCTTGCTGCAAAAACGGCTGCCCCGTCATCGCCTCCAGAAAACCCAGCTCCTGCGCATCCACGTTCGGCCCGCGGCTCGTCGGGTTCACATTATCGACATTCGCCCAGCGGTACATCACCGCCCGCACCGCGTCCATTGCGGCAGTGTCGGAGGAGAAAATGTCTTCCAATGTGAGGGCGGAGAATTCTGTTACGAGGGAGATGAGACTGTCCTCGTCTTCTGTGTCGTTGTCGATGGACATAGCTATCCTCAACTCTGGCAGTACCCCTGATCCTTGCACATTTAATAAGTCAAACGCATCAAAATCCGTTATATATCTCCCCTCATATATACTGTCTAAAGTATTAATATTAAAATATACATCTGCCATACTATAAACGTTGCCATTGATAGTGTAGGAGCTTTCCTGCAGAATAGCATTACCTTGAATGTCATAGTTCACTTCAGCATAGGTCAAGCTAAATGAAGTTATTAGTAGATCATCAAGGGTAAAAAGCTCCCCCTCTTCGGTATATCCATTTGCGCTAGAATCTACCCACACTCGCAGGTCATTCCAGATGTAATCTTCAGATGTTATAAGCCCATCGCCATTGCTATCATAAGCAGCAAGCGCTAAAAAGCCATTATCATATCCACTTTGATCGCCGAAAAGCTCTGTACCGTTATTAATAATACCGTCTTGATTTACATCAAGAGCTAACAACCCATCTCCACCCGTCACCCATCCGGAGACAGTAGCAAAACCTGATCCAGTAAAGTCAAAATATACAGCTTCGTTATGATCTATACTAACTAACTCAATACCATTGTTATCTAAATCTAGGATCAACGGAGATTTTCTATTAACTGCCCAAAGAAAAATCTGCTCAATAATATTAAGATCGCCATCTTTGTCTTGATATGCGGGCTTCGGCTTAATCCAAGGCAACAGATTCCCCCCCAACTGGCGAAAATGGTAATGTAACAATGGGATCAATTACAGGATTAAACGTAAGGTTAACATCGCCGTTTGCGTATGTCCCACGGGCTTGTATTGGGTTATTCACTGGATCCACCGCATGCATAGTAGCATCAGAAGCATCTACAGCATGTTGCTCGCGCACGTCTCTTTCTGTAGGGTTTGTTGTGGGATTGTAAGTCCCTTTTTTGACTACATCATATGCATGAGTAAACTCATGCGCTAAAGTACGCTCAAAACTTTCCGGTACGACTTGTTTTCCTGGTAACGCGTTTGGAGGATTGCTCGGATCGACGTTATATGCATTTCCATCAATATCATCCGGATGGATATAAATGGTAAAATCATATGTTCCATCACCCTGCGGCTGTGTACTGCTTACCGTTCTATCGTGTTCTGGATTATTGCGATCCATAATCACAACGTTGATACTGTTTGCCTTGCCTGAGTTCACAACAGCATCTACCTGTTCGGCAAATAACTTTGGATTTGAGGGGTGGTTGGTTTTCACCCCTTTCGTTTTGTTGTACATATTTGCCACAGAGTTACGTAACTCTTCTACATCCATACCAGAAGTTGCAGAGTTTCTATCGGCAATATTGATATTATATGACACGCGCACCTCCTAAGGTTAGTAAATACAACTTGAGTTCCTAGAAAGAACATAAATAACCTGATACTTATCCATACCGGGCTTAATATCCGGGCAATACAGCAACTTTAGCATCTGCAGATCATATTGGGTAAAGGACTGGTAACCCAAAAAGGCCGTACCTAGCAACTTAAAATCCACCTCTCTTAAAGGAGACAATGAGTCAAAATTCTCTATATTCTCAAGAAAGCTAGGTTCGGACGCTAGATTTTTCGAGGATTGATCGTACTCTCGATTCCATCGCCCAGATAGACTGTCTTGATTAATTTTCGATAAATCAGACAATCCCAGTGAACGCAATAAACATTCACCAATCAACGCTTTCAGCATTCCCTCTGGCAGAAAGGGAGATACTCTACAGACAGCTAAATCAATATTATTATCCGTGTTGGGCAAAAAATAACCATCGACGTTAGAGCGACTATACGGTGTAAAAGTTACAGCCCCCCAATATAAGTCTGTTTCTGCAGCTTTGTCTTTTCCTCCGCCGAGAAGTATGCGGCTAGCACTTAAACCGGGTAACGTCTTAAAAAATCCATCATACATCGGAGAAAAAACTATGCGTATCCTTGCATAGCTTGGGCTATTTTCTTTTGGATTGTCAGGCTTTAAAAAATTTAAGTTTAAACCTGCAACTGCTTTAATCTGCGGAGCAAGATGTTTAACCTGACCCTCAACTAAACTTGCCAGTCTTCGCTCTTTACTATTTTCATTGACAAGCGCCCTTGGCCAACCTATCGCAACATCTATCTCAGAAGTCTCCCATTTATTAATTACCCCAAACTTTGGGTAATTGCCGTTTATTGCAGCATATTGGGCTTTAACCCATTCCGGATAAATATATCCAGAATGCAACCTCTGAATATCCTCTTTCGTAGGAGCACCAGCTAAACGGTGAACATATGCAGGAAAAGTTTTAGAGAAATAATCTTCGGCATTTTCATTCCATAGTGTAGTAGAAAAAGAAACGTTCAAAAAATCACGTATTAAATCAAACCCATCATAGCTCCGACCATCAAGAGTAATTTCTTTTTCTAAAGAGGTACTAAATATAGCTGTATTGGTGCTTCTTAATGTTGAATTCTTAGGATCTTGAGTATCAGCTTTAAGCCCTACGGAGTAGAAACTTAAGTTAGCTATAAAAAATAAAGCGAAAAGAAAAAACCGCATTTACCCCTCTCTTATTCTGGTATCGTTTTCTGACTAGAACAATCAAACATTAAATTATAATTCGTAAATCCCTCTGCCACCTAGACGGCCATTGAAGATCAACATACACAATAACGCATATGAATTTCACGTCAACTCCAAACCCCGGAGTCTCTTAAACTCCGCCCCTGCGCCGCATCGGTGATGTTATAAATTCATCATTGTCATTCGCGACCGTGCCGTTGTCGATGATATCGACGCCGTCGCCGGGGTTGTAGATGTAAGTGTCGCCGTTGTAATCGCCGCTGAGATAATCGCTGCCCGCGCCGCCCGTGATCGTATCGCTGCCGTGACCGGCATAGACCTCGTCATTGCCCGCACCTGCGTTGATAATATCGTCGCCCCCGTAGGCGCGGATGTGATCTTCACCGCCCGTGCCCGTCAGCGTCTCCGCGCCGCCGGTGCCGTCGATCGTATTAAACGCGGGCGTGCCGACGATCAGCGCCATGATTATCCTGAAAACCGGATATCTATCCTTTTGAAATTCGCCGAGAGCCTCAACTCCCGCAATGTGTTCCAGCAAAAAGCTCCAGCCATGGTTTTGGCCATGGCGGCAAAAAATTCGACTCTTTTCTCTATTCCTTTATTTCGGCAATTGCACAACCGCTTCTCCATCCAGCACGACCAAGCCCCTCACCAAACACTGCGTCTGCAGTTTGACACGGCGTTTTTCGGGTATAAGCTCGGCTATCGTCGCTTTCGCATAGACGGTGTCACCGACACGCACAGGCGCTTTAAACTGCAAGGTCTGGCTGACATACAGACATCCCGGCCCCGGCAGTTTTGTACCAATCACCGTTGAAAGCAGGCTGGCGGTCAGCATGCCATGCACCACACACCCCTTAAAAACTGTGGTTCTAGCGTATTCCTCATTCAGGTGCATGGGATTGGTATCCCCGGACACGCCGGAAAAATTCCGCAAGTCCGTATCGGTAATGGTACGGCTATAGACCGCCGACATGCCAACTTTTAACGCCTCGAACTTATAGCCATTGAGCTCTTGAATATCCACCGTCTATCCCCTCACATTATATCCGGCATCGACATAGATCGTCTGGCCGGTGACTTGTTTGGCGTTATCGGATACCAGAAACGCCGCCATTTCGCCAATCTGCTCCGGCGTGACCAGTTGGTGCAAAGGCGCTTTATCGGCTGCTTCTTCCATCAATTTATCGAAATCCGCAAGGCCGGAGGCGGCACGGGTCCTCACCGGCCCCGTGGATAACGCATTCACACGGATATACTGGATTCCCAGTTCGGCGGAAAGATATTTCACGCCGGCCTCCAGCGCCGCCTTGACCGGCCCCATCAGGTTGTAATGGTTGACGACTTTCTCCGCGCCGTAATAGCTCATGGTCAGGATGGATCCGCCGTCTTTCATCAACGGCTCTGCCGCTTTGGCAAGGCGCATCAACGAATGACAGGACACATCCATCGCTTGCGCGAACCCTTCCTTGGTGCTATCCACCACGCGCCCGTGCAAATCCGCCTTTGGCGCGAAGGCGATCGAATGCAAAAGAAAATCGAGTTCTCCCCATTTTTCGGCAATCGCGGTAAACAGCGCCTCCTGTTCGGCTGGCTGCGTCACATCCAGCTTAAGGCAGATCGGCGCGTTCAGTTGTTCCGCAAGCGGCTGCACATAGGTTTTCGCTTTATCATTGAGGTAAGTAACGGCCAGTTCCGCGCCATGATCGCGAAACGCCCTGGCGCAACCCCATGCAATACTATGTTCATTGGCGATACCGACAACCAGACCTTTCTTGCCTGCTAACATGCTCATGCGGACTTCCTCCCGTTCAGTTCCATATTCTTCTTCGCCACAATGCCCGCCTCGCCGCGTGTTTCGTTAATGACCAATTCTCCCGTCGTGGAGAAAGAAATCCCGGCGGCATTGGCTTCGTCGGTATCAATGTGCATTTCCGTGACGTAGCCTTCTTTCACCCGGATCAACGTGTGGGAAAAAGCGACTTCACCACGTTCTCCGGCCATTTTTACATCCACATAATCACCATCTTTCAGGCCCATCTTCTCCGCATCTTCAGGACTCGTGTGAATGTGACGGGCAGCAATAATCAGGCCATTCGTTTCAATCTCTCCCGCAGCACCGCGCAGCTTGATCTTGGGCGTGCCTTCCAGCTTGCCGGAGGGGCGCACCGGTGCTTCCACGCCCAGAAAGAAGGTATCGGTTTTCGAGACTTCAATCTGTGTCTGTTGACGGGGCGGGCCGAGCACGCGCACGGTTTTGAACGACCCCTTCGGGCCGATGATCTCCACCGTTTCCTCTGCCGCCCAGGCTTCCGTTTGACTTAACATGCGCATTTTCCTGAGCTCATAACCTTTGCCAAACAGCGCCTCCACGGCTTCCTGCGACAAATGCACATGCCGGGCGGAAACCGCCACGGGAATCTGCCGTCTCCCGGGCTCGGCTTGCTCCCGCTGTGAAAGCAGGTATTTCACCTCCTGCGCTATCATCAATTGCTCGCAGGTTTGCGTAACGATGACCTTGATGCGCGAGCCGAAACTCTGCACCTGCGGCGCTTCAAACCCCTTAAGCCTGACCGCCCGATTGGCGTCATCATCCAGATTCAGCCCTAGAAACTCGAATTTATCGCATATGCGACGGCGCATGGAGGCAGAATTTTCGCCGATGCCGCCGGTGAAGGCGATCACATCCACGCCCCCCATCGCGGCCGCATACGCGCCGATATATTTGCGCACACGGTAGGCATAGACGTTGATGGCAAGCTGCGCATCCGGATCGCCTGCCGCCGCCTTTTGCTCCAGCTCGCGCAAATCATGGCTTCCGGCCAGCGCTTTGAGTCCGCTGTTTGCGTATAGCTGGCGCTCGATTTCCTCGGCGCTCAGGCCAAGCTCGCGCGCCAGATAGGTAAACATGCCGGGATCAACATCGCCGGAGCGTGTGCCCATCACCAAACCTTCAAGCGGCGTCATGCCCATCGAGGTATCAATCGAAAACCCGCGATTAATCGCGCATATGCTTGCGCCGTTGCCAAGATGACAGCTGATGATCTGCAAATCCGTGACAGGCTTCCCGAGTTCCCGCGCCGCGCGCAGTCCCACATATTTATGCGATGTGCCATGGAAGCCATACCGCCGCAGCCCCTTGTCCCGCCATGCTTTCGGTACGGCATAAGTATAAGCACGGTCGGGGATCGTATAGTGAAAGGCCGTATCAAACACCGCAATTTGCGGCAATCCGGGCCATAGCTCTCGGCTGAGAGCGACGGCTTTCAGATTGGCGGGATTATGCAGCGGGGCAAGCGGCGTACAGTCTTCGATGTGTTTCAGCACTTCTGAATCTATCAGCGTCGCATCATGGAACCGCGCGCCGCCATGTGCGATACGATGCCCCACCGCGTCAAACCCGGCAAAACCGAATTCTTTTAAGATCTCCGGTAGGCGCACAATCGCATCTTCCACCGTATCCAGGGATTCGCGGCGTTTCTGTTCGATGCCTTGCTCGCCTCCCACGCGAAAATGCAGCGTACATGCGCCATTTTTGAACCCCTCGAATTCTCCCTTAAAGACGCGGCTGTCCTCGATGCTCATATCGAAGACGCCGAATTTCAGGCTGGAGCTACCGGCGTTGAATACAAGTATTTTCATGGTTACACCTTCTTCTTCTGCAATGCAGAGCGTACGCGTTTCTCAATTTCGATGACAAGCAGGAACAGCACGCCGGCGCCGACCACCAAAACACCATCCCAAAAGGCTACCGGGCGGGTGCCGAATACCTGATTGAGAAACGGAATATAAGTGACGGCGAACTGCGCCATTGTAATGGCAATCACCCCGATCAGGACCGGCGGCGTGCCCACCACGCCGCGCAAGGTCAGCGATGTGCCATGCACATAGCGCACGCTGAACAGGTAGAAGATTTCAAACACCACGATGACGTTTAGCACCAGCGTATGCCCCGCTTCCACCGGCATTTCCCTTGCGAGGGCATAATAGAAGGCGCCGAAGGCTCCCAACATAAAGAGCGTGGCCACGAAGATAATCCGCCAGAGCATAAAGCCCGAAATTATCGGATCACTGGCGCGCCGCGGCGGGCGCTGCATCGTGCCTGGTTCCGTCGGCTCGAAGGCCAGCACCAGCCCCAGCGCCACGGAAGTGACCATGTTCACCCACAAAGTCTGTACCGGCGTAATCGGCAGCGGCAGCGCAAACATCACCGCCACGATAATCGCCAGCACCTCGCCCACATTGGTGGGCAATGTCCATGCAATCACTTTGCGGAGATTGTCATAGACCGTGCGCCCCTCGCGCACCGCCGCCGCAATGGAGGCGAAATTATCGTCCGCCAGCACGATTTCCGAGGCTTCCTTGGCAACCGCCGTGCCTTTCTGCCCCATCGCCACACCGACATCGGCTTGCTTCAGGGCGGGGGCATCATTCACCCCATCGCCCGTCATGGCAATCACACTGCCTTCGGCCTGCAATGCGCGCACCAGTCGCAGTTTATGTTCCGGATTGGCGCGGGCGAAGACGGTGACTTCCTTCACCGTTCGGCGCAAGGCATCATCATCCAGCGAATCCAGCGCAGAACCGGTAAGCGTTTTTGGGTCTTCGGCAATGCCGAGCTGACCGGCAATCGCCTGCGCGGTGGCCGCGTGATCGCCGGTAATCATCACCACGCGAATGCCCGCCATGCGGCAGTTCCGCACGGCTTCGATGGCCTCCGCGCGCGGCGGATCGATGAGCCCCACCAGCCCCAGCAGCGTCAGGCCTGTTGCAGCGTCATCGAATACCAGATCATCCTTTTCCTGCGGCAACGGCTTCGTCGCCAGCGCCAACACACGCTCGCCTTGCGAGGCCAGTGCCTCAATCCGCTTGAGCCACCACTCCGCATTGATGGGTTTATCGCCATCCGCATGGCGCTCCGCTCGGCACATGGCGATCACCTGTTCCGGCGCTCCCTTGAGCGCCATGAATTTTTCGCCGCGCGCGTGGTCATGGTGCAGCGTGGCCATAAAACGGTGGTCGGCATCGAACGGTATTTCATCCTTACGCGGCAGTTGCTTGCGTAATTTCTCCTGCTCGTATCCCGCCTTGAGCGCCAGCACGACCAGCGCCCCTTCCATCGGGTCTCCCTCCACACGCCAGTTGTCGCCCTTGCGGTTCAACGCCGCATCATTGCACAGCAACGCGGCGCGGCAGAGTTCCTGAATCACCGGCTCATTTTCAACGCCGATGTCGTTTCCGTCGCGCTGGAAACCGAAGCCGCCGCCCGGCTCATACCCAACGCCCGTGACGCCGAAAATGCCTTCTGCGGTCACCACTTGCCGCACGGTCATTTCATTGCGCGTCAGCGTGCCGGTTTTATCGGAGCAAATGACCGATACCGCGCCCAGCGTTTCCACGGCAGGCAGGCGGCGGATGATGGCATTGCGCTTGGCCATCCGATGCACGCCGATGGCCAGCGCAATCGTCATCACGGCGGGCAGGCCTTCCGGCACGACGGCGACGGCAAAGCCCACCACGATCATGAAGGCGTCGGCCAATTCATAGCCGCGCAAACCGTATGCCGCGCCAAACAGCAATGCCGTCACCGCCAGAATAATCACGGTCAGCTGCTTGGCGAGCTTATCCATCTGGTTGAGCAGCGGGGTTTTCAGCAATGCGACATCCCCCAGCATGGCACTGATGCGGCCAAGCTCGGTATTGCCGCCGGTGCCGATGACCACGCCGGTTCCCTGGCCTGCGGAAACAAACGTGCCGGAAAACGCCATGCATGCGCGTTCCGCCAGCGGGGTGTTTTCCGCCATGGCCTGAGCGGATTTTTCCACCGGCACCGATTCACCGGTCAGCGCCGCTTCTTCGATACGCAAGGATTTGGCATGTATCAGGCGCAAATCGGCCGGTACGCGATCTCCCGCTTCCAGTACGACCAGATCACCGGGAACGATCAGCTCGGCATCGAGCGTCAGGCGCCTTCCGTCGCGCAACACCGAAGCGCGGGGCGCAACCATGTTCTGAATCGCTTCCAGCGCTTTTTCCGCCTTGCCTTCCTGCACATAGCCGATGATTGTATTGACGACAACCACCAGCACAATCACCGCCGCATCCACGCCATGCCCCAGCAGAGCCGCAATCACCGACGACACCAGCATGATCCAGATCAGCATGTTGTTGATATGCGCCCAGAGTCGGGCATGCCATGTGCGGCTTTCCGCCTGCGGCAGGCGGTTATGGCCATGCGCCGCCAGACGCCTTTCGGCTTCCCCGGCGCTCAGACCTTCCTGTTTGGTTTCTATCGCTTGCAACACCAGATCGGGTGGCTGATTATGCCATGCCTGTTGCGCCGCCTCTGCCCGCGTTTTGCGCATGCCCTCCCCCTACTAAGCCTATTCACCTCGGACATTCCGTTCTTACATGTCGAACAAATCTCGCTCTTGCCTCTTCTCTATATTTCCTTAGGCGCCTGCGGGTTGCCTTCGGTGCGGTCGCGGTAAACGGCGGCGCGGACGAGCATGATAAGCGTCACCGGCGTGGTGATCGTCATAAAGCCTCCGATGAGAACCGGCAGCAATGCCGGCTTTCCGTCATCCACCCAGAAATGGATAATGGCCGCCATCAGGATGAACCCCGCGCCCAGCGTGGCACCCAGCGTCGGCGCATGAACGCGGTCGTAAAAGTTCCGCAACCGGACAAGACCGATATTCCCCAAGAGCGTGAGGCCCGCCCCCGCCAGCACCATGACAGCGGTCAGAAAATCCACCCAAAGCGGGACGTCGCGCACGGCCTCCGTCATTCGATCACCTCCCCGCGCATCAGGAAGCGGGCAAGCGCGACCGTCGCCGTAAAACCGAGCAGGCTAATAATCAGGGCCGCCTCCATATAAAGCGTGCTGTTCGCGCGGATGCAAAAGACGACAATGGACAAGAGCCCGTTCACGTATAACGTATCCAGCCCCAGAATGCGGTCCTGCGCGCGCGGCCCCGCAAGAATGCGCCACGCGGACAATAGTACGGCCACGCCCAGCATAATCTGCCCGAACAAAAGAATAATATCTATGGTGATTTGCAGGGTCATTCAAAAATCTCCATCAACAGGCGCTCATATCTGTTACGGATGAGATTGCCCCATTCTTCTTCATCGACGTTATCCAGCACATGCAGCAAAAGCCGCTTGCGGCGCGGATTGTACTGCACCCAAAGCGTGCCGGGCGTGCATGTCAGCACAACTCCCAGCACCGCAAGCCCGTAAGGGTTCGTCATCACGAGCGGCACGTTAATGAAACCCGCCGTGTACTTTGCCTTCTTGCCCCCCATGATAATCCTGGCAACGGCGATATTGGATCGCACGATATCGTACAATACGATGCCCGACAGTTTCACAATGGCAACAGGGCGGCGCAAACGCACCGGCTGCGTATCCAGCCGGCGCAGCAGCGGCGGGATCAGCAAAGCCAGCATTGCCGCGAAAACAAACGACGCCGTGCTATACGTTCCCGCCAGCATCAGCCACATCGCGAAAACAGCCAAAGATGTCAACGGATAGGCGATGATTCTCGTCATAGCGCCTCCTCTAGCGACAGGGGTACACCCGTCGTATTGAGCACGGCGTGGATATAATGCGTCACGTCATAAAGGAAAACGGCCATGGTATCCATGCGCGCCATGACCCATCCGCTCATTACCGTGAGAACGATGCAGGCCGCCAAAAGCCCCGCAATGGAAATGAATTCCACCCGCGCGACCTTCGGGGTCGGCTGATCCTTGGGCACCCAGAGCGCCTCTATCCCGATACGCACGATCGCCACCATCGTCGCCAGGCTCGAAAACGCCAGGAAAGAAACGAATACCCAGGCGGTTCTGGAATCCGCGCCCTTCTCCGCCAGCGTGCCGGTCATCATCGCGAACTTGCCGATAAAGCCGGCCATGGGCGGCAAGCCCGCCAGCAAGACCGCGCAGACCAGGAAACCGCCGCTCAGCAAGGCGACAGCGGCCGGAATGATCACGACGCCCTGCCCCTCGTCAAACTCCCCGTCTTGGAAGGGATCCTGATATTCATCCGCAAAGACCGGTTCCGCCAGAACCGCGGCGTTGGTGCCGCGCACCCGGTTCAACAGCTCGATCAGCAGGAAAAACGCGCCGATGGACAGCGTTGAAATCATCATATAATAGAGCCCGCCCGCCAGCACCTTCGGCGTTCCGATGGATAGTGTGCACAAAAGTGTACCGGACGACATGAAAATGCAGGCGCAGGCGACGCGGGAGAAACTGCGCGAGGACAGCGCCATGACGCAGCCATATAAAATCGTCGCAATGCCGCCTGCGAACAGCCAGTTGGAAAAGAAGCCGGAAAGCCCTACTTCCGATACCGACAACAGCGCGGACATGCGCAGGACGGCATAAATCCCGACCTTGCTCATGATCGCAAAAACGGCGGCGACGGGCGCGCCGGCGGCGGAATACGTGCCCGGCAGCCAGAAACCCAGCGGCCACATGCCGACCTTGATCAGGAAAGCAATGCCCAAAATCGCCACGCCCGTATCGAAAATGCCTCTGTCCGTTTCCGCAAGCGTGCCCATGCGCTGGGCGATATCAGCCATATTCAGCGTGCCGGCCGCGCCGTATATCAGGCTCGCACCGATCAGGAAAAGGCTCGAGGCCACCAGATTGACGGCGATATAATGCATGCCGCCGCGCACGCGCGGACTGCCTGATCCGTGCAAGGCCAACCCGTAGGACGAGGCCAGGAAGACTTCGAAGAAAACGAACAAGTTGAATAAATCGCCCGTCAGAAAGGCGCCGTTCACCCCCATCAGCAACAGCAGGAACAACGCATGAAAGCGCGGCCCCGCGCGGTCCCAGCGGGCAAGAGAGAACAACAAAGTGCAAAGACCCAGCGTGCCTGTCAGCACCAGCATGGTCGCCGACAGCAAATCCGCGACCAAAACGATGCCGAAAGGCGCCGGCCAGTTGCCCAGAAAATACACGGTCGTATCCTGCGTCCCCCGCAGCAGCAGCAGCCAGCTGGACGCCAGCACGACCGCCGTCACGGCCAAGCTGATGCCGGCTTTTATTTTGTGCCGCCGTTCGTTCAACAGCAACATGCCGCCGGCCGCCAGCAAAGGCAGCAGGATGGGCAGGATCGCCAGATGTTCGCTGAGACTCATCACGGTTCACTCTCCTGTCCGTCGACATGATCCGTGCCGGTCAGACCGCGCGCGGCCAGCAGGACGACCAGGAACAGCGCCGTCATGGCAAAACCGATCACAATCGCCGTCAGCACCAAGGCCTGCGGCAGAGGATCCGTATAGCTTGCCGCCAAATCGTCAGCGCCGGTCAGAATCGCGGGCGCGTTCACGCGCAGCCGCCCCATCGAAAAGATGAATAGATTGACGGCATACCCGAGCAAGGAAAGGCCCATAATCACCTGAAAGGTGCGCGGACGCAAAACCAGCCATACGCCGGAAGCCGTCAGGACGCCGATGCCTATCGCAAGAACGAATTCCATCAGGCCGCTCCTTCCGCCGCGGCGCGCAACCCGTCGTCAGGCGTTTCAGGCGGCTCGGCCGCAGGCACGACTTCAGGGGCCGGCACCGCATCGGCTTCGGGCTCCGCCTCCTGCACGGCCTTGACCTCGCGCGGGCTGCGGATGGATTGGTGCGCCAATGCCAGCAAGGTCAACGTCGTCGCCCCGATCACGAGAATAAAAACCCCCAAATCGAACAGCAATGCGCTGGCGACCGGCAATTTGCCGAGTACGGGAAACTCGGCATAGCTGAAGTAAGACGTCAGGAAAGGATACCCGGCAGCCAGCGACGCCGTCCCCGTCAATACCGCCAGCAAAATGCCCACACCGATCCAGTATAACGGCAATATCGACAGGCGCGCTTCCACCCAGCGCACGCCAAAGGCGATATATTGCAGGATAAAGGCGATGGACAGCGCAACGCCCGCCGCAAAGCCGCCGCCCGGCAGGTCATGCCCGCGCATGAACAGGAAAATGGCGAAAACGATAATGAACGGAAACAACCACTTGATCACCAGGCGCGGCAGCAGCAAATAGTCGTCAAGAATGCCGCCTTTGACCATATCTTCGTGCTGCTGTTCGTAAGCGGTCTGGCGGCGCTGCTGTTCCGGCCGTTGCAAACTGTCGGCCGCAGGACGGAAACGGCGCAGCAGCGCGAAAACGGTCAGGCCGACGATCCCCAGCACGGTGATTTCGCCCAGTGTATCGAATGCGCGGAAGTCTACCAGCAAAACATTCACCACGTTGCGGCCGCCGGCCTCCGTATAGGCGTGGCGGATAAAGAAATCGGAAATGCTGCCGTGCAGCGGGCGGGTCATCACGGCATAGGCCACGACGGCCATGCCGATCCCCGCGAAAATGGACAGAAAGAGATCGAAAGAACGGCGGACGGCCACACCCAACAATACATGGCGCGAGCGGATCTCTTTCTTGCGCTTGGGCAGCCAGCGCAGCCCCAGCAAGAGCAGGATCGTGGTGACGACCTCGACCAGCAATTGCGTGACGGCAAGATCGGGCGCGGACAGCCATACGAACGTCAGGCAGCTGATGAACCCCGCCCCGCTCAAAAACGTCATCGCCAGCAGGCGGTGGTATTTGGCCTGATACGCCGCCACCAGCGCACAGGCGCATCCGGCGATCCACATGGCGATAAAGGCCGTATCGGGGAGCGTATAAATACGCTCCGCGGTTTTCATGTGCAGCCCCTGACGCGCAATCGTCATCCCCGCCGCCAGCAGGACGACGCCGATCACAAACCGCATTTGCGTTTGCAGGCGGCGCGTGCCGAGCAGGCGCTCCAGCATCTGCGCGGCGATGGTGACGAGCGTGATCACCGCCTCATACGCCTGTTTGCCGCGGAAGCGGTACAAAACCGGCGCGCCATCCGTATTGGCGCGGATGCGGGACCGGAAAGCGATATACAGCCCTCCCCCGATCGTCATCGCCGCCAGACTCATCATCATCGACGGGTTGAAACCGTGCCAGATCGCCAGGCTGTATGCCGGCGTTTGCGGCCCCAGCACGGATTCGACCGCCAAGGCCAGAAGCGAACCAACGATCCTTTCGGGAAAAATGCCCACCAATACGCACATCAGCACAAGAAGCTCAATCGGAAAGCGCATCCAGCGCGGCGGCTCGTGCGGCTCCCGCTCCAGCCCCACCGGCGGCGGGCCGAAAAAGGTCTGGTGCATAAAGCGCAGCGAATACACAACAGCGAAAGCGCTCGCCAGCGTCGCCACCGCAGGCAGGGCAAAACTGCGCCCCACCGTTTCGGCCAGAAACATTTCTTTTGACAAAAAGCCGTTCAGCAACGGCACGCCGGCCATGGCCGCGGTCGCCACCATCGCCAGGCGCGCGGTAATGGGCATGTAACGCTTTAGCCCGCTCAGCTTGCGCAGGTCGCGCGTCCCCGTTTCATGGTCGATAATCCCCACGGCCATGAACAGCGAGGCTTTGAACGTCGCATGATTCAGGGTGTGAAATATGGCCGCGACCAGCGCAAGGGGCGTCTCAAGTCCGAGCAAGAGCGTGATCAGGCCCAAATGACTGATCGTCGAATAAGCCAGCAGCCCCTTCAGGTCATGCTGGAAAATCGCCGCATAGGCGCCCAGCGTCAAAGTCAGCAGCCCCGCGCCGCCGACGATGTAAAGCCAGGCATCCGTGCCCGCCAGTACGGGCCAGAGGCGGATCAACAAGAAAATCCCCGCCTTCACCATCGTGGCGGAATGCAGGTAGGCGCTGACTGGCGTCGGCGCCGACATCGCATGCGGCAACCAGAAAAAAAACGGAAATTGCGCGCTCTTGGTCAGTGCGCCCAGCAAAACCAGGATAAGCGTCGGCATATAAAGACTGTGCGTGCGGATCGCATCACCGGAAGCCAGCACGACGTCCAGATCAAAACTCCCCACGATATGCCCGATCAGGATAACGCCGACCAGCAGGCACAACCCGCCCGCGGCCGTCACCGTCAAGGCCATGCGGGCGCCGTCGCGCGCAGAGGCATTATGGTGCCAGTAACCGATCAACAGGAAGGAAAAGAGGCTCGTCAGTTCCCAGAACAACACGAGCTGCACCAGATTGCCGGACATCACGATGCCCAGCATCGCCCCCATAAAGGCCAGCAGGAAGCAGAAAAACCGCGGCACGGGATCCTGCGGCGACATGTAATAACGGGCGTAAATAACGACCAGCACGCCCATGCCGAGCACCAGCATGGCGAAAAGCCAGGACAAGCCGTCGAGACGCAAAACGATATTCAGTCCCAGTTCCGGCATCCATGCGAAATCGGCGCGGACGCCGCCGTCATGCATGACCGGATAAAGCAGGAGCGCGCAAATCATGCCGCCCAGCGCCACAAAGGAAGAAACCCCCACCGCCGCATTGCGCGCATGTCGCGGCAAAAATGCTGCGATCAATGCCCCCGCGAAAGGCAGAAGCGTCATCAAGGAAAGTAGCAGGGATTCCGGCATTATAATCTTATTTGAGCCCTTCCTTGTAAAAAACTGCGCAAACCGACGTGTCGAATCCCGCGCACCATAAAAACAGACAGTGGATATTAAGACAAAGCCGCAAAAAGAATCAAGTATTTCAATACAATCCGCATTTTTTACCCACCGCCGGAGTTATTCACCATAAATAGAGCGCGCAAGCGCCCGCCGTTTTCACACTCGAAGTGCGCCTGCATCGTTCAGGCAAACCGCTTCACACGCAGAAGAGATGTTTCAAGCAGGCATCGAATGCTTCACCTACCCTTATTGCCAGCCTCGCAACGCCCGTTCCGCCCTTTCAAACACCCCGTCCCAATCCCCCGGTTTTTGCTGGCGGATGAGTTGCATGGTGGGATACCACGGGCTGTCCACACGGTTTTGCAAATAGAGCCAATAGGGGTAAAAGTCGAGCAGGTTCCACACGGGGCGGCCCAGCGATGCGGCAAGATGCGCAACGGAGCTGTCGGTCATGATGATAAGGTCGAGCCGTTGCAGCACCGCCGCCGTATCCGCGAAATCATCCACATGCGGGCCGAGCGGCAGGATCAACTCCTCCACGCCTTGCACTGCGATGTCTTTTTCACACGGCCCCTTTTGCAGACTGTAGCATTGCACGCCGGGAATGCCCGCAAGGGGCAGAAAACGTTCCAGCGACACGGCGCGTTTGCGGTTGCGGCCAAAGGTCAGGCTGCCCGACCAGACAATACCGACCCGCAGCTTGCCTTCGCCAAGGGCGAGCAGCCGCGCCGCCGCCGCCGGCACGTCTGGCGCGGCGGTCAGGGCAGCGGGTTTCGGGATATTCGTTTCATCGGTTTTAAAAATGCCCGGCAGGCTCATCATCGGCACATGGCAATCGTAGCTGCCGGCTACCGGCGTTGTATCGGTCAGTGCGTCCAACCCCTCGATATTGGCGAACAGCCTGTGCAACGGCTTTTTGCATTCCAGCACCACGCGCCCGCCGCGCGCCTTGATGAGCGGGATATAACGGCTGCATAAAATCGTATCGCCGAACCCCTGTTCTTCGTAGACCAGAATGGTTTTGCCGTTTAAATCTTCTCCCTGCCATTGCGGGCCTGCGTAACGGCGTTCCTGACGCGCCTGTTTTTGGTGCCAGCGGATTTCAAAGGCATCCCAGCCTTCCTTGTACCGGCCCATGTGCAAATAGGTGATGGCGCGATCCCATTGCATATTCACATCTGCGGGTTTCAGGGCAATGGCGGCATCAAAAGCCTTGATCGCTTCATCAAACCTGCCGAATTCACGCAAGGCAATGGCATGGTTGTATTGGATAAGCGGATCATCCGGCTTGAGCCTTGCCGCCGCCGCATGCGCGACCAGCGCTTCCTCCCCCTTGTCCAGATCGACCAGGCAATTGCCGTAGTTGGTCAAAAAAGAAGGGTTATCCGGCGACAGCCCCACGGCTTTTTCCGCACAGGCGGCGGCTGCCTGAAACTTACCCTGCTTGCGCAAGATCGTGCCGAGATTCAGCCATGCGGGCGCATAATTTGTATCGGCTTTCAAAAGCCTGCGGTAAATCAGTTCCGCTTCACGAAGTTTTCCCTGTTCGTGCAAGGCCACGGCTTGCTTGAAAATGTTTTGACGCTCCGCCGGTGTCGCTCCCTGCAACGGACAGCAATCCTTGCCGGATGCGGGAGGGGCGGATTCGGACATGCAAAAAACCTTTCAGCAAACAGCCATCCCACTATTCAAAAGGCATAAAGGATTTGGGTCAAGCAGCAAATAACCGCGGTTATTTTTTCTTTTCCGCCGGTTTTTCATCCTGTTTTGCCGCTTTTTTGCCGTTCGGATCGCGGCGGCAGGTATGGATATAATCCAGAAAGTCATGCGTGATGTCGGCGCGGACGGATGCGGCGGCAACGGTCGGCACGAACATTCTGACCTGAAAGAAGTAATTGCCTGCATCGCTGGTGGCGATATCAAAGCTCGGCTCCGCCGCGCCGATGCCGACGCCCGACCGGCGGCGGATTTTGCGGTTGAAAGCAAGGGCTTCGTTATGGTACGGCGCAAAATAACGCTGCGCGATTTCACGCAGCTTTTTCATGGCTGCCGCGGGGTCGATATCCGCATGAGTGACCGCGATCCGGATATCCTCAAATACATAGGACTTAAAAAAATTCGCGTTTTCAACGTTGCTGGAGAACAGCTTGCTGTTCGGGATGCTGATGGTGCGGCCCGTAAACTGGTAGCTTTTGCCTTTCACGTCCACTTCCTGCAGACGGAAGGAAAAGGCATCGATATCCACGACTTCTCCCGTCGTGCCGTCAATCGTGATCCAGTCGCCGGAGCGGAACGGCGTCGTCGTCACGCGCACAATGGCACCCATAAAGCAAAGGATCATCTCCTTCGTCGCGACGACGACGGCGACGGAAATGGCCGCAAGGGACAGAGCCACCGTATGCAACTGCGGCGCCCAGATGAGGATAAGGCCCAGAATAAGAATCATGGTGCTGGCATTCTTGATGCGGATGATCCAGCTGCGCTGGTCCTTGCTCAGCACCTCCGCATCGCGCCAGATGTATTTGATCGCCATGCGCCGCGCCGCCCATAGGGCGATCACGAAAATCAGGGTCGTCAAAACGCTGCTGGCGGAGAAAATGGCGCCGAGATCAACGGCCTGCATTTCCGCCACTACCCGGTTGAAGAAATCATTCACGTCACGGCATCCTTATTGCGCGATGGCGGGGGTGTCGCCGGGAGTGTCGCATTGATAGCGGAATTCATACTGCGGGGCCTGGAAAAGATAGCCTTCGATCAAGGTGCAACGATCCGCCCGCCCCGTTTCCGCCAACCAGGCATGGGCGGCGCCGCGCACCCAGGGCAGCGGGGGCGTGCCTTGTGTCACCGGGCCCATGCCGGCAAAGGTAATCATCATGCGGCCTTCACCGGCGTTATCCATGACCTTGAAATCGCCGTCAGTGGTCTTGACTTTGCCGGTCACGGTTTTGTCGTCGCTATAATGCTTCATCATATGGTTGAACGTCATGCAGCCCGAAAGCGCCAGAACCACAGCCCCCGCCGACAGAAAACGCATAATATGTTGTCGCATCAATACCCCCCTTTTTTCTTATGCCGATTTTATTACAAACCCTCAGGGGATTTCAAACATAACTGCCGAAAAATGGTTCCATATTGCCGGCCGGCCATCTCCCCCGGGCTCAGCCATGGGGCACCGCTTTTTGCTCTGCCAGCGTTTTCAGGTTTTGCAAGCCTTTTTCAAAATATCCGCCGATCGTTTTATCGCAGCTCATGAACAGGCCGATAGCCTTGCCGGCAAAATTGTTATGCCCGGACATCGTCCATGTCACCCGCGCCATCTCGCCTTCGACATCGAAACGGAAAGTGGCATGGCTGGTGCCCGACATGGGCTTCAGGAAGATCAGCGTATATTTGACAAATTCGACAGGGATGGCTTCGACAATCTCAAGACTGCCCGCTCCCACGTGCTTGTCGCCATCCCAGCGCATCAGGGCGCCGACCCCCTCTTCCGGCCCCTCGAATTCCACTTTGGCATGCGGATCCAGATTGGCCCAGGGAGACCAGCTTTGCCATTTTCGGAGGTTATTGACGTAAGGGAACAAATCGGCGCGCGGCGCGTCAATAAGAATACTACGCGAAACGTTATACTGCGCGGGCTGCATGGCAACGACCGTCACGGCCAGCGCGAGGATAAGCAGGATCATCCAAAGCCACATGAGGCCTACTCCTTTTTCCGTTACAGATCCACAAGGGCTTTAAAGCCGCCGTAGGCCATGCGTTTGCAATCAAACGGCATGTTTTCCGGATCGCATTTAATGCGCGGATCTTCCATGACCTTGGCATTGATCGCATCGCGGTGCTCGCGGGATTCATAAACAATATAGGCAAAAATCACCGTTTCTCCGGCCTTCAGGCCCGCCATCGCGGGAAAGGTCGTGCAAAACTCATGGTCGGTTTTATCTTCCAGAACGCATTCCTTATAGGCGAGCGCGCCGTGCTCTTTCCAGACGGCGCCGGCGGTTTGCGCGATCTCAAGATAGGCATCCAGCTTGCCTTCGGGCACGGGCACAACGAAACCATCCACATACGACATGGCAATATCTCCTTAAATATTTGAAAAACGCATGGTTATTTAACGATCCTGACAGCATGGCCATATCGGCACCCCCGTCAAGCGAATTATATAATAACGGCTATAAAGCCGGAGAAGTTCCTAAACCCACTGCCACAGCCGCCCGGGATTAAGTCATTGCCGCCGCTGAAAATCATCCTTATGATGGAATCAGGACGGGGAGAAAGCCATGAAAAACATTCCACCTTCTTTACTGATGCAGTCCAAAATCCTGGTATTCATGCTGGCCGCCTGCGCGGTGATCTATATATGGATGCCGAATGCTTTCGACATGACGCTGATCAAGAACATCATACTGACCTATGCGGTCGTCGTGATCGCGTCGGGGCTGATCACCTTTCTGACGCCCGGCAGCAAGGATGATAAAAAGCCCTGAAGCTTTAAATTTAAAATTCGAGGATAAGCCCGTCATAGGCAAGAGCGACACCGTCGGGCAGCATTTTGCTGACCGTATCGTAATCGACGGTGTAATCAAGGTGCGTAAGATACGTCTGGCGCGGCTTGAATTTTTCCGCCCAGAGGAGGCATTGCTCCACATAGCCGTGGGATTTGTCGGTATTGGTCACGCAGTTGCAATCCACAAACCACGTATCAAGGCCGTATAGGTATTCTTCGCTTTCCTCGGGAAATGCGCTGACATCCGTGGAATAACCGAAATCGCCGATGCGCAAACCGACGGATTTAAAGCGGTTGCCGTGCTGCTGCCACCATGTTTGCAGATTCAGCGTACCGATCTGCAATTGCTCCGGCGGCAGCATCTCGCGCCAAAGCGGGCGCGCGGTGCCGGTGTATTCCAGGCCGATGCTCGGGTCGAACATGTACCACCAGACTTTTTCAATATCGCGGCGCGTGGCACGGTCGGCATACATGGCAAGGTTCCGGCCGTCCTGATGCGCCATCTGGATCGGCAAATGGAACATGCCCGCGATATGGTCGGCATGCGGATGCGTGAAAAAAACCGCGTCCAGCCTGGTGATGTTATGGCGCAGGGATTGTTCCTTGTAATCCGGCCCCATATCGACCAGCAAGGTCGTCACCGCATCCTGTATCAGGATGGAGGGACAGGTACGACGGTTTTTGGGATTGTTCGGATCGCATTTCCCCCAGCCGCCGCCGACATAGGGCACACCATAGGCGGAGCCGGAGCCCAGAACCGTTACTTTCATGATGTTCGTCCTTTATAGCTTAAGGCGCGAATTTTTTCTTGTTCGCCACTGCCGTCGGTTTTGACGCAGCTTTGCGCGTTTTGCAACCTTTTTTGAACTTTTCGACCAGATCGGCAGCCGGCTCGTTCAATACCTGATGCTCAAAAAACTCGATCGCTTCGCGTTGGTTTTCGTAACGATCCGGGCAGGATGCCTTGAAGACTTCTTTGGCATATTCCAGTGTATCGCGCAGCTTTTTCTGGGACATCGGCTGCGTGAACAGCTTTTGCAACTTGCCGGCGGCGCGGCGCATTTCGGCATCGCCGTTCTCGCGGGCGAAACGGGCGACTTCATCGCCCAGATAAACCGGCGAATAGCCCGTGGACGTATACCCCGTCAGCGTTTGCATGAATTCTATGGCGGAGGTCACAACGCTGTGGTTGTCCACAACGGTGCGCGAAACCTGACCGCGCTTGATGTGCTTGTTGGTCACGTAAAGGGTAATCAGCATTTCCTGCATCAGCAGTTCCATTCGGTCGTCGCGAGAGTTGCCGGCGGTATGCTTTTTGATGAAGTCCTTGGCCACTTGCGGCTGCGGTTCCGCCTTGGTGCCATAGGTACCCGTCCATTTGTAATCGGGATCAGCATTGAAAATGCGGGGCTTGATGCTGGTCGGGTTGCGCGGGGGCGTCCCCTTCATGGCCATGTAAAGATCGAACTGGTAGGTTTTATTGTCGTGCTCGGCGCTTTGGGCGATGAACATGAAGCCGATACCGCCGTAATTTTCGACCAGACGGTCGTGGCACTGGGTGATGATTTTGCCTTTGGAGGCGAGATAGTCGTTAACAGTCTTAAAAACTTCTTCGATTTTATTGGGGTCAATAACGGTGAACAGGTCGATGTCGGAATGGGTGTCTGCGTGGCCGCGGCCGATGGATCCTCTGAGATAGGCTTCTTCCAAAAGCCCTTTTTGCGCGAGCGCGTCAAAACATCCCTGTAAAAGCGCCGCCTGCGGAAGATGTCCCTGGCCTGTGGCGGCAATGTGCTCTTTCAGGTCGACATCCGGCACGCCTTTCGACTTATCCGCCTTGGACTTCGCCGCATCCCACTCACATTTCAACCGCATACGTTGCCCCCGTTCTGGTTTGTTTATGCAAATAATTGTGGTGGCTTGATTTTATAACGTGACATGTTGAAACGGTCAAGGAATTGCCGGAAAATGCTGCGGCACAGGCGCTTTTTGACTCGCCTGTTTTCGAGAAATCGCTGAGTATTTATGTACCGCAAGCGAGAATCGATTCTTTTGCACGGCTTTTCGCGAAAAGCTTGACCTTTTCCGGCAAGCCTATTACACATAATCCAATCTGTTTGTCTCCTTGGCGCGAGTACCCGAATGTTCCGCAAATCGCCCGAAAAAAAATTCCTGCAAGCTGCCGCCAACGGCGATCTTGCTGTTATGGCCACTCTTCTGGCACGTGGCATCAATATCAACACCCGCAATGCCGGCGGTGAAACGGCCTTGCGTATCGCCAGCATCAACAATGACCTGCCGGTCGCCCGCTTTCTGCTGGAAAAAGGTGCGGATCCGAACATGGCGGACATCCACGGCAGATCCCCCCTCTCCCGTGCGGCGGGCGAAGGGTTTAATGCCTTGCTGAAACTGTTGCTGACCGCCCCCGGCATTGATGTCGACGCCCAGAAAAAAGACGGCGATACGGCGCTACGCCTTGCCGTCGTACACAACCAGCTGGAATGCACCCGTCTGCTGCTGGAGGCCGGCGCAAACCCGAATATCCAAAACGGCGATGGCAATACCCCCTTGATCCGCGCCGCGGCACAGGGTTATACCGAAATCACCAAAGTCCTGCTAGAGCACGGCGCCAATCCGCATATCCGCAACAACGTCCTGATGACGGCGGCGGAATTCGCCAAGGCGCGTGGGCAGTATGTGACCCAGCACATCGTAAACGCGTTTATCGAAGATGCCGAACGGGCTGCGAGCGCGCCGGAGACCGTATCCGAAACGCCCGACGGCAAAACAGATGAAGCTACCGCCCAAAAACCCGCCGCCGTCTGGCATGTGACGGACGATCAGGAAGTGGCGCGCGTGGCGGTCAAGGAAGCTCTTGGCAAGGAAATCACCGAAATTTTCAATTTCCGTTCGGCACGCGTGATTACGATCATCAAGGATCTCAGGCAAAATAGCGAAACCACACTGGAAAAAAACTTTGCGGAGGTGCAAAACGTTTCCTGGCTGGACGAAGCCGCCAGAGTTTATGAGGCGCAAACAGGCGAAGCCGCACTCTACCATGGCAACGTGCTGCAAAAACCCAAACCTGCCCTAAAGCCGAACAAGGGCTGACGGGCGCATCATGACCCTCTCCCGCCTGCAATCCAACGGACTGCTGTTGCTGGTCGCCATCATCTGGGGCACGGCCTTTGTGGCGCAAAAAGATTCTTTCAACCATGTCGGGCCTTATACTTTTGTCGCCTTTCGCTTCGCGCTATCCTTCCTGCTGGTGCTGCCGCTGGCCTTGCGAGAATATAAAAAAGGCATCGCGCAAAGCCTTTCCCGCGGGACGCATTTGAAAGACATGCTCCGGCTTTGCCCCGCTTTTGCCGCAGGCGTTTTGCTACAGCAGGTCGGCATCGGCGCGACGACCGTCACTAACGCGGGGTTCTTGACAGGGCTATATGTACTATTCGTGCCGCTGATCTGCCTGCTGTTTTACCGGCAAAAACTCTCGCCCTGGGTTTTTCCGGCGGCGTTTACGTCACTATGCGGCTTGTATCTGCTGGTCGGCGGGCATCTGGACGGCTTTACGGGCGGCGATTTTCTCGTCATCGGGGCCGCGCTGGGCTTTGCCGTGCAGGTCGTGCTGGTCGGCCGCATCATGGCGGGCAGCCGCGCCGTCTTCACACTCTGCGCCGTGCAATATGCCGCGGTCGCCCTGGTCGCCTTTATCGGCATGTTCCTGTTTGAACCCCCCACGATGGAAGGGCTTGCCGGCGCGTTCTGGCAGATTATATATGCGGGTGCGATATCGGGTGGCATCGCCTATACGTTGCAGGTCGTCGCACAGCGCTTCACCCCCGCGTCCGACAGCGCGATTATCCTGAGCGGCGAAGCGCTTTTCGCTGCCGTTGCGGGGGCGCTGTTGATGGGAGACCGGCTGAGCCTGCTGCAATACGGCGGCTGCGCGCTGATTGCGGCGGCGATTTTGCTGGTGGAACTGGCGCCGTTGGTATTCGGAAAACGCCCCGCCGCCGCGGCCTGAGTTTATTTCTTTGCCGCTTCCGCTTCTTCCGTATCCAGCGACCAGACGCTGGAAGACACGGGCCCCGCCGCGCCCATGCCGCTATAGGATCGGAAAGCAAGCGGCACCGTTTCACCGATTTTTATATCACGCGCCGATGTCACATCGACGATCACCGGCAAAATGCCGGCAACGCAACTGTCGCCGACTGCGGCCATGCCGTCCGTCACCACCGCGTCGCGCACCCGCACCTTCAGCGCATAAGCGCCGTCTTCCTGCGGCCTGCTGTCAACGACCTCGCCCGTGCCCTTGCATGCCATCCATGAGCTCGCCTTCGCCGGCGCGGCAAACAACAATGCCGCCATGAGCGGCAAGACGTATTTGATACGGAACATCACGTTTTCCCCTTCCGGTCTTCCGTCAGGCTTTCGGCCACGCCCGTTGGCGATGCGGCGGGCAAGCCGTGCTTAAGCCGCAGAATGTTCAATTGCCGCGCTTCCTCCGGCGTCAGTTGGCGCGGACCGATAGCGTCCAGAAAGGCGCGGATTTCAGAGGGGGGCTGTTTGGGCATTGCGGATTTATCCTCGGTCATGCTCTACCTCTTGCTTTCCGGCGGTTTTTGAAAACGGAAGCGGTTGCGTTCCCGCCGCACGTCCTGCTCGGGCAACAGGCCGCGATCCATGACGGAAGAATGGCGGATCATCCGCGCCGTATCGTTAAAAGCCATGGCGTAATCCTGCACGACCGCAGAACCGGTTTGACCCACGGCTTGCGCGCGGCCGCTGAGGAACATATGCGTACGCATTTGCTCGACCTTCTCATCCGCCGCATTGCGCAACCGGCCGATGAACGCGCCGCCCGACAAGGCCGGATTGCCCGCCGCATCAAATTCCATCGCCCCCGTGGACACCACGGCGTGCAGGCCGTTTATTTTATATTGCGCCGCGCCGTTGTCCGTCATGAAGGTACGCGTTTTGGGGTCTTCGATGTGCGCAAAAGTCTTCAGCCCTTCGTTTTCGAAATACTCCTCCATCGCCGCCGTCACATAAACGTCGTTTTGAAGAAGGAATGCGCTGACGCCGGTGTTATTCAGCTCCGAGACGCGTTTCTTGATCTCGACCTTCGCCCTGTTCAGCAAAGCCGGGGAAACAAACCACGGCTTGCCGCCGTCATCCACGCCGCCGGGATGTATCAAAACGGAAAAATTGCCGCCGCCGTGATGCGATATCGCCGCCGCATTGCGCTGCACGGGAATGCCCGCATGTTCCAGCGCGCCCTCGATGATATGTTGCGCCATATGACGCAGCACCAAATCGGCGTTATGGTGGCCCAGCGCGTTATTAAGCCCCGCCAGATTATGAAACGACACGCCGAGACCATAAGGCTTAATGTCCTCCATATCCCTGATCCCCGCACGGGCCAGCGCCTGTTTGACGCCTTCGGCGTTCGGGTCGAGTTGCGCCTTGAAATCCCCGGTATCCGCCGCGATGTTATCGATGGTTTTCACCATGCCCTGCGGCATCATCACCTTGGCAGACGGGTCTTCGGGCGTCAGCCCCTCTATGCTCAGGCGCAGCAGGTGGCGGTGTCCCGCGTCAATCGTGACGCTCTGCGCCTCAAAGTGGCGGACAGACGACATCATATAACGCGCTTCCATGGAGGCCATCGGCGGCACGCCTGCCGGGCGGTTATCGCCGCCCATCGGATGCGCGGCCAGCACGGGCGGCACTTCGCCATAGCGGAACAGCGGGCCGACCGTTTTCGGCATCGCGCTGTCGACATAGTCATGAAACCCCTTCACCCCGCCGGTCAATGCGTCATTATAGGACGGGTTGCGACCGCGCAAATCCTGCGCTGTCCGTTCGGCGGCGATTTTTGCCTTGGCCACTTCGTCGGCAATCGCCTGCTCTATCGCCTCTTCGGCCATGATCAAATCGCCCCGCAGGATTTTACCGGCCGCTTCGGCCTCAACCGCCTCCTCGTCGATACGGCCAAGGCGCATGAGGCCGAGGATTTGCTTGTTCGCGCTGATCATCCCGTCCAGCTCCTGGACGATCGTCTGCGGGTTTTCGATCATCGCCATATCCTGGATATGCAGCGCCGCGCCGAAACCGTTGCGCGCCGGATCGTCCGGCGCCTTGAAATGCTTGTGATCCTGCAATCCCATGCAGGCGACATGTTTTTCGATCGTGCCGTGCAGCTTGTGCGTCAAGGCCGCGATATCGGCATAATCGCCCAGCCCCGTCACCAGAATGCGCAACTCGTCCCCGCCCGTGCGGATCGGGATGACACGTTCCTCCGGCAGTTCCGTGCAGATCACGTCGGTCATGGAGGCCGCCAGCAGGCGCATCGCCTTATCGGTCATCAACTCGGCGCGGCGCGGCTCGATTTCCTCGGGCATCACGCCCTCCTCCCGCGCCAGCAGATCGCGAAAATAGGCATTGGTGCCGCCCATGTTGGAAAAATCAACCTCCACCATCGCCATCGGCATGCCGCTGTCGAGCGCATAAAGATGCGCCAGCCCCGTGGCAAGATAGGCGTGTTCCTTGGTAAGATATCCCGTTACGGCCTCCGGCCTGTTCCGGGACAGCTCGATGGCGGTGACAAAGGTGCGCACGGCAGGATCGGTATCCGGCATGTATTGCTGTATAAGCTCGTCCTTCAACGCTGCCGGCGTCAGGAATCCCTTGCTGCGCCAGATGTTGCTGACGTCCTTTTGCACCTGCGCAAGCGTGACGGGCAGGGTCGAGAGATCCGCATCGGGGTGGCTCTTTTGCAGACCGCGGCGCTCTTCCGCGGACAGCACGAAGGATTTGAGGAAACGCTCGACCTCGTCTCCCTCCAGAATATCCTTCCATGCCACGCCGCCCTGCATTACGGCAAGCCCGGGTTTGTGTTTATTTTATTGCCTTGACGCAAAGCATACCTCCGGCTTTTCCGCATTATAGCGTATTTTGCGCTTCTTTTTTCTTAATAAGTTGCGTTTTCTACCCTTCGGCGCAAAAAATTTCCGCATCCGCGTCCGCGGGGAAGCATTTGAAAAGAATCAAAAAATACGGATTCAGCCTGTAAAAACAATAAGATTCCCGTCCCACCGATTCGCAAAACGCTTGCATCGGAGTCCGCATTGATTCATTATCAGGGAACAGACCTTTTAGGGGTAAAAGGGAGGAGATCAAAATGCTGTCTGCTAAAAAAACAACCACAACGAAAACGTCCCGCATCGCGGTTCTGGGGCTTTGCGCCCTGTTGCTGGCGGGATGCTCCGGCATGACGCATACGCAACAACGCGTGGTTTCGGGCGCAGCGCTTGGCGCGGCGGCCGGCGTGGGCGTAACGGCCGCGACGGGCGGCTGCATCAGTTGCGGTGCTGCCATCGGTACCGCCGTTGGGGCTGTAACCGGCTATATCGTCGACCGCGCCAACCAGTAAGCGCGCCCTGCATGCATCGTCGTAAGCATAAGCCCTATGTTTTTATCGTATTGGGCATTATCGCCGCCGTCAGCTTTATGACATGGCAGGATATGCAGCGCATTGCCGATAAGAACATCGCACGGCTGAAGCTTGCGCAATATGTCCGCGCTTCGGAAAACCCGCAGGACATGCCCGCCAACCGCCTGCCGCTGTATCTGGAGGCCGGCGCAGTGTCCGATGCGGGTTTCATGCCCACCCTGCCGCCGCAAACGATTGCGCAGCGGGAAATCAACCTGCTCGTCAACATCGACCATGTGCCCGCCAATATGACAGGCGCGGGCGAACAGTTGACGCAGCTTGTCGCCGACTGGAAAAGCAAAAACAATATCCTGAGCGAGCTGGTGCTGAACTGGCAGGTCGATGCGCCGGATATAGAGAAAATGCCCGTTTTCGCGACCATGCTGGCAGAATCCATGCAAAACGCGCAGTGGATCGGCATGGTTCTGCAACGCCGCTGGTTTGACGACAAGCCGGAAGCCCTGCTGGACATGGCCCGCCGCACGCGCAAGGTAACCGCCTATATTTTCGATATCAAGGAAGCCGCGCGCGACGGCGAAACGCTGGCCGATACCATTGCCGCGCTGAATGCGCTCAACCTTTCCTTTCTGCTGATTGTGGACAAGCTGCCGCCGCGCGACACCCTCTCAGACCTGTCAGGCGAGAACGATTTTTTCAACGGCCTCATCCTGCACGAACGGTTGCCCGCGCAATAGTCCTGCCTATATACTTCCCGTATCAGAACAACCGCAATGCGAGGAGCAATAGATGGCAGTCAAGGTGGGCGGCAAAATTCCGGCATTCAAAGGCATGACAGCCGAAGGCCCGATCAGCGCAAACGACCTGAGGGGTCGCAACGCCGTTATTTATTTTTACCCCAAGGACAATACGCCCGGCTGCACGATCGAAGCCTGCGATTTTCGCGACAACCTGCCCAAATTCAAGCGCATGAACGCCAAAGTTTACGGCGTTTCTAAAGACGACCTGAAATCCCACGACAAATTTGCGGCAAAGTACGAACTGCCCTTCACGCTCATCAGCGATGAAGACGGCAGCATTTGTGAAAAATTCGGTACTTGGATTGAAAAGTCAATGTATGGTCGCAAGTATATGGGGATTGAGCGCGCCACCTTTCTTGTGGATGCCGAAGGCGTTATCCGGCAGATCTGGCGCGGCGTCAAAGTGAAGGGCCATGCGGAAGAAGTCCTGACTGCGGTCAAAGAAATAAAGTAAATCAGAGTCTTGTCGTAAAAATTCCAAGAAAAACAGCAGCTTGTACAGTCGACAAAAAAGTTAAGGAAGCCTTAAAATTTTACTTGCCGAATCGTTTTAAGTTATGTAATTTTGGAATCACTTACAGAATTCGAGATACGGATTGGCTGAACCTTTTAGGTTCGCCAGGGTAATCAAGCAGGCAGCTAAACTCCCCTGAAACCCCAAAACCCCACTTGGTTACCCACCCTTTTAAAAACCCCCGGATGACGCATCCGGGGGTTTTGCTTTTCGGCTTTCGGTGCCCGATGTTAGTGGTCTTTGTTCACGAGCAGCGTTTTGATCTTCTCGGACAGCGCGTTGAAATCGACAGGTTTTTCGATATAGGCTGCCGGGCGCAAATGATCGACCGCCGCCTTGTCGCGCGGATCGGTCAGGGCCGTCAGGAAAACGAACGGCACTTCGTCGTACTGCGGATGCGCCCCGCGGATACGTGACAGCACGTCATAGCCCGACATGCCCGGCATGGCGCGATCGCACAGCACGAGATCCGGCTCGTTCTCCAAAAACTTTTGCAGGCCGTCTTCGCCGTTCGCCGCCTCGATGACCTCATAGCCCTGCACGGACAGTTCGTCCAGCAACAGCTCCCGCACCGGCGCCTCATCTTCGATCAGCAGAATTTTCGTCATAAGAGATTCCCTCCGTAATGCCCACATCTGATCACCCCTTCGTATACCCCTATGCGCCTTGCGGCGATTGTTATCGGCGGACTGCCTTGTTTTTAACATAAGATTATTAACGGCAGATTAATAACGCCCACTCCTCATTATCTTTTTATACGGCAATGCCTTTTGACAGCTTGATCGGCAGCGAGACGGTTAAAGCCGTGCCGACTCCCACCTTGCTGCGCAATTCGATGCTGCCATTATGCAGTTCCACAAATTGCTTCACAAGACTTAAACCAAGCCCCGACCCAGGTATGCCGCCCGATGTCGAGGCGCGGAAATACTTGCCGAAGA
>Ga0206101_1000073_pt1 | contig 33386 bp, 31 predicted proteins | sample 1B0metagenome_FD_148613 | JGI IMG/M metagenome (GOLD analysis project Ga0206101, IMG submission 148613) | Enriched microbial communities from leaf-cutter ant dump, University of Wisconsin, Madison, United States - 1B0 | ecosystem: Environmental > Terrestrial > Nest > Insects nest > Nest dump... | reverse complement strand
ATAAATTATTTCGTCACCTCTTAATACCTCTGTCTTCAACCCAATTCTTTCACTGATTTTTAGCTTGTTGGCCAGGTAATCCTGAATGATATTTAGATAATCATGGTGCTTGTCGGCACTCGCTAAAAATCCAACAGTCCCCCGATTTATTCCTAAGAAAACAACACCCTGTGATGCATATTCACTCACAGCAGCCAGAATCGCACCATCGCCACCAATAACTATGACAAGTTCTGGATTAGTTTCGACAAACTCAACCTTACCAGCAAATCTTTCCTCTATATGTGCCTTGGTTGCTACGATTTCCTTTGTATCGTAGCGGCTAAATAGTTTTACCCTGTGCATTGCTACGCCTTACTGCAAATAATCACGGAGTTTTTTGCTGTCACTACTCTTGCGCAATTTAGCCAACGCTTTAGCTTCGATCTGTCGAATACGCTCACGAGTAACGCCAAATTCGCGACCAACCTCTTCGAGCGTGTTGGTTTTGCCATCATCAAGGCCGAAACGCATACGTAAGATCTTTTGTTCACGCTCAGATAAACCAGTTAGGATTTTGTCCACGTGTTCACGTAGTAATTGTGATGTTGCGCTTTCTTCTGGCGCTGGGGTGTCTTCGTCTTCGATAAAGTCTCCGAGGACAGAATCTTCTTCATCGTCGCGAACAGATTGGTCAAGGCTCGAAATATCCTGTTTGATCTTCATGATGTGTTCGACTTTTTCGACTTCGATTTCCATCTCTTTAGCCAGCTCTTCATTAGTTGGCTCACGGTTTAGCTCCTGTGTCATACGGCGATGTGTGCGCAGCAGTTTGTTGATTGTCTCTACCATATGTACCGGAATACGTATGGTTCGTGCCTGATCGGCAATTGCACGAGTTATTGCTTGACGAATCCACCAAGTAGCATAGGTACTGAATTTGAAACCCTTATCTGGATCGAACTTCTCAACAGCGCGCAGCAAACCAGTATTACCTTCTTGAATCAAATCCAATAGATCCAACCCACGACCGACATAGCGCTTAGCAATTGATACAACCAGACGCATATTAGCTTCTGCCATATGGTCTTTAGCCCGCTTATCGCCTGCTTGAACTTTTTTTGCTAAGGCAATTTCTTCCTCAGCATTTAGAAGAGGGATCTTACCGATTTCGCGCAAATACAAACGAACTGAGTCGTCCGCAATGTCATCAATAAATTTATCGCTCTGCTTGATTAACTCTTCTTCTGATAACTCTTCTTCATCGTCTTTGCCATTGATCGTGATCTTCACACCATTATCAACTAGCTGATTATACAGATCATCAAGGACTTCAGCGTTTTCCTCAGTGTCGGGAATCCGGGCGAAAATATCTTTCTGGTCAATTTCGCCGGTTTTTTTACCTTTATTAATAAGCTCTACCACTACTGCCGAATACTGGTTTGACTTGTCGTCATTTACAATGCTGTCATCGGCGCTAGATTTTTCTGTCATCTTGTTACTCCAATTCTGATTGATACTTTTTTAGAAGTCTCTCAACTTCCGCGCTGTTACCCTGGTCCTCAGCATCCCTAATGGCCTGGGTCAGGAGCGCTTGTTTTTGGTCTTTTGATTTTTTTGCTAGCCGGATGATTAACTCTCTTGCCTCAGTCATAAGCTGATGGCGGGTCCAATCTTCATATAATTCTTCGGCTTTGAACCTTAATATGTTCGCATACTTGTCATCATCTGGCAAATCAGTAGCAGTAAAGATAGACTGGCGATCAATTGTAAAAATGTGCTTGTTAACATCAAGCTCATCCTTAATTGTTTGGTCCTTAAAGAAAATTGCCAGCAGATTCTCTTCTAGTGTCTTACGATCATCAATCACATCTAGGTGATAAGCCGCTTTCTTGGCTGAGGGTGGGCGGTTTACATCTTGACTAACATTATTAAACTTGCGTTCCACAGCTGCCACACTCGAATCAGTCATTTCAGCCAAGAACTTAACATAATGCTCCTGCTCGATTGGGTCAACAATCGCTGTGATTACAGGTAGCAGCTTGTCACTAAATAAGGCTTTACCGGTTGCTGTCTGAAGATTATATTCACCCTTAAAATAATCAAATAACCAGTCAACTACATACTTAGGCTGTTCAATTAACTTCTGCCAATGTCTAGGGTCTTTTTGGATCAGTTCATCAGGATCTTTACCTGAACTAATATCAATAATCGACAGATTGATACCAGCATTTTGTGCTAGTGGGATCGCGCGCATCGTAGCTTTCAGACCAGCCTGATCCTGATCAAACGCAAATGCAAGATTATTCGTAAAACGTGCGATCTGCTTAATCTGTGCAGCTGTTAGAGCTGTCCCGGCGGTTGCTACGACATTCTTACAGTTAACCTGATGAGAACTAAGCACATCTAAGTTACCTTCCACTACAATCGCCATGTCTTTTTTTCTAATTGCATCTTTGGCTTCAGATAAACCGAAAACATGTCGGCTTTTATCATATATAGGAGTTTGTGGCGAATTAAGATATTTTGGCAGCGCATCATCAAGTACTCTGCCCGTAAAACCAATTACTTGCCCAGTTATATCTTTTAGGGCAACCACTACACGGCCAAAGAACATATCCATGTAGCCACTTTGTCTCTTGGCAATTAAACCGGCTTGCTCTAGTTCTTTCTCTGTAAAACCTTTCTTGGTTAGAAAATCCTTTAGGGCTGTCCCATGCCGCGGAGCATAGCCAAGGACAAAATCTTCTATCGTATGCTTATTAAAATGACGCGTCTGGGTAACATAATCTAAAGCCTGATGATTTTCTAGTAATGTCCGCTGATAGTATTTGGCAGTCAGCTGATGAGCCTCTATCAAACGTTTCTTGAGCTTGCCGAGACCAGCAGACTGGCGTGAGTATTGACCAAGATCAACACCAGCCTTCTGAGCCAACTTTTCTAGGGCCTCAGGAAAGCTCAAACCATCCATCTTCATTACAAATTCAAAGTGATCCCCCCCCTCAGCACAACCGAAGCAGTGATAGATACCCTTTTCTGGGTTAACCATAAAACTAGGGGATTTTTCACTGTGAAAAGGACAAAGGCCTTTGAAATTACGTCCAGCGCGCTTAAGCTCGACATAATCACCAACTACATCTTCGATTGATAAGCGTTGTTTGATTTCATTAGCCGCATCCATACTATCTATAGATTACATCAGTTATACAAACAACGACTAGCTTAAGCACTATGTATTATGATTATATAAAGATATGAATCCACAACAAAACTTCGGTAACTTTGCGCCAACACAGCCAGTTAACTCTGATGATAAGAAGACCAAGCTGATGTTCATTGGTCTCGGCGCACTATTATTAATCAGCATTATTTTGGTCCTTGCCAGTATGGCAAACCGAGATGGGGCTGATAGCTTTTTTATACAATCTATTGGTAGACATAAAGAGCAATTGCGAATAGCTGAACTCGCAGAAGATTTTTCTGAGGATGATAGAGACCTGATAAACTATCAGTCTACCTTAAAAGCACTAGTAGCGAGCGATTTGGCATCTTTACAAACTGCCTACGGCAAAGAAGTAAATGATAAGCAAGTATCTACCCTTGTAGATGAAGAAGTTGAAGCGCGCTTTACCGAAGCCAGCCAGACTAATAGTTTTAACACTGAGTACAAAAAGACGATGAGCACTACTTTAAACGCAACACTAAGTGATCTTGAGAATTTACGAGCTGAAGCTAAGTCCGATAAGCTAAAAGTTATAGATACAGCAATTGCTAATCAGAAATCACTGATATCTCAGCTAGATAAGCTATAACCCTTTCGCCAGCGATACAGACCGGTCCATTAGATCAGTTACCTCTTGGTCGCTTAGCTGGCCAGTAATCAATAGTGTCAACCATTTATTTGGATCAAGCTTGTGGCCAGGCATAACCGATTCATATCTTTCTACTAAGTGTCGGATTAGGATTTCATCTACTTTTAGGCTTATCCGTAACGGCTGGCTGTTTTTACCAACATAGGCAAATACGTCTCCATTATGCAGGCTATAAGCTTGTAAATCATTATCAAACGGCTGGCTTGTTTCTGCCCCTCTATCCTTAAAAAATCTATCTACGGCAACAAAATCTATCATTATTTGGTTTTTATATGTGTAAGGTAAGTCTGTAATTCGTTAATAGATTCGGTAATATCATCAATGGCACGATGGCTACTTTTTTTCGATGACTTAATCTTAAACTTGTTAGCGAAAACTACCTTCCAAGCACTAACATCCAACATGCGATAATGAAGGCGGCTATCTACAGATGGCCAGTATTTACGAATGAATCTGCGATCTTGATGAATCGAGTTACCAGCCAATAAAACCTGTGTTGAATCCGTAAAATGCTTATCAATAAACTTGAGCAATTCTTTTTCTGCTACCTTTTCGCTCAAGCCACCTGCTATTTTATCTGTCAGACCAGACTTCTTATGCATTTTTTCAACTTCGGGGGGCATCTGCGCTAATACCTCAGGCGACTGCTTAATAATTACTTCAAATGTATCTATAACTTCAAAATCCCAATCTGTGATTATAGCAGCTACCTCTAAGATTCGATCAGTTGCCGGATTTAGCCCTGTCATTTCTAAATCAACCCAAAGTATTTTACTCATGGATTCGAGTATAGCATGTCAATGCTCAACTAGTTTGATAGTTTGTCTATTTTTTAGAACTGCTAATTGAACTATACCGCCAATCGGTAAAGTAACCTGAGGTTTAGTATGTCCAAAGTCTACATTGGCAACTATTGGCATAGTCTCAAGCTCTGGAATACTTTTCAGCATTTGTTGCAAAATATGGCGCGTAATTTGGCTTTTTGGCTGGAATCTACCAATCATGATACCCTCAACCCGGTTAAAGCCGGGCTGCAATATCAATGAACGTAACCGAGCAACAAAATGGTGAGGTTGCGATTCGTAATCATCCTCAAGGAACAAAATGGAGCCTTTGAGTTTAGGGAAATATTTAGTGCCAGCAAGCAGCAACAGACAAGTTAGATTACCACCAACTAAACGACCTTCAACGATGCCCTGCTCATTTAAACCCCACCAATTATCGTTCTTATACTGCTTGTATCTTGGCGCAGATTCGGTGTAATCCTTATTAAACCATTCTTGAGCAGGGTTGAGCTCAAACATCTGGCGCGAAAATAAGCACTTACGCAAATAGTCATGAGTGAATTCCTGACCGTATTTATCGCCTACGCCACTCGCATTAATTGTGTGGTAGGTAATCAAACCAGTCTGGGCGTAGATAGCATTAAGCAAGGTGGTTATATCGGAGTATCCGGCAAAAATCTTAGGATGGGTTTTGATAAGTTTATAATCAATATGAGGTAAAAGTTCATTAGCGCTAAACCCTCCCGTTCCCGCAAAAACCGCTCTTATCTTAGGGTCTGCAAATGCATTATGAAGATCGTCTAATTTCTGCTCGCTACTACAGCTAGTCCTAAAACAATGTGCCCCAAAGCTGACCCTTAAACCAAGTTCAGCAAAGCCTTCTATAATTTCAGATTTTTTAGTCTTATCAAGTGGATCTGAAGGGGCGATTACCCTCACTTCATCACCCGGTTTGAGTGTTGCAGGTAAACGGCTCATCTCTTGCTTTTTATATGAGGGTTAGCAGCTAAGAAATTATTCACAAATTTACTAAATAAACCTGAGGCTTTGTTGCTTGACATAAATTTATAGCCTAAATAAACACTGATAAATGCCCCTAAACTATCCGTGAATAAATCAGACATGGTATCCGTCAGGCTACGCTGCATATTAAATCCGAAGAACGTATCCACCAGAAACTCATACCACTCCCAGACAACACCTAAACTCAAAGCAACAGTAAAAGCAAAGAAACTTATTAAGAAGTTAGACGCTTGCAATTTGCCTTTTAGTTTCAAAATATAAAGTATGATGAATCCAGCAAAACCCAGAAGCACTCCTGAAGTTATATGCAGAAGATCATCCCACCACCAGAAACGATCATAAAACTGCCCAATCCCACCCAGAACTAGTGATGCATAAACAAATGCGACAATCAAAAAACTGTATTCAATTGGCAAGCGCACCTTGTAGCGTCGTTCAATTATGTCAGGCATGAAGAGCAAAATCAGAGCAAAAAGACCATTGATTATGCCTGTTAATTGATGATTATAAATAACGTATATTAACGCAAAGACCGTCGATATTCTTAGTAATCGTATAATGACATATTGTATTTTGTCATCGAGCGTAGCGTTTTTAGGAAAAAAATTCATAGTATTACCTTGATTGCGCTAATACTAACAGATTGCTAAACTAAATGGTACACTTACAGGTTCCAAATCCTCGTAAATTCACTAGGGGTTTATCATTAGCTTTAAAGAATTTATCCATACTATTACAAACGCTGGCAAATACGCAACCGTCAGCAAAAAGCATGTTCCTCATGAGCATGAAGGTACTAAATATGTTGAGACTGACCAGATTTTTTTCAATATAAAACGCAATCGCCATATAGTTACACAAGCTGTATTCGCAACAGCCATCATAGCAATTATCATTACTGGTGCTGTCATAAAATCTCTACAACCTGCTCCAACGGCTAATAACACCAATACTCAAGCAGCAATCGTTCTAGATGAGTTAACTGCTGCTGAAGTTGCTGCTACCGTCGCTGGCAATTCAGATAGCATGATTGAGGATTATGTAGTTAAGCATGCTGAAAATATCGGTAATCAAGAAACAACTTATATATCTGGTGAAGACTTTATCGGTAAACCAGCAACTCAGACCGAATCCTCACTACGCCAGAGTATCATTATCCACAAAGTTATAAATGGCCAAACAATTGATGAAATCGCCGCTAAATATAACTTAAAAATATCAACTATAAAATGGGTCAATAACCTATCTGATAATGAGCTAAAACCAGGGCAGAAACTACAGATACCACCGGTTGACGGAGTTTCATACACGGTTAAAGCTAACGACACTGCCGAATCAATCGCGCGTCAATTTGGCTCGAGCGCTCTCCGGATAATTAATATCAATGACGCGGAAATTCATGGGCTAAAACCAGGTAGCAAAATCATCATCCCAGATGGAAAACCAGAAATAGCCAACAACGATTTTGGCACTACTTCCGGTAGTAATATTAAAAATGGATTTGGCTCCGGTGGCGACAACTGCACACCATCACACATACAGTCAGCTGGGCGTGTCAATCGTGGTGATGTCATTGGACGAATGGGAAGTACAGGATCATCAACCGGTAAACATCTACATTTCAGCATGTGTGAAAATGATAATTTAATTGACCCGATTGCTAGCCGTAAAGATCGTAAGCTAATCGCGGGCTTTAGTTGGCCGGTCCGCAATCACAAATCGAAAATTAGCCGCTGGTTTGACTGTACACGCTTCTGGGCTGCGCATCGAGGTAATTGTCCAGCTGGATGGTACTTCCATGCCGGTGTCGATATAACTGAGCCATACAGTAAAACCACAGATATCCTAGCCATTGGTGATGGTGAGATAATCTTCCGAGGATATCAGTTTGGAAGCGGATATACCGTAATCATCAGACACGATAATGGCTACATATCACGCTATTTCCATATGCTGCCATTTTAGTTAAAGCTGCTTCTTAATCTCTAAATAGGCTTCACGAAAAGGCATGCCAGATTTTACCAATTCGTAAACCTGTTCTGTGACATACAAGTCATCAGTCATAGCATCTGCTAATTGAGTTTTATTGACCTGTATTTTTGGCACAACTTCGGCAAGTAATTCTAAGGTTGCATTAACAATACCTGTCGATCTCATCAAAGAAGCTTTAATGGTTTGCAGATCTCGGTTATAGCCAGACATAAGCTTAGTATAGGTACCGCTAATATGTTGTTGATCAGCAAGCACGGTCGCAGTATTGGCGCGCATAATCTCGAACAGGTCATAGTTACGCTTATGGGGCATAATCGATGAACCAGTGGTGTATTCATTAGGTAGCGAGAAATAATTAAATTCCTGCGTCGTGAACAACATCATATCAGATGCAAACCGACTGACAATCAACATTATATAGCTAAGTGATTGCAGGAAAGAATACTCAAACAAACCCCTGGAAAGACCAACATACTGTGGGTTATCCTGGACCGATCCAAATCCAAGTTCCTTAGCAGTCAATTGGCGATCATTATCAAAATTAGCAATGCCGAAACCGGAAGCTGAACCTAATGGGTTTTGATCAATCAGCTTAGCTGTCGCCTCCATGCCAAAATTCGCATCCCTCAGGGCATCGGCATAAGACTTAAGCCACACTTTGACAGTTGTCGGCATAGCTTTTTGCATATGCGTATACCCTGGCATATCGTCATTGCGGTGAGACGCCACGGCTTCAAAAGCGGTCACTACAGTATTAAGCTGCTCTATAACATGAGTTACTTGTTCTGCTAAATAAAGACGCACCATAACGGTAGCTTGATCATTACGGCTACGACCAGTATGAACCTTTTTACCTATGTCGCCTAACTGTTCTGTTAGGTATTGTTCTATAGCGGTATGAGCGTCTTCTTGCTCGGGCGTAATAACAAACTTACCATCCTGCCATAATACGATCAGATTATCTAAGGCTGCTACTAACTCATTGTATTCAGCTTGCTTAAAAATGCCTTTTTTAAGCAACATCTTGGCATGAGCTTTGGTGCCTTGTATGTCATAAGGTAACAAAACCTGGTCGTGGATTACATCATCGCCAGCTGTATATTGCTGAACTAATGGGTGCAAAGGTGTATCTACCTGCCATAGTTTTTTAACTTCTTTAGTCATAATATTTCTCCATTCTAGCTTAAAATAAAAATCCCCGCTTGTGATGGCGAGGACTTTGCGGAGATTTTTAGTTCACAAATAGCTTATAAGCCCTCGCTAATACGAGAGCGGCGGCGAATCTCTACACTACTATTTAATCGCTTCATAGTTTTATTATTATATTATAAGCTTATACTTTTTACAAGCTCAAGCATTGTTACGACGCAACTTTAGATTAGCCAGATACTTATCATCAACTCCACCTGTTACATAGTCCCCGTCAAAGCAGCTTGCATCCACCCTTTCAATTTCCGGATTTAAACTCTTTACTGAGGCAACTAAATCTTCCATCGTCTGATAAATAACTTTGTCAGCACCAATGAGCTTAGCTATTTCTTCTGTATTGTTTTTATAAGCTATCAGCTCTTCGCTGGTAGGCATATCTATACCGTAAACATTCGGAAACTTGACTGGAGGCGCAGCGCTAGCAAAGTATACTTTCTTAGCTCCAGCATCGCGGGCCATCTGGACAATCTCTTTACTGGTGTTACCCCGTACTATCGAATCATCTACCAATAGTACGTTCCTGCCTTTAAACTCACGCTTCATGGTGTTTAATTTTTGGCGGACAGATTTCTTACGAGTCTTTTGATTTGGCATGATGAACGTACGACCAACATAGCGATTCTTTACAAAACCTTCTTGGTATTCTGCCTCAAGCACACTAGCAAGCTGCAGGGCTGCTGTGCGGCCGCTGTCAGGTATGGGCATAACTACATCTATATCATGGCCAGGCCAATTCCTTACAATTTGCTGACCGAGTCTCTCCCCCATCTGTAAGCGTGCTTCATAAACTGATACGCCGTTCATAACAGAATCTGGTCGGGCAAAATAAACATATTCAAACACACAGGGGCTAAGCATGGTCTTTTTGGCACATTGCTGTGAATAAAAATTACCATGCTTATCAATAAAGATTGCCTCACCTGGCGCTATATCACGTTCAACCTGATAACCCAATACTTCCAGCGCGACGCTCTCGCTGGCAATCATATAGTCCTTGCTACCGTCATGGTTTTTCTTGCTACCGTAGATCAGTGGCCTAATACCACGCGGATCACGAAAAGCCAAAACACCATAGCCAGAGATCATAGCAACAACAGCATAAGCACCCACGACGCGTTTATGAAGTTCACTAACGGCTTGAAACACATCCTTGGGTTCGATTTTTACTTTGTCATTTTTTTGAAGTCCAAAGGCTAGAATATTAAGCAGCACCTCAGAATCAGAAGTTGTATTGATATGACGATGATCTTTTTCGAATAATTCTTTTTTTAATTCTTCAGCATTAATAGTATTACCGTTATGCGCGAGTGAAATACCATACGGTGAATTAACAAAAAATGGTTGCGCTTCCTCGGGAGAATCACAACCAGCCGTCGGATAACGGCAGTGGCCAATGCCCATATTGCCCGTGAGTGTTTCCATGTGTTGCGTACGGAAGACATCCCGCACCATGCCATTATCTTTTCTAAGATGAACGCCAGCATTAGGATCACTTGTCATTATACCTGCTGCATCCTGACCTCGATGCTGCAGTACTATAAGTGCGTCATAAAGCTCTTGATTGACGGGGTTCTGAGAAATAATGCCGGCGATTGCACACATGGGGTGATAAATTCCTCGTTAAGAGTTAATTATACTGCTAAAGCTGTCGCTTTGCAATTACTTGTGAAGGGTTGGCCGACCTCCAGCCCCAACATTTCTAGTATTGCTGCTTGGGAAAAGTGTATCTCGTATTTCTCTAAGTCTCTGGTCAGCAAGTGGTTCAGTAGGAGGATCGCCTAAAATATTTAAGCTTTGTCTAAATATGCGAAGATCATCAGGCAAATACTTAATAGACTTTGCTGTTGCATAACCTGATGCGAGTGTCATTAGAAATGCGGCTCCCTGAAGCTCCATAGCAAGAGGAAGATTCTTGTCAATATCAGGGATATTTTGCTCGAGTTGTCGTAATGCACGCTGAGCTCTCTCAATCGTTTCTACGTCTGGGTATAAAGAAATATCTACTAACCCACCATCTCGATGATCGATTCGCAAATCCAAAACTTCCAACTCAGATGCTAACGTATTACCAGACGCACTGATTTGTTCAGTTGAGGTATCCAAGATCTCCTTAACTTGCGGTCCAATCATGCTAGAAATTGCCACAAGTGGTAAAGCTGAACTTAGTAGCCATGCTCGCGCAAGGCCTCTATGACCAAGGAACATTTCTTCTGAAGGTAGATCAAGATCACTATTCTTCTTGCGTATAGACTGAGCTGCTGCAAGTCCAGCTGCACCCAAAAGAGCCGTTCCACCAAAAGCTCGCAGATCATCATGTAAGTTTTTTGTGCTATCAACACTTGCTTGAAGGTCTTCGCTCTCGAGTGATATGGGAGTGCTAGGCCTAAATACCACGTGGACTTTTCCTGCAGTATCGGTAGAGATCATCGCCGGGGAAGAAAGTTCGTCAAAACTCCTCCAGCTTTCAGAAGTGTCAGTACCTGAAACCTCAAGCGCCGCTTCAATCTGTTCGTAAGTCGAGTCTACTTGCTCAGCAGCCTTATCAGCTCGAGTGATACCTCTCCAGAGCTGAGCCGCCTTGGCGACAGGCACCATAAGCGAGACGACTGCCACGCCACCAGCTAGTAGGTTCCGTAAACGATGGCTTTGCTCATCGGCATCTGGTGTTTCTGGTTCTATTGCTGTTTCTATTTCTGGCTTATGCATAAGCCAATTATACCATAGATAATCTACTTTTGTCAATATAGTACGTTGCTAACTACTGGTTAGACGTGATTCGCCCTCTGTAATAGCCGCAGCAGTCCTGCGAGCATCAAGTATAAGATGATCGTGCAGCTCGCTACCCGGTGCAACCCTTTTAACTATCTGGGCCGCCATAGCTTCAATTTGTAACCGAGCATCTTTGCCACCTCCATCCTTGCGGGCAGTGGTTTCTATCTGATGGCTGACCTCTTCGGCTATAAGCAACTCAGCACCCGCAGGATCAATATTTTCGGCAGTTATCTTTTCTGAAAGCTGCATTAGGCTGTCTAGTGCATTATAGGTTACAAGATCAACCGCATCCGTTGCTTCTGTATGCAGCTCCCACAAAGTAGCTCGGGCAAATCGGCCATCTTCTTCCGAACCAGCCACCATTGCGCCAACTACTTTTGCCCCTAGCATTTCTTTTACTCCGTCCGTTTCTGGCACGCCATGTTCTGGCGCAGATGCATTGGTTGAACCCAAAGCATCTAAGATTGATAGAGAATCTTCATTAAATTTGTCGTTAGCTTCCTTATCTCTTGTAGACTCCCAGCCAAACTTAGCTTTTACGCGTTCGACAAAGCTCAGTTGCTGATCTTCGGCAGACTCTTGCGATGCTTCGGTTTCGTAGCCGTAAGGTTCACCGCTTCTTGCAGCCTCGATAGCACCAGCAACCTGCATAGCCTGCTCTAGGCTCACACCCTCTGGCAGCTGACCGTTGAGCGCCATATTCTCGACCATACGAGCAAACTCAGCATCAATATGCTCTTGGCTGGCATTTTCGAGTCCTAGCTCGGGATTATCTGTTAGTTTTTCGGCCATGTTTTTATGTTTAGTTATTAACTAATATATTATACACGAATTTAAGATTTTTGCAAGCTGCGCACTCTGGAAATTAGTTGTTGTCGCGAAAAAGGCTGCTAACAGATTCTGCGTTATGGATACGGCGAATCGTTTCACCAAGTAGTTGATCAACTGATATCACTTTAATCTTAGAATGCTGCTTATCGTTAGGTTGCGGTATAGAATCTGTTATATAAAGCTCTTCTAGTTGACTATCGGCAATCCGCTCAAGTGCAGGACCAGATAAAACACCGTGAGTAATTGCAGCAAAAACCCGTTTAGCGCCTTGTTTCTTAATGGCCTCAGCTGCTTTTACTAGCGATCCACCTGTCGCAATAATGTCATCGACGATAATCGCATCCTTATCTTCAACATCGCCCAAAACATGTAGAGCCTCTGTGTTGCGATCATCAATCCGGCGTTTATCAACAATTGCCATATCGCAATTCAACCGTTTAGCATATCCACTGGCCATCTTAGCACCGCCAGCATCAGGGCTGACGATTACCGGGTTCTTTATCTTATCTTTGAAATAATCTATGAAAACATTTACTGCATAGATATGATCCAAGGGTAAGTCAAAGAATCCTTGAATCTGATGAGCGTGTAAATCAAGCGTAACTACCCTATCAACTCCAGAAGCTGTCAGTAGATTAGCAATAAGCTTGGCGCTGATTGGTACCCGTGGCTGATCTTTACGATCCTGACGAGCATAGCCAAAGTACGGGATCACTGCTGTTATACGACCGGCTGAAGCGCGTTTAAGAGCATCTATCGTAATAAACAATTCCATATAATTGTTGTTAGTAGGCGCACAAGTAGATTGCAGGATAAAGACGTCCTTGCCTCGCACATCATCGTTAATTTTTACTCTGGTCTCGCCATCGCTAAATTCAGTTATATCGGCCGACGAAAGCTCAGTTTTAAGAAACTTAGCAATGTTTTTGGCTAATTCAGGATTTGAACTCCCCGCAAACAACATTAGTTTTTGTCTATCCATGCAAGCACTCCTTTAGCTTGAGGTTTATTGTTACGTAAAATTAGTGTTTTGTAAATCTTTATTGTTTGGAATCAAGTTTATTAAAGTCAAGTGAAAGTGAATTGACACAGTAGCGCTGGCCGGTCGGTTCCGGTCCGTCAGGGAAGATATGCCCAAGGTGACCACCACAATTTGTACAAGTAATCTCTGTTCGCACCATGCCATGCGAGCGATCTTCGGTAAAGGTCACGGCATCTGGTTTAGCATCGTAAAAACTTGGCCAACCACAATGAGCATCAAATTTGGTATTGCTGGCAAATAACTCCTTGCCGCAGTTTGCACAAACATAAGTACCGTAATCTTTGTGATCTACATATTTACCGGTAAATGGCGCTTCGGTCGCCTTCTCGAATAAAACCTTTTTCTGATCATCACTTAGGTTTTTATTGATCTTCATATCTCCACATTATACCCTTTCAAGTTAATCCACACTTATTATGCAGCTTTTCCACAAGCATTTTACATCTGTTGTGCAGAATTTGCACAGAGTGTAGTATGCTAGAACATATGGAGGAAAAATCTCTTATCCGAGGACACCTGCTACTATTGGGCTTTAATGAAGATGAGATTAGAGTCTATCTTGCGCTAGTAAGCTATGGCGCAATGACACTGTCTGCCCTATCAGAAACGAGTGGCGTAGAACGAACCGGGTTATACCGTATGCTTGATGACTTACAAGCCAAAGGTTTAATAGCTATAGAGGAAGAAAGCAAACGTAAGATTATTTTTCCAGGCCAGCCTGGGTCTCTTAGTTATCTGGTGCATGATGAAGAATTACGACTAGCAAGGCTGCGCACAGGCCAGAGACAGTTTGAAACTTTGGTGCAATCAATCACTGGCGACCAATCAACAACAAAATTCAAATTCTATAATGGACTTGAGAGTATCAAACAGGCAATCTGGAATAATTTAAATCACCAGAGGCAGGACATTTATTCCTTTCGTCAGCAGACAACAGAGGCTTTTTTTGGTGATTTGTTTACCCGCGACTATGCCCACAGGCTAGACATGGCCGGGATTCATAACCACATTGCAACCCAAATACATGACAACAAAAATCACGAACGTATCAGTTATCACCCTATCGAACCAGAAGATTTCAAGATAACTAAAGATTTTGATGTTTATGATAATACAACTCTCTATTACAATTGGGACAGCGAAGCTTATGCCGTTGAAGTATATGACCCCAGTATCGCAGCAACAAATCGCCAATTAGTGCAATTACTACTTAAAATGCACCAATAATTGCGCCGAGCACTACAAAATTAACAATATTATAGCTGGCATCAATCGCAAACAGATCAAAACTACGCTGCGCGAATAAGTAATTAGTCCCAACACTAGCTGCCACAAAGAAAGTACCAATAACACCACCGAGCAAACCACCATCAAAAGTATTTTTAACATCAATTATATTACATATAACAGATAGAAATACTGCTGATAATAACGATAAAATCAAGCTTAGGCCAAAGGTCCGAAGCATATTAGCCTTTTCTAGGTCCTTTCTTTTCAAACCAACTGCCTTCATCCATTTGTTGCCAAGGGTTTTTTCGTGATACCAAACTGATCCAACCACAAATGTTGCTAACCCTGCCACAACTACCGCTAACCAGTTTATATTTGAGAAAGCTTGGGCTAAAACATCACTCAAGTTCATGCAGCCTCCTTTTTTGCATAATTATATTACGCAATAATTATGCACTAGCATTGATGCTATTAACAAGCCCTGTCTACACCCGAGTTGCTGAAAATTGCTCAGCTAATGTATCGTCAACTGACTTGAGCACATCTTGTATGTCGCTAGCAATCAGTGTCCTACCCTGGTGCCTTATCGACAATCGCCAAGTTAGTCTCTTACTAGTATCATCAGAGCTATAAGCATCAATTGCATCAACAACTAACTTAATCCCCTCCTCAATACTAGTTTGAGTAATTGCATGTGTAATTGCCGCCAGCTCGAGATCAATAGCTACCTCATAAGTAACATCCTGTTCTGTCGCCGGATAACGCGATAGTGGTTTATAAGTATTATGCTTAAGTAGAGATTCCAAACCCTGCAAGCTAAGTTCAAATCCAGCTGAAAATCCTGGCAGCTTTAATGAGGTCCTAATTTGAGGATCAAATTCACCAATCACACCCAAAACTTTACCACCTAGTAAAATAGCAGCACTTCGGTGAGGAATAAATAACCTACTTAAATTATCCAGCCAAACATTACCAGATAAATCAGACTTTTCTAAGCTGGCGAAATCAAGTTTAATTCCAAGAGATCCAGCCAAAGTAACTAGATAATTTTTAGCTTGATAAAAAGGAGCGCCTCCGTAATTTTGAACTGATTTTTTATCTGCACTAAATGCGAAACTCAACACTTCTCGCTCAAGCGGCAAATTTTCATCGTCTTGTTCAGTTTTGTTATGCACTTTACCGAGCTCAAACAAACCGAACACATCATAATTTGCTCGGTGATTAGCATGGATTTTATCGAGCAAACTTGGCAATAAAGTAATTCGGTAATAGTTAAGTTCTGGGCTAAGTGCATTACGGATTTTGTAAGCTTCCTCAACATCCTGATTAGTAGCGACGATCAATTTCTCGCTAACAAAGCTGTGATTTGTAACTTCATTAGCGCCATTCTGTGACAAAAATTCACGAATATTTTGCTGCAGAGTGGCTTTAGCTTCAGGAATAATCGGTTCAATCGAACGCTGCGGCAAAGTAACCGGCAAATTATTGAAACCATAAAGTCTGCCGACTTCTTCGACAATATCCTCTGCTATCTCAAGATCCGTCCGCCAGAATGGAGGTTGAATCACTAGGTTCTCGCCCTCGGTCTGCACCGATATTTCGACATTTTCCAAAATCTGTTTTATCTCATCTGCGGTAAAGCCCTTGCCCAAGCGGTCGTTAATAAACTGCACGGTTGTTTGCACTGGCTGATTTTTAATCGGATTTTTATAATTATCAACAACTTCGCTAGCTGTTTTTGCGCCAGCGATTTCTTTAAACATCTCGATGGTTTTGCCCATGACAAACGGTAGCTGTTCGGCTGGCTGACCTTTGTTAAATCGAGTTACCGCATCCGTAAAAATCCCATGAATCATGCTGGTTTTACGGATGTTATACATGTCGAAAGTGGCGCATTCCAGCACGATGCGCTTGGTGTTCTCGTCTATTTCAGAATTACCACCGCCCATAACACCACCTAGAGCAATTGGACCATCTGGGTTACAAATAAGCGTAGCATTTTTATGGGGTGTGATTTTTTTGCCATCAAGTAATGTCATTTCTTCGCCTTCGTGCGGACGACGAACAATAATCTCAGCTTTGCCGTCTTTGGCGACTTTATCGAAATCAAAAGCATGTAACGGTTGGGCAGTCAGCGCCATGATGTAATTAGTAACATCAACGACATTGTTAATTGAGCGAATACCGACCCTTTTTAGGTAAGTCTGTAACCATAGCGGACTTGGCTTGATATCTATATCGTCTATTACAACCGCCATATAGCGCGGACAAAGATCGTCAGCCTCAACCGAAACCTGCAATTCGTTAGTAGCATCAACAGTACTTATATTGCTACTTTTATACCAGTCTGGCGACTGAAAAGATTTATGTTGGATACCGGCTAATTCGCGAGCAACACCGAGCTGGCCAAAACAATCCGGTCGATGAGTAAACATTTTGTTCTCTATATCAACAATTACATCATCAAGCTCAAGAGCTTTAGCTAGTGGTTCACCGACATTAGCATTGTTATCTAATTCTAAGATCCCCCCATGATCATCACCAAGATCAAGCTCTTTTACGCTAGCCAACATTCCGTTACTGACTAAGCCCCTGATCTCTCGCCTATCTAAAACTAAAGGTTCAAGATCATTCACCGTTGCCGGCACAGTCGTGCCCGGAGGCAACCAGGCAACCAGCAAGCCTTCGCGAACATTTGGTGCGCCACAAATTACCTGCACATTGCCACCGTCATCACGTTCAACATTTGGAACGATTCCAGCATCATCAATTTTGCATAAACTTAGTTTATCGGCATTTGGATGCTTAACACAGCTCGCAACCCGAGCGATAACAATACCTTCGTAGTGTTTGCCTAGATCTGCATAACCTTCAATCCCACCAAGTCTTTCGGTCGCTAGCTTCACAAGCTCCTCAACTGGTAGAGATTTTAGATCAACATTTGAATATTGCTGTGCCCAGTTCAAACTAACTTTCATTGCATCTCCCTTCGGTCACTACGAATGAAGAATGATGAACGAAGAAGAACGATTTCATAACCTCTCCTTGCTAGCCCGAATAAGGCCGGTCAAAAGTGCATAAACCCGGTCGGAAAACTCCATAAGCCCATTTTCCATTCCATCATCAATTAGTCCTACATCATTGGCAATAATAACCTGATTCTGAAGTTCAGTGAGAGAGCCGTATGCTTGTACATAAAATCTAATTTTATCTTTCATCGTATCGCGTTTAAATCCCTCAGCAATGTTAGAAGGTACCGAAACAGCGGCACGCTTCATCTGGCTTGCCAATCCAAACTGTTCCTCTCTGGGAAACGTCATGGTCACATTGTAAGTTTGCTTAGCCAGGCCGCGAGCCTGCTGCCAAACCTTCAGGTCTGTAAACTTTTTTATCTTCTGCTTTTCTTCATTCTTCATTCGTCATTCTCCATTCGCCTACTTGAATTGCCTCAAAAAAGCTAATTTACCGCTGTTGAAATGACGGACATCTTCAATGTTGTACTTGAGCATCACTAGCCTCTCGACCCCACCGCCCCAAGCAAAACCAGTATATTTTTCTGGGTCGACGCCAGCCATTTTTAAGACATTTGGGTGAATCATCCCGCAACCAAGCATTTCGATCCAACGTTCGCTGCTACAAACTTTGCAGTCTTCGTTTTCGTTACAAAACGGACAGCTCAGAGAGAATTCAAAACTCGGTTCAGTAAACGGAAAGTAAAATGGTGTGATTTTAACTTCTAAATCTTTTTCGTAATAGGTTTTAAAAAATAGCTTTAGTGTCGCAACAAGTTGCCCAACAGTCACACCCTCGCCAACATAAATTCCTTCGTACTGGGTGAATGTATGCTCGTGGCGAGCATCAACATCCTCATTACGAAAAACCCTGTCCATCGCCAGAACAGCAATTGGCTTACCTGTCTCTAACTGATCCTTACGAGCCTTGATGGCTCGTTGTTGCATAGTAGAAGTATGAGCTGGCGCAACCAAGCCTTCTTCTGTCATGAAAGTATCGTAATCATCACGTGCTGGGTGGCCTTCGGGGAAATTAAGGCTAGTAAACATATGATATTCGTCATCGATTTCGCGCGATGGCGACACCTCAAAGCCCATACGATAAAATATGTCGCTAATACGCTGCCTTTCTTTGCTGATCGGATGAATGCTGCCATCTTTTGCAAGCAAAGGTCTTGGCCTTTTGTCGGCCGGAACATTCAGATCAAATGGTGCGGTTACGTCGATTGGCGGTAGGTTTTGACTCTGGGCTTCAGCTTCTTTGGCTGCAATTTTAGCTTCCAGTTCGTTTTTTAAACTATTAACAGCCTGCCCATAAGCTGCTTTTTGTTCGTTCGGGATATCTTTGATGCGCGCGTAAAGACCGCGCAGTTCTTTGCTGCGCAAAACGGATCGCGGCTCTGACGAACTCTCTATTTCTTCTAGTAGTTTTTGCTTAAGTGTAGTTAGCTCAGCTTCATAATCCATATTGGATTAGTATACCGCCTCTGTTGATAAAAATCTAAAAGTAAGACTATTCTGTCTCTACGTATAAAGATGGGTGCATACCGAAAAAATTATCGTCTGGTTCAAGGCTGTCAAATTCCTCAAATTCACGAATAAAGGCTCGAAGAAAATGAAGTCTGTCTGGCGAACTAAAATCATCGGGCTCTTTTGACATGTCCAGATCAATCAACATAGGCATACCCTCAAGAAATCTCTGCTTATAGGCAGTTTCTGCTAGACCAGCCAGTTGAGCTACTGTTTTAACTAAAGTTTCATCATTGCGAAGCACTGCTCTACTAGCCCAAGACAACTGAGACTCTGTCGGTTCCTCGGGCTCCAGAATGCCTTCTCGCACAAAAGCTCGAATCATGTAAATATACTCTGGATAAATCTGAGCAATTTTTTCTTTAGAGGTTTGTCCTCGGTCAAGTTTTTCTGCCATATTCTATTAAATTACCCTGTAAATAGTCTGGTAGCAAGCAGTAGCGTTTTAGGAAATAGTTTTCTGACGGAGGATGTGGTCCATGATTACGATTGCTGTCATAGCGTCGACGATTGGAACAGCTCTCGGTAAAACACATGGGTCGTGACGACCTTCGGCTTCTAGTTCGGTTAGTTCGCCTTCAGTCGTAACGGTATTTTGCTTTTTACCAATAGTAGAAACCGGCTTGAAAGCCGTGCGGAAGACTACGTCTGCCCCACTGCTGATACCGCCAATAACGCCACCAGCGTTGTTGCTAACTACTTTTATCTTGCCGTTTTCCTCTGTAAATTCATCGTTATGCTGGCTGCCACGCATTTTTGTACCGCTAAAGCCACTGCCAATCTCAAAACCTTTGGTAGCATTGATGCTCAGCATAGCTTTGGCAAGGTCGGCTTCGAGCTTGTCAAACACGGGATCTCCGATGCCGGCTGGTACACCACGAACTACTGTCTGGATAACACCGCCAATAGAATCGTCATCGTCGCGGACTTCGCGAATTAGAGTGGCCATTTCCTGGGCTTTCTCCTGATCAGCACAGCGGACTTCGTTGGCCTCGACGTCACTTCGCGTCATGTTTTCTACATCCAGTTCGGCTTCGATATCGCCAACTGACTGCACCGAAGAAACTACCTCTATACCCTGTTGCTTTAGGTATTTCTGAGCGATTGCGCCAGCTGCAACCCGAGCTAACGTCTCACGAGCCGACGCTCGACCGCTACCTCGCCAGTCGCGAAAGCCGTATTTGGCGTCATAGGTAAAATCAGCATGACTCGGACGGTACTTGTCCTTCATGTTTAGATAATCTTCACTACGCACATCCTCGTTGTATGCCACTAGTGCGACTGGTGTACCGGTAGTTCGACTCTCAAAATAACCAGATAAAATATGAATTATATCCTTTTCGGCCCGCGGTGTCGTTAAATCGCTCTGACCAGTCCGGCGGCGGTCAATCTCGGCCTGTATTTCCTCTACTGATATCTCTATACCCGGTGGGCAACCATCAATTACCACGCCAACTGCCTCGCCGTGCGACTCGCCAAAGCTGGTTATACGAAAGGTCGAACCAAAACTATTACCTGCCATTATTTGCTCTCCATGAGTGATGTAACTTTTTTCATGTCTCTATAATACATCTGTCCAGGGGCTGCTGGCGAATTATCGGCACTGGCAAAGCTCGTAAAAGCACCGAGCGACAGCCCAAGCAGGCGCAGAATCTGACCGCGCTCGCCCATAGCGATAATAATACTTTTACCTTTTGGCTGCGCTTTTTGCAGATCCGTTAGGCGAACAACATCTTGCATGGTTTCGGCATTGCAAGCAATTTTGTGAATAGCCTCAGTAGAAGCGTTGTTCATCTGTACCAAAATTTGCTGCAGCTCTTTGTCGGACGGCGTCTGTTCAAAATTATGGTAAGAGATTATTGTTCGCTCTGGTTCAATAATGTCTTTTAGTGCACTATCTTTGTTCAAAGCGGATAACTCAACATCGACATACTCTGCCCTTGATGCGTAACAGGCTCGTGCCAACTGAAAATATTCGTCAGCAGACCCTGCGAAGTTGCCACCCTCAACCTGAGTGCGTACAGTCGCAATAACAGATGTAGTTTTGGCTTGAACGACGATTTTAATAGCTTCTGGAGTTATGTTTTTTAATGTATCAAAACGCAATTCGAAAAAATCATGATCCTTCTCTAGATCATGCAAACAAGCAATCATTTCGTCGGACGTTTTGGCGGTAATCGTTGCACAAATTTTATTCACGACTTAACTCCTCCATAAATTGGCGCAATTTCTTTATATCTGGACGCACGCCAGTATGGATTTCGCACTGCGGAATTGCCTGATGAAGCAGCATGTCTAGGCCTGTTAAAACCGTTGCCCCCTTCTGCTTGCTGACTTTTACCAGATTGGTTTCACGACCATAGACGACATCAAATACTATGTGATCTGACTTTATAAACTTCGGTGCTAACAGTTCAGTGTCATTAGATTCAGATATTCCAACAGATGTAGCGTTGATAATTATATCGCCATTGGCAATCTCGGCTTTAGCTTCAATGCTTGCCGGTAGTGCTCCGAAATCCTTAGAAATATCTATAACTTTTTGATTATCTCTGCCAAAAATAGTTAGCTGAGTACCAGCGTCTTGCATGGCATAAGCAATACCTCGCGCAGTTGAGCCCGATCCCAGAAGCGAAACTTTTTTATTTTTTATATCTGTTATCTCTGCCAAAGCGGACTGGGAGCCAAGCCAATCAGTGTTAAAGCCGAGGAGTTTATCACCTTGTTTAATTACAGTATTAACCGCTCCGATACACTGAACGTGCTTATCAACTTCATCTAAATATTCGATAATTGCCTGCTTATGCGGCATGGTTACAGCTAAGCCGTTGGCTGTAACATCGGCACGAAATTTGTTTATAAAATTTTCTAGTTCATCAGTTACGATCTGCTCGGCTTTGAACAAATATTTGTCGGCAATCCCGAGTTGTTTATAAGCTTCGTTGTGTAAAACTGGCGAAATTGAATGCCCAACCGGATCACCGATAACGTAATTAATCTTCATAAACTATATCCATTGCTTCCATAACTAAATCATCTATCGACTGACCATGTACCGGTAACACATCTGTTGCTACACGTCGATACAGTGGCAATCGCATATGGTAACGCTCCTCTGCTTCTGATGCATCTGCAAACAAAGGTCTGTTCTTGTCGTCACCTACTCTTTCACGTGCCAAATCAAAATCAATATCCAGATAAATAATTTTCTTAGCCATCTCAACTAATTTGTCTTTTGACGGTTCGTAAGTAATCAGACCCGCACCACAGTCGATTATCCCGTCGGGGTTTTTAGCTATCGCTTCGAGTGCCGCTAGCTCTGAAGCACGTAAATATTCTTCGCCACCCTTATCAAAAACTTGCTGCATGTTGGATAAGTCGGTAATTTCATAAACAATTTGATCAACTTCATAAACCGGCATGTTTAATTTCTGACCGAGGTTTTTTGCCAGAGTCGACTTTCCAGCTCCCATAAATCCTATTAATGCAATCATGATACTTTTACCCCTGTAGATTTTAGAGCTTCCCAAAATTCAGGAAAGGTTTTGTTCACAACCTGAGGATCATTAATGCGCATACCTTCTATTTTAGTACCAGCTAAAGCAAATGACATAGCGGTACGATGATCATCATAGGTATCAATTTCCGCTGCTTTAGGATGGCCGCCAGTTACTGACAAAACTCCATTATTAGCAGAGGCTTGTATGCCTATTTTAGCAAGCTCAGTAATGGTTGCCGCTAACCTATCGGTTTCTTTGTGCCTAAGAGTTTCTATGCCAGCAATTTTAGACGCGCCACTAGCAAAAGCCGCCAAAACTGCAATTGTTTGGATTTGGTCCGGGCAATTACTCATATCAACATTCACCGGCTTAAGCACACCCCGACCAGTGACTCTTATACCCTTGGCTGTCTGTTCGACATTAGCTCCATATAGTTCGAGTATATCTAATAAATGTACATCACCTTGCAGACTATCTCGATCAAGCCCTATAACCTCGACGTCACCTTCCGTAAGAGCGGCCAACGCCCAAAAGTAGCAAGCCGCCGAGGCATCAGCCTCTATCTCATAACTATCTTTTACATAGGTTTGTTTTGGTATAACCACTCTATTATTTGTTCGATTAACTTCCACCTCGAAGTCATTGAGCAACTTTTTTGTAATATCTATATAACTTTCTGATGCTAACTTGCCGGTAATATTTATTTCCAAGCCAACTATTGGCGCTATCAGCATCAGAGCTGTAAGGAATTGGCTTGATAGACTAGCATCCAGATCAACTACTTCACCACGAAGCGTACTAGACAGAACAGCTAATTCACCTTTATTGACTTCAATGTTGGCGCCAAGTTGGCGCAAGGCACTTACAAGTGGCTCGATGGGACGGGATAGTAACGAAGACTTGCCAGTTAGTGTTTGAACGCCAGGCACCAAACAACATACAGCCAGTAAAAACCTAATTGATGTACCAGATTGGTTGAGATCAAACGTAGCGTCACGTGGCTCGCTAGGCAAACCACCGCTGACAATTAACTCGTTACCTTGCTGCTTAATGCCAACACCAAGCTGGCGTAGAGCGTTTATCATTACCTCTGTATCATCACTCAAAAGAATATTTTTTAGTATTGTCTCCTGACCACTTAACGCAGCCATAACCAAAGCCCGGTTAGTCAGGCTTTTGCTACCTGGCACACTAACTGTGGCATTAATCGGCGCATTGCTTGGCGAAACAGTTACATAAGACATAAATACCACTGTAAGCTATCTGTTAATTTAGGCCAAGTTTTAGCCTAATGAGTTCAAGTATGTATTGTGTTGGGCGACTATCACGAGTCAGAAAAGCGATTAATCCTAGAATCGCCAAACCAATACAAACACCAATCGCTATACCCACCAAAGAATGATACATACTTTCTGATACCGGTAAGCGTTGCTGTAGCTTTGAGGGTTTATATTCTTTCATAGTAGTCTTTAGCTGATTTGAACGGCTTTAATATTAACAAATTCATAGATACCATGACGACCTAATTCGCGGCCATAGCCGGATTGTTTAGCGCCACCAAACGGCACCCGCGGATCGCTGGCAACAAAGCCATTAACAAACACAGCGCCTGATTCGATATCATCACTAGCAATTTGCTCAGCTTTAGCTTCGTCGCTACTGAAGACAGCACCGCCCAAGCCAAATTCTGTATCATTGGCAACTTCTATGGCTTCGGTAACATCTGCAACCTTAATAACAATCGCCACTGGGCCAAAGAATTCTTCACTATAAGCCGGATTCCCAGATGCAATATCTGTTAAAACCGTTACTGGGTAGAAGGCACCTTTGCCCTCAGGCTTTTCGCCACCCAAAACCACTTTTGCACCAGCTGCTACACTTCGCTGAACTTGGTTGTGTAATTCATCCCGCAAATCAACACGAGCTAATGGGCCAACTGTTGTCTCGGACTCAAATGGGTCGCCTACTTTATATTTTTGTAACTCAGCGACAAACTTTTCTAAGAATTCGTCATAAACTGATTCGTCCACTATAAACCGCTTCGCAGCAATACAACTTTGACCACTGTTAATTAGTCGACTAAAGGCACACTTTTTGGCTGCTTCATCGATGTCGGCATCGGCCAATACTACATAAGGATCGGAGCCACCAAGCTCCAGAACACACTTTTTTAGCACGCTACCAGCTGCAGCTGCCACCTTTTTGCCAGCTGGAGTTGAACCGGTTATAGAAACACCTTTGATATCAGGATTAATTATGACATTTTCTGTCTCACTACCAGGCACCATTAAAGTCCTGAATACATTTTTGGGAAAGCCAGCATCAATCATTATCTGCTCTATAGCCAATGCGCAGCCCGGCACATTACTGGCATGCTTTAATACCATCGTATTACCAGCCATTACATTAGGTGCAATCTGTCGGAACACCTGCCAAAATGGGAAATTCCATGGCATGATAGTTAGGATTGTGCCAATTGGCCGATAAGCCACCTTGGTCTTTTTAGCGTCTGTTTTAATAAGTTCGTCAGCTAAAAACTGCTCGGCGTTATCGGCATAGTATCTGCACACCCACGCACACTTCTTAACCTCGCCCTCGCCTTGCGCAAGTGGCTTGCCCATTTCCTGCGCCATAAGTTCAGCAAATTCAGTTGCTCTCTCCTCTAGCAAATCAGCAGCCTTATTAAGATATTTAGCTCTGTCAGAAAAACTACTTTTCCTCCATGTCGGCCAAACATTTGCAACTTCAGTCACTATTTCTGTTGCTTGATCTGGTGTGTGAGTTTCGTACTCTGCAACCAGCTCTTCGGTTGCTGGATTAATTGCTTGCATCTTTCCCATACTACCCCCTATCTGCAAAGTATAATCTCATTTTATCGAACAGCTGTTGGTTAACACTAGGGTCAATTTTTACCTCGACCACTGCCAATTCGCCTGAAGTAATCGTGTGTGTTAGTACTTCTTTCAGCTCAGCAGGTGTTGTCGGTGCGTAGCCCTTGATACCAAAACTTTCGGCATAAGCCTTAAAATCAGGGTTCGTTAGCTTAGTAGAAGTCTCTTTGCCACCAGTGTTCATGCGCTGCTTCCAGCTGATTAAGCCGTAGTCATTATCGTTAAAGATAATATTCGTATAGCCCACTCCTAACCTTTTAGCAGTCTCGAGCTCCTGTGAGTTCATCATAAAACCACCATCACCCATGGCACTAACAACTTGTCTGTCTGGGCTGATTAATTTGGCGGCAATACCACCAGGCAAGCTAATGCCCATACTACAAAAACCATTACCAATAATTGTGCCATTAGGTACATAAGTCGGGAAATTTCGGGCAATCCACATCTTGTGACTGCCGATATCACTAATTAATAAACCATCATCATTCATAATCTCTCGGAGCATGTTAAGCGTACCTGGCACGGTTAGCGCGCTATCGTCTGAATAATCATAGCTCTTAATATCGTCACGAATTTGATCACGCACGCCAACATACCAATCTTGATCAAAGCTAACCTGGTCTTTTTGCAGCTGGCCTTGAATTTGCCAAAAGGCATCTGATATATCACAGATTATCTCAACTTCTGGCTGATAATTGTTGTACACCTCTGCTGGCACAAAATCGATATGAATAATTTTTTTATCGTTTTTAGGATTCCACTTCTGTGGAGCGTATTCGCCAATATCGTAACCAACGGTCAGAATCAAATCGGCTTCTTCAACAGCTTGTAAGACATAGTCCTTAAATCCCAGACCAATTGCACCCAAACTTTGCGGCAGCTTGTCTGATAGCGAACCTTTACCCATAAATGTTGCAACAACTGGAATATTAAACTCAGTGGCAAAATCAGTCATATGTTTGCTGGCAAGCTTGCGAACCGCACCATTGCCAGCAATAATCAGAGGTTTTTTGGCTGTTTTTAATAGCTCTACACTCTGCATTATTGTCTTGTAGTCAGCCGCAGCTCGACGGACTCTCTGGGGCAAAATTGGCTGAATCTTATCGGAAGCTTCAAGCTTAGCTATATCTTCGGGTAGTTCTATATGAGTTGCCCCCGGCTTTTCTAAAGTGGCTAGTTTAAAAGCTTTTCTAATTGATTCGGCAGTCACTTCAGGTGTGGTTATTGAAGTGGTCCATTTTGTAACAGGGCGATACATAGCAACCACATCTATCAGCTGATGACTTTCATGATGCAGTCGTGTCACGCTACCCTGACCAGTAATTGCAACTAACGGTGCCTTATCGGAGTTTGCGTCTGCCACGCCAGTAATAAGATTTGTAGCACCTGGGCCAAGCGTCGCCAGGCAAACTCCAGCCTCTCCTGTTAAGCGCCCCCAGACATCGGCAATAAATGCTGCGCCATTTTCGTGCCGACAAGGTACAAATTCGATTGAACTTTTTGCCAAACTAAAAAGCAAGTCCTCGTTTTCTTCGCCTGGAACGCCAAAAACATACTTAACACCCTCTGTTTCTAAAGCTTGGACGAATAAATCACTAACTTTCATCCCCTCTATTGTACCTTAGAGGTAAGAGTTTCAAGCATTTTCTTTGCATTATCCTCATGTTCTTCGGCATTATTAAGATTACCTTCTTCATCAAAAGCAGCCCAGATTTCACTAATAGCAACTCTTGGTTCCAAAACAGCATCCCATTTCAGGCGCTCCATTGTTACATTAATACTTTGCAAGGCCGCCTCTGCACCTCTGGCACCATAACCAACAAAACCAACCGGCTTATCAAACCATTCACTATATAGATGGTCAATCGCATTCTTCATCGGAGCAGTTACGGCATGGTTGTATTCTGGGGTAATAAAAATGACGGCATCAGCTGCACGAACTCGTTCGCTCCAGGCTTTGGTTTGAGGAGAATTGTAGTTAAAATCTTGAATAGCACTTGGTATAACGGCCTCCATTTCGTACGGCAAATCAACTTCTTTAAGGTCAGCAAAATCAACCTCGCCGTATTGTTTGGCTATAGGCAAAAACCAGTTGGCAACATTAATGCCAGCACGACCCTCACGAACACTACCTAAAATTACTAAAATATTCATTTAAATCCTCCTAATGTTTAAGTATATAATTAAACAATACCAGACTAAACCTTAAGTATCAACTTAATCTTTTAGAAAATCACCTGATTGATGAGACCAGAGTTCAGCGTAGGCGCCTTTACGTTTAATAAGTTCATTATGCGATCCATCTTCTACAATCTCACCATTGTTCATGACTAATATTCGATCCATCTTTTTGATAGTACTCAACCTATGGGCAACAACAATTGTGGTGCGATGCTTCATCAGCTCATCCAGGGCTTGCGTGATTAACTTTTCGCTTTTGCTATCAAGCGCGCTAGTGGCTTCGTCCAGTAGTAATATTGGGGCTCTGCTCAGCATCGCCCGAGCAATTGCGACACGTTGTTTTTCGCCACCAGAAAGTTTAACGCCTCGCTCGCCAACCAAAGTTTCGTAACCTTTATCCAGCTTTTCAATAAAATCAGCAGCATGCGCCAACTTTGCAGCATGTTTAATATCGTCAAAACTAGCATCAGGATTACCGTAAGCAATATTTTCCTTTAGAGATCGATGGAACAAAATTGGTTCTTGAGCTACATAGGCAATATGCTGACGCAGATCTTCCTGAGCTACTCTGGCTATATCCTGGCCATCAATCAATATGGTACCTGATTGAATATCCATAAATCGCAATATTAGTCTGGTCAGCGTAGTTTTACCGCCGCCGCTTGCACCAACTAAGCCAATCTTTTCACCTGGTTTTATATGAAGATTGAGCTTTGCAAAAACGTGTGATTTAGCGTCAGGGTATTCAAATTTCACATCATTAAACTTAATATCGCCTCTATTGATTTGAACAGGTTCTGGCTCGTCAACGTCTACAACATCCTGTACGGTGTCTAATATCTCCATCATCTCAGTGGCCTCACCAAGATAAACCTCTGTTCTTTCAATAGTCTGATGAAAATTAAATAACTGTTGATAAATTGCAATCATATAAAATTGCGCCGCCAGGACAATACCAACATCAGCAAGATTATTTACTACCAGATAAATCGAACCCATTACGTAAGAGCAAATAAATATAAGGATTAAAATCCACCGAAAAGTCCTGATGTGAGCGGCTACCAGCCAAGAATGACGGCGTATGTCTGCCCTTTCCTGTACAACTTTAGCGAAGCGTTTTCGCTCATAATCACTACGGCCAAATGTCTTAACATTCATAATATTAGTTAGAACATCTGCAACCACTGCTGTCACACGGCTATCTGCCTCGGCTTCGGCCCGCGTCAATGGCGCTTTGCGGCGCGCCAGATAAATCATGCTGCTTAAAAATATTACCGACCAGACTAATAAATAAGCACCCATGGCAGGTGCTAAGATAAATAATACGATTGTAGCTGACATTATATTAGTCAGTGTTGTTATGACGTCAAAAATGATAATTTTATCTAACTCATGATACCCGCGTAAAAAACGATTGAATTGAGTTATTAAACTGCCTGCAAATTTATTTGAGAAGAACTGATAACTATGACCAATAAGTTTATCGAATAATTCCTGTTCCAGCTTTTTTAGATTTTCGCGATGACGAAAAATCGAAGCAAAGTCATTGATACGCCAAAAAACCATTTCAGCAACGGATACAACGCATAGCAATAATCCTGCCTTATATAAATAATCCGAATCCTGACCAGTCTGAAAATCAGCTAATTGCTGAAATGTCTGCGCCAGTAGATATCTAAAATAGGTAGTACCAATTAATACACCAGCTACTACCGCAAACAAATTTACATTAAGAATAATCTTATGCTCGCGAAATAGTCGGAAGTAATAACTGGCTGTTCTTTTTAAAAGCTTCGAGCTAACTTTAAATTTGTCACTCATCTAAAAAATCTCCTGATTGATGCGACCATAGTTCGGCGTATAGCCCTCTGGTCTTGAGCAGTTGTTCATGAGTACCAGTTTCAGCAATTTCCCCCTGTTGCATAACTATAATTTTATCAAGCTTACGAATAGTACTTAAACGGTGTGCAATTACAATCGTTGTGCGATTCTTCATAAGACTATCAAGCGCGTCAGCAATAAGCTTCTCGCTTTTGCTATCAAGCGCGCTAGTGGCTTCGTCCAGTAGCAGAATTGGCGCTTTAACAAGCATAGCTCGAGCAATCGCTACCCGTTGTTTTTGCCCGCCAGACAACTTCATGCCACGCTCACCTACCATAGTGTCATAGCCATCGGGCAGAGCCTTAATGAACTCAGCGGCGTGGGCTAGCCGCGCGGCTTCGTAAATTTCCTCATCGGTTGCTTCTGGATTACCATAACGAATATTTTCAGCAATACTACGATGGAATAAAATAGGCTCCTGCGGCACATAAGCGATCTGCGAACGTAAATTATCCTGCGTAACCTCAGCAATATTCTGACCATCAATTTTGATGGCACCGGAATCAATATCTGCAAAACGCAACAATATTTTGGTCAGCGTAGTTTTGCCACCGCCACTTGGGCCAACCAACCCCACTTTTTCGCCTGGCTCAATCTGTAAATTAAGCTTACTAAAAACCGAGCCATGGGCTTTACCATAGCTAAATTTAACATTCTCGAACTGGATTTCGCCATGCTGAACACTTAGTTTTTCAGGGGTCTTTGGATCTTTAACCTCTACTGTTTGGTCAAGTATCTCTGTCATTTCGGTTGCCTCACTAATAGCCTTTTCTAAACGTCGAGTAATATTGCCAAACTCCCAGAAATCACTAAAAACCCGAAAAACATAATAGTTTGACAGCAACAAAACACCAACACTTACTGTGCCATCAATCGAAGCTCGGATAGACCAATAAATAACAAAAAATTCCAATAGAATCATCAACAAGCTCTGCATTGCTCTCAGATGTTCGTCCCAAAACCAGCTCTTTAGTCGCTTTTTGTATCTGTCCTGACTAACACCGTAAAATCGCTGCTGCTCGTAACGACTTTTGGCAAAAACCTTCACATTTGTAATATTGGTGATATTGTCTGCAAGCTCAGCCGTAACCCTACTGTCAGCCGTAGCCGACGCCCGCGAATATTTACCTTTATAAATGTTAAGCAGCGCAATGATAGCCAAGAAAATAACCGTCCAAACACTTAGCGCTAAGCCAACTGGCGGGAACACAATCAGCAAGATGACAGAGAAAATAGCTACCCGCGTAAACATCATGAACAAAGCCCAAAACGTTTCGTCCTGAACTGTCATAAAACCGTTAATGAACCGGTTAGCCTGAGTAACTAGAGCGCCACCAAAGCGATTACTAAAGAAATTATACGAATGCTGCTGTAGCTTATCGAAAACCTGTCGCTCAAGGTAACGCATAATTCTAGCCTGATTGATCACATATATGTAAGTAACCGCTCGCCATAGAACCAATATCGCAGTCAAACCTAGCCCAATAAAGCCAAGTAGCTGCCATAAGTGATTGATCTGCACTCCTGTTATGTCAGATTTTAAACCAGCAATAACATCAAAAACCTGCGAATATAGATATGGAATAATGACTGAATGAATAACGTTAGCCAGAAGGCCCAAGCCTGCAGCCAAGACGAACAGATACCTGTCCTGCCGCAAAGCACGAGTGTAGTGTCGAAGTGTTGATAAATAAATTTTGTAGTTTGATTTCATAAAAGTTCCTTGAAGTTAAAGTAAATTAAAAGCTCGGGTCCGATTGGCAACCCGAGCTTCATGAAATACATAAAAACTATCGGACTACCTTAGCCGTTACTGTCTCCTTGTTTTGAATTACTGCGTATCATGAGGAAGGATTATAGCTCCCTGCTACTACAGATGCAAATTATTAAATCTCTAAATCATTTACTAGGGCCAGTAAATCATGGTAAGGACCAACGATATTACCAGACTCATCAGCACCGATACCTTCACAGAAATAAACAATACCTGTCCGGCTCTTAGATTCTATAGACAGATAACTTTCGGGCTCAGGCAAATTGTCACATGCTTTCTGTTTATCTGGTTCAGCCCAACGGATATTTAAACGAGTAGCTTGCTTCTGGACATCTTCAATCTCATAACTCTTTAACCCCCGTTCAGACGTGGAATCACCCTCAGTCACACGAATTAGAGATTCGTCACCTTTGATAACAATCTGCTTGGTAATTGCTTGTGTATCTTCTGTTGCACCTTTGTGTGTCATGACAGTAAAGTCATCATTATTAACACCGATACCTCTGAAGTACAAAAGTATAACTGTCAAGACAAGTACAATCAGCGCAATTGCTACCACCACCACAGCTTTTGGCTTGTTCATAATGCTTATGATAACCCAACTAGTGAATTGAAGCAATTATTTATTCAGGTGAGCCATCAACAAGTTGCGGCGGGAAACAAACCAGCTTCTGGCAGCAGCTATAATCAACCCAAGTCCGCCAACACCACTTATAACACTCTCTATGCCTGTACGAGGTAGCGTAGTTGGGGTACCTGGAGCGTTAATCCGAACCTTGGCGTCATCACAATCCTTTAGGTCTTTACCCGATTGGATTTCGGGATTCTTAGGACAATCCTTATCACAATTGAGCTCAACCTTACCATCACCATCAGTGTCATGAGCTACGCAGACGACATTGGTAACAGTTGTATTACCTATACTCTCGCTAGCACTAGCAGTTACTTCAAAATATGCGCTTTCGCCAGGTTCTATTTTTTGGATTACTCTTTCTAGCTCGCCTTCTTGCAGACTCAAACCTTCAGGCAAGACATCCTGAAGCTTTACATTCTCAAGTGCGATATTACCGATATTTGTAAACCTGATTATGAACTTAACTATGGCGTTAGGGCTAACCGTAACTAGCTCTTTTGCCTTATCAAATCCGCTCTCATCAGCACCCAAGCTTAAATCAGAAGTTACCCTTTTCTCAACATCAAGCGCTGGCTCATCTTGATCTGCTATCTGAATACGCAACTTGCATGCATCACTAGTTTTATCGCCCAGACTTGTATGTAAAGTAACTTTAGCAGTATAGCTACCTGGCTGATATTTATGGGTGGCGCTTGGAGTAGTCGTCTCTTCAGTTGACCCATCACCAAAATCAAATGTGTAGCCGTTTATAGTAGCACCGTTAGTGACCGTACTAGCAACTGTTAGCCTACGAGTCAGCCTATCGACACTATCTGCAGCTAGCGAGTCGCAAACTGCACTTGGCGCTTCAACTTCAACAGTAACCCTACATTGATCACTGGTCTTGTTACCTAAGCTGGTAGCAACAGTTAAAACAGCAGTATATTTACCAGCCTGTGGATATGTCACCTGAGTAGCTACAGTATCCTTACTAGAATTAACCACCTTAGTGGCGACTCCCCCACCGGGATTAAAGCTATAAGATTTAATAGTTGCACCATCACGAACCGATGCCTTACCTTCAAACTTGAAAGTATTACGGTCAATTTTTGTTGCCTTTAGACTAACACAAGCGGCTACAGGTTTCGGCTCCACCCAAGCATCATCACACTTCTTGCCGGCAGGTTTGTTGGAGATACAGGCGATGTTTCTTACTTTCTTGTCGGTGTTGTACTTTATCCAGATGTCTAGCTTTACTTCTTGGCCTGGC
>Ga0206101_1000071_pt1 | contig 33825 bp, 23 predicted proteins | sample 1B0metagenome_FD_148613 | JGI IMG/M metagenome (GOLD analysis project Ga0206101, IMG submission 148613) | Enriched microbial communities from leaf-cutter ant dump, University of Wisconsin, Madison, United States - 1B0 | ecosystem: Environmental > Terrestrial > Nest > Insects nest > Nest dump... | reverse complement strand
CGCGTGTTGGCGGATCATATCCGCGCCATCGCATTCACGATAGCGGACGGCCAGCTGCCGTCCAATACCGGCGCGGGGTATGTGATCCGGCGCATCCTGCGGCGCGCGGTGCGCTATTACTATTCATATCTCAATTACAAACAACCCCTGCTTCACCAGCTGATACCCCAGTTAGGCAGGCAGTTTGAAAACGTATTCCCCGAGCTGTACAAGCAGGAAGAGCTGGTGACCCGTGTGATTAAAGAGGAAGAGGAGGCATTTCTGAGGACATTGGATAAGGGGTTAAAAAGAATTGAAGAATTGCCAAGGGGGTATTGGCTGGCACAGGCTGATACCGTTTACGGTAATCAGTACGATCTGGGAAATGATATAAATGCCAATCGGGTACACGAGCAGAAAAATGCCTTTTTAGACAAGCATTTGAGAGAAAACACACCAATTACAATAAGCGGTGAAATAGCTTTTGAGCTGAACGATACGTATGGTTTCCCCATTGACCTGACTGCACTGATAGCCCGTGAGCGTGGCTGGACGGTGGACATGGCGGGCTTTGAAGCAGCGTTGCAAAAACAGAAAACCCGCAGCCGCGCTGCAGCTGCTATTGACACGGAAGACTGGGTGGTCGTGCATGATGTGCCGGGGACGGCGTTCGTCGGGTATGAGGATTTCCTGGTGGAAACGAAGATCACACGCTACCGTAAGGCAAAGGCAAAAGGTAAAGAGCAATACCAGCTCGTGCTGGAGACTACGCCTTTCTATGCGGAAAGCGGCGGACAGGTGGGCGATACCGGCGTGCTGGAATCCGGCGGACGGGCGATCCGGGTGACGGATACCCGGAAGGAGAACGATCTTGTCGTGCATTTCACCGACCGTCTGCCCGAAGCGCCGGAGCTGCCGGTGACCGCGAAAGTGGATGTGGAAAGGCGTTTCGAGACCACCTACAACCATTCCGCCACGCACCTGATGCACGCCGCCCTGCGCCGGGTGCTGGGTACACATGTGGCGCAGAAGGGATCGCTGGTGAGCCCGGATGTGCTGCGGTTCGACTTCTCTCATTTCGGCAAAATGACGGAGGAGGAGATCCGCGAGGTGGAGCGGATCGTGAATGAAAAGATCCGCGCCAACATCCCTGTCGTGATCCGCGAGATGCCCAAGGAGGAAGCGCTGAAGCTCGGCGCCATGGCCTTGTTCGGGGAGAAGTACGGCGATGTGGTGCGTGTGGTGGTCATGGACCCCGCCTTCTCTATAGAGCTGTGCGGCGGTACGCATGTCGGCCATACGGGGATGATCGGCGTGTTCACCATCGTTTCCGAGTCAGCGGTGGCCGCAGGTGTGCGCAGGATCGAGGCGCTGACGGGCCCGGCCGCCATCCGCTATTTCGTGGACAAGGTAAGCCAGCAGAAGCAGCTTGCCGAGCTGCTGAAGACGAACGACCCGCTGAAGACGATCGCCCGGCTGCTTGATGACAAAGCTGCGCTGGAGAAGAAAGTGGAAGCGCTGGAGACTAAAGAGCTTGCAGCGCTGGGCAAAGAACTGGCGGCGGAAGCCGTAACCGTGAATGGCGTCCGCTTCGTGGGGCAAAGGGTAAACGTGACATCTGCCGATGCCCTGAAGAAGCTCTGCTTTGACCTGAAGCAGCGGCTTTCAGACTATCTCGTGGTGCTGACGGCAGCTATAGAAGGCAAAGCGCATGCGGCCGTGCTGATAGACGAAGCCGTGGCCGCATCGAAAAACCTTGATGCTGCAAAGCTCATCAAGCAGGTGGTAGCGCCGCTGATAAAAGGCGGGGGCGGCGGGCAGAAGACACTGGCGACAGCAGGCGGACAGGACACGGGTAAGCTACATGAGGTAATTGACGCAGTTAGAGACAGCTTGCTGTCCGCCGGGTAATTGATATAAGTGACCAACTTCACACGTTAACATCGCAGGAATCAACCTGCTCAGATTGATGATTAAGTATTACGGAATGGGAAGCTTTGAGGTGCAGTTTTAGCACCTCAAACCAAAGAGGCGGTACGAGGTATCCGCCTTTTGCTTTTACGGAACAAGGTGTTGCCATGTTAAGCGCAGTGCAAAAAGACAAGCAGGCAACCGAACAGCGGGAACGTAAACGGATTGGCTTCAACACGGGCAGGCACGATTGAATAATTTGCCTGAAGAGCTGCCGGCGATACAGGTGTATATTTGCCGTATGATTCAACGACCGCTCCCCGAAACATTAAGACAAGGGGGCATCATCCTCGTAGACAAGCCGCTCCGCTGGACTTCCTTCGATGTCATCAACCGTCTCCGCAGACTGCTGCACGTAAAAATAGGTCACGCCGGCACGCTGGATCCGCTGGCGACAGGGCTGCTGATCTGCTGCACCGGTTCCTGGACGAAGCGGATAACGGACTACCAGCGGCTTCCTAAAGAATACACCGGCACATTTCACCTCGGCGCAATGACGCCTACCTACGACCTCGAAAGCGAGCCGCAGGACTTCAGGCCATACGCACATCTGACAGAGCAAGACATCATGGCGGCGACAAAGCCGTTCACCGGCGACATACAGCAGGTGCCGCCGGTACATTCTGCTATCAAAAAAGACGGCAAGCGCGCTTATGAAATGGCACGCAAAGGCGCGGAGATAACGCTCGAGCCGAGGAACATCACCATATCGGCATTTGAGATCACCGGGATCGCCTTGCCGGAAGTCCGTTTCCGCGTGGCCTGCAGCACCGGTACCTACATCCGCTCCCTCGCGCACGACTTCGGCCTGCAGCTGGGCTGCGGCGCCTACCTGCAGGAACTGCGCCGCACGAAGATCGGCAGCTTCGACGTAGCCGACGCATGGCCGCCCGAAGCGTGGATGACGTACTGGAAGGCACACGAAGACAGCCGGGAACAAAGCAGTGCAGGCTAACGGCCGTTGCGCAGGCGGGTCATCGCAGCTTCCATCATTTCGTAAACATGCTGTTTCAGCACCGGCAGGTCTTCCATGGTCATGCCCGCCACCGGTACCGGCTCGAGAAAGACCGCCCTGTTGCGTCCCGGGCTGCCTTTCCACCAGCCGCTGTAATGCCAGCGGTCCTGCGTGTCGGGAAATAAGACCGGCAGCACCGGCACATGCGTATTGATGGCGAGGCGGAATGCGCCGTCATAAAAGGCCTTGAGCGGTGTGCCCGTTTCGTTGAAGGTGCCTTCGGGAAAGATGAGGATGCTGGCCTCATGCCGGAGCGTCCGGTACATCAGCCGCATGCTCTTCGACCGGCTGTGCTGGCTGGAGCGGTCCACCAGCAGCGCCACCTGTTTGTAGATGTAGCCCAGCACCGGCATGCGCGCAAACTCTTTCTTGGCCAGCGGCCGGAAATACAGCGGTATAGCCGGGAAGATCACAATGGCATCCAGGTAGGAAATGTGGTTCGCGACGATGATATACCTGCCGGCACGCGGAGGCGATCCCTGTATCTTCAGCGGCATGCCGATCAGCCACAGCCAGCCTTTGCCCCAGTAGTGGATGATCAGCCAGATCGCCTTCCGCGCTTTTTTATTATTGCCGATGCTGATCAGCACAAAGACGGGAAATGCCAGCAGCACGCTTGCCAGGAAAGTGCCCAGCGCATACGCCACATATATGGGTTGCCATAGAAAACGCAGCATACACGCCTACATGCCGGGGAACCAGGAACGGGAGACCGCCTCGCGGAACGGCCAGGGGATCATCGCCAGGATGATGATGAATGACAAGAGGGAATACCAGAACAGGCGCCGGAACTTCACAGCATCCGGGATATTCTTCTTGGTGGCGGCATAGCCGATATGCACCAGCACCAGCGCGATCAGCATGCCCACAATATGTTCCACCGCAAAGAACCGCAGTGTCGGGTTTTTCATCGCGCCGCCGCTCACCAGCACCTGGTACCATTTCTGTATGATATACAGGCCCAGGCCCAGCAGCAGCTGTATATCGCAGCTGATCATGTAAAACAGGCCTACCCGCTTGTCGCCGGCAGTGAAGACTTTCTTTGTGCCGATGCCGCCCAGGCTCCTGATAATGGTGCGCAGGGCAAAAATGAGCACGACCCAGCGCATCAGGTTGTGCAGGTGCAGTAGTCCGTTGTACATAGCAATGCTGTTTGGATAGCTAAAGGTAAGCAGCAGATGTGATATTGTCAATCCGCGGTCAGCCGGTTGCCGGTCATCGCCGCGCGGTACTCCTGCACAAATGCCCGGAACCACGGCAGCAGCTTTTCCTCCGCCATCTGCTGCGCCGCCGGCAGCAGGTTATGCGTGCAGGCGCTGTCGGCCGGGAATGCATACAGTGCCTTTGCCGTTGTCCCCTCGGCCTGGAGCAGGTAGCCGTCCATCAGCCACTGGTAGCTTTCGCTGACCTCGTTGATGACATGCCGTTTCGCCGGCTCCCGGAAGATGCTGTTGCCCAATGCATAAAAAGACCGATCATAGCCCAGGTAATCCAGCACCGACGGCAGGATGTCTATCTGCTGTGTCGGCGCGGCAAAAGCGCCCCGCAGCGTAGTGTCGGAAGGAGAGAAGTAAAGGATCGGTATCGCATACCTGCCCATATTGTGTTGGTAATAAGCGTCGCCGGATAAAGGCGAGCAATGGTCTGCCGTGATCACGAACAGCGTGTTCCGGTACCAGGGCTGCTGCGCCGCCGTCGCAAAGAACTTCCGCAGCGACATGTCCGCATAGGCGATGCTCCGGTGCACGGGCAGGTTGCCCGCAGGCAGCGTATGCAGATACTGCGGCGGTACATCGTAAGGAGGGTGGGAAGAAAGCGTGAAGACCGTTGCGAAGAAAGGCGGCTGCATACGCGAAAGTCCCAGCGCCGTGTACTGCAGGAACGGCTCATCACGGATGCCCCAGTTGCCGTCGTAATCCGCTTCATGCGCATATTCCCGCCGCCCGTAGTAATGGTCATAGCCCGCAGCGGCGCAGAAGATATCGAAGCTCATGGTGCCGTTGGTGCCGCCGTGATAGAAGGCAGAGGTATATCCCTTTCCCTTCAGCACATCCGGCAGCGCAGTGATCCGGTTGGTGCTGTAGATGCTGGTGGTGATCGCCTCCTCCATCAGCGACGGCAGCCCGCTGATGATCGCCGGGATGCCCTCCGCCGACCGCAACGCATTGGCATACGCCTGCGTGCATACCAGCGACTGCCCCATCAGGCTGTCGAGGAACGGCGTGTAGCTCTTCCCGCCGCCCAGCCGGGTGAACTCTTTGGAAAAGCTTTCGAGGATAATCACTACCACATTCTGCTTACGGAACGGCCTGCCGGAAAATTTCTTTACCGGGTCAATATAAGCGCGCAGCTGCTCCCGGCTGTAAAAGTGCAACGGCTCCAGCGTGCGGCTCTGGAACGTATTGATGATGCTGAACGGCGTATTCAGCACCACCGGCGCATACCGGCCTTCCGTTACTTCCAGGACATTCCGCAGGTTGATCGGCACATACTGCAGTCCGCCCCGTATGCCCACAAGGCTCAGCCCGGCAACCAGCACCAGCGTCAGCGTCTGCCACGGAGCCACCCTGCCGTAAGGAACGATCCGCCCCGCGCCGGTCAGCGGCGTCATGCGGCAGATATACCTGTTGACCGCCACCAGCAGCCATACCAGGAGCGCGGCGCACAGCGGCACATACCAGTAGTCCTTCAGGAAACGCGGCAGCAGCAGCCAGAAATCGCCTTTGCGGCTGATGATATTCAGCACATCGGCGGTAGCCCGTTTGAAATTATAAGGGAAATATGCCCAGTCGCTGACCTCGAACAGCAGCGCCACCGTATTCGTCAGCACAAAGACCCGGCGCGTCATGCGCTCCCAGCCGGGCATCTTCCATACCGGCAACGGCAGCAGCAGCAGCAGGATGTACAGCGAGTTGACGGCCAGCAATGCTGAAAGATCGTAGCGCAGCGCATACACGCACAATTCCAGGAATCCCGCAAGGGTCAGTCCCTCGAAATGACTCCTGTTCAGCATCGTGAACATGCACCTGCTGACGAAGTATATGCCCGTCAGCAACAACAGCTGCAGCAGCAGACGCCTGATCGGAAGCAGCGTCCGGCGGAATATTTCGGATGGCAAGAGGCGGACTGTTTTTCAGGGATAAAGATAGGAAGTCGTGCAGAACGGCGGCTACCAGTGCATCCGTTCCCTTAGCTTCCTCACCTGCTCCGTATGGTGGCGCCCGTGCCACGCATACATATCGGTCACCTCCCAGAGCGGCACATAGCGTTCCTGCTCGGGATGGTAATAGGTGCGCTCCCAGTCTTCCGGCCGCATGTTGCGCAGCAGCTGCCCCCAACGGCGGTGCAGCGCATGCAGCAGCGTGATCGAGACATTGACGGGCACGGTCTCGGAGTCCGGAAGCTCCGCCCACAGCTTTTCATCATAAGGCTTGATGACAGGACTGTCTTCCGTCAGCGCCAGCTTCAGGCGGATATAGGCGTTCATATGGCTGTCGGCAAGATGATGGATGACCTGGTTGACCGTCCACCCGCCGGGGCGGTAGGGCGTTTCCAGCTGTGCGGCATCCAGGTTTTCAATGCACGCGTCCAGCCAGGAGGGCAGCGCTTCAATAGCGGTGATCCATTCGTGCTGCAATTCGGGCGAATACCTGTCCGGCGCTTCATACCGCCCGACCGGGTAGCGCAACTGTTCATGACTGTCGTCCATAAGGATATATATTGGTAAGCAGGCAAAAATAACATATTCTGCCAGACGTTGCATCTTCGGTGTCAGGTGTGTACGGCCTTATATAAATTATCCAGCCGCATCCGCGTCCTGAAAGCGTCCGTCAGCAGGTATTTCAGCTCTTTATACGGAATGAACAGCGGTATGACTCCATCTGCATACGAGGCGATCTCGTACGGCTGGTAGCAGAAGACAATGCCCGCCGGCGTGAGGTATATGTTGCCGGTCACCGGCACCTCCTGCACCAGCAGCCGCTCCTGCAGCGACCCGGAGTCCGCGATCCGGAAATACCGCCGTGCGGCTATGTCCAGCAGCACTTTCAGCTGACTGCTGTCTGCGGTCATGATATCTTCCAATGTCCACAGCTGCTGGCGGGACACGTCTATGCAGTGATAAAAGACATTGTAGTTGCCGTGCGCGCCGCCGGTATATTCCCCGGAGATAAGCTCCACGATCAGCCATCCGCCGCCGTTGCCGAGCACGTCCCAGTACATATCCCGCGAGTAGTTGTTGAAGGCCTGCTTCAGCGCTTCCGGCCGCATCCCCGCGCCTGCTATCGTTTTGCGGTAGTCGCTGAAATATGCTTTGTTCCTTTCCGCCACGCATTGCAGCAGCGCTGCCCGGTCGGGAGACGGGGCACCTGTCGTATCACCGCATCCCATCAGCCGCAGGAACTGCCGTGCTATGAAGCCGCCGGCGCGTGTGTCGCCGCCGGCCGCCGGCCACAGCAGGGCGTGTGTGCTGACGGCATAAGGCGTGTCTTCCGTTTCGCTGTAGGCGGCTCTGGCGGATTCAAAGACCAGCTCCAGCGGGTAGCTGCCGGCGGGATAGCTCTCCCGCAGCCTGATCTCCCGGCGCGTGCTGCCGTCCCCGCTTGTCCACGTGCCCCAGGCCGTATCTTTTCCTACCCGCAGCAGCCAGTGATCCTGCAGGGTGTCTGCTGCGCTGCTGCCGGCGATATTGCGTTCATCAAGACGTACAAAGCCGGGGTATGATGTATCCGCAGCGGCAAACAGGGTTACAGGCACGCCCGTGCCGCCGTAGTAGCAGCCGGCAGACCGTTCGCCGGCAACGGTAAGGTGGACGACTACAGGCGTTCCGCCGATCGTGCCGGTAAATCTTTTGTAGCTGCTGCCGGTAGCAGGCGTCGTATCTGCGGTCTGCACAATGGCCGGAATGTCCGCGGGCGCATCATTGCTGCAGGCGGCAAGGAGCAGGGCTCCCGCTGCCAGGCAGGCAGAAAAACGACAGTGCTTCGGGGGGTATGGGTATGCCATGGTGAACGGTTTTATTCTTTATGATGATCCATCAGGGGCAGCCGCACAAAGAAGATGGTTCCCTGGTCTTCTGCCGTTTCAAACCATATGCCGCCTTTCCAGAACTCAATGATCTTCCTGGTCATGGCGAGCCCCAGGCCGGTACCTGATGATTTGGTCGTGAAATAAGGCTTGAAGATGACATTCCTGATCGCGGCAGGAATGCCTGTGCCGTTATCCCGGAAAGAGAGGATCGCATTCTGCCGCTCGCGTCCCAGCATGATCTCGATCCTGCCTTCCCGTCCGGGCGGGATGGCCTGCATGGCGTTCTGCAGCAGGTTGGTGCATACGCGCAGCAGCTGGCTTTTGTCCATCAGCACCTTCAGCGGCTCGCGCCAGCTCAGGAAGGTGACGGTCACGCCCGCTTTGTTCATATACAGCTCGGCCACGCGCTCCAGCGTCTCGTTCAGCTCCAGCTCCTCGGGGCGCGCTTCGGGCATCTTCGCGAAGTTGGAGAACTCGGAGGCAATATAGCTCAGGTTGTCAATCTGCTCCACCAGCGAGTCGGAGATGCGCGCCGTCAGGTCCCTGATATTCGGGCTGTTCAGCTTCAGCGCCTGCTGCAGGTACTGGATATTCAGCTTCATCGGCGTGAGCGGGTTCTTGATCTCATGCGCCACCTGCCGCGCCATCTCGCGCCATGCCGACTCGCGTTCGCTCTGCGCCAGCATCAGCGCATGCGTCTCTACCTTCTGCACCATCTTGTTATACTCTTTCACCAGCAGCCCGATCTCATCGTCATAGGGCCACTCGAGCAGCTCGTTCTGCTGCAGGTTCAGGTGCTTGAACCGGGCGATGATCATCTGCAGCGAACGGGTAAGGCTGTTGGTGATCACCACCGCCAGCAGGCTGGAAATAAGGAAGATAAAGGCATACAGGTTGATAAGCGCCACGAGGATGTTCGAGATCTGGTAGTTCAGCTCCTCCTGCGATGCGAAGTACGGGACGTTGATATACCCGAGCATGGCGCCTGCTTCATTGCGCAGCGGCGTATAGCCCGAAAGATAGGACAGCGCGCCGATCCGTTCGTTCTGCAGCAGCAGGGATGTACGGTGTATGCGGAATGTCTGGAACGCATCCGCACGCATTACCCGCGCCAGCAGACCTTTGTCGTAGATGGCATTCTGCGAGGTGGTCACCAGCCTGCCGGCAGTGTTGAAGATGTTGATGTCTACCCGGTGCTGGTTGGCAAGACCGGCGATAAAATACCGGAACTCCGGCTGCTGCGCCTCCGCTTCAAAGTTGGCATGGCTGTAAGCAGACCCGCGGTCGCCCAGGTACTGCAGGATGGCATGCTCCACCGTCTGCGTGACCTTCCGGAGCTTGTCGCGGTTCGACTCCCGGTACCGGTTGTTGAAGAAAGTGATGGTTGCAACCCCGATGATGAGGAACGATACCAGCACCACGCCTAACATGGCATAATGTATGCGCCGCCGGAACGTGAGGTAGCCCAGCCGGAAAGTATGGTTGCGCACCACGATGAAGCTGAAGCATACCCGGAAGATGACGGTGACCAGGATCAGCAGCAGCTGGATGCCGAACAGGTAGGAGAATATCGTCGTCAGCCCGACCCAGTAAGCAGATTCGTGGACGACGATGACGCTGCGCTGGTTTTCGGCCTGGTACCACAGTCCTGACACGGACCTGTGGTGAAAGAACCGGTACGCTGCTCCGCGCAGGCTGTCCGGCAGGAGCAGCGGGAAAGGGTAGTCGCCGGTCTGCGCTACAAGGTGCCGGTTGCTGTAAATGGCGTAGGCATACCCGTCCGCCTGTCGCGCCGTGCTGATATTGCCGGGGCGGAGCAGCTCGGGATATACGGCTTCGCTGCTGGTCTTTTTTAAAGCCATATCAATAAAGATGAAGCCAGCCGGCTTGCTGCCGCTGCTGCCGGGGACAGGGATACGCGCCAGGTAGTAATGCTCGTCCTGGGCCTTCTCCGAGAAGAACAGGTACGCGCCTGCCACCGGCGTTGCCGCCGCCGCGCGCTGCTCCAGCTCACGGAAGCCCGGCCTGCCCTCATTATACAGGCTGTTGCCTTTTGCGTCGAAAAAGTAGATGTCGGACTGGTACTTGTTGAGATGCCCTTTCAGGTACAGCACATCTATCCGGTCATTCAGCATATGCCGCTCTGACGAATCGGGGTGCTCCATGAAGTGCCGGATGTGCGGATCTCCCTGCAGCTCCCGGGCAATGTCCAGGAACAGGTACTGGGTCATCGGGTCCCGCTGCCGCAGCAGCTTCGCAGCGAACAGCTTGCGTGTCCCCCGTTCCTTTTCAGCATTGAAATACTGGATCAGGAGCGTGGCCGAGACGCAGACAAACACTGCCCAGAAGATCATCCGCGGCGCCAGCAGGTCGCGGCTCACGCTCAGCCATTTCAGGTCGAGCATGGCGATGAACAGCAGCAGCCATAGCAGCAGGGAATAGTAAAAAAGCCGGCCGGCAGCGTCTGCATGCAGGATGAAATGGATATACAGCAGGCCGGACAAGGCAAGAAAGACGTATTTCATCCACCCGCTGCCGGGAAGCAGCTGGCTGAACTGCGCATTCAGCACATGAAGGATGATGGCAGATACGCTTGCGGCCAGCACGACCACGACGAGCCCGATCACCGTGTACACATTGATCGCATAGAAGTTGCCCACATCGAAGGAGATCATGGAGTCAATAACCACGCTGCGGATGATATGGACGGAGTAGAAGGTATATCCTGCGAGGAAGAGCGCGACCAGCAGGGCTGCCGCATAGCGTAACGGAGCGGCTGTTATCCGCTGCGTAAATGTCCGGTACGGCGTCTGCGTGAAGATGAAAATGCAGATCCAGGCAAATCCGATCTTGTTGAGCAGCAGGTCGCCCAGCGACGGCAGCAGGCGGCTGGAAGCATACAGCCGGGGAGAGAACAGCTCCAGCTCCTGCAGATGGAGCGGCAGCCCGGTAAAGTAAACCAGGATGCGCACTGCGGCGATGACTGCGACCAGCAGAGCCAGGCCTGCTGCGGGCGAGCGCGTCCTTGCCGTATGCAGCACTACCAGCTGCAGCCAGAAGGCCCAGGCAATGGTGGCGGCAACGAACAGCCAGATGGTGCCACTGTCCGGCGGCGGCGGCTTGTGCAGCTCCTCCGGCGGGAAATGAACATAGAAAGCCGCCTTGCCGGCGGTGATCTGCACCGGCAGCCATCCCGCTTCCGGCTGCTGCGCTGTTTCTGTGCCGGCCGGGATGATCCCCGAGGCTGCCCAGTGCGAGCGCAGGTACTCGTTCTCGAACGGGTACACCCATGCCACCGGGATAGCGACGGCGATCACCCTGTGGCGGGCGGCGGGCGGAAGCGTATCGCAAACGGCGAACAGGACATTCTTGCCGGAGCGCAGCACGCCGCTGCCGGCATGCCGCTGTATGGAATCGCAGGCGGTCAGCAGCGTGTTGTTATTCCAGAAAATGAGCTCCCCGTTCTCATACGCATTGATATAGAACGGCTGGGCGGTAAGCCGCTTCACGTCCTGGTCGCTGAGCTGCCCGCTGAAGATCCGCGCCATCAGGGCGGTATCTGCACGCACCTGCTGCCAGGCCGCCAGCCGCTCCCGGATGTCCCTGCCGGCCAGCTGCGCCATCTGCGCCGGGGCTGCACGGCGCACATTCCGGTAATGCCGCAGCCCTGCCGCAGCATACAGCAGCAGGCAGATCAGCAGCCAGCCCCAGTATGGATAACGTTTAAACAATAGCAAGCAGTTTATTCTGTTTCCTTGACCCGGTTCCACAGGGCGTCCATCTCTGCCAGGCTCATGTCATGCAGCACCTTTCCCGCTTCGCCCGCCATCGCCTCCATCTGCTGAAAGCGGCGGATGAACTTCCGGTTCGTCTTTTCCAGCGCCTGCTCCGGGTCTACGTTCAGGAAGCGGGCGTAGTTGACCAGCGCGAACAGCACATCCCCCAGCTCCGACTCTATCTCCTGCCGGTCATCGTTCGCAACGGCTTCCTGCAGCTCGTGCATTTCCTCATCCACCTTTTCCCGCACCTGGCCGATATGATCCCATTCAAAGCCCACCTGCCGTGTCTTCTCCTGCAGCCGCAAGGCCTTGACCATCGCCGGCAGCGCCTGCGGCACGCCGCTCAGCACCGACTTTTTACCTTCCTTCAGCTTCAGCTTTTCCCAGTTCTGCTTCACCTGGTCTTCATTATCGGCCTGCACGCCGGCATAGATATGCGGGTGCCGGCGTATCAGCTTGTTGCACACCGCCTCGATCACATCGTCAAAGCCGAACTGCCCCTGCTCCGCCGCGATCCTGCTGTAGAAGACCAGGTGCAGCAGCATGTCGCCCAGCTCTTCTTTCATGCCTGCCCAGTCCTCTTCCGTGATCGCATCCGCCAGCTCGTACACTTCCTCCAGCGTCTGCTGCCGCAGGGTGTGGATGGTCTGCTTCCTGTCCCACGGACAACGTTCGCGCAGCTCGTCGAGGATGTTGCGTAGTCTTTGTATGGAGCGGTTGTAAACCATGTTATGAGGTATAAGTTATGAGTTATGGGTTGTGCCCCATTGGTAGCCGTCAATGTGGAGGCCGGATAGCTGCAGGGCGCGGTTGACTACGGTGGCGGCGATGTCTGCTGCTGTCTGGGGATGGCTGTAGAAGGAAGGGGAGGCGGGACAGATGATGCCGCCGGCTTCCGTGACCCGGGTCATGTTGCGTAGATGGATGAGGCTGTAGGGCGTTTCCCGCACGACGCAGATCAGCCTTCTTCTTTCCTTGAGCATGACGTCTGCGGCGCGGGTGACCAGGTCGTTGCTGATGCCCTGGGCGATGCGCCCGAGGGTGCCCATGCTGCAGGGGCAGATGATCAGCGCCGTATAGGCAGCGCTGCCGGATGCAACCGGCGCCATGAAATCGTTTTTATCCCATACCCGGAAGGGATAGGCCGTATATGCCTTGTCGCCCAGCTCGTGCTCCCATACCGTGCGGGCGTTATCGCTCCAGATGATCCCCGCCTCGCTCACCTGGTCGCGCAGCGCCAGCAGCTTGTCCAGCAATACCCTGGCATAAATGGCCCCGCTGGCCCCGGTTACCGCAACGGCGATTTTCATGTCCTGTATCTGCTGTCAATTATAACAGCATTAACAAAGCTACATGGATTTAGTCGTAAATTCGTACCGTACAGGGTATCCGGCAGTCCGGCGCCCGGCAAAAGACGGCATATGAAACGACTATTGATCCTGCTGCTGGCAGCATATATGGTTACACCGGTGCTCCTGGCCTCCGGCGACGGGCAGCAGCCCGGTATCACGGCCGATGGCGGCGATACAGACAGCGAGGGCATCCGCTGGATGACGCTCGACGAGGTGCAGGTGGCGATGAAGAAGCAGCCCAGGAAGGTGTATATGGATGTATATACCAACTGGTGCGGCTGGTGCAAGGTGATGGACAGGAAGACCTTTTCCAACAAGCACGTGATCCGGTACATGAACGAGCATTTCTACGCGGTGAAGCTGAATGCGGAGCAGCAGGACAGCATCCGCTTCCTGGGCAAAATGTACGGGTTCTCGCCGGAGCACCGCGCCAACGAGTTTGCCGTGGAGCTGATGCGCGGGCAGATGAGCTATCCTACCAGCATTTTCATAGAGGAAAACTTCCAGAACCCGCAGCCCGTGCCCGGCTACCTCGACGTTGCCCAGATGGAGATGATCCTGAAATACTTCGGCGGCAACCTCCACCGGAGCCAGCCGTTCGACGTCTACCAGAAAAATTTCAAAGGAACATGGCAGTAGGCGGTCATTTCCCGGCGGGCTGCTGCTTCACGATGTATTGCATATCGGTCCGGTAATATTTGCAGGCCGGCGTCAGTCCGCACTCCTCGCATTTGGGCCGGCGCGCCACGCACACATACCTGCCGTGCAGGATCAGCCAGTGATGCGCGGTATGGATCAGCGCTTCGGGGATAAAGGAGACCAGCTGCCGCTCCGCCTGCAGCGGGTTCCGCGCGTTCACCGTCAGCCCGATACGCGCCGACACGCGGAAGACGTGCGTGTCCACCGCCATGTTGGGCTGCTCGTAGATCACGGAGGTGATCACATTGGCCGTCTTCCGGCCTACTCCCGGCAGCTGCATCAGCTCCTCCACCGTTGCCGGTATCTTCCCGCCGAATTTTTCCACCAACATCTGCGCCATGCCGATGAGATGTTTGGTCTTGTTGTTCGGGTAGCTGATGCTTTTTATGTAAGGGAACAGCTCGTCAAAATCCGCTTTGGCAAGGCTTTCCGGGTCGGGATACCGCTCAAAGAGGGCCGGCGTGGTCATATTCACCCGCTTGTCGGTGCATTGCGCGGAGAGGATGACGGCCACCAGCAGCTGGTACGGATTGTCGTAGATCAGCTCGGTCTCCGCCTCCGGCATATGGCGCCGGAACCAGTCAATTACAAAGGCAAAGCGCTCCTTACGGGTCATGGTGCAATATCGGGTACAAGATAAGACAGTTTATAATTTCTATCTTTGCCTTTTATGGAATCTTTACAGGCGCAGATCAGCGGCTATGAGCCGGAAGTCAGGTCTTTTCATCCCAAAGACGCAGCGGAGCTGGAGCAGTACCGGATCAGGTTTCTCGGCACCAAAGGCGTCGTGAAGCAGCTGTTCGGCGAGATGAAACAGGTGCCGCCTGCGCAGAAAAAAGAGGCGGGGCTGCTGCTGAATGCCTTCAAGCAGCTGGCGGAGGCGCAGTACGAGGCATTCCGTCACCTCGCGCAGGGCGGGCAGGCGCCGCAGGGCGCCGCGGCGGACATCACGCTGCCGGGAACATCCTTCCCCATGGGCACGCGTCATCCCCTGCGGGTCGTGGAGCACAGGATCGTGGAGATCTTCGGGAAGATCGGCTTCAGCGTGGCCACGGGGCCGGAGATAGAGGACGACTGGCATAACTTCACCGCCCTCAACCTGCCGGAGCACCATCCCGCGCGGGATATGCAGGACACCTTCTACGTGTCGAAGCACCCGGACTGGGTGCTGCGCACCCACACTTCTTCCGTGCAGGCGCGCGTCATGGAGCAGGGGCGGCTGCCGGTGCGGGTGATCTGCCCCGGGCGCGTGTACCGCAACGAGACGATATCGGCGCGGGCGCACTGCTTCTTTCACCAGTGCGAGGGGCTGTATATAGACCGCGACGTTTCGTTCGCCGATCTGAAGCAGACATTGTATTATTTCGTGACCGCCATGTTCGGTGCGGAAACGAAGGTGCGTTTCCGTCCTTCGTACTTCCCGTTCACGGAGCCGAGCGCGGAGATGGACATTTCCTGCACCGTCTGCGGCGGCGAAGGGTGCAACCTGTGCAAGCATACCGGCTGGGTCGAGATCCTCGGCTGCGGCATGGTGCATCCTGATATGCTGCGCAATTTCGGTATTGACCCGGAGGTGTACACCGGCTTCGCCTTCGGCATGGGCGTGGAGCGCATTACCCAGGTCAAATACCAGGTCAACGATCTCCGCCTGTATTCCCAGAATGACGTCCGCTTTCTCAGGCAGTTCCAATCCCTATGGTTTTAGTCACAGGCGCGAACGGCTTTGTCGGCCGCCACCTGGTGCGCTTCCTGAGCGCGCAGGGGCAGCAGGTGCGCGCCCTCTACCACCGCCGTGAGCCCGACGACGCCCTGCGGCAGCTGCCGGGCGTAAGCTGGATGCAGTGCGACCTGCTGGATATCTATGCGGTAGAGGCCGCGGTACAGGGTATTACCGGTATCTATCACTGCGCCGCCATCGTTTCTTTTCATCCGCAGCACAGGGCGGAGATGATGCAGGTCAACATCACAGGCACCGCGCACCTGGTCAACGAGGCCCTGCTGCAGCATGTGCGGCAGCTGGTGTTTGTCAGTTCCGTCGCCGCCCTCGGCAGGAATGCTGTCGCCGGCGAGATCACCGAGGCGGAGCAGTGGGCGGAAAGCCGCTATAACTCCGCCTACGGGCAAAGCAAATACCTCGCGGAGCTGGAAGTATGGCGCGGCGTCGGCGAAGGGCTGAAGGCAGCGGTGGTCAACCCCGGCATCATCCTCGGCCCGGGCGACTGGAACGAAGGCTCCGCGCGGCTGATGAAGCTGGCATACGGGGAATTCCCTTTTTATACGCAGGGCGTCAACGCCTGGGTGGACGTCCGCGACGTGGCGCGGGCGGCGTACCTGCTGATGGAGGGTGGCGTTACGGGGGAGCGGTTCATCCTGAGTGCCGGCAACTGCTCCTACCGGCAGGTGCTTACCATGATGGCCGCGGCGCTGCAGCGCAGGCCGCCCCGCATCGCGGCGACACCGCTGATGACCGGCCTGATCTGGCGGTGGAACATGCTCCGGAGCCTGCTGACCGGCGCCGCCATCACCATCACAAAGGAAACGGCGCGCAATGCCCAGAAGGTGTGCCATTACAATAATGACAAGCTCAGGCGGTTCCTGCCCGGCTTCCGCTATACCGGTCTTGATGAGACCATCGGCGGCATGGCGCAGGCTTTCCTGGCGGAACGGGACATTGCTGCGGGGAAAGACCGCCGGTAAAGGCAGCGGAAAAACTTTTTTTATTTTTTTTACAAAAACATTTGTAATCTTGCAGTGCAGGAACGAAATTATTCCGCCTCTCTTTTTTACCCTTTTCTGGATTTTTTCCTTTTCAGTTAATTAACTCAATCATCATACGGGCTGTTAATGATTAACTTCCTACGTTAAACTTACCGAATATTTTAGAACCTCAAAACGCATGCCTTACGACATTCTGCAATTGAACGATATGCTCGTTCCCGAACTGATAGATGTAGCAGAACATTTACAGATCAGCAATGCCCGGTCGCTCGACAAACAAACACTGGTATACAAAATTCTGGATCAGCAGGCCGCCAGCGGTCAGCCTGCCGGCGGAGACGCCGGTCAGGAGCCCAAGAAGCGCCGGGGCCGCAAGCCCAAAGCAGAGGCGGCGGCACCTGCGCCTCCCGTAGCAGCGCCTCCTCCGCAGCCGCAGGCGCAAGAGGCCGAAGCGCAGGGCGACGAACAAAAGAAGCGCCGGGGTCGCAAGCCCAAAGCAGAGGCCGTAGCGGAGCCGGCAGCAGCAGCCAAACCCGCGGCTGCGCCGGCAGAGCGACCAAAGCATCCCCGTAAAGAGGCTGTGGACGCCGGAGATACGGGCAACGCGCCGGTAACGGAAGCGGCGCCCGCCATCCTTCCCGGCGACGACAGCGCAGCAGCGCCGGCCGCCCAGGAGATGACCGCAGAACGCTCCGCCCCGTCGCAGCAGCACCCCCATCAGCAGCACCGCCGCCCGCGGGAACAGCAGTACGGCAACTATAATGTCGAGTTCGACGGTATCGTGGTCAGCGAAGGCGTGCTGGAGATGATGCCCGACGGCTACGGCTTCCTCCGCAGCAGCGACTACAACTACCTCTCCTCCCCGGACGATATCTATGTCTCACCCTCGCAGATCAAGCTGTTCGGCCTGAAGACCGGCGACACCGTGCGCGGCAGCATCCGTCCGCCGAAGGAAGGAGAAAAATATTTTGCCCTCCTGAAGGTGGAGACCATCAACGGCCGCCATCCCGACGAGATCCGCGACCGCGTGCCGTTTGACTACCTGACGCCGCTGTTTCCTTTCGAGAAGCTGAACTTATACACGACTCCGTCCAACTACGGTACCCGTATCATGGACCTGTTCACGCCGATCGGCAAGGGACAGCGCGGGCTGATCGTAGCGCAGCCGAAGACCGGTAAGACGATGCTGCTGAAGGAGGTGGCCAACGCGATTGCGAGGAACCACCCCGAATGCTATCTGATGATCGTGCTGGTGGACGAGCGGCCGGAAGAGGTGACCGATATGCAGCGCAGCGTGCGCGCCGAGGTCATTGCCTCTACGTTCGACGAGCCGGCTGACAAGCATGTGAAGGTCTCTACCATCGCCCTGCAGAAGGCAAAGCGCCTGGTGGAAGTAGGCCACGACGTGGTCATCCTGCTCGACTCCATCACCCGCCTGGCACGTGCGCACAACACGGTGGCGCCCGCCAGCGGCAAGGTGCTCAGCGGCGGCGTGGAAGCCAACGCCATGCAGAAGCCCAAGCAGTTCTTCGGCGCCGCCCGCAAGATCGAGAACGGCGGCTCGCTGACGATCCTCGCCACGGCGCTGATAGACACCGGCTCCAAGATGGACGAAGTGATCTTCGAAGAGTTCAAAGGTACCGGCAACATGGAGCTCCAGCTCGACCGCAAGCTGGCCAACAAGCGCATATTCCCGGCCATAGACATCACCACCTCCAGCACCCGCCGCGACGACCTGCTGCTCGAGAAGGACGTCCACAACAAAATGTGGATCCTCCGCAAGCACATCTCGGACATGAACACGGACGAGGCGATGAACTTCCTGCTCCAGCAGATACGCGGCACGAAGAGCAACGAGGAGTTCCTGGCGACGATGAATAAATAGTCGGTCAGTTTTCGTCTGTAGATAGCCATGCAAGCCGGTTGCAGGTGACCACGACTACGCTTACGGATATATTCAGCTCTTGCTGTTTTCGATCAGTGCTGCCGCCCTGTCGAGCGCTACCTCGACGACCTGGTGCATGTCATAATACTTGTACTCGCCAAGCCGCCCGCCGAAGAGCACATGCGCTTCCAGCGCCGCCAGCTCTTTATACTGCTGGTAGCGCGCGGAGTTCTTCTGGTCGTTGATCGGGTAGTAAGGCTCCACGTCGCGGGTGGCCTCCAGGGCATATTCCCGCGTGATGACCGTCCGCGGCTGGGTGCCGAATTCAAAATGCTTGTGCTCGAGGATCCGGGTGTAGGGCACTTCGGCGTCGGTATAGTTGACGACCGCGTTGCCCTGGAAGTTGTCGGTGTCCAGGATCTCATGCTCGAAACGCAGGCTCCGGTATTCCAGCGTCCCGAAGCGGTAATCGAAGAACTGGTCAATCTTCCCGGTATAGATAATATGCCGGGCCAGCCCCTCCAGCTGCGCCCTGTCCGCAAAGAAATCCACGCCCGTCCGCACCTCGATGCCTTTCAGCAGCCCGTCAATCAGCACATTATACCCCCCGATGGGTATGCCCTGGTAGCTGTCGTTGAAGTAGTTGTTGTCGTACGTGAACCGCAGCGGCAGCCTTTTGATAATGAACGCCGGTATCTCGGTCGCCTTGCGTCCCCACTGCTTTTCCGTATATCCCTTGATCAGCTTGTAATAGATATCCGGCCCTACCAGCACCAGCGCCTGCTCTTCCAGGTTCTTCGGCTCCGTGATCCCCAGCGAGGCGGTCTGCTCCGCGATCTTCGCCTTCGCCTCGGCGGGTGTGATGACCCCCCACAGCTGGCGGAACGTGTTCATATTAAAGGGCAGGTTGTAGAGCTCCCCTTTGTAGTTGGCCAGCGGAGAATTGGTATAGCGGTTGAATGTCACGAACGAGTTGACATAATCCCATACCCGCCTGTTGCTGGTATGGAAGATATGCGCCCCGTACTTATGGACGTTGATGTCTTCCGTTTTTTCGCAGTAGATATTTCCCCCGGTGTGATTCCTTTTGTCAATCACCAGACATTTATAGCCTGCTTTGGTCAGCTCATGTGCCATGACGGCGCCGTAAGGTCCGGCGCCGACAATCAGGTAATCATAATCGTATGTTGCCATTGCGGCAAAAGTAGAATCTTTTGTTTTTATGGGAATTGAATTATTTCACATGAAAATGAAGACAGGTGGTCACGTCAGGGAAAAGCATAAACAAGGGCGTTATACTATTTACGCAGCATTAAAAATAATGTACCATATATAACACATCATGAGGTTTTTATGAAAATTATAAGAAGATTTGCAGAAAAATTTCTGATGCCTGAAAAAGCGTCTTCATTTGGGCTGGTCTACATAGCATACAGCCGTAAAAGCCAGATTGCTGTAAATTTTTTACTGCGGAAAAAACAGGGGGAAATACCCAACGCGATCTACAATAAGCGGATCGGATGGATAGATGTTGTTTGGGGATATGAGGGAACAGGCAGTGGGGACGGCTACGGTCTGGCGAAGATTGTAAAATTCCATCCGGAAGTGGTTAGGAAACTCGCAAAAGTCATCCGTAATATGACCGTGGCAAGCAAGTCGGGCAATCGCTATAAGCTGGAAAGCACTACGCATTTTGCTGCCGTCAGCAGGGTATGGTTTGAAGATCAGAAAACGTGGCTGCTAACCGTATTTGAAAAGAAAACCCGGTAGGACGATGGACGTTACCGGGTTTTACGCGAAGTACGACAAACTCCACTCCGCAATCTTTGAATCAAAAATACAAAAAATACCTTTTTCCTTTTACTACTCTAAAGTTGCCCGGGGTCGGGAAATTTTTTTCTGCTTCCATAACACTTTAAAATTTGTGCGCCAGAAGCAGTGGTTAATAAGAAAAAGAACTAAATAAAAAACACTTGAAAATCAATCAATTGTGCTGTTTCCGTGGAGCCGGCGGGAGTCGAACCCGCGTCCAAACATATGCCCGATAAGCTTTCTACATGTGTATTCCGGCATTATGCTTCGGAACCTGGCAGGAGCCGGACAAACCAACCCTGTTCCTATCCGCTTCAGCTTCACAAAGCCGCCGCGGAAACGGCTTTGCTATCCCAATTTTGTTTTGATTTAGACGGCTGCTGCAGCTATGGGCATGCTGCGGTGCAGCGGTCAAAATGGGTGACTAATCACTGATTAGGCAGCCATGGCATACTGAGTATTGCCAGTTATTGTTCGGACCCGCGGATTTACGTGCTGTTGATCCATAGCACGACATGCTTACTTACCCTGCCCTATGCTGTCAAAACCAGTCGGCCCCGGTTTTGATAGGAAGACAAAGTAAAATCTTCGTCAAAGAACTTGCTGCAAAGGTACGAAATCCGCCTCAGCTTTCCTCGCGCTCTTTCTCCATCCTGCCGCGCCGCAGCGGATTGGCCGTATTGGCCGCGTACGTGGCACGCTGCTGCAAAAGGCTCACCGCCTGGAACACCGCCTCCCGGAAAGAAGTGGGGTCTGCGAGGTCCTTGCCGGCGATGTCGAAAGCCGTGCCGTGGTCGGGAGAGGTGCGGATCACCGGCAGGCCCGCCGTGTAGTTGACGCCCCCCGCGCCCGCCAGCGTCTTGAAAGGGATCAGTCCCTGGTCGTGGTACATGGCCAGCACCGCGTGGAAAGCGTGATAGCTGTGCCGCGCAAAAAATCCGTCGGCGCTGTAAGGCCCGTACACCAGGTGCCCCTGCTGCTGGAGCTGCTCGACCACCGGCCGGATCACCGTCGTCTCCTCCGTGCCGATATGCCCGTCGTCACCCGCATGCGGGTTCAGTCCCAGCACGGCGATCTTCGGCTTGTCAATACCAAAGTCGCGCACCAGCGTCTCGCGCAGGACCTGCAGCTTCGACAGCACCAGCTCCTTCGTGATGCCCGCGGCCACCTTCGCGATGGGGATATGCTCCGTCGCCAGCGCCACCTTCAGCTGCTCGTCGTACAGCAGCATCAGCACTTCCCGCGCGCCGAACTTCTCCTTCAGGAAAGGCGTATGCCCGGTGTACGGGAAATCCGGCACCTGCGTGTTGCTCTTATGGATCGGCGCGGTCACCAGCGCATGCAGCTGCCCGTCCTTGAGGCACTGCGCCGCCACCATCAGCGACCGTACGGCATACTTGCCGCCCGTGTCCGTCAGCACGCCGGGCTGCACCGGCACCTCCTCGTCCCAGCAGTTGAAGACATTGACCTGCTTGGGATTCAGCTTGCCCAGATCTTTCGTGCTGGTATAGACCAGGTTATATTCCGGGAGCAGGCGCCGGTAATAATTCACCACCTTATTGGAAGCAAAGATGACCGGCACGCATTGCTCCAGCATACGGTTATCCGAGAATGTCTTGATGATCAGCTCCATCCCGACCCCGTTCAGGTCGCCGGTGGTAATGCCGATTATTGGTTTGTCCATGTAGGGTGGTTTTTTGTTTAAGCTCAGATTATTTCGTGTAATGAACAACGCGTGCCTATTGCGCTGCCGGCTGCCCTTCGCCGCTTTGATAATGCGCCAGGAAGTCCAGCAGCATACGCAGCCCGTATCCCGTGCCGCCCACCGGGGTATAGTTCTTTTTTGCAGTAGCAAAAGAAACGCCGGCGATGTCGAAATGCATCCAGGGATAATCCGTGAAATGCTCAAGGAACTTGCCCGCGGTGATAGCGCCTGCCGAAGGGCCGCCGATATTTTTCAGGTCGGCGATATCCGACCGGATCATCTCCCCGTATTCATCCCACAGCGGGTATTCCACCAGCCGTTCGTACTGCCGGTAGCCGCTCTCGCGGAGCGCCTGCTGCTGCTGCTCCGGCGCCGTGCCCATGCAGACGATGCCGTGCTCGCCCACTGCTGCGGCCGCCGCGCCGGTCAGCGTGGCGAAGTCGAGGACAAGCTCCGGCTGGTACCGCTTTGCCCAGTGCAGCGCGTCGGCCAGCACCAGCCGACCTTCCGCGTCCGTGTTCAGCACCTCCACCGTGGTGCCGCTGTACATGCGGATCACATCGCCCGGCACATAGGCGTCCCCGCCCGGCCGGTTCTCCGTCGCCGGCACCAGCGCGATCACATGCAGCGGCAGCTGCAGCCTCGCCACGGCATACATCGCGCCGCTCACCAGCGCCGCGCCGCTCATATCGCTCTTCATCCGGTCCATGGACGCCGGCGTGGGCTTGAGCGACAGCCCGCCCGTATCGTAGACGATGCCTTTGCCCACCAGCACCAGCGGCTGCCTGTTACGCGCGTTGCGGGGCTTGTATTCCATGATCGTGAATGTCGGCGGCTGCACGCTGCCTTTGTTCACCGCGAGGATGCCACCCATTTTTTCCAATTCTATCTGCGCCTTGTGCAGCGTCTGCACCTTAAAGCCCGCTTCGCGTCCCAGCCCGGCGATCTCCTTCGACAGCTGCTCCGCAGTGAGGTAGTTCAATGGCTCATTCACCAGCGTCCGCACCCGCGCAACGGCCTCCGTGACCACCGCCAGCTGCCGGATATCCTCTTCCGTGGCAGACTCCGGCGTGAACGTAATGGCGGTCAGCCGCGGCGCCTGCTTTTCCGCATCGGCGCGGTATTTCAGGAACCGGTACCCTGCCAGCGTCAGCCCTTCTGCCAGCAGCACTGCAGCATGGGGGTGGTTGGCCAGGCTGGTGAGCGCGAGCTCCGTTACCTGCTGCCGCTGCAGCACGGGCTGCAGCTCCGCTCCTGCTCTGCGGCAGGCCTCGCTGGTCTGCCAGTGTGTTTTTTTCGGGCGGAGAAAAAAGATAAAGACAAAGCGGTTGTACTGGTTGACCGTGATAAGCTGCTGCTCCCGGCCGATGGCGGCCTTCACGAACCGCTGCTCCTCCGGGCTCAGCGCATCCAGCTGCCGCAGCTGGCTGGCATGGTCAAGAATATACAGCTGATGCTTCCTGGAAGGCCTGCGGATGATCCTGAAATCCATATTTCCGGTTGTAGATAAAAAATATAACGGCAAAGGTAGCAGAAACATTGACGATTCCGGATGCGGGGTTTGGCGTACTTTTGATCCCCGCATATGCAGTACACACTCAAGAAAAGCCTCGGTCAGCATTTCCTGCACGACGAGCAGGTGTGCCGCCGGATCGTCGCGCAGCTGAGCTGCACGCCCGGCATGCAGCTGCTCGAGATCGGCCCGGGCGGCGGGGCGCTGACCAAGTACCTCATAGCGCTGGAAGGAATAGACTACAAGGCCATCGAGATTGACGGGGAAAAGATCCGCTTTCTTCTGAAGACCTATCCTGCCCTCGAAGGAAAGATCCTGCATCAGGATATCCTGGAAGCGGAAGCGCCGTTCACCGGCAGCTTCAGCGTGATCGGGAATTTTCCCTACAACATCTCATCGCCGATCCTGTTCAGGATCCTCGAATGGGAGCCGCAGGTGCAGGAGGTGATCGGCATGTTCCAGAAAGAAGTGGCGCAGCGCATCGCGTCGCCGCCGGGAAGCAGGGCGTACGGCATCCTGAGCGTGCTGATGCAGGCCTGGTTCCGCGTGGAATATTTATTTGACGTGCACGAGCAGTGCTTTACGCCGCCGCCGAAGGTGAAGAGCGGCGTGGTGCGCTTTACCGGCATACACAATCCCTTCGGCATCGCGGACAGGCGAAAGTTCATCCGCCTGGTGAAGGCGGCCTTCAACCAGCGCCGCAAGACCCTGCGCAACGCGCTGAAAGGCACGCTGCCCCCTGCCGCGATGGGGCATCCGCTGCTGGACAAGCGGGCGGAGCAGCTGGGCGTGGCGGAATTTGTGGCATTATACGAACAATATTAAACCATGAAACACAGAGGAACCGTGCTGATCGCCGCACCGGTGCACCCGGTGCTGACGGAAGGGCTGGAAGCCGCGGGCTATTCCCTGCGGACGGCAAAGGACGTTACCGCGGAGACGGCGCCGGCGCTGATAGCGGACTGTACCGGGATCGTCACCTCGCTGCGGCTCCCGCTCGACCGCGCCCTGCTCGACGCTGCGCCGGCCTTGCGGTGGATCGGGCGGATGGGGTCGGGGATGGAGATCATTGACACCGCCTATGCGCGGGAGAAAGGCATTGCCTGCTTCAGCAGCCCGGAAGGCAACAGCAACGCCGTCGGCGAGCACGCGCTGGGCATGCTGCTGGCGCTCACGCGGCGGATCGCCTGGAGTCACCGCGAGGTGCAGGAAGGGCTGTGGCGGCGCGAGGCCAACCGCGGCATCGAGCTGGAAGGCAGGACGATCGGCATCATCGGCTTCGGGCATACCGGCAGCGCCTTTGCAAAAAAGCTGCAGGGCTTCGATATGCGCATCCTGGCGTATGATAGCAACGGGACGCTGACCTTCCCCCCGTATGTGGAAAAGGCCACGCTCGCAGAGATACAGCAGCAGGCCGATATCCTGAGCTTCCACGTGCCGCTGGATGCCGGCACGCGGCATTACTTCGACCGCAGCTTTGCGCAGGCCATGCACAAGCCGTTCATCCTGCTCAACACTTCCCGCGGCGGCGTGGTAGCGCTGGCGGCCGCGCTCGACGCGCTGGAGGCGGGGCGGATCCGGGGGATGGCGCTGGATGTGCTGGAGCAGGAGCCGCCCGCCGCTATGACGCCCGCGCTGCGCGACCGCCTGCTGGCGGCAGCGGCAACGCCCGCGGTGATCCTTACCCCGCACATCGGGGGATACAGCCATGAAGCGCTGTACAAAATGAGCAGCGTGCTCCTCGGCAAGATCACCGCAGATACCCCCGACGTATGATACAAACATTTTTCTGACAAAAAAGGAACAGATTTAACAAGAAATTTTATCTTTACCCCTCATTTTGGTTAATAAATCATTAAATCTGAATATGAAGCGTACAATACGTTATTTATTCTTCATGCTCCTGCTTGCCGGCATTGCAGATAATAAAGCATTCGCCCAGGCGCAGGTTGGTGAGATTGCCGGACGGATCCTTGACGAGCGGAAAGAGCCTGTGACCGGTGCCATTGTGCGGGTGGAACAGGGCGGCATCGTCAAGGGAGGCGCCGCTACCGACTACGACGGCCGGTATTCCGTCAAGCCCCTGCAGGCCGGCCGGTATGATGTGATCATATCGTACACCGGCATGAAGCAGCTTCGTATTAACGGTGTGATTGTAAGCCCCAGCTATACGACCACGCTGGACAAGACCATGGAGTCGAGCACGACCCTCGAAGGGGTTACGGTGGTCTCCACGTACCAGCCGCCGCTGATTGACAAGGGCAAGCCCGGTCCCAACGGTACGCTGACCAGCGAGCAGATCAAGAATCTGCCCACCCGTAATACCACCGACTTTGCCGCGCTGAATACCGGCGTGTACCAGCGGAGCAGCGGCGGCGGCCTGAGCATGGGCGGCGCGCGGTCGCAGGGTACCTTATATATTGTGGACGGCATTCAGGTCACCGGTTCCCGGTTCATTAACCAGGCGCCGGACGCGATAGACCAGATGCAGGTGATCACTTCCGGGATCCCGGCCAAGTACGGCGATGCCTCGGGTGGTGTGATCAACATTACCACCCGCGGTATCTCCAGTAACTACCGCGGCGGCGTCCTGGCAGAGCATTCCGTGGAAGGATATAATACCAACCTCCTCTCCTTCAACGTATCAGGCCCCTTTGCGCGGCGGACGGTAGACGGCATCAGGAAGCCGATCGTCGGCTTCTTCCTGGCGGGTGATTACCGTTATGAGCAGGATCCCGGCCCTTCTTATGACAAGAACTGGGTCGTTAAGGAAGATGTGCTGAACAACCTTCAGAAGAATCCGCTTGTCGCCGTGCCGAATGCCACGGGAGCACCCAACTTTGTGCCGGCTACCGAATTTGTGACCACGGACGACCTGGAGCAGCAGAAGAAGCACCAGAAGGCCCTGAACCAGCGCGCCAGCCTTACCGGCAAGCTGGATTATGAGCTGGCGCCGGGTACCAACATCACCGCCGGCGGCGCTTTCTTCTATACCAACGCCTATAATTACAGCCGCGGACTGTCGCTCTTCGCCCCGGAAGCCACCTCCAAGACGATCGGCTATACCGGCCGCGCTTACCTGCGCTTTACCCAGAGCTTTAAAAAGGCTTCGTCAGTGCCGGTGGAAGGAGAAGAAAAGAAAGACGAATACAACACGATCCAGAATGCCTTTTATTCCGTGCAGGCCGACTACCAGCGTGACTATAGCAGCGTGCAGGACCCCAACCATAAGATGGACCCGTTCAAATACGGGTATGTGGGAAAATTCGTAGAGAACTACGAGCCGGTATATGCTTCGAGCGTGGATACCGCATCCGGCGGGAAGACAGCGATCCGCCTGCTGGGGTATAATCCTACCGGCGTGACTTATGAGCGGTCGGAGCTGAACCCGCTGCTGGCCAACTACACTTCCGCCTACTATAACCTGGGCGGGGAGACGCCGCTGCTGCTGAGCAATATCCTCAGCGCCGGCACCTATCTGCGTAACGGCGACGGGCCCAACGCCACCTATTCCCTGTGGTCGAACGTGGGTACGCCGCAGACCGGCTTTAACAAGCAGCAGGCAGACCAGTTCTCCCTCGGCGTGGATGCATCCTTCGATTATAAAATGAAAAAGGCGACCCATGCGATCGAGTTCGGCCTCTACTACCAGCAGCGCTCCGAACGCTTCTACGGCGTGGGCGGCTCCGGCCTCTGGGGGCTGATGCGCCTGCTGACACACCGCGTGGTGCCCTTCTCCGAGCTGGACTATGGCGATCCTACCTATATTATCGGCGGGAAGAAGTACACCAAGGAAGATGTGAAAAGCGGCGCCGTACTGCTCGGCCCGAACGATACGGTGGTGTACGACCGCGTCTTCAACGACAGTACCGCAGTGGTGGGCGGATTTGACTATAACCTGCGGAAAAAGCTGGGTCTGGATGTGAAGAGCCGCGATTACCTGCAGCCCGACGCCTATGATCCCTCTATCTACTCCCTGGATATGTTTACGGCAGATGAGCTGCTGAATAACGGCAGCAGCCTGGTGAATTACTATGGCTATGATTATACCGGCAATATCGTGAACGGACAGGTGAACTTCAACGACTTCTGGACAAAGAAGGATGCCAATGGTAATTTTACGCGTCCTATAGGCGCGTACCGTCCCAACTATCTTGCGGGGTATATCTCGGATAATATCCGCTTCAAGGACATCCTGTTCACGGTGGGCGTGCGTATAGAGCGGTTTGATAATAATACGAAGGTGCTGAAGGATCCGTACAACCTGTATGCCGGCAGGAGCGTGGGAGATGTAGATGGCAGCCAGAATGTGCTGAACGGCGGGGCGCATCCTGCCAACATCGGCAGCGACTATGCCGTATATGTCAATGACAATGCGTCCTCCAGCCCGTCTGTGATCGGCTACCGCAACGGCGATACATGGTACGATGCGAACGGCCGTGAGATCTCCGATCCGTTCATCCTGCGGAATGCCAGCGGCGGCCGCGATCCCCAGCCGTATCTCCAGGATCCGAACGGCCCGCGGATCACGGATGACAAGTATAACCCAAATACTTCATTCGAGGATTACAAGCCGCAGGTCAACGCTATGCCGCGTATCTCGTTCTCCTTCCCGATTTCGGAGCAGGCGCTGTTCTATGCGCACTATGACGTGATCATCCAGCGTCCCAAGCCGGGGCTGAACGGTACGCTGACGGGTGTGGGCGCGTATGCTACGCCTGCCGACTATTTCTTCCTGACGCAGAATGCAAACGGTATCATCGGCAACCCGAACCTGAAGCCGGAAAAGGCCATTGACTATGAAGTGGGCTTCCAGCAGCAGCTGTCCAAGCGTTCTGCCGTCACGCTGAACGGCTTTTATAAGGAACGGCGCGACCAGATCCAGATCCGCCCCTACGTGTTCGCCTGGCCGCAGACCTATTATACCTACGGCAACCGCGACTTCTCCACCACCAAAGGGCTGGGCCTGAAGTACGACCTGCGCCGTGTGGACCACCTCGCCATGACCATCGCCTATACGCTGCAGTTCGCGGACGGTACGGGCTCGAGCACGGCGTCGGGTAATGCGGGCGGTACGGGCTCCGTAGCGGCCGGCGGCCTGCTGCAGTATCTGGTATCCGCGCAGCTCCCGAACCTGCTGTTTACCAATGCCCTCGACTATGACGCGCGGCATAATATAGCCGTCAGCATGGACTACCGTTATGCTACGGCTGAAGGACCGGTGGTTGCCGGCAAGCATATCCTGGAAAATGCAGGGGTGAACTTCCTGTTCCGTACCAGGAGCGGTGAGCCGTACACGCTGCTTGCCCAGCCCCAGACGCTGCAGGGCGGCGTCCACAGCACCAATGTCATCATCGGCCAGATCAACGGCGCGCGCCTGCCCTGGTACTATATGCTGAATATGAAGGTGGATAAGGACTTCACGCTCGACTTCCGGAAAACAAGGGAAGACGGCAGCCTGAAGGGACGTCCGTACACCCTGAATATCTATGCCTATATCCAGAACCTGCTGAATACCCGGAATATACTGGGCGTTTACCGCTATACCGGCCGGCCGGACGACGACGGGTACCTGACCTCTTCGATAGGTGAGGTGGTGACGCAGAACCAGACGAATGCGCAGTCGTTCCAGGACCTGTACCGTGTGGCGATGATGAACCCGGGCAACTATGATCTCCCGAGGCGGATTACAATAGGCCTGCAATTCAATTTTTAAACAAGTAATAACGATCAAAAGTTATGTTATTTAATAGTAAAAAGCGATTAGCGGTTGCAGTGATGGTGACTGCACTGACGGGGATGAGCCTTCAGGTTGCTGCGCGCAAGAATATCGAGGCGAATACCAAACGGGTGGCGTTTGACCGGGGCAAGCTGCGGACAACGGCGTCCTGCCGGCCCGCGGTGGCTGCGATAGACCTGGATATCAACAACGTGCGCGCCCGCCTGATGACCGGCGGCGATATGTGGTGGGATATCGGTATTTCGGAAGCCCGCTATGAGATCCCGAAAGGCACCAAGAAAAACTCGCTGTTCGCCGGCTCCGTATGGGTGGGCGGGTATGACCCGCAGGGACAGCTGAAGGTGGCGGCGCAGACATACCGCCAGGACGGGAACGACTACTGGCCCGGGCCGCTGGAAGATAATAATGACGTAACGGCGACCACCTGCTCCGAATGGGATCGCTTCTGGAAGGTGAATAATGAGGATATCATCGCATTCCGGGACCTGGTCTCACGGGGTCAGCAAGGTGATGCAAAGCAGCACGATGCCCGTTTTGACGCTATATGGGAATGGCCTGCCACGGGCAACGGGAACGCAAAGGGCATCAGCAACCAGCCGCTTTCGCAGCTTACGTCAACGAGCCTGAGATCGTACGCTCCTTTTGTTGATCTGAATAATGACGGTAAATATCAGCCTGATAAAGGTGAATATCCTGATATCCTCGGCGATCAGTTTATCTGGTGGGTATTTAATGACAAGGGGAATGTGAAGCAGCAGACGCAGACGGAAGCGATCGGCCTCGAAGTGCAGGCCAGCGCGTTTGCCTTCTCCAGGAAGGACGCCCTGAACGACGCTACTTTCTACCGCTACCGGCTGGTCAACCGGAGCAGCCTTTCGCTGGACAGCACTTATATTGCCACGTGGACGGATGCCGACCTCGGCTATGCGTTCGATGACTATATCGGCTGCGATACCTCGCGCGGGCTGGGTATTCTCTATAACGGTACCAGCGTGGACGGAAGCGGGCAGATCAACAGCTATGGCGACCAGGTGCCGATGATCGGGGTTGACTTCTTCGAAGGCCCCAAACGCTATTATACCAATGCCAACAATGTAGATACTTTTGAAGTGCTGGGCATGGAAGGTTTTTACTATTATAACAACGACTTCCAGCGTGCCGGTAACCCCTCGAACGGGCAGCACATCTACGGATATATGACGGGCACCACCCGCGGCGGGCAGCGCTTTACGTTCGACTGGAACGGCGCTCCCGGGACAAACTCCGTGGCATACGGCACCGGTCCTATCGTCAAATATGTCTATTCCGGCGATCCCGGCAATACTTCGGAGTGGTCGGAATGCTCCTGTAACAACACGCCTTACGACCGCCGTTTCGTACACTCCGCCGGCCCCTTCCGGCTGGACGCAGGGGCGGAGAATACGGTTACGATCGGCGCTGTCTGGGTCGCCAATGCAGGCGGCTGCCCCAACACCTCATTCAAGAAGCTGCAGGCTGCCGACGACCTGGCGCAGGATCTCTTTGAAAGTGGCTTCCAGACGGTAAAAGGGCCGGATGCCCCCAGGATGGTGGTGCGCGAGATGGACCGCAAGCTGGTGTTTTACCTGCTGAATGACGAGATCAGCAACAACTTCCAGGAAAAATACGGGTATGAAGATTCTGCCAAGTACAGGGTGACTTCCAGCAAGACAAGGAAGTTCGCCGACTCGCTGTACAAGTTTGAAGGCTACCGGGTCTTCCAGCTGAAGAACAGCCAGGTGCAGCCTTCGGAAGTATTTGATGAAAACGGCGCGATAAATACGGATCTGGCAATAGAAGTATTCCAGACGGATATCAGGAACGGCGTTGCCACGATCCGCAACTGGACCCGCCAGGATCTTGGCAACGGCAATGACTCTACCTGGACCTCCGTCGTGAAGGTGGAGGGCAAGGACAGCGGCATTGTGCACAGCTTCTCCCTGCAGTTTGACGCCTTTGCCACCGGCGCGGACAAGCGTTTTGTGAACTACCGCAACTATTATTTTGTGGCGATCGCGTATGCGTTCAATGACTTTGCCGCAACACGGAACCCGGCTACGGGTGTCATAACGCCCAGCTTTAACGCGTCTTCGAAGGAAAGCGCTGAAAATACGCAGGATCAGCCGTATCTGGAAGGCGACAAGTCTGCCGGCGGTGCCAATCTCGTGGTCACCATAGCCATGCCCAACCCTGCAAACGGCGATATGGGCACTGTGCTTAATTCGGATTACGGCAGCGGCGTCATTATCAAGCGTATCGAAGGCACCGGCAACGGCGGCAATACCATCCAGATGAACGAGGCCTCCGAGGCTGAAGCGCTGGCGGGGCCGGACTACCATTCTTTCCACCCCGTTTATGAGCCTGGCCAGGGGCCGGTGCAGGTAAAAGTGGTAGACCCGAGGAAGGTGAAGCCGGGCAACTGGGAATTATACCTCGAAGGAACCACCTACGGCGCCCCGGATACAACGAAAGGTATCATTGACACGGCCGGCTCATGGAAGCTCGTATATAACGGCGGTACCACCATCTACAGCGAACGGCATATTGATCTCGCCAACGAGCAGATCCTGGAGGAATACGGCCTGTCGGTATCCATAAAGCAGGTGGTACGTCCCGGTGACAACCAGGCAGACAGGAATGGCTATATCACCTCCTCCATTACCTATGCCGACCCGGGGATGACCTGGCTGGCAGGGGTGAATGACGGGGAAACCAGGTCATATACTAACTGGATACGCAGCGGCGCCAACTTTGAGCGGTCTACGGACGGCCAGCCGCCGATACCGTGTAACTGGAACGACACCAGGGGATCAATCCCCGGCGTGGGAGCTGTTTACCTGGACTCCGTAGGACAGTTCTACGAGAGTATGCTGTCGAGCAATACAGTGCTGAGAGGCACCTGGGCGCCTTACGCCCTGGCTGCCGACGAGAACAAAGCTGCCTGCGGGTTTGGCGTGATCTATAAAGGCTCGGCTACTTTCCAGGGACTGGCGGGTATACGCAGCGTGGATATTGTCTTTACGCCCGATAAGAGCAAGTGGACCAGGTGCCCTGTCATTGAAATGCAGGACGACAATACCCTGGCGGAAGGGAAAGCTCCCAAGTTCCAGCTGAGGAGGCATGCTTCCTGGGACGGCGGGGTAGATGCCGCGGGTAACCCTGTCTACAGCTCCTCCAGCCAGGGTATGTCCTGGTTCCCGGGCTATGCTGTTGACCAGGAAACCGGTATGCGCCTGAACATAGCCTTTGGCGAAGATTCATGGCTCACGGCTTACAACGGCAAGGACATGATCTGGAATCCGACCACTACGGAGGATATCCTGAACGATTTCGGCCGTCCTGTCTTCGGCGGGAAGCACTATGTCTACATCCTGACTACCAAATACGACGAAGGGGAGACATTATATGGTGTACTGAACAGCGGCAGCGGCGCATTGCTGTCCGCAAGGCTCCCGTCCATGATGATGTGGGTAGGCGTGCCGCTGGTGAACAGGGGCTTCACCCTGAAACCGCTGAAAGACGGGCTGATACCTACGGAGACCAGGCTGCGCTTCCGCGTAGACCGCCCCTATGCGCGGTATATGCCGGTGGCGGGCGCCGCGCTCAAGAATGGCGGCCTGCCGTTATATTCTTTCAGCACCGACGACCTGGCGGCGACACCGCTGACGGATGCGGATAATCCTTATGCCAAGGACAAGCAGGCGTTGCTGGACAAGATACATGCGGTTCCCAACCCGTACTACGGCTATACCGGCTACGAGATCAACCGGCTGGATACGCGTGTGCGGATCACCAATCTGCCGCGGCGCGCCACGATCAATGTCTATTCGCTGGACGGATCGCTGGTACGCAGGGTAGAGAAGGATAATCCCAATGTTTCGTATGTGGACTGGGATGTGCGGAACACGAAAGGATTGCCGATCGCCAGCGGGATGTACCTGATCCATGTAAATGCGGAGGGTATCGGCGAAACGGTATTGCGGTGGTTCGGCGCTATGCGTCCGATAGACGTAACAAACTATTAATGCAATAAATTTTAATTATCATTTCATCACATTATGAATATGTTTTCTAGCAAGGCCGTTTTAGCCATCTGTGTGCTCGGCATGTCCGCACAAGCCTATGCCGGTAACAAGGACCGTACCGGGCAGGCCGGGGCTATGGAACTCATGGTGAACCCCTGGGGGTTGAGCAATGGTGTCTTCGGCCTGAACAGCGCCACCGTGAGGGGCATGGAAGCCATGAAAGGCAATATTGCCGGGTTGGGACTGACGGACGGGACGGAAGTGGGGTTTGCCCATACGGCATATCTCAGCGGCGCCAAGGTAGGGGTCAACAATCTCGGGTTTGCCCAGAAGCTGGGCGACTTCGGCGTGCTGGGGCTGAACATACAGTCCATGACCTTCGGGGACATCGAGATCACTGACTACGACAATCCTGACGGGGGCATCGGCACTTACAAGCCGCAGTTCTTCAACCTGCAGGCCGGCTTTGCCAAGGAATTCAGCGACTATATCCGCGCCGGCGTGGCGGTGACCTTTGTCAACGAGCAGATCAGCAACGCCAAAGCCAGCGGCGCCTGCTTTGAGGCGGGGGTGCAGTATGTTACGG
>Ga0206101_1000070_pt1 | contig 34303 bp, 29 predicted proteins | sample 1B0metagenome_FD_148613 | JGI IMG/M metagenome (GOLD analysis project Ga0206101, IMG submission 148613) | Enriched microbial communities from leaf-cutter ant dump, University of Wisconsin, Madison, United States - 1B0 | ecosystem: Environmental > Terrestrial > Nest > Insects nest > Nest dump... | reverse complement strand
GCGGCGCCATGGTGGGCGACCCCCATGTTTGCGGCAGGGCATCGCGCATATCGGCGATGGATTGCCCGGGGTTTCTGTCCAGCATCCGGCAAATCATCTTTGCCGCCAGCAGGGCATCGTCATATCCGCGGCCCACGGGCGGCGCCAAAAAGAAATGGCCGCTTTTTTCAAACCCGCCCAACGCTTTCGAATCGCGCACATGACGCTTGATATAGGAATGTCCCGTTTTCCAGTATTTCACCGTGGCGCCGTTTTGGCGCAGAATATCGTCACTGCCGTACAGTCCTGTCGATTTGACATCGACCACAAAAACGGCACCGGGATGCCGCGCCGAAAGATCACGCGCGAGCAGCAGCCCCATTTTATCGGCAAAAATTTCACGGCCTTTGTTATCCACAACGCCGCAGCGGTCTCCGTCCCCGTCAAAGGCAAAACCGATATCGGCCCCCGTTTCGATCACTTTTTTGCTGAGGGCGCGCAGCATCCGCATATCCTCCGGGTTCGGGTTGCAATGCGGAAAGGCATAATCCAGCGTGCAATCCATTTCGATCACATCGCAACCGACGGCCCGCAGCGCCGGCGGTGCAAAAGCGCCGGCCGTCCCATTGCCACAGGCGGCGACAACCTTCAACGGACGGGAGATCCCATCCCCCTCTGCCAAATCGGCCAGATATTTCTCCTTTATGCCATCGACATATTCATAGCTGCCGCCTGCATGGCTCTCTACATCTCCCTTCAACACCATATCGCGCAAGACGGCCATTTCCTGCGGCCCGAAGGTCAATACCTTTTGCATGCCCATCTTGATTCCCGTCCAGCCGTTTTCATTATGGCTTGCCGTCACCATCGCCACCGCAGGGCAATCCAGCGCGAACTGCGCGAAATACGCCATGGGAGAGAGCGAAAGGCCGATATCCCGTACCCGGCACCCTGCCGTGACGAGCCCGATGATCAAGGCATTCTTGATATTTGCGCTGTAAGCACGGAAATCGTGCCCCACGACGATATCGGGGCGGACATTTTGCCGGCGCAGCATCGTCCCCAGCGCCTGGCCGATTTGCGTCACGCCGCGCAAATTCAATTGTCCGGGATACTGCCAGCGCGCGTCATATTCGCGAAAACCGCCGGGCGTTACGAGAATCCCGTTCTCATATCGCTCGCTATTGGGGGATATTTGATCCTGCATATCTGCATCCTTCTCGCAAATCATCCGCTTATTAACGGGCAGGTATATTAGAGGTTCCTGAAAAATGCGGAACTTTACGCAGAATTGCACCGTTTCCCAAGAAGAGCGCGGGCGTTGCGCATCTTTATTCATGAAACTTGAACACACGCCTATAAAGCCCATCGGCAAACCCACAAAAGGAATATCGTATGTTTTTGCGCAAGCGCACGACTGGGAAAAAAGCAAAAGAGCCCTTCCTGCGCGAAAATGACCTGCATTACTTTAACGAAGGAACCGCGCGCCGCGCTTATGAGCGTCTGGGCGCGCATGTCTTGCCCGGCAGGCGCGTGCATTTCTGCGTTTGGGCGCCCGCCGCCCGCGCCGTTTCCGTGATCGGAGATTTTAACGACTGGCAGGTTGGCCGGCACCCGTTGAGGCCTGTCGGCGTCTCCGGCCTATGGTCGGGCGTTGTGGAAGGCGCCTATGAAGGCCATGCTTATAAATACAGCATCACCGCCCATGACGGCATTCGTCTGGAAAAGGCCGATCCCTTCGCCTGCGCGGCGGAAGAACCGCCCCGCACAGCCTCCATCATTTGTGATCTCAGTTACGACTGGCGCGACAAGGAATGGATGCACAGCCGCCGTGAAAAACAGCATATTGATGCGCCGATGTCGATATATGAAGTGCATCTCGGCTCCTGGCGGCGCGCCGAAAACAACCGTTCGCTAACCTATCTGGAACTGGCCGAAGAACTGCCCGCCTATGTCAAAAACCTCGGCTTTACTCATATCGAGCTGATGCCGGTCATGGAGCATCCGTTCGACGGTTCCTGGGGATATCAGATAACAGGCTATTATGCGCCCGCCCGCCGGCAAGGTACGCCGCAGGATTTCATGCAACTGGTCGACAGCCTGCATGACGCTGGCATCGGCGTCATTCTCGACTGGGTGCCGTCGCACTTTGCGGTGGATGCGCACGGGCTCAGCCGCTTCGACGGCACCGCCCTTTACGAACACGCGCTGCCGAAACAGGGGTTTCACCCCGATTGGGGCAGCTTCGTGTTCAATTACGGACGCAACGAAGTACGCAGCTTTCTGATCTCCAACGCGCTTTTCTGGCTGGACAAATATCACATCGACGCCCTGCGCGTGGATGCCGTCGCTTCCATGCTGTATCTGGATTATTCGCGCAAGGAGGGAGAATGGATTCCCAACCGCTACGGCGGGCGCGAAAACCTTGAAGCCATTGCGTTCCTGCGCGACCTGAACACCGCCGTCTATGCGGAATACCCCGATGCACAAGTCATCGCGGAGGAATCGACCGCCTGGCCCGGCGTTTCCCGCCCCGCGCATCTGGGCGGACTTGGCTTCGGCTTTAAATGGGACATGGGATGGATGAACGATACCTTGCGTTATTTTCAATATGATCCGGTGCATCGTTCTTTCCATCACAGCGACATCACTTTTCGCGGGCTGTACGCCTTTCATGAAAACTATGTGTTGCCTCTCTCGCACGACGAGGTCGTGCACGGCAAAGGCGCGCTTTTATCCAAAATGTCCGGCGCCGACGACTGGCAGAAATTCGCCAATCTGCGCTGCTTGTACGCGCTGATGTATGCACAGCCGGGAAAGAAGCTTTTATTCATGGGCGCGGAAATCGGGCAATGGCAGGAATGGAACCATGCCGGAAGCCTGGACTGGCATTTGCTCGAATACATGCCGCATCGGCAGGTGCAAAAACTCCTGCGCGACCTGAACCGTCTTTACCGCGCGGAACCGGCGCTGCAGCTGGATTGCAAACCGGAAGGCTTCCGCTGGATCGAGGCGGGCGATGCCGCGCAAAGCGTGATCAGCTTCACCCGTACGCAAAACGGGGAAACGATATTGGCCGTTTTCAATTTCACGCCCGTATGCCGTGAGAATTACCATGTCGGCGTCCCCGCCGCCGGCGCATGGCAGGAAATCCTGAATACGGATTCTCTTTGTTATGGCGGCAGCGGCATGGTCAACCCGCATGCTGCGGAAAGCTTTGCCGAACCGATTCACGGCTGCGCGCAGCGCATCACGGTGACGCTGCCCCCGTTGGGAGCTGTCTATTTAAAGCTGCACCCGCCTAAAACCGCCTGACATACGGGCGTAGCGGTTTTTTGGTGTCGCGGGCATTATTCGGAAACCGTTGCATTGTGTCAGACAATGAACCGACCAGAGATTTCATTCTGAACTATACTAAAGGTGCCACGATGTCCTTACGCATACTCTACGCAACAGCCGAACTTTACCCCTACGTCAAAACCGGCGGCCTTGGCGATGTCGCGGCAGGATTGCCCCCCGCGTTGAAAGACCTTGGCGCGGAAATGCGTTACCTGCTGCCCGGCTACCCCGCTGTGCTGGGGGAGCTGAAAGCGGGCGTCGTCATCCATGAATTCACAGAAGACGCATTAGGCTTGCAAGGCGCGCGTTTACTGCGCGGGCACTTGCCGGACGGCCTTGCGGCTTATGTACTGGATGCGCCCCGCTATTTTCACCGCAACCATCCCTACCTGACGGAATCCGGCAGGGCTTGGCCGGACAACTATCTGCGCTTTGGCGCCTTTTGCCATGTGGCGGCGCATATGGACCGTTACGACCGGTGGTGGCAGGCCGATATTATTCACGGGCATGACTGGCATTGCGGGCTGATCCCCGCCTATCTCAGCCTGCGCACCGAGGAAGCGAAACCTGCCGGCATGATCACCATCCACAATATCGCCTATCAGGGCCTGTTTCCCGCCGAGAAGTCGAAGGAGCTGCATATCCCTCCGCAATTGATGCAAACAGAGGGCTGCGAATACTACGGCAAGATCGGCTTTTTGAAAGCCGGCATCCATTTCGCCGATGCCGTGACCACCGTCAGCCCGACCTATGCGCAGGAATTGATGGATCCGCGCTTCGGCTTCGGCCTGGAGGGGCTTTTGCGCCGCCGTGCGGACGCCCTCTACGGCATCATCAACGGCATCGATGCGCGGATATGGGATCCGGCAAGCGATGCGGATATCCCGTCGCGCTATACCGCGCGGCGCCTGTCAGGCAAAACCGCCAATAAACGCGCGCTGCTGAAGGAATACGGCCTCAAAAACCCGCAAAAGAATATGCTGGCCGGTATCGTGTCGCGCCTCACTCCGCAAAAAGGCATTTACAACGCGATCGAAGCGTTGCCCGTATTTTTGGAAAAAGGGCTTTCCGTTGTCATCCTCGGCACGGGTGATGCGGAAATCGAACATTCGCTTGAAAAGCTCGCCGCCCGCTATCCCCGTCAACTAGGCCTGAGAATCGGCTATGACGAAGCGCTTGCACATCGGATTATTGCTGGCGCGGACGCCGTACTGATGCCGTCCGCCTTCGAGCCTTGCGGCCTTGTGCAGCTCTATGCGCAACGGTACGGCACGCTTCCCATCGTGCAATGCGTCGGCGGCCTTGCCGATACGGTGCAGGATTCCGTGACGGGTTTTAGCTATCAGGGCGGCGCATCGGAGCTTGCGGCCACCTTGCAACGCGCGCTGCATGTCTGGCAAACGAAAAAGGCCTGGAAAGATATTCAGCGCGCCGGCATGGCGCAGGACTGGAGCTGGCAAAACGCGGCGCGGCACTACCTGACGCTTTATGAAGCCACGGCAAGCCGTCGGCAGAAATCTCGAAACGGCATAAAGGATATTTCCGGCACGACGCACAATCATATATAAAAAACGCGCGGCTTGGTTGTCAGCGGATATCATGCACATTAATCAATAACGGCAAATGGTCTGACAGCCTTCTCAGCCTGCCTGTTTTCAAGCGTTGAACATCCACTTGCGGCACATTATGCGCCCATACTCTGTCGAGGTGGAAAAGCGGAAAGCAGGACGGAAAGGTACGCGCCGCCGGCAGAGCGATGAAGCTGTCGTTCAGATGCTGCAATAATCTGGCGCCGCCGCGCCATTCGTTAATATCTCCCATCACCAGCATGGGGTTTGTCTCAAACGCTTCGGCATCGCCGATCAGCTGCAAAAGCTTTTGCACTTCCTGCCAGCGCACGGCGGCCAGCAGGGAAAGATGGGTGCCGACAATCCGCAAAGGACCGCGGGGCGTCTGTATCAACGCATCGATGGCGTTGCGCGGTTCCAGCCCCGCCAGCGTATCCAGACCGTGCGCCATGCCGCGGATGATCGGATAGCGGCTGACGATCAAATTGCCGTACCATCCGCCTTCCTCCTGCATGGCAAGGCCTGCCAGATGGTGCGGCCGTTCCACGCCGGACAGGGACGTTATATCATCCGCCGTTCCGCCGCGGGATGGGCGCGTTTCCACTTCCTGGAACACGCCGATATCAATTTTCATTTCCTCCATCAGGGCATGTACGCGTGACAAATCGCGCACACCCCCCATGTCGTACCCGCCGTGGATGTTGTAGCAAAGGATACGGATCGTCATGCCGTCCGCTTTCTTTCGGCCATGGCCGGCTTTTCAGGGACGTTATCCGTTGCGATATCATCCCGCATTTCGCCCCCGCCCCCTCGTTGCGACTGCCATTTTTTTGCGAAGTGATGACACAGGAAAATGATGCCCAGCCACATGACCAGCAACAAGCCCGTTTGAACGATCGTCGCTGCGCCGGGGTCGGTAAAGGCCGCCTTTAGCGACGTGCCGAATAAAGCCAGCATGATCTTGCCGGGTAAAAACCCCAGAAAAGTTCCCAGAAAATAGGTATAAACCGGTATATGGACGACCCCCATCAGCAGATTGACCAGCGAAAACGGCGCAATCGGCAGCATCCGCACGGCCGTCACGCCGATCACGCCCCCTGCGCGCAGTTTTTTGATTGTTTTTTCTGTCGATGGAAAAATCTGCTGCAGCCTTTCCCGTCCCAGCAGACGACCGATCGCATAACCGACCCCTCCGCTGGCAAGACCACCCAGCACCGTATAGACAAACCCCTTTACGCCGCCAAAGACCAGAATAACCGCAGCGCTGAGAACCGTGACCGGGAAGAAGATCAATCCCCCCGCGATATAGGCCCCCATGATCCACAGGAATTCGAAAGGCGAGGAATCGATCCTGTCCACCCAGCCCGCCACGACTTCCGGTTTGACAAAGGCTTCCAGCCCGGACACGGGCCACAGCAGGGACAAAACGGTCAGCAAAAGCACGATGCCGGCCGTGGCCGCCACCGCCATGCGCCGGCCCTTCCATCCGCGAAAGCGGATTTTATCCGAAAAGCGCAGCAGCCCCACCGGGAACGGGCGGCGCGGATCGCCAAAGGGAATAAGAAAGTCCACGCCCCACTCACGGGCATAGGCGCCGTCGTCAATCACTTCCAAATGCTGGCGGCTGGTGTCTTTTGCTTCCAAAAACAGGCCCGGCGGCTTGCCATTGCGGATGATCTCCCCGATCCGCTCCACGCTGAAGCCCGTATGCTCGCGGATCAGGTCGTTGCGCACGGCGGCCACTTTCGCCCTATGCGCGGGCGTTTCCGCTTTCAACGTCAAGTCGCATTCCGTATCCATTCCCATGGAACGGTTATTGAGGTTGGCGGAGCCGATATGCAGGAACTTGTCATCCACGATCATGAGCTTGGAATGTATACGCACCATCGCTTTCTTGCCGTTTTCGCAACAAACGGGATGCGCCATGGTGATGCGAGGGGCAAGGCCGTTCTTCTCCAGCCGCCGCCGAAAGCGCACGCGCCCGCCCCACATGACCTTTCGCTCCATAATCCCCTGCGGCTGCCGGCAACTGACCATCAGGACGCGCAAATTCGGCTTTTCACGCAATTGTCTGTTCAGGGCGTCGGCGATATCCGGCGACGTCAGGAACTGGTTTTCGATATAAATGAATTCTTCCGCTGCGGCGATCTGGTCCAGCAGCAGATGCATGACTTCTTCCGTCTGCGCGATCCCCTCCATCGCCGGCAGCGTGCGCGCAACGGCTACCTCTATATTTCTGAAATCCGGCGGGTCGCTCTCCGGCCAGCAGGGCGGCGGGTCCGTCGATTGCAAGGCGGCAATCGGCACGGGCGCCACGGAAGGGCATGCCAGGCGCCAGCGTACGCGCACAAGCTCCGCCATCACGCGCGCCGCCGGGCCGGATAAAACCGCCTGAATGTCATGATAGGGCCCAAAGCTTTTTTTATCGCCGAAATCCCTCAAGTCCGGATCGGAACGGTAAGGATTGCGCACGTGGTGGTGACGGAAATCCCAGCGCCCCAGCGCCACGTCCATGCCGCCCCAATAGGCAACTTCATCATCAATCACCACGACTTTCTGGTGATGGCACGCCCCCGGCGGCAGGACATCATCCAGACAAAAATACACGTTCGGCAGTTTGGCGGCGGCCCATTTGCGCATCCAGAACAATTCGCGCTGTTGCATGAAGAACAGCGAGTAATCCCACTTGTTCAAATATATTTTCAAATCGGGGTTTTCGGTTGCAACTTTCACGATCAAGTCGAAAAAAGTAACGGCCGCTTCCCCTGCACTGTCATCGCCACGCAATAATTCGATACGCGAGTCGATATCCCAGCCTAGAACGAAAATGCTTTTCCGTGCCTTTAGGATGGATTCCCGAAGGTTGCGATAATAATTGCCGTAGTCGACCACGACCGCAACGGAAGCCGCCCGTGCGACGCGCCAGCAATTATGTCGAGGTTGGAATATATCCTGCATGGGCGTCCGGATCTGTGGATGAATGATCTGACGGCTAACAAAAAAGAAAAGCGGAAGCCGCCGTACACCTGCCGCTTTTTTCTTTGCCAAAACCGTTTCAAAACCAACACGATCTTTCCTTAAAGGTTCCCGCCGCCGTAAAAAGCGATATGGCAATCGGAAACCGCGCCAGCTGCGCCGAAAGGGCACCGGCATGAACTTTTTCCCCCGATATCAGATCCAAGCCCTGTTTGCGAATGAGGTATGGGGGCAGGCGAAGCGACAGCCCTTCGCATATGTGCGGCGGCAAGGAGAGGCCCTCTTGTAGATCGCCCCATCTGCCGGGATGCAGAGGGTGCACGATCAGAAAAACATATATGCCGCTATAAAGGATATAGGCGTGAAAATGTCTGGCAAACGGGCCGTCGATTTCAACCGTTTGCATGCTGGCTTCCCCGTCCGCCATGTAACGCTTGCGAATATGCAGCAATTTATGCGTCAGCCAGAGCTTGACCCAGCTCCTTTTCCACCCGCGGCACAGCAAGCGCAGAAACGCCGGCCGTGACGCCTTTTCCGCCAGCGCCCGCAGCAATTGCGCCCGTTGCGCATAATCGACGGAGCGGCGGTTATCCGGATCCACAAGGCTGAAATCCCACATTTCGCACCCCTGATATATATCCGGCCATCCGGGCGAGAGACACTTCAGCGTCAGAACGGAGAGCGCGTTCAACGCGCCGCAAGGCGCCATCCGGCGCATGAAATCCCGCACATGCCGAATAAACAGCGGCTGATGCAACATATCCGCCACAAACCGCCGCAACTCCCTTTTATAGGCGGATTCCAAATCCGCGTATCCGGTATGCCGCGCTTCCTCGCAGGCGGATTTCTCCATGTAATCTTGCAGCCTTGCGCAATAATCCCGTGATAATTCACGCGTCAGCGGCCATGTGCCGACGACGGCCTGCAAAAAGAAATAACCGGCAGACGGCGGAATATCATATTGACGTGACAATGCGCAAAACTGCCGATGCAGTTTTTGCCAGGCCAGCGGCATATCCGCCAGCGCATAAAGGCGCGCACGGACATCCTCACTGCGCTTCGTATCATGCGTTGATGTCGCATTCATGCCCTGCGGCTGCGTTATACTACGGCGATTGACCCTTTCGCAAAAATAGCTGCGCCCGTTTGGCGACAGGCGGGGCAGGCACCCGACTTCATTCAAGGCGGCCAGGGGCGTGTATCTGTAATGGGCCCGATCCTCCAGCCCCTTTGCCATGATGCCACCGCTGACCTGTTGCCAGGCGCGGTAAGCCTTTTTATGATCGCCGGACAATAACCGGCGCAATTTCTTTTTGTATTCCTTTCTCAGCGGCATATCCTTGTCTGCCGCCAACCGCACGGCGTGCAGCAATATTTGCCGGTCTTTCCATGCGTAATCGTACACGCGGTAAACGGGCAAATGGACGATGAGCCTGCACAGAAAATGCAAGGCGGTTTCCGCCTGCGCTTCCCCCGCGAAACGGTGTGCCAACCCGCGCATGGCGGAGGGAAACAGTTCTTGCACCACTTCCTCTTTCGCTTCGTGCAGGCATGCTTCAAAACTTTGCCACGCCGGTTCGATCTCCCTTTGCCACCATGTCTCGATATGCCGGAAGCCGCTGCGGTGGATGAAAAGATCGTTAACGGCGTCGATAAATTCATATCCCGTCGTGCCTGCAACGGGCCACGGGCGCAGGCTCTCCTCTCTGGAAAGGATTTTTTCGACCCATACGTCACACCCCCGCGCATGTTCCCGCAACCGCTGCAAGTATTTTTCAGGCGCGGCCAGGCCGTCGATATGATCCACCCGCAAGCCCGTAACGGCTTTCGTTTCCGCCAGCAGCCGGAACAAGGCGGCATGTGTCTGTTGCAAGACTTCAGGATCCTCCACACGCAACCCGAGCAGTTCCTTGAGATGAAAAAAGCGGCGATAGGTGTGGGAATCATCGTCCCATTTGACCAGCCGGTAATACTGCTCTGCCATTACCGCTGCGTAATCGGCGGAAGGCACCGTACCGTTGCGCAACGGAAAGGATGCATTATCATACGCAAGCTCCCATTCGCCGCCTTTCCGCCGCAGCGACAGCGCGCCGCCGGCCCAGAGCGTTTCCGCGGCATCCGGCAACACGGGCAGGACGATTTTGCCGTCTGCTGCGGGAAAAAGATCGAACCAGTGCCAATAACGCGACTGCGGCCCGTTTTTCAGCACATCGCGCCAATATTCATTATGCGTATCCGCAGCCATATGGTTTGGCACGATATCGAGGATCAACCGCATATCGCCGCCCAGCGCCGCGACAAGAGCCCGAAACCCTCCCTCTCCTCCGCGCTCCGCGCTGAGGGTATTCATATCCGTAACGTCATAGCCGTGATTGCTGCCGGGCCGCGCCTGCATCAGCGGGGAAAGGTATATATGCGAAACGCCGAGATCGCGCAAATACGGCACGGTTTTCGCCGCATCATACAGCGTAAAATTCCGAGTGAGCTGCAACCTGTAACTGCCCGCCGCCGCAGTCATGGCAACCTGTCCTGCAAAACACAGGCCGAATAGGCATCAATCGTTTTTTCTCCGCCCAGAAGCGTCCGCCACGGGCCGCCTTCAGGCTTCAAGGCCTGCGTTTCGGCGGCAAAAGAAAGGCACACGGCAAGTTTTTCTTCCGGCAAGATGTAATAAATCCAGATCAAATCATGGTCTTCATCATGCACAACCTTCATTTCCGTTTGCCGGCGAATGCGTTTGGACAGGCGGATGAGCTGCCGGTAATAGGAAACCATATCGGCATTTTTCCTGCACATCTGCGCCTTATCCGCGAGCACGGACTGAAAGAACGTTTCCGCGGCTACGGGGTCGGGCGGCGCCTCCGCCCAGCGGAAGGATGCCCATTCCTGCCGCCGGCCTTTTTTCGAATCCTTGATAAGCTCCTTGTCCTGAAAACAGAGGAAATAGTGAAAAGGCTTCGTCGCGCCCCATTCTTCCCCCATAAAAAGCAAGGGCGTGAAGGGTGACAGCAAAACGGCCGCCGCCGCCAGCCGCGCTTTTTTCCGCCCGGCAAGCGCGGCAAGGCGCGCGCCGTCATCCCTGTTTCCAACCTGATCGTGGTTTTGGGAAAAAACGATAAGGTTTGCATGCGGCACGTTTTCATAGGCTCTGCCGTGCCGCCGATCCTGATAAACACTGTATTGCCCTTCAAAAAGAACGCCGCGGCGGTATATGTGCGCCAGCTGGGAAAGACCGCCGTAATCGGCATAATAGCCGTTCCGCTCTCCCGTCAGTGTCGCATGCAGGGCATGATGAAAATCGTCCGACCATTGCGCGAAAAATCCCGGCGGTCTTTGCACATCAAGGTTGCGGGGGTCATTGGCACTCGATTCGGCGATGATGGGCAGCGGATAGCCCCGCAGCACTTCCGCCTTCTTCGCAAGGAGCAGAGCTTCCTCCAGAAACGGTATGGCGGAAGCATCCTGTATCGCATCAACGGCATCCAGCCGCAAACCGTCGAAATGAAATTCGAGCAGCCATTGCTGCATGTTCTGCAGAAAAAAATGGCGCACATGATCGCTGCCTTTATCGTCAAAATTCAACGGATGCCCCCACAGCATGCTTGAATCCTGCTTCGTATAGGGGCCGCACAGGTCGAAAACATTGCCCTCCGGCCCGAGGTGGTTATAGACAACGTCGAGGATAATCGCCATGCCCTGCGTGTGACAGGCATTCACCAGCTCTTTCAGCGCCCTCGGCCCGCCGTAGCTGTGCTGCACGGCAAAGGGAAAAACGGCGTCATACCCCCAGTTACGATTGCCAGGGAACTGCGCGACAGGCATCAGCTCGATCACATTCACGCCCAGCTCTTTCAGCCGCGGCAGGTCGTCAATAATGCCGGAAAAATCATGGCTGCCGGAGAACGTGCCCACATGCACTTCATATATCACCCATTCGGAGAAAGGTAATCCGCGCCACGCGCCGTCTTTCCACGGGAAATCCTCGCCGACGACCCGGGATGAGGCAAAAGCATCCTCCGGCTGGAACCGCGATGCCGGATCGGGAATGGTTTTATCGCAATCATGCAAATGAAACTGATATAACTCATCTTCACGCACATGCTCGAAAAAGCCGGCGTGATAACCCTCGCCGTCTTTTTGCAGCGCACGTTTCTCTCCGTCCCCCCACAGGACGGAAACTTCCGATACTTTGGGTGCCCATAGGCGCACCTCAACGCCGTTTCCCGTCAACAGGGCGCCCACATTTCTTTTTAAAATTTTTTTCATCTTCTCCCGTTGCATAAAAATGCCTGGCGGCAAGCGCTGCCCTTAACCCAAAGAATACGGCTTGCAGAAGTTCCGTCCGCGGCGCAGGTATTGCGGAACCTGCCTTGTCCGTGACCGTTGACGATAATAAGCAACCCACAAAAGCCAGGAGGATAAAATGACAAGTAAAACCTTGGAATATCTTTTCTACGACACATTGAAAGACATCTACTACGCGGAAAAGAAAATCGTCAAAAGCCTGCCGAAAATGGCCAAGGCGGCGCAATCCGACGCCTTGCGCGCCGCTTTTGAAAAGCACCATGACGAAACGCTGGACCAGATTGATCGCCTGGAGCAGGTGTTTGAGATCATCGGCAAGCGGGCACAAGGCAAAACCTGCCCGGCGATCGACGGCATTCTGGAAGAAGGGCAGGAGATCATGGACGATTACAAAGGCACCCCGTCCCTCGATGCCGGCCTTCTTGCCGCAGCACAGGCCGTCGAGCATTACGAGATCAGCCGCTACGGTACGCTGAAACGCTGGGCACAGATGCTGGACCTGAAGGATGCCGTCAAGCTTCTGGACGAAACGCTGAAGCAGGAATCCCAAACGGATGAAGACCTGACGAAACTGGCGGATAAAAGCGTCAACGACAAGGCCTTGAGCGAAGCGGCCTAAACCTAAAGCCGCGCAAGACATGGAAAAGGCGGCCGGCATGTTGCCGGCCGCCTTTTCCATACGTAAAAATCAATCACCGCGTTACATCGTACGCCGTCAGGAAAATTTCAGGCCTCGGGCATCAAACCTTCGCCTTGATGCCCGTTTCGTCGCGCACCAGAAAATCCGTTGCCAGTTTCGGGATATGGGTGTTCAGCCAAGCCGCCATGGCCTCCTCCTGCAGCAGGTTGCCCTTGCAGATATTGGCAATCTCGCTTTGGCCCGCATGCTCGGCGGCGGCAATCAGGATTTTATAGCTGGCAATCTCGTATTCCTCGAAAGCGGCGCTGGCGATAGAGGACTTCAGCACCTCGTCCGAGGAAAAAATCGCCGCCATGGCCGTCAGGTTTCCGGTAATCTTGCCCAGCGCGTTTTTCACGCCGGAGGTATCGGAATCCAGCATTTTGATGCAACGTTCCAACTGTCTTGCCTGCTCTTTCGTTTCTTCGAGGTGGTCCTTGAGGCGCACCGACAGCGTGGGGTAGTTTTCAACGCGGCTTAACTGCCCTTCCAGAAGCTCCCGCGCCTGGATTTCCATGGCATAGGCGTCGCGCAGCCAGTGGAGAAGATGTTCTTTCGATTCCGTCATGCTTCGTCCTCCTTCATCACAGGTTTTTCTTGCATATGTCTTCAAATGCTCCCGCGCACCTTTGGTTCCGGCATGCGTCCGGAACATTTTTCGCATAAAACGGTTGGCAAGCCTGCAATGTCATACGGGCAAAGGGATGCGGCACGAGAGATGGCGAAAAAAAATATATCCGTTCTGGAAGGAACCCCGCATCCGCGCGGCGCCCATTGGGACGGCAAGGGTACGAACTTCGCGCTGTTTTCCGCCCATGCCGCAAAGGTTGAGTTATGCCTGTTCGACAAATCAGGCAAAAAGGAACAGCATCGTATTTCCCTGCCCGAATATACCGATGAGATCTGGCACGGATATCTGCCAGATATCGGCCCCGGCACCGTTTACGGCTACCGCGTACATGGCCCTCATGCGCCGGAAGAAGGCCACCGCTTCAATCCCCACAAGCTTTTGCTGGATCCCTACGCGCGGGAATACCATGGCCGCCTTGAATGGCATCCGGCCTGTTTCGGCTACAAAATTGAACAGCATCCCGATGACCGCACGTTCGATACGCAGGACAGCGCGCCTTATGTTCCTAAATCCGTCGTTACCGATACGCGCTTTGAATGGCGGCCGGGAACCGCGGGCAAAACCGTGCCATGGGATCAGACGATTATTTACGAAGCTCATGTCAAAGGCTTCACGCACCTGCATCCTGCGGTGAATGAAAAGCTGCGCGGCACTTATGCGGGCTTGGCGGATCCGCAGGTTTTGTCTTATATCCGCGATCTGGGCGTAACCACCGTGGAAATCATGCCGGTACAGGCCTTCGTGGATGACAAATATCTCGTCGACAAAGGGCTTTCAAACTATTGGGGATATAATTCCATCGGTTTTTTTACGCCGAACCCGCGTTATGCGGCGAACAAACAGGCCGCCGTGCGGGAATTCAAGCAAATGGTGGCCGCATTTCACGATGCGGGGCTGGAGGTCGTTCTGGACGTCGTCTACAACCACACGGCGGAGGGGGCGGAACTCGGCCCCACGCTATCCTTCCGCGGCATCGACAATGCCTCCTATTACTGCCTGCAGCCGGAACAAAAGCGTTTTTACATCAACGATTCCGGCACGGGCAATACGCTGAACCTGCCGCATCCGCGCGTTTTGCAGATGGTCATGGACTCGCTGCGCTATTGGGCGACCGAAATGCATGTCGATGGCTTTCGCTTCGATCTCGGATCCATTCTGGCGCGGGAAAAGAACGGTTTTGACGTGCGCAGCGGATTTTTGAAAGCCTGCTGCCAGGACCCCGTTCTCAACGGCGTCAAAATGATCGCAGAGCCGTGGGATTGCGGTATCGGCGGCTATCAGGTCGGCGGCTTTCCCCACGGCTGGGCGGAATGGAACGATAAATTCCGCGATACGGCGCGCGATTTCTGGCGCAGCAAAGCCTCCGCCGCCGCGCTGCGTCCACGCCTTTGCGCATCGGACGACGTGTTCCGCCGCCGCAGCCGCCGCCCGTGGGCCAGCGTCAACTTCGTCACCGCGCATGACGGTTTCACGCTCTACGATCTTGTTTCATATAATAACAGGCATAATGACGCCAATCACGATGACGGTGGCCACGAAGATAACCGCTCCTGGAACTGCGGCGCCGAGGGCGTAACAAAGGACAAGAATGTTCTGCGCCTGCGCCGGCGGCAAATGAAAAACTTCATGGCAACCCTGCTCTTCTCGCAAGGAACCCCCATGATCACCGCCGGAGACGAGCGCGCCCGTACGCAAGAAGGCAATAACAATGCCTATTGCCAGGACAACGAGCTGACATGGATCAACTGGAAGGATACTGATCTGTCAAAGGAAATGCTGGCCTTTACGCGGCGCATGACGTCCTTGCGGCAAGCTTACCCCGTTTTGCGGCACGCCCATTACCTGAACGGCACGCCCCACACGGAAAACGGGCCGCAGGACGTGACATGGATCAAAACGGACGGCCAACCCTTCGAAAAACATGAATGGGAAGAGCACATCCGCTGTTTCGGCATGCTGCTGGACGGCACGGTTCCGCCGCGCCCCGATGGCCCGCATACGGAGAATGCGACCCTCCTAATCGTCATGAACGGGCATTACGGCGCCCTGCCCTTTACCCTACCCGCCCACGGACCCGTCCGCAGGAGTAGCAAATGGAACCGGCTGCTGGATACGAATCTCAGCGAAGCGCGCAATATCGCGCATCGCTTTGCGGCGGGGGAGGTTTATACCGTCACGGCCCGCTCCCTTTTGCTGTTTGAGTGGCTGGAGGAAACCTGATGCGGATCGGGTATCACGCCGCGCACGAGCAATTTACTCCGCGCGAACTGGTCACGCTGGCGCAGCAGGCGGAAAGCTGCGGCTTTGACGGCATTATGTCCTCCGACCACATCGCGCCGTGGAGTTGCCGGCAAGGACAATCTGGCGCAGTATGGCCCTGGCTGGGCGCGGCCCTGCAAGCGACGCGCACCATCCCGTTCGGCGCACTCGCCATTCCCGGCGGCTGGCGGCATCATCCCGTCATCGTCGCGCATGCCTTTGCGACGCTGGCCCAAATGTTTCCCAACCGCCTGCGGTGGGTCGCCGCCGGCAGCGGCGAGCGGCTGAACGAGCATATGATGGGCCGGCCCTGGCCGGATGCGGCGGAACGGTATCAAAGACTTGTGACGGGCGTGGGGATGATCCGCCGCCTGTGGCGCGGCGAAAGCGTTACCGTCACGGCAGGCCCACTGAAAGCCGATGCGGCCCGCATCTGGTCCCTGCCTGAAAAACCACCCGCGATTTATGCGGCCGTCCTGTCTGAAGAAAGCGCCGCACGCGCCGGCAGCTGGGCCGACGGCATCATCACCGTGCGCAAACCGCCGGAAGAATTAAAAAGAATCCGCGCCGCCTTTCACAACAACGGCGGCGCGGGAAAGCCCTTCGTCCTGCAACTGCAAATATGCTGGGACGAAAGCATGGAGGCGGCGCGGCTGGCCGCGCACGACCAATGGCGCCATGTTGCCCTGCCGGGGGAGCGTTTTGCGCATTTAAAAACCCCGGAAGAGATTGATGCCGCCGCGGCGGACATCACGGTGGCGGAGATGGAGAAGGCCCTCCTGATTTCCGACGACCCTGCGGCGCATTGCGACTTCATCCGCATCTATGCCGCCGCAGGCTGCGATGAGATATACCTGCATAACGCCGGCCGCAATCAAGCGGCATTCATTGCCCGTTTCGGCAAGGATGTGCTGCCGCGCCTTTAAGGCGAACCGGCAGGTTCATGCGCTTAATGAAGGCTGCCCAGCATCTCCGCATTGATTAGCACGATGCCGTTCGGGCTGCGGTAAAAACGTTTCGCATCCTCGGCGGAGTCAAAGCCGGCAACAAGCCCGTCCGGCAGAATGCAGCCGCGGTCCACCACCACGCGCCCCAGCAGAACATTGCGCCCCACATGCACATCCGGCAGCAAAACGCTTTCCCGGATATCGGCATTCGCGCCGACATGAACGCCGTTCGACAGCAACGATCGCTTGATCCTGGCGCTTTCGATCACGCAGCCGTTGGCGATAATACTGTCTGCAGCTTGCACAGGACCCGTTTCGCAAACAAAGCGCGCGGGCGGCAAACGTTCCCGCCCCGTGTAAATCGGCCAGTCCGTGTCGTAAAGATCCAGCCCCGGCGCGTTTTTTGTAAGGTCGATATTCGCGGCCCAATAGGCATCCAGCGTACCGACATCGCGCCAATAAGCCTCGCCGCCGGTTTCCGGTTGCACACAACTGTCGGCAAAGCGATGCGCCATCACGCGCGCGCCGGATGCCACCAACGCCGGCACGATATCCGACCCGAAGTCATGACCCGACTCCTGCCGCAACGCGTCCTCGCGCAAGACATCGCAGAGGAGTTTTTTGTTGAAGATATATATCCCCATGGACACCAGCGCCTTGTCGGGATTGCCGGGGATACCTGGTGGGTCCGCCGGTTTTTCAAGGAAATCGACGATATTATTACGTGCATCCGACTTCACCACGCCAAAGGCCGTTGCCGTAGCGCGATCAACCTCGATGCAAGGAATCGTCAGGTCCGCGCCGGCGGCGATATGTTCCCCCAGCATGGCCGCATAATCCATTTTATAGATATGGTCTCCCGCCAAGACGAGTACCCAGTCCGCCGCATCCTGGCGCTCCAGCATGGAAAGGTTTTTATAAACGGCATCGGCCGTTCCTTCGTACGTTTTGCCCATATCAGGCTGTGCCGGACATATTTTCATGAATCTCTTATCATCGCGGCTCAAAAAGCTCCAGCCGCTCGCAAGATAACCGCCCAGACTGTCCGCCTGATACTGCGTCAGGACGAAAATACGCTGAAAACCGGAGTTCACGCAGTTGGAAAGCGTAAAATCCACGATCCGGAACCGCCCGCCGAAATGGACGGCCGGTTTCGCCTGCCGGTCGGTCAGGTTCAAAAGCCGGTTGCCGCGGCCGCCGGCCAGAACAATCGCCAACGTTCGGGAAGGCGCATCCGGGCGGATAACGCTTTGCAATTCCGTGTAAAAAGGCAGTTTCGATGCTGTTTTCAACATGTCGCTCACTCTCCGTATGCATTATTTTTTCGGCGCGTCCTCCGGATGGCGGAGCTGCATCAGGCGCGCGTCGATCAAAAACCCGCCGGCCGGTTCCGCTTCCGGCGAAGCCCCCGCCTGACCGTTGATAAGCGGCACCTCGCGCAAGGCATGCTCCAGCCATTGCGCGACGATTTCTTCCTGATTCAGAATGGCGCGGCATGATTCAGCGATATCGTCGTATCCGCCGCGCGTCGCGCTTTCGATGATCTTGCGGTAAATGGCCGCTTCAAATCTTTCAAAAGCCGTATTGCAGAACGCATCCGCATCCAGTTCGTCCGATGCCAGCTGCAACCCGATATCGGAGATATAATGCGAAGAATTTTCTACATCCGGGGCCGCTGCGGCAATCCTGCGCAGGCATTTTTTCAGATCGGAGATATGGTTTTTTTTAAGACGGATATGCTCTGCCAGGCAATGGCGGATATTCTCGTGCTCCGGCGGTATTTTGTTGATCCGCGCAGACCAGATGGATTCTGTACGCCTCTCCAGCGCGTAAATCTCGCTGAGATAAACGGACAGATCCTCGATGCATTCCCGCCGGGAAGATGGTTCGGCTTTCATGTTTCCCGCCTCTCTTATACCGCCAGATACTTCGGGCTTGCCGTCGGTATCCAGGCGTTCTTGAACACTTGCTTTTGCAACCAGCTGCTAAAGCTTTTCTCGCAGTCCAGAAGCTCCTGACAAATATCCGCGATTTCGCATATGCCCGTTTTGCGCGCGACGACAAGGGCGGATTGGTAATTTGAAATCTCAAACTTTTTATATGCAAGCAACGCGCCGAAGCCGGAACAGGTTCCCCATAAATCCTGCATGGGCAGCTGCAGACTTTCCTTGCCGGTCTCACCCAGCAATTCCGCGCAGCTTTTGACAAGCTTGACCTGCCATTGCGTATCCCGCAAATGCTCTTTCAACCTTGCTCTCATGGCCTCGGGCGGATCATTCTCGATCAAGTTCCCGATCAGGCGGCAGGACGTCAGCTCCATGCCATGAAGCCGCCTGAACTCCTTGCGAATATCGACAGTCATTAATGTTATGGGCCACATCATGTCCTCACGTCATTTTTAAATTTTTTTTGAAATTCACTTCGCATGACGGATGTCCAACCTTTCAACAACACATAAAGTTTCTCAAGTTTAATGGCCCATCTTTCTCTTATGCGTGGAACGTCCTGCGACCCGCGCCGTTTGCGTCCAAACCCCATCTTGAACGCGCGTTCTCTCCCGCGGTACAACTGTTTTTCTTTTCGCGTTCATTCTTCTCTTGCGACTCTTGATAGAATGGGTGTCGTTTTGCTGCACAAACACGGACGGCTCTTCCGCATGAATATGAAAGACAACATGCTCGTCCCGGCCGTTTTTTCAATACGGCAGGCGGAACCCTCCCCAAACCCTTCCGTTGGCTGAATAGACAACAAAAAAAGGAGGTACAGATGTCCAGATCACCTTCCGGAAAAAACGGTGCGCGCCGCCCGTCTCAATACCGCGATGTCGAAGCGGTCGAAGCGCATGACCGTTATGATGAACATGAGAGCGAGAAGCCGCGCCGTGAGCCGAACTTCCGGCATAACGACGGCAGATCCGGCGGCAAACCCGGTCGGGAGAATGAGCCGCTTCCCGAAGAACCGGGAGAAAACACCCCCACGCCCACCGAACCCCCCGATTACCGTGACGAGCCGCCACCGGAAGAAAAAGCCGACAGGCCGCGATACGGCATGGAGGACGGCAGCATATATGACGAGGAGATCGATCACGGCGATTACCTGCGGCGGCTGGAAGACCTTGGCCGCAACCATCAAAAAGCCCGCCACCTGTCACAGGACGATGTGGAGGAATGGCAAAACAGCGGCACACCCGCACACGGCCGCAGCAGCCGCGCTTTTGAAGAAGAAATCCGATACCACGCGTACCGCGACGAAAACCATGACCACCCGCATTGGTATCATGACACGCGCAGTCGGGATCGTTAATGCGCGCGCGGGATTATCCGCCCTTGGATGATTCCCATTCGGCGAGATGCTGTTCGATCACGATCTTCGGAATATCCAGCGTATCGGATAAATGACGCACCAGAGCCACGCGGTCTTTCTTTTCCACCGGGCCGAGCGCTTCCCAGCGTTCGAGGATCTTTTTACGGACTTCCTCTTTCTCCCGCACCTGATCGGGCACAGCCGGTTGTTCTTTCATTTTTTTCCTTTTCCGCGCTTACCAGCGACAGACCGCCGTCGTCTGCATGCCGTCGCCGCCGCGCACAATCACGGCGCCGCCTGTTTGCAAGGTGCGGATGGCGGCAAGGTTATAAAGCTCCTCCCCCACCATCACATCGGATTCACTTTCCACAATCGCTTGATGCTTTTTACGGTCAAACCACCCCCATAGCTGGTTCTCGCTTTCGGGCAGGAAAAGCGTACGGATCCGCTTTTCATGCGCGGCCTTCACGATTTGCGCCGGCGAATGCATGACGGCCGCTTCCGTTTGAGGCAAATCGCCGTAGGCTGCATCGCCGTCGCGCCGGGCGGCATGCTCCAGCGCCGCCTGCACGGCGGCGGTGATTTCCCCGTCATCCATCTGGCGGATATTCTTTTTGATCAAGGGAATCAACTCTACCCGCAAGCCGGCAACGGCTTTTCTGAACAGGCCTTCGTTATGCGCGTCCGCAGCCAGATAGACACGGTGCGGCAGCTTGCCGTCCTTGAGCAGCCAGTTTTTAAAATGATGATAATACTCTTCAAGATATTTATTGGCCTGCACCCCGTCGCCGGCCGCGCCCTGGCCGTGATAAGCCGGCGCGTATCCGCTGTCGGCATGGGCCGCGGGCGAGGCATTGCTATGGAATTGCAAGGATTTATCGAGCGCATACCTGCCAAGGTAGTCTTGCAAGGAACGCAAATGGCGCGGCGGCAAGACCTCATCGCAGCCGTCGGCATGACAAGTCAGCAGCCGTGCGCCCTCCTGGTTGAGCAGCACAAGGCTCAGGGTGCCTTGCCGGCGCAAAAGCGATAACAGGGGGCGGATATAAAAACGCCTGTCCACAAAAGCCTGCGCCGCAAAAGCGATAGGTGCATGATAGGCATGAACGCCGTCCTCCGCGGTAAATATTGCCAACCCGTCCGTACGATTCTGCCACAGGCTGTCTTCCGCCTCCAGCCCCCGCAGGGATGCCCGCAAAGTTTCCTGCAGCGCTTTATCGACCTTGTAACGTTCCATTTTCTGGTTCGCGTCCTGGCATAGCTGGCGAAACAAAACCAGATTCTGCCGCGCCTCCGCGCCTATGCGCCTGATGGGCATGTAAAGAGAAACGCAGGCATCATAATCATGCCGCGTCAACGCTAATAGAACATCGTGATCGAGGGTTTCCAATGTTTTCATCTGCCGCCTCCTCGGTTTAAATCCCGTTCTGAATCCAACAAACAGGCCTTTAAAAAAGTTCACCCGCGCCTTCCGCAGACGGCAAGACCGCAAAAGAAATCAGGAGGGTTTTTACCCCCCTGATTCCAAAATCCGTGCGGCAGATTTAATAACGGCGTCCGCCGCGATAATCATCGTCGTCATCGCGCCCGCGGCGGCTCTGCCATCCGCGACGGGAAGCTCCGGCATGCCCTTCGGGATCACCGTACCAGCCGCGGCCTTCATCGTCATCGTAGTGGCTGCCGCCGCGGTTCTGACGGGAATAATAACGCTCATCCTCGTCGTCATAACGGTCGTCGCGGCGATGCGACCAGCCTTTGCGCGACGCCCCCGCATGCCCTTCAGAATCACCGTGCCAACCGCGGCCTTCATCGTCATCGTAACGGCTGCCGCCGCGGTTCTGACGGGAATAATAACGCTCATCCTCGTCGTCATAACGGTCGTCGCGGCGATGCGACCAGCCTTTGCGCGCGGCCCGGGCATGACCTTCGGAGTCGCCGTGCCAGCCGGAGGCGCTGTCGTCATCGTCATACCTGTGGCGGCCTTGGGCGTGCCGGGAACTGCGGCCGTTGCCGCGGGCGGTTTCTTCATCACTGACGAAGCGGCCCTGGTCGTCGCGCTCCGGCATATTCCGGCCCACAGCGCGCGTATTCTTTTGCTTTCTTGTCGTCATGGCATATCCTTTCCTTTAATAATGTTTCCGTGATTAACGGCGAATCCAACGGGCGGCTGTTGGGCGAGTTCCCAAATGAATCGGCGGCAATTTGAAGCGGAAAAATCCGGCGGAAACGCTCTCTTCTCACGACAAAAATTCATTTCCCGCATAAAAAATCCCGGCGATGATGCCGGGATTTTTTATATACAGACCGTATCATCGCCGGGATTGTTCGGCCTCCGCCGGAGAAGCCTGGCCGTATTGTCAGGATCCCTTGCCGGTCGCTTTTTCAACGACCGCGCTCGTTTCCTGTGCGTTGCCGTTGGAACGGATCATGCGGCCGAAAGTCAGCACACCGCAAATCGTCTCGCCGTCGTTTTTCACGACAAGACGGCTGACGTTATTCTCGCTCATCATTCTGGCGGCATCTTCCAGCGTGTCCGTTTCCTTGCAAGCGCAGACTTCCTGCGTCATGCACTCGCGCACCGTGGCTTTGGACGGATTCTTGCCTTCCGCCACGGCACGAATAACGATATCGCGGTCAGTGATGATGCCTTCGGGGCTGTCTTCCGCGCCGACCGGCAGGAACCCGCAGCCGCATTCCTTCATCTTGCGCGCCGCTTCCTCCAATGTCGCATCGGGGCTGATCAGTTCCAGCTCCGCTTCCATCAATTCCTTCACTTTTTTGTTTGCCATAGCTCTCTCCTTTCATTGTGGATAACGTCAGGTCAACAGATCGCTTCTTCTTTGGTTCCGCTATGCGCTACTTTTCCATCACCTGCGCCAGTTCCTGAATGGTTTTTTCAAATCTGTCCCATGCCGTCACCGGCCATAATTCCGTATGGGCGCCGCCGTAATACCGCACCAGCGCCGATACCTTCATGGCGTCATCAAGGCCGCGCGCCTCAAAGACATCCAGATAATCCCATGGGCCTGTGACGGCATAATTGGCCGTCCATTTGATATGCGGCAAATAAGCCCGCACTTTATCTACGACTTCCTTCTCGCGTTTCTTGATTTCAAAAGTGGGATGCACTTCTTCGCCTATAAGACGCGTCAGCATCACATAGGTTTGCATCGGCGCAGGCTTGTTCAATTCAGGCTGGTCTTGCATGGGGCATGCTCCTTTTTTTTCAGGGATTTCCCGCATGACAACGTGCCAGATGCCATTAAGTTCACGGTAAGGAAACTTTCGCCGCATCGCAGCAAGGCAGGATTGAGCCTTCGTCCGCTTGACATATCCGGCGAGCGGCATAGAATCCCCCCATGGAAGCAAATATTGAAAAAATGCAGGCAGCCAAAAGCGGGCGCAGCTTTTTACTCGCCGATGAAAGCGGCGGCTTGCCCGCCGATGCGGATTCTCCCTGCGGCATTTACCGCGACGACATGCGGCTCGTGCGCGCCTTTACCATTGCCGTCGCGGGCGATGCCGCGATTGTGGACAGGGCCTTCGCTTTTTATGACGGCAACCTCTACCAACGCATCGAAATCTCCATCCAAGGCGATACCCCCGCGAAAGTCGCGGTAAATTTCATACCCGGCTGCGACGATATTTTCGACGTCCGCAATGCGGATACCCGCATGCTGCCGCACGGCCAAAAGCCCTTTCGCGGCAAGAACGCCGCCGTCAACCGCCATGCGCACGGCATGATGCTCTCCGCCGCCGGCGAGACGACGCAAACGGTTTTCAAAACCGGATTGCACGCCTCCCATGCCGGCGCGTGGCAGGATGACACCTTCGAGATTGACCTGTCGGCAAGACAGGCGGGCCAAAGCCACGTCCTTTACCTCGCCGCCGGTGACGCGCAAAGCAGGCTGCCCGGTTCCCTGCAGGAACAATTTGAAGAGGCTGTTCGCAAATCCGCCGCGGACAAGGCAAAACTCTTCGATTACGGCCCGCGCCTTACGGCGGATGATCCGCAAACGCAGGAAATGCTGCAACGCGCGCAAGAAGACCTTTCCGTCATGATCACCGGCCTTGAAACGGGACCCTATCCCTATGCGGGATTGCCGTGGTTTTCCTGCCCCTTCGGGCGCGATGCGCTGATCACGGCGCTGCTGCTGATGGAACATTACCCGCCGCTGGCCAAAGGCGTGCTGGCTTTTCAGGCCAAACATCAGGCGACGGAGAACGATCCCTTCCGGCAGGCGGAGCCCGGCAAGATTTTCCACGAAATGCGTTTCGGCGAAGCTTCCGCCGCAGGCGAAAATCCTTTCTCCGCCTATTACGGCGGCGTCGATACCACGCCGCTGTTCGTCATGACGGCGCATGAATATTATAAAAAAACGCAAGACCGGGATTTCATCCGCGCCGTCTGGCCCTGCCTTGAAAAGGCACTGCGCTGGATCGAGGACAATATGCAGGCAAACGGCGGTTTCCTGCGCTACCACTACGATCAAAACGGCCTGACGCAGCAATGCTGGAAAGACAGCGCCGATTCAATTTTCTCTATGGACGACCCGCAACGACTGGCAAAAGACCCCATCGCGACCTGCGAAGTGCAGGCCTATGCCTATGAAGCCTTGCAGGCGGGCGCCGCCTTCGCCGCGCTTTGCGGCAACCCTGATGCTGCGGATCATTACCGTACGCGCGCGGCGGCGTTGCAAAAAAACTTCAACGACAAATTCTGGATGGAAGACCAAGACTGTTACGCCATGGCGCTTGACGGCAACGACCGCTCCTGCGCCGTCATATCGTCCAATGCCGGGCATTGCCTGCTCTCCGGCATCGTGCCCGACGACCGCGCGCAAAAAACCGCCGCGCGGCTGATGCAGGCGGACAGTTTTTCCGGCTACGGCATCCGTACGCTGGCCGAAGGGCCGGGATACGATCCGCTTTCCTACCATCGTGGCTCCGTCTGGCCGCATGATACCGCCATAGTTGCGCTGGGCATGCGCAGACGCGGAATGGACGCCTTCAGCAAAAAAATCGCCGAAGGCCTGCGCGCAGCCTACGGCCATTTCAAGAAGATCCCCGAACTTTTTTCCGGCGATGCCCGCAAGCACGCGCAAAAGGGGAACACGCCGAACACGGGCCCCCGCCCCTATCCAGCTGCCTGCATCATCCAAACCTGGGCGGCGGCGGCCTATATATCGCTGACGCCAAATGCGCGGCAACAAGCAACCGCGCCTGCCCCCCGCCGTCCCGACGACGGGGCAAAGCCTGCCTGATATCTTCATCTGTCCGAATGGTGGCCCCGGCCGGAATCGAACCGGCACGTCCTTGCGAACTCGTGATTTTAAGTCACGTGCGTCTACCAATTCCGCCACGGGGCCGTGCGTGTCTGTCATGCTACGAAAAGGTGGGCATACGCTAAAGATTTTAAGCGGGAGCGTCAAGCGGGCGGATCGGGCGGGGTTTGGGCGGCGCGTTTTTTGTCCCGCAGCGCTTCATAGAGCCAGAAAGACCAGCAAACGGGGCATCCGCGCAGGAAAAACGCCGCAACGGCCACGAAGGCTAGCGATAACCAGATGCTGTAGCCATAGGCGACGGCTGCCGCCACCAGCAGGCCGAGCCCCGCAAAACCGCGCCGAAGGTGTCTTTTTACAGGGCATGCCGCTGCCATTTCCGATGACTCCTTTTTATCTTTTTTCATTTTACCATATATGCATATTTTCATGCAAAACCAGGCTCAAGGGAGAAACCTTGCGCCCGCTCAAAAGAAGACTATATTTTTCAACAGATTAGATTACAGAGCCGTAAAAGCACATGGAACATCAGCCCCCATTGAAAGGCGCGGCGATTATCGACGCCTTTGTCAAGACACTGCCCGGCACACCGGGGGTGTACCGCATGTTGAGCGCGGCGGGCGACGTGCTCTATGTCGGCAAGGCCAAGAACCTGAAAAAGCGCGTCGCCGCCTATACGCAGCCGCAAAAACATTCCATCCGTATCCAGCGCATGATCGCGGCGACGGTCACCATGGAATTCACGTCCACGCATACGGAGGCGGAAGCCCTGCTGCTCGAAGCGAACCTGATCAAGAAGCTGAAGCCACGCTATAATATCCTGCTGCGCGACGACAAATCCTTTCCCTATATCCTCATCACCGGCGACCATGATTTTCCGCAGGTCGCCAAGCACCGCGGCGCGCGCGACCGCGCGGGGGAATATTTCGGCCCCTTCGCCTCCGGCTATGCGGTCAATGAAACACTGGCCGTGCTGCACAAGGCGTTTTTGCTGCGCAATTGCTCGGACAATGTTTTCGCGCTGCGCACCCGCCCGTGCCTGCAATACCAGATCAAGCGCTGCACCGCGCCTTGCGTTGGGCGCGTCAGCCGCGCGGAATATGCCGCGCAGGTCGATATGGCGCGCGCCTTTTTGGAAGGCCGCAGCCGCAAAATTCAGGAAGATTTCGCCGCCAAAATGCAGGCCGCCAGCGACCGCATGGATTTTGAGGAAGCCGCCGAATACCGCGACCGCATCCGCGCGCTGACGCAAATACAGGCGGAGCAAACCGTGCATGTCGACGGCATGGAAAGCGCCGATGTGCATGTGATCTACCGCACCGGCGGGCGCTCCTGCGTACAGGTGTTTTTTTTCCGCGCAGGGCAGAACTTCGGCAACCGCGCCTATTTCCCGCGGCACGAGGCGGACGAGGAAACGGCGGATATTCTGGCCGCCTTCATGGCGCAATTTTATACCAACAAACCGATCCCGCGCGAAATCGTGCTGAGCGAGAACATCGCCGCCAAGAACGTGCTGGCCGAAGCCCTGCGCGGCAAGGCAGGGCATAAAGTCACACTGACCGTGCCACAGCGCGGCGATAAAAAAACGCTGGTCGAGATGGCGCTGAAAAACGCGCGCGAGGCCCTCGCCCGCCGGCAGGCGACGGAGGACGCGCAGGAAGCGCTGCTCGAAAAACTCGCCGGCGTTTTCGGCCTCGACGCCGCGCCCGAGCGGGTGGAGGTTTACGATAACAGCCATACGGGCGGCACCCTCACCCTTGGCGCGATGATCGTCGCAACGGCAGAGGGCTTCCAGAAAAACGCCTACCGCAAATTCAACGCCAAGGGGGATTTCAAACCCGGGGACGATTACGCCATGATGCGCGAAATGCTGTCGCGCCGCTTTGCGGGGCTCATGAAAAACGACGACATCCGCCCCGAAGCCAAGGTCTGGCCCGACCTGTTGCTCATCGACGGCGGACGGGGACAGCTGAACGCCGCCCTGCAGGCGCTCGCCGATCTCGGCATTTCCGATATCGCCGTAGCAGGGGTCGCCAAGGGGCCCGACCGCAACGCGGGACGGGAAACCTTTTTCATGCCAGGGCGCGCGCCCTTCACCCTGCCGCCGGACGACCCCGCGCTCTACTTTATCCAGCGCCTGCGGGATGAGGCCCATCGTTTTGCCATAACATCCCATCGTGCCCGCCGCACCCGCGCGATCGGCGACAACCCGCTGGATTCCGTGCCCGGCATCGGCGCCAGGCGTAAAAAGGCCCTGCTTTTGCATTTCGGCTCCGCAAAAGCGGTTGCCGAGGCGGGCATTGCTGATTTACAAAAGGTGGCTGGTATCAGCAAAGCGGCGGCGGAACGTATTTACCGCTTTTTCCACGAGGGTGAAGACTGATACAATCGGCGACCGGTTTAAAAGAACAATAAAGACGGGACAGGATCCATCATGGCACGCAAAAGCATGCTTCTCTCCATTCCGAACCTGCTGTGCTATTACCGTTTGGCGCTGATCCCCGTCATGGGCTACCTCTTTTATGTCGATACCGCCTGGGCGGCGTGGCTGAATATTTTCCTCTGGACGCTTGCCGGCCTCAGCGATTTTCTGGACGGCCGCATCGCCCGCGCGACGGGACAGACGAGCATCTTCGGCAAATTCCTCGATGCCTCCACAGACAAGTTGCTCGTCGGTACGGCACTGATGCTGCTCATCGCCTTCGGTCGTCTGGAAGGCCTGTGGATCATTCCCGCCATCATCATTTACCTGCGCGAGATATTGATCTCCGGCGTGCGCGAATTCATGGCGCTTTATAACGTCATCGTGCCGATCTCCCTGCTCGGCAAGTGGAAGCTGACGATTCAGATGCTGTTCATGGGCTTCCTCATCGGCGGCGAATACGGTGAGCTATACGTGCCCTATGCCTACGACATCGGCAAATACGGCTTCTTGCTGGCCGCGGCGATCACGGTGATTTCCGGCTGGGATTACGTCGCCGGCGCATGGAAAACCATCCGCAAGATCGACGAAGAACAGCACACGGCGACAAGCGCCTGAGATTGCAGGCGGCCTAGACAGGCATACGCCGCGTTTCCCGCCAGATCAGGTACAGGCCCGCGCCGATGATGACGCTGGCGCCCATCATGGTGCTTTTTTCCGGCACCTCTTCGAACAAGAAATAGCCCAGCAACGCACCCCAGATCATCTGTGAATAATGATAGGGCGCAACGGTGGAGGCCGAAGGCGCCGTCTGGAACCCGAAAGCGACGCACATGATCCCCACGGCGCTGACCGAGCCCATGACCAGAAAGACGCCCAAATCTTTCAGGGACGGCATAATGAAATGGAACGGCAAAAACGGCAGGATCGCGAGGATGCTGAGCACCGAGCCGGAGATGATGATCATCGTGCGGCTTTCATGCGGGCCGAGATAACGCATGACGATCATGGAAGCCGAATAAAGGAAAGCCCCGCCAAGGACGCAGAAAGACCAGATGTTGAACATGCCGCTGCCCGGACGGAACATGAACAAGATCACGCAAAAGCAAAGGAGGATGACGATGATCTTCTCCTTTTCCATTTTCTCCCGCAGGAAAAAGGACGACAGGATCGCCACCCAGAAGGGCGAGGTAAAAACCAGCGTGTAAAACGTCGTCAGCGTGATATGCGGCAAGGAGAGGATGTTCAGTATCCCGACGACGACCGACAGCGCCGCGCGGATCAGCACCCATTTCATATTCCGCACCGCAAAGGCCGCGCGGCCGCGCCACATCGCGCCGTAGATCACCATGAACGTGATGATCACGGTACAGTTGGTGAAAACGATTTGCGAGAAGTGGAATTTTTGCGCGACGAACTTGGTGCAGGCGTCCCCGATGCTGAACAGCAGATAAGCCGCGGCCGTCGCTGCAATGGCGACGATCGTCTGGCGCCGTCTATCGGGCAGGCCGTGGCTGAAGTTTTCGGGAGCTGCTGTCATTTTTTTTGTCGCCGTCTTTTTTCTTTATTATTTTATTTATGCGTCCCGCAGCAGGTTTTGTTTTCTTCCTGTTGCCCGCCTGTTTCTTTTGGGGCTTTTTATGCGGAAGCGTCCCGACTTCCGCCAGATTTTCCGGCCCGAATGACAGGGGCAGCAAATCCGTCATTTTAAGCTCGGCGCCGAGTGTGCCATCTTTCCACAGCGAATACACGCGGGTTTCACTGTCCGAGAATTCGCGCAAACGCTGGCGGCAATCGCCGCAGGGCGTGCACAGGTATTCCATCGCCGGGCCGATCACGACAACGGCGCGGATTTCCCGCTCCCCCGCCGATACCATAGCGGAGATGGCCGAAGCCTCGGCGCAAACGCCTTTGTAATGCGCTATTTCGACATTAGCGCCGAGATACACCTTGCCGCTGCCCGAAACGATCGCAGCGCCCACGGGGTGGCTGGAATAGGGGCAATAGGCATTGTCCCGCGCCGCCGCCGCGTGTTTGGCGAGTTTTTTCAGGTCTTTTGCCGACAGCGCCGTCATGCCGCCACCCGTAGGCGAATGATATCCTCCTGCGCCGCACGGCGGTCGGAGACCATGACCGCGCGCTTCAGCGTCTCGGCCATTTTCTGCCAGCTATCCTCGTCCTTCGCATGGATGGTGGCCAGCGGACGCGCACCCGGCCCGACTTCTTCTCCCTGCGCAGCGATATTGGACAAGCCGACGGCATGATTCACCGTATCGCCGGGCTTGGCGCGGCCGCCACCCATTTCGACGATGCCGATGCCGATGCCGCGCGTATTGATCGCGCTGACGCGCCCCGGCGTTTGCGGACGGAAATCGCGCACGACAGGCGCCACTGCAAGATATTTATCGGGATCGTCCATGAGATCCGCAGGGCCACCCAGCGCCGCGACCATTTCGGCGAATTTCTCCGCCGCCTTGCCGTTTTCCAGTACGGTGGCGATTTTCCGGCGCGCGTCTTTGATATCCGTCGCCAGCTTGCCGAGGATCAACAGCTCCCCCGTCAGCGACGCGGTGACTTCATGCAGGCGCGGATCGACGCTCTCGCCCTTCAGGTATTGAATGGCCTCGCGCACCTCGACGGCATTGCCGGCCGTGCGGCCCAGCACCTGGTTCATGTCGGTCAACAAGCCGACCGTCGGCAGGCCCGCGCCGTTGGCGACGCCGACGATGCTTTTCGCCAGGGTTTCGGCATCCTCGTATTTCTGCATAAAGGCGCCCGTGCCGAACTTCACGTCCATCACCAGCGCATCCAGCCCCGCCGCCAGTTTTTTGGACAGGATCGATGCCGTGATGAGATCCAGCGATTCAACCGTGCCCGTCACGTCGCGAATGGCGTAGATGATGCGATCCGCCGGCGCGAGATCGGGCGTGGCGCCGATGATGGCACATCCCGCTTTTTGCACGGTTTTGCGAAATAAATCCGTATCCGGCTGGGAAACATAGCCCGGAATGGAATCCATTTTATCGAGCGTGCCGCCCGTATGGCCCAGTCCGCGGCCCGACAGCATGGGCACAAAACCGCCCAGTGCCGCCACGATGGGCGCGAGCATCAGGCTCACCTTGTCGCCCACGCCGCCGGTGGAATGTTTGTCAAGGATCGGCCCCGGCAGGTTCAGGCCCTGCCAGTCCATCACCGTACCCGATTGCGCCATGGCGCCGGTCAGCGCCACGCGCTCGGCCATGTCCATGCCTTTCAGCAAGGTCGCCATGCAAAAGGCGGCGACCTGCCCCTCGGTAATCTCGCCCGCGGTCACGCCGGCGATGAATTCCCGAATGTCCGCTTCGGACAACTGCTGGCCGTCGCGCTTGCGACGGATGATTTCCTGTGGAAGCATTTGAGATTCTCTTTTCGTGATATTTTTCCGGTTTTTACACCGGTTTCAGTTGCATTTCCCCCTTAATCGGACAATATCATTATCCATGATTTCAAAAGCATTTAACAAGATCGAATTACAACGCAAGTCCGTTGCCCGTTTTTTCAAAATGGAATCGGCAGGTGGCATCGTGTTGATCTTCGCCGCCGCATTGGCCTTGATTATGTCCAATACCCCTCTTTCCCGCTTTTACGATCATTTATTGCATATGCCGGTCAGCATCATGTTCGGCGATGTCGGCCTGGCCAAGCCCCTGCTGCTCTGGATCAACGACGGGCTGATGGCCGTTTTCTTTTTTCTGGTCGGCCTCGAAATCAAGCGCGAGATGCTCTGCGGTCACCTGTCCAGCAAGGACAAGGCGCTCTTGCCGCTGATCGCCGCCGTCGGCGGCATGGCCCTGCCCGCGCTGGTATATTACCTCGTCAACCATAACCATCCCGAAAACCTGCACGGCTGGGCCATCCCTTCCGCCACGGATATCGCCTTCGCGCTCGGCATCCTGTCCCTGCTGGGCAGCCGCGTGCCGGTGTCGCTGAAAATCCTGCTCACCGCCATCGCCGTCATCGACGATCTGGGCGCCGTCATCATTATCGCGCTGTTTTATACCGGCAGCCTGTCCACGACCGCGCTGGCCTTCGCCGCCTTTTTCATCGCCGCGCTGTTCCTGCTCAACCGGCGCGGCGTCAACAGTCGCGGCGCCTATCTTCTCGTCGGGCTTTGCTTGTGGCTGGCGGTGTTGAAATCGGGCGTGCATGCGACGCTGGCGGGCGTCGTGACCGCGCTGTTCATTCCGCACCGCGCTCCCGACGACAATGCCGCAGACTATGACGCACCCAGCATGCTGGCGCGCATGGAACATGCCCTGCATCCCTGGGTCGCCTTTTTCATCATGCCCGTCTTCGCCTTTGCCAATGCAGGCGTGCCGCTGAAAGGCCTGACACTCGACGCCTTGCTGCAACCGCTACCCCTCGGCATCGCGGCAGGGCTTTTTATCGGCAAGCAGCTGGGCATTTTCCTGTCGGTATACGCGGCGGTCAAGTCGGGGCTTTGTTCCATGCCGCAGCAGACCGGCTGGCGGCATATCCATGCCTTAAGCCTTCTCTGCGGCATCGGCTTTACGATGAGCCTGTTTATCGGTACCCTTGCGTTTCAGGACCCGTCCTTCGCCGCGCCGGTGCGCCTCGGCGTTCTTGGCGGCTCCACCCTTTCCGCCGTCGCGGGATACCTGCTGATGCGCAAGGCTTCCCCGCGGCAAGCGTCTTTATAACTTTCCGAGGATAAAAAACATGACTAAAACAGCAACAGCCGCCGCCCCTGTCACGGTCGCCTACGGCGACGGCATCGGCCCGGAGATCATGACTGCCACGCTGGACATCCTCGCAAAGGCCGGCGCGCGGCTGGCGATCGAAACCATCGAGATCGGCGAGAAAGTCTACCGGCGCGGCATCGCCGCCGGCATCGAGGACAGCGCCTGGGAAAGCCTGAACCGCACCAAGTGCTTCCTGAAGGCGCCCATCACCACGCCGCAGGGCGGCGGGTTCAAAAGCCTGAACGTCACGGTGCGCAAGTCCATGGCTCTTTTCGCCAATATTCGCCCGTGCGTTTCCTATCATCCCTTCGTGCGCACCACGCAGCCGACCATGGACATGGTCATCGTGCGCGAGAACGAAGAGGATCTCTACGCCGGCATCGAGCACCGGCAGACCGACAACGTCACGCAATGCCTGAAGCTGATCTCCGAAACGGGATCGGAGCGGATCGTCCGCTACGCTTTCGAATATGCCCGCGTGCACGGCCGCAAAAAAGTGACCTGCATTTCCAAAGACAACATCATGAAAATGACGGACGGGCTGTTCCACCGCGTTTTCAACCGCGTGGGAGAGGAATACCCCGATATTGAAAAAAACCACATGATCGTCGATATCGGCGCCGCCAAGATCGCCGCCGCGCCGCATATTTTCGACGTCGTCGTGACCGAAAACCTTTACGGCGACATTTTATCGGATATCGCGGCGGAGGTCTCCGGCTCCGTCGGGCTATGCGGCTCCTTCAACATCGGCCAGCACGGCGCGATGTTCGAGGCCATTCACGGCTCTGCCCCCGATATCGCGGGCCAGGGCATCGCCAATCCCTCCGGCCTTTTGCATGCGGCGATTTTGATGCTGCGCCATCTGGAACAGAACGAGGTTGCCGATAAAATCCACAACGCCTGGCTGAAAACCATGGAAGACGGCATCCATACCGGCGAAATTTTCAACCCGCAGATCAGCAGCAAACGCGCCAATACCCGCCAATTCGCCGATGCGGTCATCGAACGCCTCGGGCAAAATCCCGCGCACTTCACGCCCGTCCGTTCCGTCAAGGGCGCGGAAGGTATTAAAATGCCGCAGGTCTCGCTGCCCCGGCAGGGCGACAAGAAACTGCAAGGCGTCGACGTTTTCCTGCACTGGCGTGACGAAAAGCCCGTGGACGATCTCGCGGGGCAATTGCAATCGCTCAGCAACAGCCTGAAGCTCGCCAGCATCGACAGCCGCGGGCTGCTCGTCTGGCCGGACAGCGCGGCGAAGGCCGAAAAAGGCGACCACTGGCGTTGCCGCTTCACCGCCGCCAACGACGGCGCGGAAGTCACGCACGCGCAGATCGTGCAATTGCTGCAATCCCTTGCACAATCGGGCATGGATTTCATCAAGACCGAAAATCTTTATACTTTTGACGGCCAGCGCGGTTATAGCGTGGCGCAAGGCCAGTAAAAAAAGGGATTCATCATGCCGCTAAACAAGCTTCTTGAAAAAACCCTTAACGACTGGCACGCGCTGAAGGCCGAAGGCGTCACCGAGGAAACGCCGATCAGCCTTGACCTGCTCTGGCATGCCGAAGAGGGCGCAATGGCGAAAGACCTTGCCGCCAAGCTGGCGGAGGAACAGGGCATCAGCGTCGATGCGCAGCGCCGCGGCGCGCAATGGGTCGTGCTGGCCCGCGTCGGCCCTAAGAAATTCTCGCTTGAAAAACTGGAAGAACTGGTAAAACGCATGCATAAGGTCGGCACCGTGCATGCTTGCGTTTTCGACGGCTGGCAGCATGCGCAAAAAGACGCCCCCTCCCCCGCTGGCGAAGCCCTGCCGCTGGAAAAAGAGATCCCGAAAGACGAGGAATAAATCGCCGCCTAGCGCAGCTCCGGCA
>Ga0206101_1000069_pt1 | contig 35059 bp, 55 predicted proteins | sample 1B0metagenome_FD_148613 | JGI IMG/M metagenome (GOLD analysis project Ga0206101, IMG submission 148613) | Enriched microbial communities from leaf-cutter ant dump, University of Wisconsin, Madison, United States - 1B0 | ecosystem: Environmental > Terrestrial > Nest > Insects nest > Nest dump... | reverse complement strand
TTTACCGCTACCCGATATGGTGGCACACTTACGGACGGCACGATGTATTGCTTGATAAGGCGTTTTACGGAGTAGCGACATCGACACTATTTCCAACAATCTAACCTGCCACGGTCATTTATTGCTTGTGTTTCTATTATAGCACCACCTACGGGCAAGGTGGGTTAGTTATTGTAGTTCTTTTATGTCTTTTGGAGTTAATTCGTAGCGATTAAACTTCTCGTCGTGCCATTTGTGAATTGTTGAGCGTAAAAGCTTCTTCCATGCGTCACGCTGTTCTTTGTCGCCTATCATAGCATCAGCTAGTGTCAGGAGTTCGCCTGTGAGCCTATCAATATCTTTGCGTCCAGCAACAATATTATTAGAACCCCAGCCTCCTACTTCAGTAACACTATCTTCGCTTGTACGCCATGATAGTTTACGAACTCCTTGGTCAATTGTAAGTTCAACATTTGTCTTCTTCCAGCCGTCATCTCGTGACGGTATATCACTCTCTACATAAACATAGAGTTGTGCCTTTTTCGTATCCTTGTCCATATTCTTTACCTTTCATTGAACTTGCCCGTAATGTTAAAGTGCTACCTCTATTATAACAAAAAGCCCCCGATATTGATCCATAAGGTCTCGCCATCAAGAGGCTTTAAGGGTATATCCAACGCTTGGTAGGTATACAAGGTTAGTTTAGCATAAATGTTAGTTGTCCAGGGTTTCTTTGATTTCTGCTTCCAGCTGGTCAATAGTTTTTTCAAGCTTCCCGATAAGCTCTTTTGCTCTTGGCTCTTCGTATATAGAATAGGCTGTCATTTCAAATATGCTTCGGGTAATCTGTAAGTTAGTAGTAATCTTTGAGTCTAGCACCTTAACTACTTTTTCTAGGTCTGTTAGTTGTGGGGTGTCTTTCATCTCATCCTTTTCTCTACCAATGCTTTTTTAAACCTATACAAACTTACTTTACGTTTCAACCAGCTCTCTTTTTTAGTCTTACTTTTAATCATCGGTGGTATATCGTATTGCTTGGATAGTCGTTCGGTAACAAGAGCAAATGTATCTTCTGGCATCCAGTCTTTTTCTACTATTTCAATATCTGATATTTTACCCATGTATAGCCTCTATACTATCTAAAGCCTCATTTACTAACGCCTTAATAGCTCCAGCGATAGTATAGCCGTTATCTTTGGCGTACTTTTTAATCTTTAGTCTTGTCTCTACTGGTATGTTCTTGATTAGCCAGTCTTGGTTCATATTTTCTCCTTTAGGCAGAGCAGTTTAACGACGTGCTCGGGTCGGATGGTTATTTAACTCTTACGTCTTTAATCGTGTAGCGGTTTGTCAAACCGTTGTCCTGTGCTTGCTCTATATCCCAGAATCCTGTTTCTGGTGTGTGGTGTGCTCTTATCCATCTAGTCGGGTTTAGATTTAATCTTGAGTTTATAAAGGTTTGAGCTTCCTCTATGGTTGAGTAAGCTTCATTACTTACATTCCCGTTTACTGTTATTAGATAGATTGTTTTCATGCTTTTATGCCTTTCATGAATTAGTTTATTGTATCTATCAGTATATAGAATATTATATAATTGTCAAGCACTTTATTCTTGGTTATCCACAGACTATAGTAAATCTAGTAACTTCTGCTTCTCAATCTTGGCTATACTATCAGCTTATTTTCCGCAAACTATAGGGCTTATATTTAGGTCGATATCCTCTACCCCTTGGTATTCGCTCTAAAATCATGCCCTCAGTGTCTTTTAGATAATTCCAACCATGCTTTGCAAACTTACCCTCTGGGTCTAATCGTTTTATAGAGGGGCTGTTCTTGTTGACCAATCTGCCTTGTGGATCGGCTGCGGTATAGTCATCTATCCTTGTTTGGCGGTTTTCCGGTTCTATCATTTTCAGGTGATAAATATTTAGGTCTAGCTTTAGGCGTTTATATCTTTGGTTGATTCGCGTCAGTGGGACTGGAGTTTGCTGAATTTTCCTGGTATGAAATATCTGGTTAGGTAAATAAGGGTATAACCTAGGTCGTGTTTTTCTGCCCCAGATTCCATCTGTCCTGTATTGCAATGGTGTAAATAATTCTTTTAGGTCAAAAGAGTAAGTCCTAAGACCCAGATCCTTTTGGATTTCTTCTCTCATGACAGCTTCAGCACCGACTTCCAGCCGTTCATCAGGGCTGGTTACAAATACCCAATCCCATGGCTTTATACCTGCTTTTTCCAGTTTGGCGCGTTGTTTCAATCTATATTTACCCTCGTCACCCCACACTTTGTTTTTGCGATCATCTACGATACAAATTTTATCTGCCCAAGAAAAACTCTCATACCAATCATCTACAAGATGCTGTGGCTCTTTCCACCATCCTCCAACTATAAAAATACGAGGGTTAGGATTTAGCATAGTACCTTTGAATTCTTGCATACATATCCTGAACGTCTTTGATAACTTCAGGTTTGGCGTCTTTCCATTCGTCACTACCATACATACTGCCGTGCCATTGTCGGTAAGTTATGCAGGCACGGCTTACCTGTATAAATCTGGCTCCTTGTTCCACACAATCCGCTATGAATTTCAGAGTGCACCAATTGTTTTCAGCAAACTGATTAGCTTCCCATAGTTTACGTCGGAATGGCGAGTTGTTGTTTATACGGCGTTTGCTGCGTTGGTTCGGCTTGAGATTCGCCCAGTAACTTGGCAGGGGTGAAGTGTAGTGGTACATCTTGCCTTTCAAATATAGCCGCCAGCCAATACAAATATAGTCTGCTTTGTGTTCGACTAGAGAAAATACTTCCAGTGATTTTGGCAGAATAAGGTCGTCCACGTCCATGACCATAATCCATTCGGTGTCGGTCTTAGCTATTCCAGCGTTGCTTAGTCTGCCTACGTTCGGATTGTCTTTGCGGTCGTAAACGAAGACAACATTTATTTTCTCTTTGATGGCTTTTTTTTGTTCAGCAGTCACACCATGCTTTTTGCCCAGAACAATTGTCAGTTGCTCAGGCTGGACAGTCGACTTGAGGACAAACTCCACAAACTGATCTAGGAATTTTCCATAACCATCATAAATTACGGTTACGATACCAACACTCATTCCATCACCACACTATCTATAAGTCGTCTGGTCTTCTTGGTAGGTTTTCGTCTATTATTTGCTTGCTGTTTAGCTGTCGCCCAACGACAATTTCCAGGTTCATAGTTGCCGTCATTGTCAATACGGTCAATAGAGTGGGAGTCGCTAGGACGATTCCCCATATCTTCTAAAAAGTTAGCGAATGATTCCAACCATCTGTCACAAACTTTAATCCCTCGGCCTCCATAATATTCGTACTTAGCATCGTTTTTGTTGTAACACCTCTTTTTCATCCCTGACCATACATCTGCTTCAGCCTTGTTATTTGTATAAAGCATAGTCATTTCAGTGTACATTGGGTCGCCATGCCTCCAATATCTTGTGTAGTGCATCCTACACATTCCTCTTGAAGTCCAGGTTTTGATTTTTTTATCACAGCCGTCTATTTGGCAGCTCTCGTATCTAGTCTGTTTAGATACATTTGGGTCTCCATAGCGTAGGTATTTATGATAATGCCCACTACACAAATTTCTTGTTATTCGACCGCCTTTACCGCAGCCGCCAATTGTACATTTTTTTGGTATAATAGTGTTGCCCATGAGAAACTCATCCTTTCTTGTGGGGTTTATGTTTATAGTCATATTATACCACCTCTATTGACAGTGATTTTTTCTAGTAAATTACGTTCGTGATGAATCTCATCTTGATGTGGCCAACCTAAAGCAATAGCTCCGCAAAATATAACATCGCTCCACCCTTCGGGCATGAATAGTTGCTTGAAGTGAGCAACATTGTTGGGTCTGATGTTGGGATTGCTATAGGCACTCCTAAGTCCCATTGATGTTGACAATAAGCTGATATGTTCTATAAGTATTCCAGCATCCAAGTAAGGCATAAATCCTATCTCATCATTAGCTTGATACGCTCTAGGGTCTGCCATAAGTAGTAGAACTACTTTAGCTCTATATATCCACCCTACTGATCCTACGAGTAGACCATTTAATATCGCCTTGTCGTCTCTGTCATCAGTAACTAATATCCGAACACCGAATCTGTCGCAGCTAGACATCGCATAGCGGCACGATGAAAGTATTTCTTGTACTACTTCTTCTGGTATTTCTTTTGTGTCGAATTGCCTTTGGCTGTGCCTTTCTTTCATTATCGCAATTAGCTGGTCTTTTTTACCAAATTGCTGATGAGCAAGGTACCTTTGCTGATATTCTGTCATCGACACATTCTTAATTTCGCCACCTGTGCTACCGTTCATACCGACACCTTTCCGCAAATCTACTTCTAATTATTCTACCAGCTTGAAATTTGTCAAACGTAGCTTCATGAGTTGAGATGAAATCACCGCTCGGTAGCCAATCAGTTCTAAAGACCTTTGGGTCTTTTAGCTGTGTGCCGCCTATCTCATGTAAATTCCCATAGATTGAGGTCTTGTTGAATTGATAGCCCGCTGTTTCTGCTGTTTCTAGCCACTTTTTCTTGTTTATGACGAACGGTATATGAAGCTCATAGCATAGAGGCTCGCTAATTCCTAGTTCTCGCAGCTTCTGGTAGGTTTTTATAGCTCGTTTGGTGTAATAGTCATTTGGCTTTTTTACGTCGCTTAGAAGCTCTCTAAACGTGGTTTTATAGTGAATTGGTATTTTGGCAATCGGGTTCATAACGAATATGTCATCATGCGTGTAGATAAAATCATCAGATATGTCTGGATTGTTACAGGCGAGAGTTATGATGTCTGCGGTGTTTCTAGCTATGTCTGAACTTTGCTGGAATTGGATGTTTTCAATGGCTAGCTCTGGTGTGTCATCGCCAATGATATAAACATTGCGGTGAGGTAGGTTTTGGTCTATGGAACGCAGAGCGTAAATTAGTTCTTTGCTGAAAGACCGCCTGTAGGGAATGACCACGTCCATCATAATGTAAATCGCCTAGCTGTTGCCGTCAAAAATAGTTTTTTACGAGACGCGTGGTGCGTCAGGCTGTTTATATCTGAGATGACACCTCTGGCAATCATCTTCTTCAGCTCTCGGATTTTCTTATCTTTACCGGTCCAGCAATCTAATCTTATGGTTTGATGTGTAGTTTGTATGTAGATGGTTTTAGAAGCAAAAATAAAATGCAGGTTTGGTTTTGCCTCTACCACCTCGTAATCCATAGGCTGAATATACCATAGATGCTATTCTGCCAAAACAACCTGCCCACATTTACAAGTAACTTTGGCTTTTTGTCGACGCTCAAACCAAATACGCCCACAACTATCACATCTAACACGCATCTGGTTCTTGCCACAAATTCTGCACATGAGTCTATTGTACCACTAACCCACTTTACCCTGCTGCAATACAAGGCTAGTGAGGTTGGTCTTCTTCAACTCTGAGGTTCAATAGTCGGGCGAGATTATGCCGTTACTCCTTTAGCTGATAGCTCTGCCTACTTACGTAGCCCCTGCTCCCTATCTCTTTACTACCCAGTGCCAACCCCAATGCAGCTCCCTAGCTATCAGTGGGCGAATCACTAGGGACTTGACGCTGAGGTCGGCGTGAAACCAGTCTAGCTTTTTTGGTTGGGATACTATAACCCGATGGCTGATCACTATTTTGTTGAAAAAGTACTTGTACAGCATCGCCCGTCGTGGTACTATATAGATGTCTATTTGAGCTAAAAAAACTCAAAACAAACACAAGACCCTACGGGGTCTTTTCTAATACTGTGGGCTGGCTCAATGTCTATTTGAGCTAGCTTATTTTTGATTATATTCTACTTACTCGGATTTCAAAAATCTTCATATGCTACGATTAGTCTATGAAGCTGGTCATAAGTGGGCAAGTGCCGAGTCAAAAGAACTCCAAACAGATACTTATAAACCGTAAAACGGGCAAACCGTTTATAGCCAGCAATGACAGAGTAAAGCAATGGCAGCAATCAGCACAGTTACAGCTCAAGCGACAATTCAAGGGGTTCAAGGTAGTAGACTATCCGATAGCCATCACGATTGTGGTTTACAACAAAGACGAGCGGCGTAGGGATTTAGATAATTGCCTGAGTTCCGTGTGTGACAGTCTTGTGGCTGCTGGTGTAATTGAAGATGACGATACCAAGCATATCAGTCAGTGGTGCGTGGAATACGGTGGTATAGACCGAGACAATCCTAGAGCTGAAATATTTATAGAAGACTAGAGCGAGTGGGACAACCAGCCTTTGTCCAGAGTTCAGTAGGATAACCTAAACTCTATGGACACTCGCGAAAGTATTATATACTATCTAGACAACCACCCACCAAGACGAAATTAGTCCTTTCACTTGGTTCTTAGGGTGGTTTTTTGTATCTGTTGAATGAAAATTATCCACAGGGTGAGTAAAAATCCTTGACATTGCGCTTACGGTGAGCTATCATAAGATAGTCGTAAACGAAAGGACTAAAATGACAAAGAACAACATCAGCAAAGTAACGAATGTACAGCACGGCATTTGGGAAGTGGTTTTGCGCCATGCAGATGGCACAAAAGAAAAACAAAGCTACATAGGTTGGAGTAAGGTAGTGAAAGCCGCCAAAGCTATCTACAATGAAAACCCAGAAAGCTACAAAAATTATTCTGGTAATCGAACATTGGACTTCTAAAATGACAATTTTCAAACAACTTTGGCTTCGGCACAAATATTTAGAAGCTTTACGAAAACAATGCGAGGTGTTTGGTCACTACCAGACATATCCCAATCCACCAAAGAAATGTATATGTGGTAGGAGTTTCAAATGAAAATTATCAGGCTTGCCCAGAGGTTCGAGTTGGACTTCAAAATAGACACCCAAGAATTTACTGTGGAATTTGAACTACGCCCAAAAGATGAATGGGTCACCATTGGCAGCATTAAAAAATTTAGAGACAAGTTCGACACCCAAGGACAGCCAATCTACCAAGATGAAAATCCCAAACTTTATGACAGGGTCGAGAACTACATACAGGAGTGGCTATGGACGTGAGATATCGTAAAATTCGCAAAGCGTATGTGCTAGATAGTCTAAGCAAAGTGCCACAGGCTAGGACTAAAGCCAATCGGCTTCTGCACAAGCTAGATACTGTGGCAGGCGCATAGAAGTAGTGGAGGAAGTATGAGCGAAGAACTAAGCAAAAAAGAGCTGGAAATCATCGACAAGCAAATCGAAAAAGCTAGCAAACTAACTGACCTAACATATAAAAAATTTCTAGCCACTAGACCGTCAAAAAGCATTGTACGACATCATAAATTCGGCAACTTCGATTATTTACCAATAACAGCGGTAGAACGCCTACTAGACGGCTTATTTGACGGCTGGAGTGCTGAAATACTACGAGAGGGTCAAGTGGCAAACGGCTTTTATACGGTCGTACGCCTACGAGCCAAAATCCCAATGAGCGATAAAGAGCTAGTGGCGGACGGTATCGGCTTTGCTGAGTTCCAGACTAAAAAGGGGTCACTGCCAACTGACCTATCGCAAATCATTCAGGGTGCTGGCGTAATGGCAATTCCACGAGCCAAGGCTGAGGCTATCAAAAACGCCGCCAAATCATTTGGAAACTTGTTCGGGCGTAACCTCACACGAAACGATGACCAAGCAGAATACGAAGAAGAAGTTGTTAATAGATCACGAATTAAAATCGCTAATACGCTAGGAGCGGTAAATGAAAACAATTAACCCAATCAACCTATCGCCGTCATTCCTAGGCAAAGTCCTATCCAACGGCTATGACTACGCCGTAGGTGAAAAGCTAGGTACGTTCGGTAAAGACACCGCTGCAATGTCAGACGGTCGCCTGCTACACGCTATAATCGCCGAGAAGCTAGGCGGTGAGCCTGCGAAAATCGCAATCAGCCCATACGCTAGCTTTAGGACAAACGACGCTAAGGCGTGGCGAGATAGCCAACCAGATGACACTGCGATTGTAAGCGAAGCCAAAATGGAGCAGTTCAACGCAATCGCCGAGCGAGCAATTAACCACCCAAAAATCGCACCATACTTACAAGACTGCAAGCCAGAGGTGAAGATTGAAAAAGAGATTAACGGCTACAACATCAAAGGTATTCTTGACGTAATCTCAAACCACAACGGCAAAACAGTCATTGACTGGAAGTTCGTATCAACTCAAGTGTTTGACAGCTTTGATAAAAAAGCCCTCTACCAAAACTACGACCTGCAAAGCTCTGTATATGACTTTTTAACAGTCGCTTCACACGTTTTATTTGCGGTAATTGAGAGCGAAGCACCGCACCGCATTAAACTCTGGCACTGCGACAGCTCATTCCTAGAGAGCGGAGCGGACAAGTTCAACAAATCATTTAAGATTGTACAAGAAGCAAAATGGCGCACTCCTCAGTTTGACATACTAGAAGTTGACGACCTAATAGCTGGAATAACTATAACGGATAAAGGAGATTAAAATGGCAAGCAAATACTTGAAAGAAAATATTGTGCAGCTAGGCAGCATATCCAGTCAACTCAGGCAGTCTATGGTCGAGGACGGTAGAGGTTATAGTGTAACTAAATTAGAAAAATTAGAGAGGGAATTATGAAATATATAGATGGTGTAGTGAAAAAATTGCACAAGCACTATCCAGTTCGGTTTATAACTAGGCTTGATGGAACATTTCACCAGTGCGAGTGCAGAGCAGTTAAGAAGCTAAGGGTAGGGGCTTAGTCATGGCAGGAACTAAAGCAGGGGCAGCAAAAACAAGAGAAACTATATTGGCAAGAGACCCAAATCATTTCAAGAAAATAGGTCGTAAGGGCGGTATGGCAAGAGTGTCTAAAGGCTTTGCTGTCATGCCTCTAGAGAAAAGGAGAGAGGCTGCTGCCAAAGGCGGTGCTAAATCACGCAGGATTGGGGGAAAAAATGCCAAAAACTAAATTCCTAGACCAGTATGGACTTGAGTATGAAATCGGCTATACCCCCCAAGAATTTTTAAGTAGTTTCAGATTGAGTGTGAGTAGTAAAGTAGCAGGAGCAATCCTGAGAAAGAGGAAATAATGGCGAACAAAATCAAGATAGAGATCAAAAGCTGGTTAAGCGGGGCCGTACTATTCGAGTATGAATCAGAAAATAATACTATTAAGGAAACACTGAGTCGTGCTGTCCTGAGTGATGCTGTCCTGAGAGGTGCTGTCCTGAGTGATGCTGTCCTGAGAGATGCTGTCCTGAGAGGTGCTGACCTGAGAGATGCTGACCTGAGAGGTGCTGTCCTGAGAGATGCTGACCTGAGTCGTGCTGACCTGAGAGGTGCTGACCTGAGAGGTGCTGACCTGAGAGGTGCTGACCTGAGAGGTGTGCCAATTGAGAACCTACCAGAACACTACATCAACAACTGCAGTAGAGATATGCTATTCATCTTTGAACACCTAAAGCCTGAATTGCCTGGACTACGCGAAGCGTTAGTCGCTGGGCGCATACAAGGCACTCAGTATGAAGGTGACTGTGCTTGCTTGATTGGTACACTTGGCGGCAATACTGGCAAGGGGGCTAAGAACGTCTGTTCTTCTCTTCCTTATTACGACATGGGGCTACACAATCCAGCTGAACAATGGTTCTGGCAAATCCGAGAGGGTGATACACCTGAAAACAATGATTTTGCAAAACACGCAGTTGAACTGATCGACAAGGTCTTGCAGCTGAAGATATAAACAAAACCCCTACCTTACTTAGCATTGGGAATGGAGATGTAAACAAAATATACCCTTGCGCATACTGTGGCTTTGACCCAGACGGTATGCGTAAAAGATGTCTCGATTATTTGTTTGGACTAAAAGAAGAAAGGAAGAAGCAATGAATAGATTCAAATGCAAAAGCTACTATGACGATAAAGATATATTGCGTGATTGTAGTTGTGGGAAGTGTGGTAGAACAGTAGAAGAAGTAGTAGAAGAATTAGTCGAGCAGACTATGGGAGTGATGATGGGAGCGATGGTGAATACGGGCTCATCTACAGAGCTTACCAAAGACTTGATAATTAACGCCGAAAAGGACGCCCTCGCTGCTATCGAACGTATACGAGTGGAGGATAGGCTAAAGGCAAAGCTGGAAATGATAAACGGTATTCTCGGTACTGATGCAGAGGTACATCAAGACATACCTGACTGGCTAATAAAAGCATTCTTTGCGATACGTTCAAAACTACAATCTAAACTGGAGGAGAAGTAAGATGGCTGGACAGCAAGGCTATCTACCGAAGTCGTACGCCAAAGACAACGAATACTACACCCCCAAGAGTGTTGTTAGGTATTTTGGTGAGTTTGACTATGACCCTGCTACCACACCAGAAAAAGCTGCAGAGTTTGGTGTAAAGCACTTTGACACTATTGAAACGAATGGGCTTGAGCAAGACTGGACTAAATTTAAGCGTATATGGATTAACCCACCGTTTACTATGAAGCAGGAGTTCATCAAAAAGGCTCAGGAAACATACAACCAAACCAAAGCAGATATATATATATTATTACCGATAGAATTTTTAACTACTGCAAAGTTCCACAATTCTATACGAGGCTTCAGGCTTTTTATACCTAGTGGGAGACTCAACTTTGAGAGTGGGTTAGGCAAAAAAGGGAAATCTCCAGCATTCGGTAGCGTAGTAGTCCGAATTGATGATGAGTATTCAGTAGAACTAATTGATAAGCAACATTTAAGCAAGGAGAACAACCAATGACCGACGAAACATTGCGTTTAGTATTGGAATTAAAGAAGGAGAATTTATTGTGAGCTTATTGTGTTCAATAAAACACTGGTGGAAAGAAATTGTAGACGAGGACGACGATGTGATTGGTTACATGTGCACTGTTTGTAAGGAGGTTAAATGGCTATGACCACATCACTTAGAGAAGAAATAGACCGAGTATTCGGCTACGAATCAAACGAGCCAGAAAGCGATTTTAACCGCAAGCCTTGGAACATGACCATCAGAGATATGACTGGCAAGCACCGACATGATAAAGATTATGTTTGGATTGTGAAAGACCTAGAAAACCTCATCCAACAAGAAGCCGACAGATAGAAGCTGGAGATGTTGGATAGGCTGTACGAAGAGCAGAAACGTTGGATGCACGAGAACACCGAATTAAAACTAGGGTACGCCACGTATTTACTGACAATAATTAAGGCAGAGCGTAACAAACTACAAGGAGAAGAATAGTGAAGATAACAACTGACTTGAAGAACATCCGCTGGGGCGAAATCCCTGACGGCACAATCGTAAAAGTATGGTTCTGGCTGAAGACGAACAAGATTAACTGGGCTATTTATAGCGAGTATAAAGACCAAGGGGGGCGTTATGAGTAAAGTAAGTATAGATAGAGAAGACGCACTCGAGCTAATTAAAAGAACTGAGCAATTCTTCGACGATAGTTTAACGATAGGGCAAGTCGAGGAGCTTATAGGGAAACTACAATCAATCTTATTTGAGGCTCTGCGATGACTAATTTAAGAGAAGAGATAGACCGTATTATTGGATACTGGGACTTCGCACCTCAACAGGATGAAGACTTGCGTGTTAAGCGTATCGGTAATGAAATTGAAGCCCTCATCCAAAAATCCAACAAAGAACTGCTGGAGAGGGTGAGAGAGGCTCTTGGCGATAACTGGCAACCACACTGCGAAGAGTACGACAATATCACCTCTAGGAATATTAGCTGCGTAACTTGCTACAACAGGTTGCAGCGAAACTATCAGCTTTTAGAGATGCGCCAAGCAGTAGATAGTCTAGAGAGTGATGAGAGAGACTGACATGTATTATACTTGACAATTGTAAGCATAAGTAATATAATCCCTAGTGTCATTAAAAAAGAAAGGACTAAAATGACAAAACAAAAAACTAAAACTATCAAAAACAAAATAAAGGTAGCAGCTTTTAGCTCCATAGTTATTGCCTACGCAATAGGTATGTCAATAGTTGGATTACCAGAAGTGGAACTGAATACGGTACTACAGATGGTGTATATTGGAGTAGGCTCAAGCTTCTTCGTATGGCTTGTCCCAAAACTATTCTAATGAAAGCTATAGTGTTTGGTGTGGTTGTCGCTCTTGCAGTGGCAGCCATTCCAACTAAACCACAACCAGTTCAAGAGGTAAGTGCTAGACAGCCTATAGAAGTAAAAGTCGACAGGCTGTCTCAGAGACGTTTTAAAAGCGTTTCTAAAGCTAATGGTAAAAGTACCCAGTCTAAGGCTAAAGACGCAGCAGGCGTAGCAAAAAAGGTAGGTACGAAGTGTTCTGGCGGTACTTTGAAAGACAGAATTGTTTGTTGCGAAAGTGGCGGCTCATATACTGCCCAAAGTCCAACAAGCACTGCATCTGGAAAATATCAGTTTCTAGACACTACTTGGAACAATTACAAGGGCTACTCTAAGGCTAGGTATGCACCACCTAAAATACAAGACGAGTATTTTGAAAAACATTTCAAAGAGAATGGTACACGTCCTTGGCTTGCCTCATCTCACTGCTGGCGGTAAACGTCAATCACTAGATTTTCATTGTCAACTAAATGTAAACTAGAGCTGCCGAAAGGCTTACCCTCACACAAAGAAAGCCTACTCGTAAAAAGTAGGCTTTTCTGTTGGTTGGACGCGTAAGCAACCCGTTCGCAAATAGATTATATCACTCCTGCCCCAATTCCACATTGTCTGGAACATCGTAAAGCTCACTATCTAGCATTTCAGCCGCACCATGTGGCTGATGTTCAGCTAGACAAAGCTCTACGCCATCAGGAAACACAGACAAGTGGCTAGCAAGCCAGTCTATTGCCTTACCAACACGGCTTATTGTCGGCTCATAATTTCCAAAAGGATTATCTCTCTCCATCGTTACCCCCTAAATTGTCGTGCGCCCAATCGAACCGTTCCATTCTAGCTTCCTCGGCTTGCTCAATCGTGATGATGCCACTGTCACATAGACCGTCAATTACTTGGTAAGCAGTCCGCAGATAATCCTCAACCTGTGCCTCAGGTGGATAAAATTCTAAAGTATCTAGGGCTTCAGACATCATTTACCTCTGTTATTTTGCGTAAACGATACAATGGCTGCACCAGCATTCAGATACAGCACAAACCATGCTGGATATGTTTCTATAAGCTCTTGCACTTGAGGTAGGGCAATTATTAGTGGTAAGTTCAGCAAGAACCAGCCCAAGCCTTGGTAAAAGGTTCTGAATGCTTTACCTGTCGCCGATTTTTTATCAAATAAAATTTCTATCAGTTCAAACATAACTACCCTTTCCATCCATAAGATTTCAATTTAGCTTGTGTCTTAGGTCCTATAACTCCATCTGGTACAAGACCAGTTCGCTTCTGAAAAGTCATGATAGCTTTTCTCAGATTAGGACCATAGTAGTCACCTAGAGCCTTTTTATTGGTATAAGCAGGGAAGTGTTTTCTCATAAATTTAGCAATACTTCCAATCACAGGGGATTTACCTACATATGGGTGGTAACCATAATAAACAGCTTTAGAGCTTTTCTTAGGAGCTTTAGGCTTAGGACTACTATCTATCTCAGACTTGTTGTTGACGCGCCTTGCTAGTTCGCCTAAACGCCCATAGAGTACACCTGGACAGAACGTAGCAACATAGTCTTTATGCCCGAATAGGTTTTTGCCCACCTTGAGAGGTAATAGTTTGTTTCTCTTAGCTATGTCGTGTACCAGCTCTACTAAAGTATCAAAAGTATCTTCGGCAACTTTCCAGTTTGGTGCACCTGTACTATTCACGTTTTCAATCCCGATAGAGGTTGGATTAGGGTTTGGTTTTGGGAATTTAGTCCCAGCGTGCCATGCAGTGTCACTCTCAGACACATACCTATCTACAGCACCTTTGCGCCCTACCCCATAATGCGCAGAAGCCTTACGGTTAGGATTTTTGAAGGTCCTACCTATGCCGTCAAAATCAGTAGTAGCAGCATGATGAATCACAATCTTGTTAATTTTCTTGCCACCCCTACCCTTGCTGTAGTTACTTGGACTGGCTGGATTACTTCGTATTTTCATAGTTACCCCCTAAAAAATCTATCTAGCCCATACAGAGCTAGAACCATTGAAATGAATATAGCTATGCTCCACCCAGCTATCTTGATCTTGATTGAATCTAGGAACTTTTCTAAAGCTGATACTCGAACGGTTAGCCCTTCAAACTCTTTTCTGGTTATGGTGCCCTCGGCAAGTTGATTAGCTACGTCTTTTAGTTCTTTCACATCCTCTCTGAGATAGCCAATATGTATTCCGATTTCACGTACAGTGGTTGGTGTGTTCTCGTGGTCATCTTCATTCATTCTAAACTCCTACAGGCACAGCGAAAAGTTTCACATTGTATATTCCGAAGCTGCCTGAACCCGAATTTACTCTGGCTCTAGCGATGATAGTTTTTGTGCTAGTGATGGTGGTGATATCAGCGACACTAAAAGGTATTCTAGACTCATCAGTCCCCGACACATAGTCAGAGCCAGCTATAGTTGTGTCTATGACTGCGCCGTCAGTTGAGTTGTAAAGTTCGACAGTGGCTTGAGTTTGCTGTGCCACACTTACTTGTGTGTTTCCTTTAGCAAATATAAACCATGTTCCTGCTGGCACGTCCAGTGTAGCCAGAGTTTCGTTGCTGGTTCCTACATCTCCTACCGACCCTGGGGTCGCATTCTCAAGAGCAACAGCGAGTTTTTCCGAATTAACGGAATTGTCTTGTAGTGCATCTGATGGCACTGAAAGTGCTGGAACTTCTATAAGCTCTCTAGTGTCTGTGATGTTTGCATTGGTGATTTGAGTTACGCCAGTGCCAACTAAAACGTCAGCTAAATCTATCCAAGGATTGTTGGATACTGCTGTATCTACAGTGCCATCAGATGGTCTACTCGGACTACTTCCAGGGGTACCAGCAACAACTGCTATTTTTGGTATCCCTGGATTGTTGGGATTAGCGGTCTGAGGAGTTTCACTCCTATCTACATATAATACGATTCTGTCTATTCGTGGATTAGATGGGTCAGCGGTAGTAATGCTGGCAGTATCACCAGTAGACCATACTGTGTAGGCATAATCGCTATAAGGAACTTTTGCATCACCCTCATTTATTATTACTGACATACCTAATGGTGAATTCTGAGCTACATTGAGACCATTAGCTACTTCACCGTTCCAAACATTAGTCTGGAAGCGGTAGTGTCCCTCCTCATCAGTCTTTCCACCATCTCTGTTACTTAAAAATAATGCCATCGTTTCCTCCTTTATAGTATAGCACTCAGATTGAATGACCCACTAGTGGTACCAGTGAAAAACGCCTTTACGTAAAAAGTATGTGTTACTCCTGAGACATTACTCAAATCGACAATCCATGAGTTATAACCTGATTGAGGTTCTTCGCCAATTATGTTTATAAAATACTCCTGATTCAGCGTAGATAAATAGGGGTCATCCATCACATCTGGATTATCTATCCTAAAAAATAAACTCGGATTCATTATATGATAGCCCTCTGGTTCTGAGTAAGTAAAAGTCAGTCTGTATGATTGATATACGCCACTGCTTATTCTTGAGAAGTCGTAATTAGAATTACTAAAAGTAGTATAATTTACAAAACTGGCACCCCCTAAAGGCTGAACAGACTTATATGATTGTATCTCTCTTTGCAAGCCCCTAGTACGAGTTACTATATTGTCAGTTTTTCTATCAGACATGAGGAAGCTCCGAGACAGCTAACCCGCCAGATGAAACTGTGGCGACTATAAAATATTTTATATAAAAAGTCATGGTAGAGCCTGATTCATTCAGTGCCTGAATGATATGCACATGATTTTTTTCATTTGTATTTTGGGTCACAAAAAAGTTTATACCATCATTGTCTCTGCCTGTGTATGTTGTAGACATGTCGCCTATATACACCTGAGGGTAGATAGCAACATAGGCTGATGGCTGCCAAGGCTTTAGTTCTCCATGGTCATAGTAAAAGTTGGCGTAGATGTCTGTTCTAGTGTCATCAGCAAGGGTTACTTGTATGTCATAAGAGTTAGAAGTTTCTTGGCGAAATAGTACGAGATTGTCTGCTCCAGAAAATTGAGTGGATTTTAGATCTAATATATCTCTATCTAGGTCTGCAATCTGAGATGCTAAACTTAATCTTTTGCGGTCTATCATAGCTTCTCCAGCACAAATGTTCCCTGTTCGGTACTCTTGCAACTTGCGCGTATGTACATATTCATGCTTGCATCAGGAGTTATGGCGATAAATGCGCGTTTCATAGTAGTGCTTGTTGCGGTATTAGGGTCATCATAAATTGTCTCGACATAGAAAAAAAAATCTAGCGAAGTCCAACTGAAAAAAATAGGTGCGTAAGAGTTTGATGGGTTATTGAATACGAACGTTCCTCGAAATAAAGCTGTTTCATCCTCCGCCACCGATATACCAGTCAGACTATCTTCATAGTACCTAACCACCAAATTATCATTTCCAACACGTTGCAAGCTCTTTATATCTTTGACTTCCTGAGCTAAATCGCCAACTGTTTCAGGGAATGATTTGTCACGCTTATATATCATCTACTTCACCACCATTATCTGGGCGATAAAAATCGAGTGATATAGTCTCAAAACTGTTCTGATCAACCGTTATATTCATACCATATATTCGTAGCATTGCATCAACATCATCATTGTAAGTAGACCCTAACACTTTTACAGGCAAGCTATCACCCACCCTTACTACATCTAAATCTATCGCATCAGCATTGACGGTGACACTAGGCAGCACTAGCACACCTGTAGATTGAACTAAGAAGCCCTCGGTGTTTTCCTCTAGTGTATCTATCTTTTCTACAGAATTGAAAGTTTGTTTAGTCGCTAAGACCCGATAAGTTTGCTGTGAGATAAGGTCAGATTTCGTGGTTTGCAGACGTTCCTCGCCAATACCTGAGCCGATACCTAAGACAGTATTGTATAGTGTGTCTGAATTGCGTGGCACTCCCATAGATACAATATTCCAAGGGTAAACTAGCTCATATTCTGGTCTATCGCTACCTAGCCTAAGGTATGTATTGAACACCTTGTCTGGAGTGATTTCAAAATCGTAGGTTGTGGGTTGGGCATAAGTGTAGAGCTGAATTATACTTTTTATATCCCTATAATCAGCGGTCAAATCAGAGTTGAATACCGTTGCTAGTTCGCCTTGGGTAATCCCTAAATCACCATTTGGAACTGACTGCGCAAGATTTATGGCGTCCCAAGCTATTTGTGAGCGGTCCGTTTGGACATATGTCTTCTTCAGCAACCTCTTAGCAAAATATTGCAAATAGCTATCTGCCTTAACTGAGATTGTTTTTTCGATCTCGCCTAAATTGCTATCTGCACTGGAAACAATACCACCAAATAACGCGTTACCGTTTCTACTAACTTTAATTTCTGTTTTGGCTGGATAAAGCACATTCCGAGGGCTAGCATTCACACTGGCGCATAATCTCTCAAATTGCACCATATCTATGTCAAACTCACAGGTAGACACGTCATTCAATTTCAAATTCAGCTTCAAATCAACATACTTTGAGATGTCCATAATCTCATTGTCGTTGAGGTCATAAAGTGACACTGTCCACTCTGGAATATCTAACATACTCCCTCGAATACTGAACTATATGCAGGGCGGTATCTGATTATACCCGAAGTATCGTCATCACCCCCCTCAGATGAAAATTCTATTGTATTGTCACCTTGCACCAAACCCCACCAAGTACCACTTCTAGTAGGCAAGATTGAGCCGCCATTCAAAGTAATAGTTCGCTCTTTCAAGTCAAAGATTATAATATCTCCATCTGTTGTCGTGACATTTGCCTGAATAAACTGACCAGTCGTGAGGTTAGCTACTCTAGGGTTAGTGAATTTTCCCTCAAGTACAATCTGGGGGAATATGTCAGTGTTCGTTGGGTTATTTATTATAGTAGGCTGAGAGGAGGCATCCCATTCTACTGGTAAAATATAAGGGGTTACATATCCGCCACCTACAATTTTTTCTATGTCCTCCTCAATCCACGCGCCAGAATTCTTATAAAAGTATGGGTCAGGGGCTACGAGTGTAATCTGAAAAGGAATTTGTTTTTTGCTCACTATATCCATTTTTATATCTATAAAATAAACTTCTGTGCTGTATTCATCTCCTGTGTCTGGAGAAAAATCAAAAGCTAAAGGTGTTCGTATAGGTAAGGCTTCAATAAGTCCACAGGCTATTGCTTCTGCCTCGGCACAAGTTGAGCCATTGACTGAACCATTGATGACTATCTCTCTTGGACTATAGAATTGCGAACTAAGCCAGCCGCCATCACGCCCAGAATAATTACCGCTGGAAGTCCTGACAGGTGGAATAGATAATCCTTGTATTGGTGGGCTCAAAGCCAGTTTAGTGTTAGCCCCAAAGACTAGTGAGTTAATGGTAACTATCATGCTCTGTTCATCTCCCAAGTCAGTTGGCGGTTCACTACATTCATATCTACCTCGGTGTTCACAGTATTGTATTGGTTGATTGTTGCACTTTTTCCGCCACTAGTGTCGCCAGCGTTCCTGAGCATCTTGTCTAGTTTGCTGAGAGGAATCACTGCCTCAGGTTCTCTACCCTCACCAACTACTGCTAAAGTGGCGGAAGATATTATTCCTCCCTCGGCAAGTTTAGGGATAATGGTTTGACCACCAAACTTTTTACCACCTATGTTGATGCTAGGCACTTTTAGTGGCAAATTCAAAAGGCTATTTAATGCTGATTTTATGGCATTACCAATACTAGTGCCTACATTCTTGAACATATTGACTATTTTGCCAGGTATTCCTTTCACAAAATTGACTATATTGTTGAATATGTTGATGACAGTGTTTTTGACACCATTAAATTTATCTGAGAACCATTTACCTATATTGCCAAAAGTTCTAGTTATCCAATTCCAGGCAGTCTGAAAACCTAGTCTTACTGTGTTAACAAAGTTTCCAATAAATCTTCCTGTTTCTACACCAGCTTTAACAAACCAGCCAATAAACCTAGCTATCCAGCCAATAAGTCTAGCTATCCAAGCAGCAGTTATCACTAAACCAGCAATAAACAAACCAATGACTACTAAAACTACTCCGCCTATAATCTGCCCGATAAGTTTTAGTGTTGGCATCATTGGTGCTATAGATTTTTTTACATCATCGAAAGCTTTCGTCAAATCCTCCCAAGCTTGAGCAAATTGGTCAGCAATAAGTTCTCTAAAAGGCTTTATAAATTCCCAGAATTTTTTAAATAAATCTATTAATGGTTGCAAGGTTTCTTTTATCTTATCCCAATTAGTAGCGACCAAATAAAAAGCGCCTGCTAACGCTAATATACCTAACACAACAGGATTTGCAACAAACCCTAGTAGTGATTTGCTCAACTCGATAATACCAAGGGCTAAAAACCCACTGAGTGCGATTCCTGTTGCTTTTAGTTTGTCTGGGTCGGCAGCGATCGCACCAATAAAATCTCCGACTTTTGCTATACCATCAGAGGCAGCCTTACTAATCTTATCGATGGCACCTGATATTTTTTTCTGCCCTTTTTCTAAATTACCATCCCCTAACTTACGCACTACATTCTCCATAGCCCGTTGTATACCATTGTCTAAGTTTCTGAATGCAGTACCAATACCACCTGTAGCATTCCTTGCTGTTTCTTCTAAAGACTCAAATCCCTCTCCCCCTTTTTTATTGAGTTCAATTATTTTATCCATTAGTGCCTGAGGGTCTTGCTTGAACATCTCCTTTAGTTCCTCAGTAGATTTACCCGTACTTTTCTGTAAGGCTCCTAGTAGAACTGGCATATTAGCCGTGATGGAGTTCCATTCTTGTGCTTCAAACTTACCACGACTTAGCGCTTGAGTTAGCTGTAGCATAGTAGATTCTACTTGTGGGGCTTGTGCGCCAGATGCCAACAGTGCATTATTTAGCCCGAGAAAAGCATCCGTAGCTTTAGGAACAGTAAGACCAGCAGTAACAAGACGTTGGACTCCTGCTGTACCATCAGACAGCGATGTAGGAAGTCCAATTAGTTTTTTACTTAACTTGTCTGTAGCAGCAGCCGCTTCTTCACTGCTAGCCCCTAGTGATTTTAGAACTTTAGGAAAAGCTACCAGTTTGTCTACGCGCTCGACGGCTCCGCCAATGTTTTTGAAAATCAACGCCCCAGCTGCTGCTGTAGCAACTCCAATCGCAGCTATACCGACCTTAGCAGCTTTATTAAAACCGCTATTTAGTCTAGTAGTAGTTTTGGATCCAGACTGTTCCATTTTCTTGTTAGTCTGATCTATTTCACCAGCACCCTTTTTATATTGTGAGGTGTCTATCTTTGCTATGACTTGAATTTCGCCAATTGTTGTAGCTGCCATTATTCTTGTACCTTAATTTTATTAAGAATGTTCTTAGTTAAGCTTTTGAAAGCGGCGGACGGTTTTTTAGTTTGAGCAGAACCTGCACCTATAAACGCTGCCTCTGCGTTTCTATAGTGGTCTAGGGCTTCTAATTTTCGTGTTGCTTCTATCAAGGTAAGTATCTCCTGTGTCGTGATGATGAGATTGCCATTTTCATCTCTAGCATCGTTTCTAGCATCTAGGTAAGCTTGGTAGCCAGCTATTTTCAACCACTCCGCTAAAATCATCCATTCCCTATCTACAGGAATTGTAGAGGTAGTGTCAAATTGGTATTCTTGTATTTTTGCTAAGTCGTCAGAGCTGAGTTTGTCTTTTAGATTTACAACCTTAGTTTTGGGCTGGGGTCTCTTTGTCTGTGGCATCTGTGACTTCGTCATTCTTAGCCTCCCCTGCAGTTTGTATATCCTCAAACGCTAACATAATGATAGCAGTTGGTGTGTCATTGACCCACTTCTTAACGTGCTTATTATCGGGAGTACCATCATTGAATGTCTGTGTAAAAGTGTCCATGATGATTTTGGTGTTCTCATCGTATTTAGCCGAATATTCTTCGTATTTATCCAGTTCTTCTTCTGTGATGGTTCCATCATCTATTTTTTTATCTAGTATCTTGATTCTTTGCTCATAGAGTTTTAGAGCTCTTTGGGCTTGGCTGAAGCGTAGCTCAGTACCAGTACCAGGCAATCTTACGTCCCAGATTTTTCCGTCTATATCGACTTTACCTGATTTCGTAAACTTACCTGTTCTAATCTCAAGTGCTTCAGCCATGCTTCCCCTTTTCCCTATTATACCAGATTATGAGCTGCTGACAGGTACATAAGTACCAGTCTCATCGTCAAATAGTGTTGGCTCATCTAGGTCGCCAGTGCCGTAGACAGCTAGTGCGCCATCGTGGTCTGGTGATGGCAATATATACGCACTGAATGGCAGCGTAAATACTTCACCAGGGCTAAGTGTCAGACCGAAGTTCTTAGAGAGTTTAACTCTTGGGAACTGTAGGTCATTGTCGCTGTTTACGCCACAAGTTTGATGAACAATCAGGATTGCATCATCAGTGATTGTGCAGTTACTACCACCAAAGATAGTTTGTCCTGCAACTGTTGGGCGATCGTTTGAATTTATGGAGATATTCGGCTGAACAGCTCTTAGTGCTTTCATGTTTAATTTTATGCTGAAGTTTATCTGTGGTGAAGCATACGTGCCGTTTGGCTCGCTTTCCTCACCTGCAAATGTCGTAACAGTGCTAACCTGCTCTTCACCGTTTGCCACTTCAATGTCTTCAACTAGCATTTCAGCTGGTATTCTTACACCCTCATTCAAATCTGGGTAGAAGATAGTTATATCCATCTTTCCTTGAATCGAACTTAGGTCAGTTAATGTTGCCATGTCATTCTCCTTTAAGTTACTTATCTTTTGTATATCTTATCTCACCAGATACAACGTAAACGTGACCATTGTTATCATCAACTCCAGCAAACTCAACTGAGCTTGTGGGCGTTATGGTAACGTTGCTATACGTTTCTGTCGTATAGGGGGATAAGGCTGGTAATGTGCAAACATCTGCGTAGGATTCTTGCAGATATTCCAGTATTTCTTGAGCTGTTTGTGTTGCGGTTAATGGATTGGTGTTGCGTACATAGAAGTCTATTGCTTGTATCTCTATCTGTACCCTCGTAACAGTTTCACCCCTTAAGGCGATTGCTATGCCGTTCCGTGGGTTGCGGTCAGGCTTTAATGGTAAAGTGCCAAGCTGTATATCTTCATTGACCGTACCGAAGCCGTCTATCTGCATTTGTGCCATGAGTGAGTGAGCTATCATACTTTATTCCTAAAATACTTAGATATATTGCCTCTAGCTACACTATCTGCACCTTTTGCCAGATAGCCTTTAGTCTGTGGGTTCTTCTTATTCTCGAAGTGCCGACGCCTAGCGTATGGTACTCTACTCGAACCGAACCGTATTGCATATCCATCGGTTACAGGCTCAACTTTACCGCTATTACGGAGTGCACCTGTTTCAATAGGAGCATTTATTACAGCCCGACGGTGTATGTCAGTAGCCATTTCTAGCAAGGCTTTTTGAGTGCCTTTAATAAGGTCATTCTGCCAGCCTGGTTTCATGGTTACTTTCACACTCATGAGCTTGTATCCGTATAGTCGCTAAAATCACTCTGTATGAGGGTCAATGTGTAATGTTCACGGTTACTCGGTACGTTGCTTAGAAAGCTTTCTGTTGGCTTTATATGCAGTGTTGCACCCTGTTCTACATTCTCGCTATTTTGACCTCGTACAAGCCCTGTACGGAGCTTATACACGCCACAAGCAGAGTATGTAGCGGTAATCTCGTTGCCTACAATTGTCCCTCTGGATATTTCAAGGTACTGGTATTCGGTAGTATCGAAAACGTCAAAGACTGTTGGACCGCCATCAGAGTAATGGTCACCGCCTGTACAACCGACAATCTCGTAATCTCGTCCGTTGACCCGTATGCCGTTACCGATAAGAATGTCCTCCACTAACAAACCTTTCCATTCCGTACATTCGTAGCGTTGCAAATACTGTACTTTGATATAAGTGCCGCATTATCCAGCGCAAACTGCTGTACATCTGTGTTGTCATTGAGAGTAATTTGGAAATCCTCAACCCTCTTAGACTTCACTCTACCGCTTTTACTGTTTGTTAAGATTCCGTCCAAGCTAGTGATGAGTGCCTGAAGTTCTGATGGTATGACCCACTTGCCTGTAACTGTAAGAAGTTCACCCTCTTTACAATCTAGGACAATAGAGTTGTACCAGTCAGCATTCCGCCTATCCCACTGCTTTACAGTGTAGTCGGAGGTGCCAAGCACTACATCATCTAGCTTTACACTCGTAACAGATTCAAAGATGTCAGTGAATACCGTACTGTAGCCATCACGAACGTCGTATGACCTTGTTGAGGTCTCCGCCTTTAAATATAGGCAGGTTAATTGTTCCACTATTGCTGTTGCGGTATCCACTTACTTATCTCCTTGTCTATTAAGAGCTTGTACCTAGGAACTGAATCAGGCTGAATGAGTTGACTCTCTTAGCACCACCAGTAATGTCTACGTCAGCACGGAGTGCGCTAGCGTCTTGCTGGAACAGGTTAAGAGTCTGCTCACCGCCAAGGTTAATTGTAGCTTCACGGCTGAACAGTGTGCCAAGACCGCCACGAGTAACCAGCAGGTAATCTGCAAAGTTACCGATAACTACATCACCATCTGCCATCACGCTAGAGATGACGACACGGAACGAACCGAGTGCACCTGCGCTTACTTGGTCACCAACAACGGTGAATAGTGGCCTGTCCATACCGTCAAGGCTAGTTGCAAGCTGTGCCCATGTGACACGGTTAGCTACTAAGGTGATAGTACCATCAGATTCAGTCTGTCCATAAGCCTCAGCAAGTGCGCCGATAACTTCAGCCGAACTATAATCGGTAGCCTGAATATCACGACCAGCAGTAGTCAAGATAGGAACAAGACCAGTAGCAGGGCGGGTTTCAGAACCAACATTACCGCCAGTGTAGGTCAAGATAATCTTGTCCTCAAGCTTTGCGTATTCGGTAGCGATGTACTGAACAATCTGGTTATAGATGTTGATAGTCGTGCGCTTCTGGTCACCATCTTTCCAAGGCACAATAACAGCCCATTCATATGGCTCAAATGTAACTGGTGTCCATGTAGGAGCGTCAGTACCCTTAGCAGCACCGAGTGCAACAGGCTGGAAGCCTACGCCTGCGGTTTCTACCAAGATTTTCAGAGTGTCGGCAGTAATGCTTTCACGGTCAACAAGGGTACCTACACGACCAACTTGGTTGTAAGCCTTGAGGATGTCGTTGCGAACAACTTCATCAACCCAGAGGTTACTACCATCAGCGACAGCATTTTCAATGCCACGGAGTTCTGCACCCTCTTTAACGTACTGGCTAAGTGCAACTGAGTTCTTGTTCATCAGTGCGCTAATTTGGTTTACAAAGTTAGAACGTACAGCGAAGTCGCTTACTTTCTTCTCTGCTTTAGGCTGCTTTGGTAGTGCCTTAGCAACAATTCCCTCTACAGCAGTTTCAATTTGCTTCTGCATTTTAGCGTCTGCTTCAGCCTGAGCCTGAGCATCAGCTTCGGCAGCAGCTTTCTTCTCTTTTTCGTCCATTTCTAATTCCTTTTCTTTATCGGCTTCGGATTCCTCTGCCTCATTAGTATTGTTTGATGTCTCGTCAGGAGTTTCATCAGTTGATGTGGTAACATCGGTATCATCCTTTGCACCTCCATCGGTTTCAGCACTTGGATTTTCTTTCGCAAATGCTTCTAAGGATTCTTTGCTTACTTGCATGGTGAACTGTAATTTATTGCTCATCATGGCTTTCATTGCGTCTTTCACAGTCAGCTTCAATTCCTCATCCTCTAGCACTCTATCGGCAAAACCTAGCCCTACGGCTTCCTTACCGCCCATCCACGTACCATTTCCGTTATCACCAACTAACAGTTCAGAGACTTTCTCTTTGGTGAGTCCAGTTCGTGATACATAGATTTCAATAAGTTCATCTTCGAGCAGTTCGAGTATTTTCTGCGCATCTTCCATGTCAGAAGAATTGCCCCATGCCCCCATAGACGGTTTGTGTACCATCATGACGGAGCCTGGTGTCATTACTATTTCTTCACCTGCCATCGCAATGACGGAAGCGATAGAGCCAGCAATGCCCTCTACTCGTACAGTAGAATTGCCACGAGCCTTTAGAATGTTGTATATCTGTACTCCTGCAAAGACTTCACCGCCAACGCTGTTAATGACAACAGTCAGCTTTCCGTTAATCTTTGCGAGTTCGTCCCTGAAAGCTTTCGGAGTAATTTCATCACCCCACCACTCTTCAGCAGATACAACCCCTTCAAGGATGAGTTCTTGACCGTCTGATTCGACAGAATCCTGTATACGCCAGAACTTCTTCATGTGCTATTCCTTATGTTATTAAAAGGTAGAACACTCTCGTGCGCTCTTTCTGAGCTTTGCATCTAAGGTTCTATATCTATTATAACAAAACAGCTTTTACGACTCTTTGTGCGTGTGCTTAGCCATGTCGCTCATGAATACAATCTTGTACTTATCCAGCCCATTGCGGAGCTTACGGCAGGCAGAGTTTGAACATTTAATATGAAAAGTACCGCTATTCTCTACTTTTTGTAGGAAGCGTTTGCAGTATCTGCAAGCTAGTTCGTATTCTTTCATGCTTTAATTATAGCAAAGCACTAATCAGGGAAGTTCAGATAGGCGTATTCTCCCCATAACTCTTTGGCTGCTTTGTCGTAGGCTTTGGCGGCATCTTCTGGAGTTTTGTACGTTCCTAGATAAAATCTCTCACCAATATGCTTTATCATAGCCTGATAAGGTTTGGTTCTGGCTCTTTTATCCAGCCATACTCCCTTATACCCTGTTGAACTTCTTGATTGCACTTGTTGGTTCTGCATATTTTGTCGATGTGTACAGATTCGTAAGTTACTACGTCTGTTATCCAGTTTGTTGCCGTTTATATGGTCAATAACAAACCCTTTAGGCTGTTTGCCCATAATTAGTGTGTGAGCCCTTCCTTTTTTGGAGTTTGCATACCCTAAGCTATCAATACACCAAAGATATTCATCTAATTGCTTTAGATGGCTATCAACTAATAAATGAACACCATCTTTTTGAGTTGGAATCTTGACATAATCACCACAGTCTATATGACGTCTATGAGCATTAGTATCGTGAGTGGGGTCATTATATAACCACAGCCTATTGTAATGATACTTACAATATCCTTTTGTTAAACATCGCTTGCCAGTTCTTGAATCTAAAGCGAGTAAGTGGTTACACCCCTCAATCTTGCATTTTTGTGTTACACTCATAGATATATCCTCCTTGTTGGTTTAGACGCTGATAGGAGGATATTTTTTATCCTCTTACATTTATTATACCATTATTCAACTAGCTCAAACAGGGTTGAGCAGGTACAATTTGGGTGACCAAGAGCAATATCTATATCTACAAAATCGTTTACTAGTATTGAGCCATCTTCTGCGACAATAGCACCGCCTACTGGGATAAATGGCTGTTCTAAGCTTACCTTTGTACCATTCATAGACTTGCAATAATCACAAGCGTCAGAGCGGTTCACGTGCCATACTTTTTGCACTTGAATACCTGTCTGCTCTGTAATCGACTTCATGCCCTCTATATTGCCCATTTGTTGCGAGCGTTGTAACTCTGTGCGACCGATTCTCTTGACCCTGTATTCTTCTATATCGGTTATAGATTTTAGTGCTTTTTCAGTCTCGGCTCGTGTATATCCTAATTCTTGTGAATCAGACAAAACTTTCTTGATGGCGTCACTTGTACCATCACCGAACGACCGACCGACTTTTTCCAAGTACAACCTGTATGAGTTTGTAGCCTCGTCGGTAAGCGTAAACCCACTCAATAGACTTGTATCCACCCCAGAAGCCGCAAGAATAGCCAGTCCGTCATCATATCCTATTGCTCCATACGTCAGGAGTATACCAGACACTACCAACATCATCTGGTTAATAAACGTTTCTAATTCATCATCAGTTGGTTCGGCTTCATCGGTAGCAGTAGCTTTGTATTCTTTGACTGCTCGGTCTACTTGGGCTTTGAGGTAGTTTCTAGCCGCTAACTCCAGCGATTCTTCGTCTGTGAGTTCAGCTTTTGGGTTTGTGCGTTTCGCTGCCCCTTTATTTGTCGGGAGTTCTCCTGGTTCGGTTGTCTCGGTAACTGTCTGCGGTGCTGCTCCCTGTTTCAATAGCCTGAAAGATTTAGGTAATTGCAGTGCTTCAATAGCAGAGTCTAGTGAATAGCCTTGCATTACAAGGGCGTTGATAGTTGCTACCCGTATGCTGTTAGTCTCGGCTTCGGCTTTTTCTTCTTCAGCAATGTTCGGTGTTTCAAGGTCAAATGCGATTCCATAGCCAAGCCCACCAGTAATACGGTTTAATTCATGCTGTAAACGTCCATACTTCTTAATAGCAAAAGGTCGGACAGTATTCTCTACAAAGTTGCGCTCAATAACCTGTGCAGTGGCAAAGTTAGGAGCCTCATCAATTGCGCGGATAAATGCTGATACGCCGTAAACAGAATCAATCTTTTTATTAGCTTGCTCAAACAGGTCTTTGAGTGCCATGTCTTTGTTATTCGTGTTGAATGGTACCCATGTAATAGTAGCCTGAGCTGCTTTACCTGTGTTTGGGTCAATAGGTTGGTAGGTGTAGACTACGTTGTTATTCTTGCCAGCACCTTTGTGCTTCTTTTCCAGTCCGTCTACGATGTCGTTAAACTCTTGGTCTGTCGGAGCGGTGATAATGAACTGTCCAGCAGGTACAGCACCATTCTTAAAGAAGCCAGACTGATAATCAGCAATGTAGTCATCTATGTTTGTCCAGCGTTTGGCTGCTCGTGCAGGTGAATATCCCTTAGACAGATTGTTCGGGTTTACGTCTCTGAGTACGATAACCTGATACGGGTAATAAACATCTTTCTTGCCCTTAGAATAAACCTCGTATTGTGTTTCGCCATCTACTGTTACCTCTAGGACGTTTTCTAGGAATGTAAAGCCTGCAATCCTATCTTCCCTTACATTCTCACTGGCAGGGCGTATACCAGCTCCATATCGCTCGTGTACTAGGATATAAACGCTGTCATGAACCATTGTCATAACTGCTAGAGCGTCTCGGAAGTCTACACCAGACATATCCTCATTAGGACGTGATAGACACTGTATAACATTAGGCTGTTTTGCTAGTGGCATACCCTTTTCATCTATTGCATAAGGCGATAGAATCATAAACCTGTTAGCAATAGCACGGATGCTAGAATAACCATTCTCATAGTTATCGTTTGCGTAATGCGTAAGAGTGTTGCCAACAGAATGCCAGCCTACAATGCTATTCAAGTCCAAAACCTGATTCTTTGGCGTAACTGCCAGTTTTGTAGCTGTACTAATCGCTCGTTTAATTACTGTCATCGCTTGCAGCCTCTGATTCGTTCTTTATAGCAAGTAAACCAATTACACTTTGTATAATTACGAAAGATAAAATAGCAGCTCGGTAATCAAAGTACAAAAATGCTACTAACGGTATGCCCAGTGATATGAGGGTCAGAATATAGTATTCATATGGCGATGATTTCAACTTGGATATTATTTTTCGTAGGTTGTCTTTCAAAGGGATAAATCCTGTGTTATCTGTTCTCTATCCATTATAGCAAAGCTGTTATAACCCTAGCTCCTGCTTACTCTGGGCAATCTGACTGGCTAGTTCTTCTTTCTGCTCCTGTAGATTATTAATTGTTACTCACTCCCGCATCTGTTGAACTCATAATCTTGCTAGCAAACTGCATAATACTCTGCTTGATGTCTGCGACACTATTCACCGAGCTATCATCCATGGCTGAAATTAGCTCATCAACAGCGTCAGATGGCACGCTTAGTAGAACTGGTGTTTGTGGTGGCTCTGGTATATTTACAGTTGTTTCTCTCACTACCGTTTCGCCATCGTACTCTTTGACCACGCACTCATCAGCGTTTATTCGCTCTGTAGTCTCAATGATGTTGTTATTTGGCTTAGTGGTGTCTAACCCGCCTGCTCCGTATACTGTGCTGACTATCATGCTACCTCCCTAAACCTCATAAAGTAACTCACCGCACCTCCAGTAGTATAAATGTCACGCTCCCACCTAGGGTTTACCGTCGCGAAGCCATTTGCTACGGTTCCACTACCGCCAAGTGACCCAATATTTCTATAAGGGTTCACCCCAGCAGCACCGTTGAGTGAGTTGCCAGACAATGAGTAGCCCGTGATAGTTCTGAATGACGCACCGCCATCTTGTATAATTATCCCCACATATCTACCAGGCTGCAAAGTGAGTGTAGGGTTTATAGTTACAATCTGCATTGTAGGTACAGAGCCAACATCGGTTGCGACTGTCCCAAAATCCTGAATAAGTGTCTGCGGTTGCATGTATGTATCGGCTGTATAGAGTGCCATGCGTACCAATTTCCCTGCTGCCCCAGCGGCTGTAACCTCGATAGCCACTCTGTCAACGGTAACTGGTTCCACAACGTCATAAAATTCAAAGTACCAGCGGTTCGTACTCGGAGTGGCGGTGTTGGTATTATTTAAATACGCCTGCCCGAGTATCCTATAGTCTCGCTCTGTGTTGCCGTATACCATGCCCGTTCCAGTGCCAATCCGCTTACGAACACTTGAGCCAAGTGCGTCCAAGGTAGCCCCGTCTGTCGATACATCTCTACCGTCTACTGTGCCTGAGACTGCAATATTGCCGTCAACATCCAGCCGTTCGGTAGGGGTCGATACACCTATGCCAACACCCCAGTTTGAGCCGCTGTTTCTAGTGATATGAAACTTATCGGCGTACGCTGCACCATCGTAAATAGCGAACCTATGGCTGCCATATGTCTGGTACGAGAAGTTGTTACCATCTAAGTTAATTCTTTTTTGGAAATTACCATCGTGACTTTTCAGTGTCGGCACCTGGATAATTCCCGTAAAAGTTTTATCGCCGCTAATCGTTTGGTCGCCACTTGTCATCACTGCACCAGCAGCAGCTACATTTGTAGCGTCAGTAACGTCAGCGTTGGCTTCGATACCAGAGAGCTTGGAGTGGTCGCTATTGAGTTGTGAGCCTGTAACGGTGGTGTCTAGGTCGGTCAATTCGTTAGGGATAGATGGGGTATTCGTAAGGTCATCGTAGTCACCTGTCGTCGCAACAGTAGCTAGAGAGCTTGCATCAGCTTTCTCATCAAGAGCATTCTGTAGGTCTGTCTGGTCAGAGAGTGTCCCAGTAATATCGCCCCATTCAGAAGCGATGGTTGGTTTGTTTATGAGGTCATCGTAATCACCTGTCGTGGCGACAGTTGCGAGGTCACCTGGTTGTACGGCGGTATCGGCGTTGGATAACTGAGCTGCTGTCGCGAACTTGTTGGTCGTAGTGGTGTCGTCAATATCATCAGCGTCGAGGACTACAGCCCCTGTTTGTGTGTTTACGCTAGAAACTGCATCAGCAGGGATGTCTCCTGCGGTAATATACCCAGCGTCATTAGTGAGGTCTGAGATGTCATCACCTGGTTGCAGGGCTGTGTCGGCCGTAGAGCCTTGTGCTGCTGTAGCAAAGTCTGTGGTGTCGGCTGCTGCTGCGGTTCCGAGGGTTGGTGTATTGGTAAGGTCACCATAGTCACCGCTTGTCGCTACGGTGGCTAGAGAACTGGTATTCACCTTATTGTTTAATTCTGTTTGCAGGTCGGTTTGGTCAGATAGTGTTCCGGTGATATTACCCCACTCAGGAGTAGCTCCACCATTATAGTAGTTTGTCGCATCACCAAGAGTTACATTGATAGGCTGCGCATCTTCAATGACAACATCAATGTCCATTTAACCCTCCGTAACTTGCCAGGTAATCTCTAGTTTGCCCTTAACTACTGTTTTGCGGTTGATGCCACCACCTTGTATCTGAATATCATAGTAGTAAACACCTCTATCTATGTTTGTATCCGTAGTAGTTAGAGTGATAGTAGTTTTGCCATTGGTCGGGTCGGTATGGTTTGTTACATCTTTACTTATAACCGTAGCCGTATCAGATAGTCTTGCTTTTGCACTAAAAGATACTGTGCTACCAGTAATGTTTATAGCGTTGCCGTCGCCGTCTTTGAAGGTCAGATTGTAAGCTTTTTCATCACCCTGCGTGATACATAAGTCAACTTCTTTTTTGCATGTACTCATACTCTTATTGTAGCAAATCAGTTATAAGCCTCTTGGTTTAGCCCAGGCAATCTTAGGCGATATAAGGTCAATCAGTTTATACTTGGAGGCGTCTAGGGCGTGGTCATTGCCGTCTTGCGGTACGTTCAGTGTTTTACCGAATCTATTAGTTTCCCACATATAACTCAAGTATTCTTTTTGCAGGTTTACGCTTCTTGGCGTATAACTTACGGTCATCTCTTGTATCTTATTAACAGCCCATGTCCGATAGCTGTCTTTACTCTCTTGAGGTGCTTGCTTATTAGCTCCCTTGATAGTTATGCCCATTCTATCCAGTTCGGCAATGCTTTTAGGTTCTGCACTATCTGCTACACCTAGAACTCTATCTAATTTGTTTGCTCGGATAATATCGGCTATATCTGTATTGAATAGTCCAGTCTTGTAACAAATCTCATCTAAAATATATCTACCATCGTGCTTATATACTGCGACAATAGCCGTAGGGTCGTTAGTGAATCCAAAGTCCAACCCATAACCTAGTAACTCGGCTTGCTCTGGTATATCGGTAACTGTCCAGCCTGAATAGACTAATCCCTCTAGCTCACCAATCTGTCCTAGTCCGTATACTTTCCACCAGTTTTTATTACCTTTGCGACTTTCAATAGACTTTACAATACTATCCTCAAGGCTTTCATTATCCTTGTAGGTGAATATGTCAAAGTCATGCTCGGTAGTCGGTATCACGTCAGTATGCACCCAGAACTCTGTTGTCGGGTTGTAGTCTAAGATAACTAATTCCCTTGTACGGACTTCTAGCTGGTCATAGGTAGCATGAGGTATAAGGTTGCACTCATTTACGAATAAGACATCACGCCTTGCCCCTCTAGCTGTTCCTTCGTCTAGTGCTACAAACTCAATTGTCGTGCCGTTAAAGAATGTAAAAGTAGATTCTGCTTTGTTTTGTTGTATCTGGTAGTATTCCCAGTAGTTATTCTCGGTCAGGATATTCTTAAAGTCTCGCATAGCACCACGCCTAAGGTGTGGATAACTTACGGCTGCGATTGTTATAAGTTTGCCCTTATTTTTAGTAGCATAGTTTATTAACCATAATAATATAGCTATTGTCTTACCAGCACTATTAGATACGGCTACATTTTGTCGGCTGACAAAGTAGTTCCCTGTTTCGGTTTCAATCGCATATACCGCTTCCCATTCTTGTACCCGTATATCGTCAACGGTAGCCACTTCCAGCTTCGATTTGCCAAAACGTCCTTTATCGTCAGCTCCGATACGCCAAACTTTTGGGCGTATCCTTTTCGGGTTAGCCTGTCCATGTCCATATTCCAGCTTCTGCGTATCTCCATAACATCTTCGGCTGTTAGCTTCGCTTTGTGGTTCTTCTCGCCCTGCATTGGCTGACGTAACCCCATTAGGTAGGCGTGTTTTTGGTTCGTCTGATTGTTGCACCACTCCAAGTTCTCTGCTCGGTTGTCCGATTTGTTGCCGTTCTTGTGATTCACCTGCGGGTAGTTGTTCGGGTTTGGTATCCAAGTTTGAGCTACCACCCTGTGAGGTTTTACTGTCTTGCCGTCCATAACTGCTCTCAGATAGTAATTGGTGTCGTTCGGTCGGCGCGAGTCCTTCGCTTTTGCTGGTTTCATTATAGCTGGTGAGTTCTTGTGCCCGTAGTGGGTTAATGTCAATATCCGCCCCATATTGCTCACATAATAGTTTGAGCTGAAGCCTTTGGCTCTCCGCCATTGCTCCCCAGGCAATTTTGTATAGTTCTTTGTATCCGCTGGGGGTGTAAAACTTGTGGTCATATGTTGCCTTTATCCTCTCGCCGTTTATTGAGATATTCAAAATAGGTTTACAAGGCTGGTTTTCCCACTGCCTTATTACCTCTGTTTTGATTATACCACCGTTTACACCCCTGCTCAATACATAATCGCCACCGACAATCTTATCAATAGGCTTGTATGAACCGTCTGACATTAGCACTAGAGTGCCTTTAGCGAAGCAAGTGCCTCCTTGGAGGATACGCACCCTCTGTTTCATGGAATTGAGTTTTTTGTAGGCGGTTGTAATGGCGTATGCCACAGTCTACCCCTTTTTTGGTTTTGTGAGGTCTTCTAGTGGTTTAGGTTTTTCTGTAAGGGTAAGCTCTTGCTCGGTTTTATCTTTCCAGCCAAAGTTATTCTTTGCGTTGAATATCAATCCAGGTGTGAATGTTTCTTTGTCATTCATTCTACGCTCTACATCAGCCTCGACTCTTGCCCTAGCGTCTTTTATAGCGTCAATAAACTCATCACGACTTGCATAGTCAATAAGCCCTTGTCTACTTAATCCTATCTTGTAAGCCAACCCTGCCATTGTATAAGGTTCAGGATTTGCGACGGCGTATGATTCACCTTCTTTTGAATGAACTTGTTTTATACGGTTATCACAATAGTCAAAATATTCATCAATGGCTGCTTGCAATTCTTCAACAGTCTTAAACTTCAGTGGTCTGCCACCTGGGTGTTTTGTATTATTCTTTTCCACCTTACTCATGAGCTTAGTTTAGCATAGAACTGCCACCCTGATATTTTAAAATCTTGGTCGTCTGTTTTTCCTCAATATTTTAGAACCTTTTTTCTTGTTGCATTCCACACAAGCTAACACTAGATTCTTACCAGAGTTTATGTTCCTAGTTTTTAGCCATTGCGGTAATACATGCTCAACACACGTCTTTTTACCAATCAAAGACATACGGCAATAAGCACATCTACCGTCTTGTTTTTTCCATTGTTTGTTTCTCCAGATTATATATTCCTGACTTTTTCTCCATAACTTATATTCTTTGTATGAACCATCAGAATCAACGTGTTTTAGTCTTACAGCGTCATAAGGTGGCAATTTCGTTGCTTTCATATTGCTCAACTATTAACAGCTAGTTTTCTTTTTAGTTGTTCCCTAGCTGAAAGATACTTTTTATACCCTTTATCATTATCTTTATTTATATCGTTATTATTATCTTTATACAAAGTATCGTTATAGTATTCTACTATTAAACTACTATTAAACTTACCCCTGATATTTTCTGGTAATTCATGTGCTTCACGCATTAAAGCGTCGTCAGTGAACCTACCACGTTTTGGTTGCACAAAAGCTTCACCTTTTAACCAAACATAGTTTTCTTCAAATTCTGCCATACCAGCGTTAACTAATTGCTCTTTACATACTTTTATTTGGTTGTTATTAAGACCACTTCTGACAGATAATATACGGTCAGAAACTTTATACACGTCGCTAACACCTCTTTCTGGTGCCGACACTAACAATAGATAAAGTAACTTAGTATCTATATTCAGCTCATAAAACGAATCATCATCCCATAAGCTTGTTTTTAATATTGCTGTTTTCATGTATGCCCCCTCTGAGGGTACAAAAAAGCCACCGATGAGGGTGGCTATTCTGCGTAGTTCGCTAGTTGTATTATATCACTAGTAAACACTACCCTCAAGTTATTTTTACTTATAAGATAGTGGTGCGAACTACTATCTTACTTTTATTATATCGCATCTTGTTTAAAACAAAAACAGCCCCGAAGAGCTGTAATTGTTTTTCATAGCGAAGACACGGTTTACTAGACAGGTCTAAGCTAATCGCTTCATGTTTACCGCTACCCGATATGGTGGCACACTTACGGACGGCACGATGTATTGCTTGATAAGGCGTTTTACGGAGTAGCGACATCGACACTATTTCCAACAATCTAACCTGCCACGGTCATTTATTGCTT
>Ga0206101_1000068_pt1 | contig 35718 bp, 33 predicted proteins | sample 1B0metagenome_FD_148613 | JGI IMG/M metagenome (GOLD analysis project Ga0206101, IMG submission 148613) | Enriched microbial communities from leaf-cutter ant dump, University of Wisconsin, Madison, United States - 1B0 | ecosystem: Environmental > Terrestrial > Nest > Insects nest > Nest dump... | reverse complement strand
CAGCGCCGAAATGATGAAAACGATGAACATGGGGAAGATCAGCAGGTCGACCCAGAACGGACGCTCCGCCGTCACGATCTCCGTCAGGTTCAGCGAACCCGTGGCCAGCAGGACGCAGACCAGCACAAGGCCGATGGAAACCTCGTAAGACACCATCTGCGCGGCGGATCGCAGCCCGCCGAGGAAGGCATAGCGCGAGTTCGACGCCCAGCCCGCCATCAAAATCCCGTACACGCCGAGGGATGAAACGGCGAAAAGATACAAGACGCCCACGTTGATATCCGCCAGCACCCAGCCCGTATTGACCGGAATGACCGCCCAGGCGATGAGGCTGAGCATGAAGGTCAGCATCGGCGCCATGACGAAGATCACGCGGTTCGCGCCGCTGGGGATGATCGTTTCCTTGCCCAGCAGCTTCAGACCGTCGGCCAGCGGCTGCAACAGGCCGAAAGGCCCCACCATCATCGGCCCCTGCCGCAGCTGCATGGCGGCCAGCACCTTGCGCTCCGCATAGGTCAGATAGGCCATGCAGACAATCAGCGGCACGATGATCAACAGAATATGCCCGACGATCTGGACGACCGGCAGGATATAGATCAGGAAAAATTCGGAAGCTAGAAACTCAGTCATTTACGTACCCGTCTTCGCTTTCTGGCCGTTGTTCAGGAAAGCCGCCGCGCAATCCGCCATGGTTTTTGAGGCGCGCGTCACGCTGTCGGTCTGATAGAAATTCTTCACGGCGGCTTCAAACGCGCCTTTTTCCATCCCGCCGTCCCCGCCGAAAGAACCCCATTCGGCCCGCAACGGCGCGTCAAGCGTACCGAATGCAGGATTGATTTCCGCCAGACGGGCGCGCACGCCCGAAAGATCGTTATAGGGTAGCGTTTTGTTCAGCACTTCGGACAGGGCGCGGATGATCTTCCAGTCCTCCCGCGCTTCGCCGGGCGGGAAGACGGCCTGACGCGCGGCTTGCACACGGCCTTCCGTATTGACGTAGATGGCGTTTTTCTCGGTATAGGCCGCACCCGGCAGGATCACGTCGGCGCGCGCGGCGGCGCGGTCGCCGTGGTGGCCCTGATAGATGACGAAGGTATCGCGGCCGATGTTCTCGACCGGGAAGTTATCGGCATCCAGCAGGTACAGCACCGGCGCGGACAAGGCTTTTTCAAGATTGCCGCCGGTAAAGCCGAGCATCAGGCCGTTCACGACGCCCGTGGCGGCATGCAGCACGTTAAAACCGTTCCAGTCCTCGCGCACCATGCCGAAGGTTTCGGCAAGCTTGCGCGCCAGCGCCTGCACGGCCTTGCCGTCCTTACGGCGCAACGCGCCCGCGCCCAGAATGATCATCGGGTTTTTGGCGTTTTTCAGCACATCGGCAAAGCCGCCCTTGCCCGCCGCCAGTTCGGCCAGCGTCTCCGCCCCCGCGCCCAGATACTGGACGGGATAGTTGAGGTTTGCCTGCTCGCCGATCAGGCCGATCTTGATGCGGTTCGCCAGCCATGTTTTGCGGATACGGGCATTGACCAGCGCCGCCTCCGTGCGCGGGTTGGTGCCGACCAGCAAAATGGCATCCGCCTGCTCGATACCTGCGATGGTCGTGTTGAACAGCCAGCCGGCGGGCGCGGCGGTATCATAATCCGCGCCGTCCAGACGGCATTCCAGATTGGTCGCACCCAGCGCCGTCATCAGGTCTTTCAGCGCGGCGATGGATTCGCAATCCGCCGTATCCCCCGAAAGCGCGGCGATTTTGCCGCCGTGCAGGCCGGCAAGACGGTCGGCAATGGCGTTAAAGGCATCATGCCAGTTGGACGGCACAAGCTTGCCGTTCACGCGCACAAAGGGCGTATCGAGACGGTCGGTCTTCAGCCCGTCCCAGGAGAAGCGCACCTTGTCGGAAACCCATTCCTCGTTCACTTCCTCGTGCAAACGGGGCTGGATGCGCATGACGGCCCCGCCGCGCGTATCGATGCGGATGTTGGAGCCGACGGCATCGAACACGTCGATGCTGTCCACCTTGCGCAGCTCCCACGGGCGCGCCGTAAAGGCATAGGGCTTGGACGTCAGCGCGCCGACGGGGCAAACGTCGATGAGGTTGCCCGAAAGCTCCGACGTCACCATCTGGGAGACATAGGTGCCGATCTCCAGATGCTCGCCGCGGTTCAGCACGCCCAGTTCGTCCACGCCGGCGATTTCGTCGCCGAAGCGCACGCAGCGCGTGCAATGGATGCAGCGGGTCATGACTGTCTTGACCAGCGGACCGAGGTCCTTGTCCTTCACCGCGCGTTTTTCCTCGCGGTAGCGGGAACGGTCGAAACCGTAGGCCACGGCTTGATCCTGCAAATCGCACTCCCCGCCCTGATCGCAGATCGGGCAATCCAGCGGATGGTTGACGAGCAGCATTTCCATCACGCCCTTGCGCGCCTTTTGCACCATGGGGGTATTGGTAAAAACCTTCATGTCCTCGCCGCAAGGCATCGCGCAGGACGCGACGGGCTTGGGCGCCTTTTCCACCTCGACCAGGCACATGCGGCAATTGGCCGGTACGCTGAGCTTGTCGTGATAGCAAAAGCGTGGGATTTCAATCCCCAGCTGTTCTGCCGCCTGAATGATCGAAGTCCCGGGTTCGACCGTGACTTCCATGCCGTCGATTGTGAGTTTAGGCATTTTTTATTCTCCCCGTTCTTTACCATGCCGGACTTGTTCCGGCATCCGGAAGCGCGTCTGCGCGTCGCTTGACTCATGTGACGGCTTGACAGCCGCCTTCCGGATCCCCGTCTGCGCGGGGACAGCATATCGGCTCATGCAATTGCAGGTCTCTACATTCATTTCACGCCACCAGCCTCTTGCGGTATTCGAGGATGCGCTTTTCCATTTCGGGGCGGAAATGCTTGATCAAGCCCTGAATAGGCCATGCGGAAGCATCGCCGTGCGCACAAATTGTGTGACCTTCGATTTCGGAGCCGATATCGAGCAGCATATCGATTTCCTCGATATTCGCCTCCCCCTTCACCATGCGCTGCATGATGCGGTACATCCAGCCCGTGCCTTCGCGGCAGGGCGTGCACTGACCGCAGCTTTCGTGCCAGTAAAACCGCGCCAGACGCGCAATGGCGTAAATCACATCGGTCGATTTATCCATGACGATCACGCCCGCGGTGCCGAGGCCCGACCAGGCGGCGCGCAGGGCGTCGAAATCCATGGTAATTTCTTCGCAAATATCCTTCGGCAGCAAACGTGTGGAGGAACCGCCCGGAATGACCGCCAACAGGTTGTCCCAGCCGCCGCGCACACCGCCGGAGTGTTTTTCGATCAGCTCTTTCAACGGCACGCCGAGGGCTTCTTCGACGTTGCAGGGGTTGTTGACATGGCCGGAAATGCAGAACACCTTCGTGCCGCGGTTTTTCTCCGGCCCGATGGAGGCAAACCAGCTGCCGCCGCGTCGCAGGATTTCCGGCACAACGGCGATGGTTTCGATGTTGTTGACCGTCGTCGGGCAGGCATAAAGCCCCGCGCCCGCCGGAAACGGCGGCTTGTTGCGCGGCATGCCTTTCTTGCCTTCGAGGGAGTTCAAGAGCGCGGTTTCCTCCCCGCAGATATAGGCCCCCGCCCCGCGGTGCAGGTAGAGATCGAAATCCCAGCCGGAACCGCAGGCGTTCTTGCCGATGAGGCCGGCGTCATAGGCTTCGTCGATCGCCTTTTGCAGCGCCTGCGCCTCCATATAAAACTCGCCGCGGATATAGATATAGGCCGCATGCGCGCGCATGGCATAGGAGGCGAGCAGCGCACCCTCCACGATTTTATGCGGTTCGTGGCGGATGATGTCGCGGTCCTTGCAGGTGCCGGGTTCCGATTCATCCGCGTTGATGACGAGATAATTCGGGCGGCCGTCCTTGTTCTCCTTGGGCATGAAAGACCATTTCATCCCCGTGGGAAAGCCCGCGCCGCCGCGACCGCGCAGTTCGGAGGTTTTGACCTCCTCGATGATCCAGTCATGGCCTTTGGCGATGAGGTCTTTGGTGCCGTTCCAGTCGCCGCGCGCCTGTGCGGATTTCAGATCCGCGCCCTGCCAGCCGTAAAGGTTGGTGAAAATCCTGTCTTTATCCTGCAACATTATTTTTTCCCCTTCGCGGCAGCACCGGCGACCGGCATGCCGGCCTTGCCCGCCTGTTCGATCAGCGTCGTCGCGCCCGCGGCGCTCATGGACTTGTTGCGGCCGGATTTGGAGCCGTGCTCCGGCGTTTTGCCGGCCTTCAGGTCGTCGAGAATCCCCACAATGTTTTCGGGCGTCAGGTCTTCGTAATACTCATCGCCGTTGCGCTGCAAAACCGGCGCGTTGACGCAGGCGCCGAGGCATTCGACATCGGTCATGGTGAACATGCCGTCTTCGGTCGTCTCGCCCAGCTTGATGCCGAGATGCTTTTCGCAGGCCGCCACCACATCGGCGGAGCCGCGCAGCCAGCACGGCGTTGTCGTGCAAAATTGCAGATGGTGCTTGCCGCGCGGTTGCAGGTTGTACATGGTGTAGAACGTGGCGACCTCGAAAACCTTGATGCGCGGCACGTCCAGAATGCGGGCGATTTCCTCCATCGCCGCTTCGGGAATCCAGTTGTCATGCTGGCGCTGCGCCAGATCCAGCAGGGGCATGATCGCGCTTTGCTGGCGGCCCTTCGGATATTTGGCGATGATCTGCGCGATTTTCTTCGTGTTCTCGTCGGAGAACGCGAAGCTTTTCGGCTGTTCGAACGGTTTGGTCGATACGGATGCGGACATTTGTTTTCTGACCTCTTATCTGTCAATCTCGCCGAAAACGATATCGAGCGAGCCGATAATCGAAACGGCATCGGCCAGCATGTGGCCTTTGGACATGAAATCCATCCCCTGCATATGCGCAAAGCCCGGGGCGCGGATATGGCAGCGATAGGGCTTGTTCGTCCCGTCGGAAACCAGATAGACGCCGAACTCGCCCTTCGGCGCTTCGACCGCCGTGTAGGTTTCGCCCGCGGGCACGTGATAGCCTTCGGTGTAAAGTTTAAAGTGATGGATCAATGCCTCCATGGAGTTTTTCATGGCGGCGCGGGTGGGCGGCGTGACCTTGTGATCATCCGCCATCACTTCGCCTTTCGGCATTTTTTCAATCGCCTGCTTCAGGATTTTAGCGGACTGGCGCATTTCCTCCACGCGCACCAGATAGCGCGCGTAGCAATCGCCTGTCGTGCCCGTCGGAATGTCAAAATCCATATCGGCATAGGCGTCATACGGCTGCGACTTGCGCAAATCCCACGGCACGCCCGAGGCGCGCAGCATCGGCCCCGTAAAGCCCCAGTCGAGCGCCTCGCGTTTCGACACCACGCCGATATCAACAGTGCGTTGCTTGAAGATGCGGTTTTCCGTCAGCAGGCTTTCCATGTCGTTGACGAATTCCAGCACCGTGTCGGCATAGGTATGCATGTCTTCGGCAAGACCTGCGGGCAGGTCCTGATGCACCCCGCCGGGGCGGAAGTAATTGGCGTGCAGACGGGCACCGGAAGCGCGCTCGTAAAACTCCATGCCGATCTCCCGCTCCTCGAAACCCCAGAGCGCAGGGGTGAGCGCGCCGACGTCGAGCGCATAGGTCGTGAGGTTCAAAATATGGTTCAGGATGCGGCTGAGTTCAGCAAAGGCGACGCGGATATACTGCGCGCGCGGCGGCGCCGTGATCCTGAGCAGTTTTTCAACAGCCAGCGCGAAGGCATGTTCCTGGTTCATCGGCGCGACGTAATCGAGGCGGTCGAAATACGGCACGGCCTGCAGATAGGTTTTATGCTCGATCAGCTTTTCCGTCCCGCGGTGCAACAGGCCGATGTGGGGATCGGCGCGCGTGACCACTTCCCCGTCCATCTCCAAAATCAGGCGCAGAACGCCGTGCGCGGCCGGGTGCTGCGGGCCGAAGTTGATGGTATAGGGGCGGATTTTCGTTTGTTCCGTGACATCTGTATCGGGCATGGATACTTACTCCTCAAACGGCTGCAGGTCGGCGCCGGCTTTCGGCTTCACGGCCTTTTCATCGCCGGGCAGCTGCATGGCGGTCATGCCTTCCCAGGGGGATGTGAAATCAAAATTGCGGTATTCCTGCGTCAGCTTCACGGGCTCGTACACGACGCGCTTTTGCGTTTCGTCATAGCGCACTTCCACAAAGCCGGTCAGCGGGAAATCCTTGCGCAGGGGGTGGCCTTCGAAGCCGTAATCGGTGAGAATGCGGCGCAGGTCGGGGTGGTCGTTGAAGCGGACGCCGTAAAGATCCCAGACCTCGCGCTCGAACCAGTTGGCGGCGCTGTAGATGCCAACGACGGAATCCACCGGCGTTCTCTCATCCGTCGTCACCTTCACGCGCACACGGAAGTTGTGCTTGAGGCTGAGCAGGTTATAGACCACCTCGAAACGCTCGTCGCGCGCGGGGTAGTCCACGCCGCAGATATCAACCAGCTGGCGGAAATCGCAATTGGCGTCGTTCACCAAAAAGGTCAGGAAGCGCAAAAGGCTTTCGCGGCGCACCACGAAAATCAGCTCGCCGTGCACCATTTCGCGGCGCAGGATGGCGGGCTGCATGGCGGCTTCAATGTAGTCCCCGAGGGCTTCGACGTTTTCGACGGACATGCTCTACCCCTTCCGATCAACGCACAAGACGCGTGTCTTCACGCTGGATTTTTTTCTGCAACTGCAGGATGCCGTAGACCAGCGCCTCCGCCGTTGGCGGGCAGCCGGGCACGTAAATATCCACCGGCACGACACGGTCGCAGCCGCGCACGACGGAATAGGAATAATGGTAATACCCGCCGCCGTTGGCGCAGGACCCCATGGAGATCACCCAGCGCGGCTCCGCCATCTGGTCGTAGACCTTGCGCAGCGCGGGCGCCATTTTGTTGGTCAATGTGCCCGCCACGATCATCACATCGGACTGGCGCGGGCTGGGGCGCGGAATGACGCCGAAACGGTCGAGGTCGTAGCGGCTCATGTAGCTGTGGATCATCTCCACCGCGCAGCACGCCAGGCCGAAGGTCATCGGCCAGAGCGAGCCCGTGCGCGCCCAGTCCAGCAGGTCGTCGACCTTGGAGACGATAAACCCCTTGCTCTGCAGCTCATCCGTCGCGTTCTTGACGATCTGGTCCTGCACCGCGCCGGGCGGAATCGGTTTCATGCCGTTGTCCATCTTGATTACTCCCAGTCGAGCGCGCCTTTGCGCCACTCGTAAATAAAGCCGACTGTCAGCACAGCCAGAAACACCATCATCGACCAAAAGCCGTACACGCCGATCTTGCCCAGCGAAACGGCCCAGGGAAACAGGAAGGCGATTTCAAGATCGAAGATGATGAATAAAATCGCGACGAGATAAAAACGCACGTCGAACTTGCTGCGCGCATCGCCGAAAGGCGGAAAGCCGCATTCGTAGGCGGAGATTTTTTCGCTGTCCGGCTTTTGGCGCGCAACGATGAACGATGCCAGCACCATCACAAGCGCAAGCCCCGTCGCGATCCCGAGGAATACGACGATCGGCAGGTATTCGGTCAGTATATCGGCAGCCAACATGTCGAGGACATCCTTTGCATGCGTGAAGTTCGATGACGGCGATTGAAACCCTCCTGACGGAGGGAATCACAGCGCAACAATATTACGCCTAACGCAAGCCGTATTAAAGAGCTTTTCAACGATTTATTGTTTGAAAAAAAAGGACTTTTTGGGATTAATGCGAACGCCGGTCACGAACAGCGCGGTAGAGATATTCAGGTCAATCTCCAAGGAGAGAATGGCGCGAGTGACGGGACTTGAACCCGCGGCCTCATGCGTGACAGGCATGCGCTCTAACCAACTGAGCTACACCCGCAATTCTCTTGCAGTCAGGACGTATTTAATGACGGCTTTTGTCCGGATTGTCAACGAAGAAATCGTTTATATGTCATTTTCTTATCCACAGGAAAAAAGCGCATAGAAGGCTGATTTTACTGACAAAAACGACTCTGCCGCTTAAACAACTTCTTCGGGCGCCAGCTTGCAGGCGTCCCTTGCATTCCCGGCCTCGATCTGAATCGTCGGATGGTGGATTTTGAACCGGCTTTGCAATTCCCCCGCCACTTCGTGCAGGAAGGCATCATCTGGCACCGCCGCAGGGCGCAGCAGGTGCACCGTCAGCGCCGTTTCCGTCGTGCTCATGGCCCAGATATGTAAATCGTGGACTTCGGCGACGCCCGGCAAGCCGGCAAGGTAGCGGCGCACCGCCTCCACATTGATATTGCGCGGCACGCCGGCAAGCGACAAGTGCAGCGAATCCTTCGCAAGCCCCCAAGTGCTCCAGACGATCACCCCGGCGATCACAAGGCCGATGAGAGGATCGATCCAGTCGTAACCCGTCCACAACACGATCAGCGCGGCAACGACAACGCCGACGGACACCAGCGCATCCGCCACCATATGCAGGAAAGCGCCGCGGATATTCAAATCATCCTTTTGCCCGTGGAAAAACATCATCGCCGTCGCGGTATTGATGACAATCCCGATCGCAGCCACCCAGATGACGGTAGTGCTTTCGATCACGGCGGGGTTGAAGAAACGGCGCACGGATTCAATGACAATGCCGCCGACCGCAATAAACAGCAGCGCCGCATTGGCCAGCGCCGCCAGAATGGAGGCGCTGCGGTAGCCGTAGGTGCGCGTCGCCGTCGGAATCAGCCGTGCCAGCCATGCCCCGCCCCAGGCCAGCAGCAGGCCGATGACGTCGGAAAAGTTATGCATCGCATCGGCGATCAGGGCGACCGAGTTGGACAAAAAGCCGAACAACAGCTCCGCCACCACAAAGCCCATATTCAGCGCGGCGCCGATGGCAAAGCGCTTGTCGAAATTCTTGGGAATATGGTGATGATGCCCGTGGTGATGGTGGCCATGACCGTGATGGTCGTGGCCGTGGGAATGGTCGCCGTGCGCATGATCACAATGGCTGTGCATGCCGCCAGCATAATGAAAGCGCACCGCGGGCGCAAATGCTAAAATAAGGCCGGAATCGTCCAAAACCGGCGGCGCGGGGAAAGCTTTAACCGCATATTGGGGGATAAGGGCTTTTACCTGATCCTCTAAAAGTTAATGCTCGGCCGATGCAAGCAGCAACGCGGCGCTTTTTTCTTTATCCTCGGCAATCAGCACCGCGTCACTAAATCCCACACACCCATGACGTCTGCCCGACCGTTTTTCAGACTTGAAGTAAAGGGCATATTTTCTACCGCTTGCCCTTATGTAGCGCTGATTGACGCGAACCGTCTTGTAGCTATCCCGGCCCAAGAACAAAAATATGACCGGATAATCCTTTTTATCATCCGCGTAGCCTAAGCCCCGCTGTTCCAAAAGCGTCGCCAGCTCTGCGCGCGCGCTTTCCGGATAGGATGTATCTGCAACAAAAATACATGCTTCAAACCATTCTCCTGGAATCAAATCACGGAGCGGCAGCGGAGATTCAGGCTCTGCTTGTAAAGAAGCAATCACTTTGGATTTAAAGTCTTTACTTTCCGCCGAAGATAGCCAGATAGAATTGTAATTTAAGATGCCTGTAAAGAGCCCGCACAGAAAGAAAAGGAAAACTATGCCTGCAAATTTTGCGCTCAATATTTTTCCCTGCTTAATTTTTTCTTGCATATTTTTTCTCTGCGTAGGCCCCGGCACAAAAGATATCGGCACTTTACACAATTTCATCCAGGCGTTAAAACGGATTTATATGTTATCGTTTCATAGTCTTTTTGACGGAGGCTGCAAGGCCGCCCCATAACCCCAGGGAGTTGATGCCATGAAAACCGGAATATTCACCGCCGCCCTGCTCGCCGCGCTTTGCGCCGTCCCTGCCGCCCATGCGGGCGATGCCGCCGGTCGCGCGATGATCGCGCCGGCGCCCGCACCGTCCCCCGCCGAGAACGTGGCGGAATCATCGCGCAGCTTCACCGCCAAAATGACGGGCAGCGATGCGAAAGACATCGGTACCGTGAGGCTGACGGAAACGCCGCACGGCCTGCTGCTGTCGGTTGACCTGAAAGACCTGCCGCCCGGCTGGCGCGCGCTGCATATCCACGGCGCGGGCGATTGTTCCGACCATGCCGATCACTTCATGAAAGCCGGCGGCCATGCGGCGGCGGAAGGACAGGAGCACGGTTTCCTGTCTGACAAAGGCCCGCACAAAGGCGACCTGCCGAATATTTTCGTCACCGCCGACGGCACGGCAAAGGCGGAATTTTATACGAACCTGATCGCCGTTGCCGATCTGACGGATGCCGACGGCGCGGCCATGATGATCCACGCCGAAAAGGACGATTACATATCCGCCCCCGCCGGCAATGCGGGGACGCGCCTTGCCTGCGGCGTGATTGAGTAAATCCGTTATCGGCGGTTATTGCGCAGAATATCCGCGATCAGGTTCCGGTGATGGCCGGCGTTTTTTTTGACGAAGGCCTTCGCCTCATACCCCTTCGCTTCCGTATTGCCGTTGATGGACGGCACGGACATCTCAACGCGATGAAACGTTCCGATGCTTCTGTCCGCGGGCCTGACGGCATGCCCTTCGACGGAATAGCCGAAATTCTCTCCCACTTCGCGCTGGCGCACCCAGGGCAGGATAATGCTGTTCCAGACATTCGCATGCATGCTGCGGATATTGACGCTGCCTTCGTCCAGTTTTTGCAATACCTCGTCCGGCGGCATCTTTTTGTCGCCCGTGATATGCGCAAGATTTCCCGCCAGCCGGCGCATCAGCCCCCTGTGCACCGGCCGCGGTTCGACCAGAACGGCTTTGTAATCCTGCAAGGTCATCATTTGCACCGCCGTGCATCCCATGGAATGCGCGCCCAGCAGGGGCTTGCCTTTGACAGGTAAGGGCTCTCCGTCCGCGCCGCGGAACTGGCCGGCGGCGATTTTTTGCTCGACTTCCCCCACATACCGGTGAAGCGCCGCGGACTGGCCGCGCATGCCGCCAACGGTCATCTGCTGTAAATCCATGAAGGTATCGCCGATGTTATCATCCGATTCCAGGCCCGGCATGACAATCATCACGCGCTGCGTCTCGCGGTGATAAATGGTCAGGAAATGCGCCCCGTGCAAAGGCCGGTCCTTATTGCCCGCATCGCGCCGCTTGTCGGACAGGTGATCCAGTACGATCCACGGGCTATCGGGCATGCCGAAAGCATGCGCCATGGCCGCCTGCATATTAAAGGTGTTTTTGGCGCGTAAATTGAAATGCGCATTCAGGTGGTCTTTGACGGGGCTGTCATGAGAGCCCATGTAATAGGCGGCATAAATGCCGATCAGCGCATCGCGCAAGGGTATTCCCTCCGCTGCCGCATCCGCATGAATGGCCGTCAACCGCACATCCGTCATGCGCCTTCCTCCGTTGAAGCGTTATGTTATTATACGGCCAAACGCTTAATAAGGCGCTAATCCCCGAAAACACGCATAAAAAAAGCACCTTCGGGTCAAAGGTGCTTTGCGACAAGTTCTTGAAGGGAATGGTGGGCGCTGAGAGACTCGAACTCCCGACACCCTCGGTGTAAACGAGGTGCTCTACCAACTGAGCTAAGCGCCCGTTCCCGAAAGAACAGGTGCTATAAATATGCAATCCCGCCAAAACTGTCAAGCGGGATTTGACGGCCCTTGAAGCGGGAAAAACCCCAATAAAAACAGCCGCTTCACAAAGGAAGCGGCTGTTTTGCTTGGGCTTGAAGCCGTTTTTAGGCGTTGACGGCCTCTTTCAGCTCTTTGCCCGGTGTGAATTTCACGCGGTTGGATGCTTCGATCTGGATGGTTTCGCCCGTACGCGGGTTGCGACCGGTGGAGGCGGCGCGGCGGGAAACCTTGAAGCTGCCGAAGCCGACGAAGCGGACTTCGCCGCCGTTTTTCAGCTCTTCGCCGATGCCCTGGAATGCAAGATCCAGAATTTCGGTGATCAGCGTTTTGGAAACGTCGGCACTGGTTTTGGTCGAAATGAAATCGATCAGGTCGTTCTTGTTCACGGGAAATCTCCCTTCATCTGTTGTTGGACCGTTATCATCCGCAAACGGGGACTTGAAGATGTGAAAGGCTGCTATTGCCCCTCCTTCAAAACCCCTCGTTTTTCGCGTGATGCAATTATCCTGCGCTGTCCGGCGCCATATTTCAATGATGAATGACGTCTTTTCCCTTGTTTTCCGCTGCACTTGACGTAACGCTTTCGGCGGGCTTATCGTCCACCGGCTCCGGCATTCTGACAAGCGCATGGGACAGAACTTCCGTAATCACCGTGACGGGCACGATCTCCATGCCTTTTTTGACGTTATCCGGAATTTCGGCCAGATCCTTGACGTTTTCCTTCGGAATCAAGACCTTGGTAATGCCGCCGCGCAAAGCCGCCAACAGTTTTTCCTTCAGCCCGCCGATCGGCAGCACATGGCCAAGCAAATCCACCTCGCCCGTCATGGCCACGTCCTTGCGCACCGCAATACCCGTCAGGCACGACACGATGGAAGTTACCATAGCAATACCGGCGGAAGGCCCGTCCTTGGGCGTCGCCCCTTCGGGCACGTGGACATGCACGCCGGTTGATTCGAACTGATCCAGACGGATGCCCAGCATCGGCGCGCGGGATTTGATGATCATTTCCGCCACCTGGATGGACTCTTTCATCACATCGCCGAGCTTGCCGGTCATGGTCACCTTGCCTTTGCCGCCCGGGAAGGTGACGGATTCAATCTGCAAGAGATCGCCGCCGACCTCCGTCCAGGCAAGGCCCGTGACGGAGCCGACGCGGTCCTGCTCGTCCGCCATGCCGTAGCGGAAGCGCGGCACGCCCGCGTATTTTTCCATGTTCTTCGGCGTGATGGCGAGCGTGTCTTTCTTGCCCATCATGATTTCCTTGATCGCCTTGCGCGCAAGGTTGGACAGTTCGCGCTCCAGGTTCCGCACGCCCGCTTCGCGGGTGTAATGGCGGATCAGGTGGCGCAGGCCCGCATCGTTGATGGAGAATTCGCCCTTCTTCAAACCGTTCGCCGCCGTCTGTTTGTCCAGCAGGTGACGTTTGGCAATTTCGACTTTTTCATCTTCGGTATAACCGGAAACGCGGATGATCTCCATGCGGTCCAGCAAGGGCCGCGGCAGGTCCAGCGTGTTTGCGGTGCAAATGAACATCACATCGGAAAGGTCGTAATCGACTTCCAGATAGTGGTCGTTAAAGGTGCTGTTCTGCTCGGGATCCAGCACTTCCAGCAGCGCCGCCGCCGGATCGCCGCGCCAGTCATGCGCCAGCTTGTCGATCTCGTCCAGCAGGAAAAGCGGGTTGGAGGTCTTGGCCTTTTTCATGCCCTGGACGATGCGCCCGGGCATAGAGCCGATATAGGTGCGGCGGTGGCCGCGGATTTCGGATTCATCGCGCACGCCGCCCAGCGACATCCGCACGAAATTACGCCCCGTCGCCTTGGCAATCGATTTGCCCAAGGACGTCTTGCCTACGCCCGGCGGGCCGACAAGGCACAGGATCGGCCCCTTCACCTTATTCGCGCGGTGCTGCACGGCAAGATATTCAAGGATGCGTTCCTTGACCTTTTCAAGGCCGTAATGGTCTTTCTCCAGCACGCTTTCGGCGAATTTCAGGTCCTTGATGATCTTGGAGCGTTTTTTCCACGGCACGCCCAGCATCCAGTCCAGATAATTGCGCACGACGGTGGATTCCGCGGACATCGGGCTCATCTGGCGCAGCTTCTTGATCTCGGCCTGGCACTTGGCCTTGGCTTCCTTCGTCATGCGCGTCTTGGCGAGCTTTTCTTCCAGCTCGGCGATTTCATCCACGCCATCCTCGCCTTCGTTCAACTCCTTCTGGATCGCTTTCATCTGCTCGTTCAGGTAATACTCGCGCTGGGTTTTCTCCATCTGGCGCTTGACGCGGCCGCGGATGCGCTTTTCGACTTCCAGCACGCTGATCTCGCCTTCCATGAAGGCGAAGATCTGCTCCAGGCGCTCGGCCACATGAACCAGCTCCAGCAGTTTCTGGCGGTCGGGAATCTTGAGCGAGAGATGGGAGGCAATCGTATCCGCCAGCTTGTTCGCGTTGTCGATCTGGCTGATGGACGAAACGATCTCCGGCGGGATTTTGCGGTTGAGTTTCACATACTGGTCAAATTGCGACACGCAAGCGCGCATCAACCCCTCGATCGCGTCGCCGGAAACATCCATGTCGGCGATGACGTTCGCATGCGCCTCGAAATATTCGGATTTGTCGGTATAGGAGACGACCTCGGCGCGCCTGTGACCCTCGACCAGCACTTTGACCGTGCCGTCGGGCAGTTTCAGCAATTGCAGAACCGTACCGACCGTGCCGATGTCGAACAAGTCCCCTGCCGTCGGGTCATCCTGCTGGGCGGATTTTTGCGTCACCAGCAAAACCTGCTTGTTACCCGCCATCGCGTTTTCCAACGCACGCACGGATTTCTCGCGCCCCACGAACAAGGGCACGATCATATGCGGGAATACCACAATGTCGCGCAGCGGCAGGACGGGATATTTTTCGCCAACGGTTACGGTTTCATGTTCCATATATTTTTATGTCCTTACTGGTCAAACGCTCGCTTTTAGGTCCAAATCCCGGCTTTTTTACCTGTTTTTTGCCGTTTTCGGGGGCAAAGAGGCACTTTGGCCTTCGCATAGTATGCATGCCAAACCTTTATATTTCGCAAACAGCGGATATATTACGGGAAGACCTCTATATCCCCCTTGTGAACCCCACGCCCACAAAGGTAGATTTAGAGCCTTTTATGGAGAAAACAAGAGAAAACAGCCTTATTCCGCGGTTTTGGGCTGATTTTCAGGGTCTTTTTCCTGCGCCAGCTCCCATTGGGTCGGCTTCGTGCCGGAGAGCAGCTCCTCCCCCAAAGCCAGACAATCCAGATCCTTGAAGCCGCCCGTGTCCCGTCCCAGATCGATCAGTTGCTTGCCGAGGATAAGGAAAAGCCGTGCCGAATATTCAAGGTAATTGCCGAGAACGTCCTGCGGTATATAGTCCATACTGCGGCGACGCGCCTGCAGCGGCTCCCAGAGCGTATGCTGCCATGCATTCACCTTGTCGCGCCATACTATAAAAGCAGACGCATAATCCGCTTCTCTTGCCTTAAATTCAGGATTTGTGTCGCGGCAATATTGCAGCTGGGTACCGGTCTGAAGAATGGTGATATCCGGTTGCAGCGTCACCGTGAAATCCCTTTCCAGCCGCTCCAGTTCGGCTTTTTGCGCATCGGACAATGTTTGGAAATGTTCTCTATAAATATCTGCGGACGATTTCTTTGCCGGTGCTTCTGCCGGTGCCGGTGTAGGAACCTCTTCCGCTGTCGCAGCTACGGAAAAATGCGCGGCGCAGGCAAACATCGCTGCCGCCGTCAAAACCTGAAAAACACGCATAGCCTTCTCCTGAAAGATTATTCGGCTGCGCCCAGCGCGGCGGCAAGCGCCGCACAATCCGTTTTTTCAAAAGCGCCCTGATCGCGCGCGGTCAGGGTGACAATGCCGATCAGTTGCACCATCAGCTTTTTCTGGAACAGGTAATAATCATCCAGCAAAGCCTGATCGACATAGGTGACGCGCTGGCGCAGGTTGCGGTGCGCGGCCCAGAGCTTGTCCTGCTCGGCATTCACGCCGTCGCGCCAGGTGATAAAGGCTTTGGTATAAGCCTCTTGTTTGTCTTTGAAGCCCGCGTCATGCGCGATGCAATGCTCAAGCTCGCCGCCGCGGGACATGATCTCCATATCGGGCGCCATGGTGCCGGCGAATTCACGCTCCAGATCGGCCAACTCCTTTTTCTGCGCATCGGTCAAGGCTTCGGTCGCAGCCTTGTAATTGGCCTGCGCGGTTTTCATCTGCGCGTCCGCCTCTATCTGCAGCGCCAGCTCCTGAAACGGCGATGACGGCGCCGGCTGCTCCCCTGCCGCCTGTTCCGCCCGCGCCGGCACGCACAGCACGAAAACCGCCAATAAGCAAACAACGGCAAAAAAAGCAAAACCACGCATGAGATCATCCTTTGATTAAGAGTACAAAACAGCGGGAGAGATTTTCTTTCTCCCGCTGCCGTATGGTGTCAAAGCCTTCTATTGAAAAATCAGGCGGCTTTCTTGTCTTCGCCGTTAAACGGCTTTTTCTCGACGATCTGGTCGATAAGGCCGAATTCCTTGGCTTCTTCCGGCGCCATGAAGCGGTCGCGCTCCAGCGCTTCCTCGATCTGGCTGATTTTCTTGCCGGTATGCTTGACGTAGATTTCGTTCAGGCGCTTGCGCAGAGACAAAATCTCGCGGGCCTGAATCTCGATATCGGTCGCCTGCCCTTGCGCGCCGCCGGAGGGCTGGTGCACCATGATGCGGGAATTCGGCAGGCTGAAGCGCTTGCCGGGCGCGCCGGCGGCCAGCAACAGCGAGCCCATGGAGCAGGCCTGGCCGATGCAAACCGTCGCCACGTCGGGCTTGATGTATTGCATGGTGTCGTACATCGCAAGGCCGGAGGTCACGACGCCGCCCGGGGAGTTGATGTAGAGGTAAATGTCTTTTTTCGGGTTTTCCGCTTCGAGGAACAGCAGCTGCGCGCAAACCAGCGTGGAAACCGCGTCATGCACCTGGCCGGAGAGGAAGATGATGCGCTCTTTCAACAGGCGCGAATAAATATCAAAGGAACGCTCCCCGCGGGCGGTCTGCTCGATCACCATCGGGACCAGCGTGTTCATATGTTCTGGCATGTGTGTCATTTGGGCTCCCCATTACTTTTTATATGCCTTTATATACTGTCCCCGCCCCGAAAAAGAAAGGGGGTGGTCAGTTTGACTGACCACCCCATCATAGCAAGCCTGAAAGATGAGTCTAAGGCTTTTTTTACATTGCCTGTTTCGGCGCTTTCGCCTTGCGCGGCGCGCGGGCTTTTTTCGCATCGTCGTTGGAAGCCGTTGCGGCGGCAGCCTGCTGCTGCTTCAGGGTTTTCAAGGACGGCGTCCAGAACTCTTCGAACTGGGACAGCGCGGTCACCAATTCCGGACGGATCATGGTAGACTTCGTTTCCGCGCCCGCTTCGTTTTTCAGCGTCACGTCGGAATTGAGGGCTATTTTGATCTCGGCCGCGGTCTTCGGCACGAAGGATTTGCGATAGTCTTTGCGTGCGGCGGGCGCGGAGAAATCTTCATGCAGCGTTTTCTTCGCCGTACCGACGATGATGTCGCTGATCACGCCCATTTCTTTTGCCTGATCCGCCGTCAGCCAGGTGTCGCGGTTCAGGACGGTGTTCCAGTAGTCGTGGTTCAGGCCGGTGTGGCGCACGTAGATGTCCACGAGGTCTTCCTTCAGACGGCCCGTGAAATCCGCACCGATTTCGATGTCGGTCAGCTGCGTGCTCTGGCCGTTGCCGGACAGGGGCTGGTGAATCATGTATTTGGAGTTACGGGTCATTTTGCGCTCGTCGCCGGCGACCAGCAAGATGGAACCCATGGAAGCCTGCATGCCCATGCCGATGGTGGTGATCGGCGCTTCGATGGAACGCATGACGTCGTAGATCGCCAGGCCTGCGAGAACGGAGCCGCCCGGGGAGTTCACGTACATCGTGATCGGGGATTTCGGATCTTTGCCGCTGATGTCGGAGTTCATGTACAACAGGGAAGCGCAAACGATGGAGGCCATCGTGTCTTCGACCTGGCCTTCGACCATGACAATGCGGTTTTTGATCAAAAGGGAGTAAAGGTCATACCCGCGCTCGCGGCCGTTTTCGATCTCGGTGACGGACGGAATGGTGCGGGGCGCATCCGTGGGGTCGATCAGGCCGGCCTTCTCGGCGGAGGCAACCACTTTTTTCAAAGCGGCGAATTCATTGTTGGTCAGCGCGTCGGTCAGGGAAGAACCGCTTTTGGAAGCGGCCTGCATGCGGTTGAAAATATCGAGCGCTTCGGCGCTGATGTATTGCGGATCAGGAGTTTTGTTCGGATTGTTTTTCATCTTTCATGTTTCCTTGTCTTGCTTGCCAGTTTTTTATTTTTTCAGGCACACACTCTTGATTACGGCGCACCGTTCTCAAAATTCTCTGTTTTGGATTTGTTTATTCTAGCTCAACTTTCCAAAACATAGGAAACACTTTTTTCACTTTTTTTTAACTTTTTATTCCTTTTTTGCTCCTGACCCGCCTGTTTTTGTAATTAAATTACTTTTTAGAGGGTTTTTTTGTCTTTTTAGGTGGTTCGGCCTCCGCCGCCTTGGTCAGTTCCTCAATGGAAACCTCCTTAGAATCGACTTTCACCTTCTCAAGGATAAAGTTCACCACTTTGTCCTCATAGACAGGCGCTTTCAGGCTTTCCAGCGCCTGCGGGTTCTTTTGATAGAACTCGAATACCTGCTGTTCCTGGCCCGGATAGCGGCGGGCTTCGGCGATCACGGCCTGTTGCAGTTCCTGGTTGGTGACCTCGATTTTGTTCTCACGGCCGATTTCCGCCAGGACCAGCCCCAGGCGCACGCGGCGCTCGGCGATCTCCTTGTACTCGGCGCGCTCTTCCGGCGTACCGATATCGTCGTGCGTGTGGTTGGGATCGCTGTGGTCGTGCGGACCCTGCACCTGATGCAGAATGCCTTCGAATTCAGCATCGACCATACCGGCAGGCACGACGAATGCGTGCTTTTCGTCCAACGCGTCCAAAAGGCCGCGTTTCAGGGTCATGCGAGCAATCTGGTCGTATTCGTTCTGGATCTGCGCGGTGATCGCCTCTTTCACTTTATCAAGGCTTTCAAAGCCCAGCTGCTTTGCGAATGCATCGTTGATTTCCGGCTTCACAGACGCGCGGAGTTCTTTCACGTTGACTTCGAATACGGCGTCCACGCCCTGCAGTTTCTCATGACCGTAGTCCTTGGGGAAAGTCACTTTCACCGTGCGCTTGTCGCCGGGCTTTGCGCCGACCAGCTGTTCTTCGAACGTATCGATAAAGCTCTTGGAGCCCAGTTCCAGCGGGAAATCCTCGCCTTTCATGCCGGGGAAAGCCTCGCCGTTCACCGTGCCGTCGAAGTCGATAACGACGATATCGCCGGTTTGGGCGGCACGCACCTCTTCCACTTTCTCCGAGGTTTTGTTGGATTCGGCGATGCGCTCCAGCGCTTCGTCGATTTCCTTGTCGGCCGGCTTGGACGTCAGCTTTTCCAGCTTGATGTCGTCCAGCGGCGCCAGCTTGATTTCCGGCAGCAGCTCGATAGCCATGGTATATTCCAGACCCAAGGTTTCATCAAACGTCTTCACGTCGATCTGCGGACGCATCGCGGGACGCAGGTTGTTTTCGTTGATCGCCTTCAGCGTGCTGTCGTTCACGGCGCTTTCCAGCACCTCGCCCATGACGGACTTGCCGTATTTGGACTTCAACAGGTTCAGCGGAATCTTGCCCGGACGGAAACCCGGCATTTTCACCGTTTTGCCCAGCTCCATCAGACGCTCGTTGACAATGGCATCCACTTCTTCGGGCGTCATGGTGACGGTGAATTCGCGTTTCAGCTCTTCCTGTTTGGTCTGCGTGATCTGCATCGTGAAAACTTTCTATGGTTCGTTATTGAAGGCGGGGACCTTTCCCCTGCCCGCGTATTCTTTTTTCCGTGCCTGTTTCATGGTGCGGGCGGAGGGACTTGAACCCCCACGTCTTGCGACACCAGAACCTAAATCTGGCGCGTCTGCCAATTTCGCCACGCCCGCGAACGCCGGCACAAAAGCCGCCCATAAATAAGAAAAATGCGCCCTGCGCGCAAGGGGTTTATTGATAAAAACCCCTTAAATAAAGGCGCAGGACGCAATATTTTGGAAATCGAGCCGTTTTCGTGCTTATTTGTAGCCGTAGGCGCGCTTGTATTTGGTATCCAGACGTTCGATCGCGCGGTTGAACTCTTGCTGCTCGCTGATCAAAGTACGCTGGAAGCGCGTTTCTGCCTGCACTTTGCAGTTATTGAAAGCAGCGGAGGTCTGGTTCCAGCGGGCGCCGCTCTGCATGCGCTCCCAGATGTTCGTGCCGTCGCGGCGCGCGCGCTCGCTGGCACGGGCGTTACTGCTGGCGCTGCTGGCGAAGCGGGAATTGCAGCTTGCGATGCTGGACTGATAATAGGACTGCGCCCGGCGGATATCCAGATTGGCCATCTGGACGGCCAGTTGAACTTCCTGACGGTAGTTCGGATCATTCGCCCAAGGCACGCGGGTCGGCGTATAAGCGACGGAATAGCCGCGCGGCTGGTTATAGGCATTGCTGGCGCCGTAAATGCCGCCGCCTTCGTAAAAACCGGTGGTCGCGCAGCCCGCTAGGCTGACGCCCGCGACCACAACCAGGGCTGTTTTACGCAGGTTTTTGAAAGCTTTTTGCAATGCGCCTTTTTTGAATTCCATGGTATATCCCCTCTTCTCGCAAACATGTCTTGAAAACGTTGAAGACCACATTACCCGCGCGGAATAATTATGTCAACTATTTTTTAACTTTTTCGTAACCATTTACAAAAAACGCCCCCTGTTATGCAAGGGGCGTTTTTGGCTACGAAACATTTTTTCCGGAGAATCAGGGGCGATCGAGGCTGGCCGTGGACACACGCTGCTTTTGCGGCTGTTCGGGTGACAGGCCGAAATCCTCGCGTTTCGGCAAGGGCTTGCCTTCGCTGGCGGCCTTGATCTGCGCATCCTGAAACTTGCGCAGCTGCTCTTCCTGGAATTTCTCCTGCGCGGCCCGGATGGCGGCTTGCTGCTCGGCATCGCTGCGCGGACGACTGCTTTCCGCCACGCGTGCCGCCTCCACCCTTTGCACGGCAGAGGTAACGCGTTGCTGCTGCTGTTGCTTTTGCTGCTCCAGAATTTCCTTGTAAGGCGATTGACGTGAATAGGTGCGGTCAAGGCTTTCGACGTAACGGCGCATCGTTTCTTCACTGCGGATATGCGCTTGCTCGACACTGAGCTTCACGCCGTCAACGCGGGCCTTGTGCTGCATTTCGGCCGCGGACATGCTCTGCGTGTGCGCAATAATTTGAAGCGCGCTGGCGCCGCTTTTACGCAGTCTTTGCAGGCGATCGACGTTGGAACTGCGGGTTCTCATGATGCTTGCGTTATATGAAGCAATGCTCGAACGCGCGCGGGCTTCCGTTCGCTGCAGACTCAAATTCTGTTTTTCCTGCTCAAGGCGAATTTGCTCCAGATACCGTGGATCGTTCGCCCAAGGCTTTTGCTGTTGCGCCTGCTGCTGCGTTGACACGACGGCGCCATATGTATTTTGCGTGGTTTGCGCATTCGCTTCCGCGACCATGCCGCCGGAAAGGGCAGCCATCGCCAGCACCGGCAGAGCAACCTTGCGGAATGCCTTCATGGCCTTGCTGCGCAGAGAGTGGAGTTTTTCGTCTTGATCTTTTTTCATACCCTGTGCTCCGTCACTTTAAATAAAGCGATGTCGGCAAATCCCCCCTGCCCACACCGGAAATAAGATATCCTCATTCCTGCGATCTTTAAAACATATGATAACCGCGGCGGGTGTATCTGTCAATGGCGTTTACATAAATTTTGAGGCACGCTTCATTAAGAAAACGTTAAATATCAATATCTTCAACGAATTCAGCATTCTCCTGAATAAATTCGAAACGCGCTTCGGGATTTTTCCCCATCAGGCGGTCGATCAGCTGGGCGGTGGAACCCTCGACCTTCTTGCCAAGCCGCTGCGCCTCCTCCGCTTCCGGCAGGACGACGCGCAGCAGGCCGCGCTTGGACATGTCCATCGTCGTTTCCTTCAGCTGCGCGGCGGGCATTTCGCCAAGGCCTTTAAAACGGCTGATTTCGATCTTTTTGCGGCCTTTGAAGACCGTTTTCATCAGCTCTTCCTTATGGGCATCGTCGCGGGCATAAACGCTCTCTCCGCCCGCGCTCAGGCGATAGAGCGGTGGCAAGGCCAGATAAAGGGCGCCGTGTTCGATCAGCCCCGGCATTTCCTGAAAGAACAGGGTCATAAGCAAAGAGGCGATATGCGCGCCGTCCACGTCCGCATCAGTCATGATGATGACACGCTCATAGCGCAATTTGTTAATGTCGAAGTTTTTACCCGTGCCGCAGCCCAGCGCCTGAATAAGGTCGGAAATTTCCTGGTTCTGGCGGATTTTGTCGGAAGTCGCACTGGCGACGTTCAAAACTTTCCCGCGCAGGGGTAAAATCGCCTGCGTTTCGCGGTTGCGCGCCTGTTTGGCCGAACCACCCGCGGAATCCCCCTCAACAATAAATATTTCAGTACCTTCTGAGGATTTTTTCGAGCAATCTGCGAGTTTTCCGGGCAGGCGCAGCTTGCGCGTGGCCGATTTGCGGTTCATTTCCTGCACGTCTTTGGCGCGGCGACGCTCTTCGGCGATCTGGATCAGGTATTCGAGCAGTGCCTTGCTGGCGGTATTATCCCCCGTCAACCAGTGCTCGAAATGGTCCTTCACCGCCGTTTCCATCAGGCGTGTCACATGCACGGAGGTCAGCTTGTCCTTCGTCTGGCCCTGGAATTGCGGATCGCGGATGAAAACAGACAGCAAAACGGTGGCGGAGCCGAAAATATCGTCCGGCGTCAGGATGCCGGCCTTTTTGTTATTCGTCATATCCGCGTAGCTGCGCAAGCCCTTGGAAAGCGCCGCACGCAGCCCCTGCACATGCGATCCTCCCTCCGGCGTCGGGATGGTATTGCAGTAAGAGCTCAGGAACCCATCCTCCTCTTCCTCCGTCCAGGCGATGGCGACTTCGCAGCGGCCTTCATTGTCGGGAAAATCCACGGCGCAATAAAAAGGCTTGGGCGTAACAAGGGACTGCTTTTCCGTCAATGCATAAAGATAATCCAGTATCCCATTGGGGAACCTGATGATATCCCTCTCGGGCGCCGTCGACTTTTCTTTCAAAAGGGACGGATCGCATTCCCATTGAATTTCCACGCCGCGGTAAAGATAGGCCTTCGACTTGGCAAGGCGGTAAATTTTTTCGGGGTTAAAATGGATCTCCGTGCCGAAAATCTCGGTATCGGGCACGAAAGTCACGGTCGTGCCGCGCTCCTTGGTCGCGCCGAGTTGCTTGAGCTTGCCCTGCGCATGGCCGCGGCTGTAATTTTGCCTGTACTGAATCTTGTCGCGGCAAACCTCGACCGTCATTTCGCTCGATAGCGCGTTGACGACGGAGGAGCCGACCCCGTGCAGGCCGCCGGAGGTGTTATATACCTTGCCGCTGAATTTCCCGCCGGAGTGCAGGGTCGTAAAAATCACTTCCAGCGCCGATTTGCCCGGAAACTTCGGGTGATCGTCCACGGGGATCCCGCGGCCGTTGTCGCTGATGATCACTTTATTGCCGGGCAGCAGTTTCAGCTCGATACGGGAAGCGTAGCCTGCGACCGCCTCATCCATGGCGTTATCCAAAATTTCGCTGACCAGATGGTGCATGGCACGCTCGTCGGTGCCGCCGATGTACATGCCGGGACGTTTGCGGACAGGCTCCAGCCCTTCCAGCACTTCGATGTCCGCCGCCGAATAATTGCCTTTGCCGACGGTTTCGAGATCACCGGCGGATGATGCTTTTGTTTTTTTCACGTTGCCTCTCATAATGCCGATAATCTATGCCATTTCAGGGATCAAAGGCAATATGCCTTGCAAACCGCCAAAAATATAATGCCCTCCACGGCGAACGCTCCGTATTTCCGAAATGCCAAGGGCAAATCTTGTATCCCGCCGCCCGCGCGCTTATATTATAATAGTGGTATTAAGGGGAAGTCTTTGTATGAACTTTGAAAATCCGGATTACGATAGCGCGCCCGCGCTGCGCACAATCGCCATGCCCGCCGATACGAACGCCAACGGCGATATTTTCGGCGGCTGGCTGCTCTCGCAGATGGATCTGGCGGGCAGCGTCATCGCCCATAAAAAAGCCGGCACGCGCGTGGCCACGATCGCGATCGACGGCATGAGCTTCAAACAGCCTGTCTCCGTCGGCGATGAAGTCAGCTGCTATGCCGCGATCGACAAAATCGGCCGCACCTCCATCACCATCCACGTCGAAAGCTGGGCGCGCCCGCGCCTTGCAAACAAGGCGCACAAGGTGACCGAAGGCAAATTCACCTACGTCGCCATCGACGAAAACCGCAAACCCGTCCCCGTATTGCGGGGCCGGCAAGACATTTAATCCAGCAGGACATTCAAATATGAAACGCAACATTCTGATTTACGGACTGACCTCCCTCTTCGCGATCGGCTTTGCCGGATTTGCCTACGGGTTCGGCATGCCTTCCCTGCCCAAAACCGGCAGCATGGCAACGCCCGCTTTTCTGGAGGGCATTTTCGGCGATAAAAAACAGGTCGAGCAAAAAAAGCCGGTGCATCCCATCCATAGCGATGAGACGTTCAATGACGACAATCTGATGCGCACGTATGAAATCGTTCCCTTCCATAAAATCCAGCTGGGCTTTTCCATGCGCATTCCGCAAGACTGGAAAGAGACCGAGGATTACACGCATAAAAGCGAAAGCGAGTTCAACCAAAAACTGCTCGGCAATATCTCCCGCTTTGACTCGCCGCGCATCAGCACGTATCAGCCGCGCCTGATGGTGCAGGCGTTGGAAATCCCGCATGAAATCACGGCGCAGCACTGGCTGCGGCATCATATCCTGGTCAGCGGCTATACCCCCGTCGGCGACATTTCCGGTAAAAGCCCGCGCGATGCCGCGGGTCACTATATTTATCTTGAGGACGGCACCAGCATGTATACCTACGTGCGCGCCCTGATCAATAAAAACACCATTCTCCTGGCGAAGTTCGAGATTCCGAGCGCGCTGAAAGATTACATGGACTATGTGCAGCACAAGACCATCGACTCTTTCACGCTGACCTATCCGGAAGACGGCCCCATTGAGACCGTTAAAAGCTTTACGCTGGTCGATTCCATCAAGCTGGGGTTCCCTTCTTCCTGGCTGGTATCCGATCCGGACTTCCGTGATATGAACCGCCTGATCGTCAGCCTGAAAAACAGGTCGGAATCCGGATCGCTGCAGGGATTCGTGCATATTCTGGCGATTCGCCGCAATCGCAATACCACGCTTCAGCAGGAAATCGAAAACCTGAAACTCTATTTCCAGGACACCATGAAGCTGGAATTCGTGAAGCTGGAGACCAGCGGCAAGTCGCCCGCTTACGACCGTTTCATCTTCAACCGTTACGAAACCTATGAAGTGAAGAACAAGCAAAAAGGCGAAGCCAACCAAAAGCTGCATCTGGCCGTGCTGGGCGACAAGGAATGGTACATCATCATGTTCCTGCTTTCCCCGCGCGAGGACGACAACCTTTACAGCTGGGCGCGCAATGTGGCCTCGTTTGAAGGCATGCTGCAGTCGATTAAATAAAAACGCTTCACATCCGGTAAAAAAACGCCCCTGCTGCTTGCGGGGGCGTTTTTTTGGGCGCGGGAAGCCTTTTCGCTTTAGACCGAATAATACATTGCGAATTCGATCGGGTGCGGCATGGTTTCGAACATTTTGACTTCTTCATAGCGCAAGTCGAGATAGCCTTCGATGAAGTCCTTGGTGAACACGCCGCCTTTCAGCAAGAAGTCGTGGTCGTCGCGCAGGCTGTCCAGCGCCTCGCGTAGCGATCCGCAGACGGTCGGCACTTCCGCCAGTTCTTCCGGCGGCAGGTCGTAGAGGTTCTTGTCCATCGCCTCGCCCGGATGGATTTTCTTCTGGATGCCGTCCAGGCCCGCCATCAGCATCGCGGCGAAAGCGAGATAGGCGTTCGCGGAAGGATCGGGGAAGCGGACTTCCACACGCTTGGCCTTCGGGCTGGCCGCGAAGGGAATGCGGCAAGACGCGGAGCGGTTGCGGGCGGAATATGCCAGCAGTACCGGCGCCTCATACCCCGGCACCAGGCGCTTGTAGCTGTTGGTGCTGGGATTGGTCAGCGCGTTCAGCGCCTTGGCGTGGCGGATGATGCCGCCGATGTAGTAAAGGCAGGTATCGGACAAATCCGCATAACCGGCGCCGGCAAAAAGCGGCTTGCCCCCTTTCCAGATGGACTGGTGCACGTGCATGCCCGAACCGTTGTCGCCGTAAACGGGCTTCGGCAGGAAGGTCGCGGTTTTGCCGTAGGCATGCGCCACGTTGTGCACGACGTATTTGTAAAGCTGCATGTTGTCCGCGCTGTCCACCAGCGAGGAGAACTTCAGGCCCAGTTCGCACTGCGACGGCGCCACTTCATGGTGATGCTTTTCCATCGGCACGCCCATGCGTGCGAGAACGGAGGTCATCTCGCCGCGAATGTCGTTGGAGCTGTCGACCGGCTGCACGGGGAAATAACCGCCCTTGATGCCGGGGCGGTGGCCCATGTTGCCGTGCTCGTATTCGGTGCCGGAGTTATAGGGCCCTTCCATGCTGTCGATTTCATAGGATACGCGGTTCATCTGCACGCTGATGCGCACGTCGTCGAAAAGAAAGAACTCGGCTTCGGGGCCGAAGAAAGCCTGATCGCCGATCCCCGTGGATTGCAGGTAATTCTCCGCCGCGCGCGCGATGGAGCGCGGATCGCGGGAATACGGCAGGCCGGTGGACGGCTCGTACACATCGCAAAAAACATCCAGCGTCGGCTGCGCCGCGAAGGGATCCGGCACCGCCGTGGACAGGTCGGGCATCAAGACCATGTCGGATTCATTGATCGCTTTCCAACCGGCGATGGAGGAACCGTCGAACATCACGCCGTCGGTCAAAAGGTCTTCATCCACCGTCGAAATATGCTGCGCCGTATGCTGCAGCTTTCCGCGCATGTCGGTAAAGCGGAAGGATACGTATTCGATATCGTGGTCTTTGACGAGCTTGAAAAACGCTGCGAAGTTCGCCTTGCCTTTTTTGGGGGCTTTGGCGGGCGCCTTCGCCACTTTCAGTTTTGCGTTGGATTTTGCCATTTTCGTTTTCTCCTCTGGCCGTTTTCTGTTTGCATGTGCAGTACCGTTTAGAATGTCTTCCTCAAAATGTCTTCCTCAAATGGCTTCCTTGCCGCGTTCACCGGTGCGCACGCGGATCACGTTATCGACAGGCAGCACAAAAATCTTTCCATCGCCGATCCGCCCCGTGCGGGCGGCCTGCTCGATCGCCTCCACCACGTCGTCGACCTGCGCTTTTTCGACCACCATCTCGATTTTGACCTTGGGCAGGAAATCGACCACGTATTCCGCGCCGCGATACAGCTCCGTATGGCCCTTCTGGCGGCCGAAGCCGCGCACTTCGGTGACGGTCATGCCCTGTACGCCGATGTCATGAAGCGCTTCTTTTACTTCATCCAGCTTGAAAGGTTTGATAATCGCCTCGATCTTTTTCATCGTTTTTTGCGTCCTTATGGGGCTGTCAAAAAATGCGCCCCTGAATGGCAAGAAGCGTGCCAGAAGGTAACCAGCTGAATTAAATAGAAAAAACGTCTTTACATCCCACGCCTCCCGCCTGTTTTTCAGGCATTTGCACAAAAAACAGGCAATAGTGCGGATTTCGGGACGATTTATGTTATAATCTTGACCTTCGCCAAGGGTTTGCTGTAAGTAATCCTCCAGACTCCATGTGGCGGTCGTAGCTCAGCGGTAGAGCGCTTGGTTGTGGTCCAAGATGTCGCGGGTTCAAACCCCGTCGATCGCCCCACTTTTCTCCTGTCATATTTAAATTTTGACATAGTGCCTGTTATGGTGCGCCATGTCTTGTACATAATATACCAGATACACGGAGAAACCCCCATGCCGCAGAACATGCCTCAAACCAAATCCGTCGCGCCGGCCAAATCCGCCAAGCCAGCCGAGCCGAATGTTTACGAGGACATCCAGCGCGCATACCGCGCCGAATACGCGGATAAGGCGCGCGGCGGCAAACCCATGACACGCCGCGAAATAGGCCTGACAGCCGTCTTCGGCCTCTCTCTGCTTTCGATGACGGTCGTAGGCATGATCCCCGCCGTACCGCTGGCGGCGGTGGTTACGCTGGGCGCCGTCGCGATCGGCGCGATGTACGCGAACTTCACCGAAGATGCGCGCCGTAACCGGCAGGTGCGCAAACTGATCCATGCCGATATCGAAAACGGCACGCTGACCGCCCGCTACGAACGGCAACTCACGCAGGAAGCGCAGACCAAGCTGACCGCCCTGCAAAAGCTTAAAGAGAAATTCGGCAAAGTCTGCAATGCCGCACCAACGGAACAAAAAGCCGCACAGACGCCCATCGCCGCGCCTGTCAAAAACGCGCCCGCAAATACGCCGCGCTGAGCGTTATTCTCACGCCGTCGAGCCTGTTGGCATGTCTTATACACAAAGCCTGTTGCCGCAAGCGTGACCCAGTTTTTATGGGCAAATTAAGCATATAAATCCCCTCATAAACCTCGGCTTTAAATTTCCGCCAAAGCCTGCAATAATCTCCGGCATGTTCGAAATTCTGACATCCGCCGAAATGAAAAAAGCCGATCTGGCCGCCGTCGAGTCAGGCACGCCCGCATCGGCTTTGATCCGCGCGGCGGGCGGCGGGCTGGCGCAGGTCATCCGCAGCCACATGCCGGCGGGGCGCGTGCTATTTTTGTGCGGCAAAGGCCATAACGGCGCCGACGGTTTTACCGCCGCGGAAATGCTGCGCGCCGAGGGCTGGAACATCCGCGTGGCCTGCCTTGTAAAAACCAAGGAGCTGAAAGGCGATGCCGCCCGCTGCGCAAAGGCCTTTAACGGCGAGATCGAGAGCCTGAATTCCAACCTTCCCGTGCATGGCACCGATCTTGTGGTCGATGCCGTTTTCGGCACGGGCTTCGAAGGCGCGCTGCCGGCGGAGCTTGCGATCCTTTTCGACAAAATCCGCAGCAAGAAAATCCCCGTCATCGCGGCGGATGTCCCCTCGGGCATGAACGCGACGACGGGCGAGATGGCCGACGGCACGTTAAAGCCCGCCATGACGGTGGTTTTCTGCCGCAAGAAAATCGCGCATGTGTTGCAGCCGTCCCGTTCTTTTTGCGGCCGCCAGCATCTTGTCGTGCTGCCGATCGCGGATGCCGATATTGCCGCGCAGGGCACGCAGACATTCGAAAACACCCCCGCCCTGTGGCTCAGCGATTTTCCGTTTCCACACCCGCAGATGCATAAATACGACCGCGGCCATGTGGCGGTTTACGGCGGCGCGGCGCGCACGGGCGCGGCCTGCCTTGCCGCCTATGCCGCACAGCGCAGTGGCGCCGGTGTTGTCAGCATCACGGCCCCCTCGGCGGAGGCCGCCCTCGTCTACCGGCTTTACCGCGCGAGCCTGATGGTCGACACATGGCAAACGGCGGACGACTTCAAGGCGCTGCTGCGTGACGCGCGCAAAAATACCGTCGTCATCGGCCCCGGCGCGGGCGTTGACGACAAAACGAAAAACGCGGTGCTGGCGGCGCTCGACTTCAACAAAACGCTGGTACTGGATGCCGATGCGCTGACGGTCTTCAAGGACGATCCGGCGGCCCTGTTCGCCAAGCTGTCTCCCCGCCATATCCTGACGCCGCACGAAGGCGAAGGCGCGCGGCTCTTCGGCGATCTGCCCGGCAGCAAGCTGGACCGCGCCCGTACCGCCGCCAAGGCCGCAAATGCGGTCGTCGTCCTGAAAGGATCGGATACCGTCATCGCCGCTCCCGACGGCACGGCGGTCATCAACTCCAACGCGCCGCCGATTCTCGCCACCGCCGGCGCGGGGGATGTGCTGGCCGGGCTGATTGCAGGATTCGCGGCCCAGGGTATGCCGAGCTTTATGGCAAGTCTTGCCGGAGTCTGGCTGCATGCCGCCGCCGCCAAAAGCTACGGCGCGGGCCTCACGGCGGAGGATATAATTCATATTATCCCCCAAACACTTAAGACTCTTTTTGACAGCGCGCGCGGAGATACCTAAAATTTTAAATAATTCCCAAATTCTTTTTGGCTATGCTATAATTGAAGGATAATAATGGGCTGAGGGTTTTCATGCAGCATTTGTGGTTTTCGGGGGAGAATCAAGCTCCCGTTCATGAAACAACGGGTTTTGCAAAAAAGCTCGTGAAGTTTTTCATGGTCATGATGGTTCTGGGGCTCTTTGCGATGCCGAAACAGGCATCGGCGCAGCCCTTTCTGTCCAATCTTGAAACCTTGCGCGACGCCATCAACGGCAACAGCGCGGCCATTACCCAGATTACGAACGATTTGACCGGTGTTATGCCGCCGATCGCGACCGCGACCTTCCTGCAGCAGGTGCGCGATGCGGTGGGCGGCGGCTCGACGGTGACGACGGTCAACCTGCTCAACCAGGTCATCGCCGGCAACCCGTCGGCGCTGGCTTCCCTGCAGGCGGCGATGGGCGGCAACTCTTATTACTATTATGAAGACGACGGCGGCTTCGGCCCCGGCTACAACTTGCTGAACTGCTTTGACGGCACTTACGGCAGCGGTTACTACTTCCCCATTTGTCAAGCCAACGACCTGATCAACTGGATCATCGTCGGCGAAGCCGAAAACGGCATCCAGACTATGATCGATTTTCTGGAGGGCGAGGCAGGCGCGACATCGGTCATCAACTGGATCATGAACGGCGCTGCGGGCGCGGCCTATCTGCGCCAGACGCTGGTTCAGCAAATGGGCGGTTGCCCCACCTGCGTCGCGCAGGCCATTACCAATCTGGAAGCCGTAAGGGACGGCAACCCCTACTATCTGGATATCTTCATACTGAATATCATCGACGAGGGCTTCAACATGGTCGGCCCCGTTTATCCGATCGACCAGATGTCCATAGACTGGATCAACCTGACGGCTCCCAACATCGTGCCCGGCCCCATGCCGCCCGGCCCGCCGCCCGGCCCGATCGTCTCCCCGCCGCCGCCTGTTCCGCCCGCGCCTCCGGGCGGCCCGCCGACCTATACGGAAGCTGAAATCCGCGCCATTCTGGAAGATCTGGTGTTGCAAGGATTGCTGGATCCGAGTGAGGTCGAGGACCTGGTCGACGCCTATCTGAACCCGCCGGCGCCGCCGACACCCGGCCCGACACCCGGGCCCGGCCCGGGCCCCGGCCCTACGCCCGGCCCCTTGTTCGAAATCGATGATCCGGCCCCCGGCCCGACCAGCAACTGCACGGCCTCCGACGCGCCGCTGACCGGCAGTTTCGCGACCGATCCCTGCGTATGGGCGCGCGACAGCAGCTATACCAGCAACTGGTCCGACAACTATTTCGGCGATACCTTTACCAACCATCAGGGCGGCTGGCAGATTGTGGAATACGTGGCCCGGTGGTGGAACGAAAAAGGCCGCTTTGCCTTTCAGGACATGACGACGCAGTTGCATGCCAGCGTCATCGACCAGACGCGCCAGATGCAGTCCATGGCCGATACGCATGACATCAGCAAATCCGCGCGCGATTTGCAAAACAAGGAAATCGAGGCCAAGGCGCGCGTGGCGCCGAACGAAAGAACCTGTTCGGCCGCCTCTTCCCCGCCCGCGCTGGCGCATGGCGGCAGTACCGCCAATGCCCTGTCCAAGGCCCTGACCAACGACCTGATCGCGGAGACCAACGCGACGACCAGCATCACCGCGCCCACCACGCGCACGGAAGACGCGAACCGCCGCCTGGAAACCTATTGCGAATTCTTCCTTGATCCCGATGATAACGCAAGCCGCAACGGCTGCCCGAGCCCGACGACTGCCGGCCAATTGCCCGACGGCGACGTGAACGTGGAAAATATTTTGTTCAAGGATACGATCGACTTCGCCGAGGAGCCGCAACGCCTTGCCGCCACCGCTCTCTTGCGCAACCTGATCTATCCGAACGTGCAGGAAGTGCCGCCCGACGGGTTCGACCAGAAACCCGAAGGCCGCCAGTGGATTTTGCAACAGGAGCACTTCAAGGCCATCCGCACCATCGCATCGGATGTCGTCACCTCCATCATGTCCCGCCGCATGGCCTTGCCTGAAACGGCAGCGGCCGGCGTGATGATACCGCCGCCCGCCCCGCCTTACGCGGGCGATACGGGTGACGGAAGCTATGACACCTTCGCTGTAAAACTGGGCGGTCGTGAATCAGGCGGGGATTGCACGATCATGGGTGGTAGCGGTAACAAATATGCCGGTAAATACCAGATGGGTTGTACGGCACTGAAGGATGCGGGTTGCATCAATAACACCAATTGTGATTCACCTCCCGGCAGCTATGTCTGGATCCAACCCTCTACCTATAGCTGGACGGGAACCTGCGGCGGCTATGCGGTTAACAGCCTTTCCGACTTTTTGAATAACTGCGCGGCGCAGCGCAACGCGGTTGAAGTTTATCACGGCGCCATGTGGGGCTATGTCCACAGCAGCGGCCACGGCCCCTGCGTCGACTCCAAAATCGGCACCGTGATTGACGGCGTCCTGATTACGCCGTCGGGTATCCTGGCCGCCGCGCACCTGGTCGGTCAAGGCGGGGTATGGAATATGCTGGGCTGCGCCGGCGGCAGCGCGACAAGAGACGGCTTCGGCACCAGCGGTTTCGAATACATGCAGAAATTCGGCGGATACGAACTTCCGTGGGATCCTTCCGCAGGCGCCTTCCCCAACCAGGGCGGCGCGCCCTTCCAGTCCGATCCCCGCCCGCTGAACGAAATCATTCGTGAAATCCGCGAAAAAGCGGGTGTCGCGGAGGAACGCATCAGCGATGCGCCGAGTTATAACGAGATCATGCTCGCGATGACGCAGGAACGTTATTTCGACCCGGAATACTTCATCCGCATGGCGAACAACATCGGCGCCCTGCAGCAGGAGCAGAACATGGTCAGCGCCTATACCGCCTTGCTTTTGCAAGACGTCTATAAGCTGCAGGAGCAGATCAACGCCCTGTTGGCCGCCCGCGCCGCCATGAAGCTGAACGAGGCGAACATGGCGCCGCAGGAAGGGGCACAGCCACTCCGCTAAGCGCCGCTTTCCTCTAACCCATTGGACGAAAATGCCTTTTCGGCGTTTCGTTGTTTAACCTCCATGTATGTGGTAGAATGATGATGTTAAATGTAATTGTGAAGTATCTCGCCATGGCTTTGTCCAAGTTACGCAACGATTTTCGCCGCGCCGTGAACCGCACGGCAGTATCGCTCTTTCTGGGCGCATCCCTGCTGGCCCCGCTGGCGGTGGCCGGCGCGCAACAGGCGACGGATACCGTCGCCAGCCCGCCTGCGGCCACTGCAATGGTGGCGGAAACGCAGGCCGACACCACCACACTGCGGCTTGAAAAAGGCGTGGTCTCTGCCGTCACGCTTCAGGCCGCCGGCGACGTCGACGCGCTGGCGCAGGAATACCCCTTCCTCGCCGAGCAAGTGAAATTTACAAAAGAGTTCTATGAAAGCTCGGGGCAGGAAACCACCTTCTCCACCGCCCGGGCTTTCGATGCCGAAAGCAATACGACCTTGCTTTTCGTTTCGCAGACAGGCCGCCTCGCCTGCGGTGAGTTGGGCTGCTCCCTGGCCGTTTATGCCGATCAGGGTGAAGGTTATAAGGAAGCGCTCAACCTGCTCGCTTTCGGCGAATTTTATGTCGGCAAAAACGAGGACGGCAAAATTTCGACCTTTTTCTGCGCCAACGAGGCCTATTCGGACTGGAGCCGCTCGGAATGGCAGCTGAACGGCGATACGTTCGAACACCAGAAACGCGTCTCCCAAGTGCCTGTCGTGAACAATGTTCCCATTTGCAGCACGCCGCAGCGGTAAGCTTTTACCTTTAAGGGTTTATATTTTTACCCATCTTCTCCCCGTCATCCCCGCTTTACGCGGGGATCCGGTATGGGCCGAAGGCGCGCATTCATACGCGATCATCCCGTTGAGTAGAGATAATAATTCACCCCAAATACCCCTGCGGGTCGAGCGTTTGGAGGCCCTTGCGTATCTCGAAATGCAGCTGCGCATTCGCAACGGTGCCGGTGGAACCGACCGTGCCGATGGCTTCCCCCTGCCGCACGCGCATGCCTTTCGTCACGGTCACGCGGTCCATATGCGCATAGGCCGTGACCATGCCGTTGTCATGGCGCAACAGGACAAGATTGCCGTAGCCTGACAAAGCGTCCCCGACATAGGCGACCGTGCCGTCGGCGGCGGCGGCCACCGCCGTGCCGCGCGGCGCGGCAATATTGATGCCGTCGTTATGCAGATGCCCCGCCTTCGGGCCATAAGTTGAAATGATTTTTCCCTGCACCGGCCAGATAAAGCCGTGACGGCTGACCTTGGATACCGTGGTAACGCGTTGTTGCACCGGCGCGGCAGACGTTGCCGTCTTTACCGCCGGCGGCTTGCTGACGACCACCGGCTTGGGCGTTTCACGCATGACGGTGGTCGCCGGCTTGCCAGCCGATGGCCGGGGCGGGGCGGCGATTTCTTTTCGCGTCGCGGCGGCGATGCGCTGCTGCTCCTGCTGCCGCTTCACGGTGGAGGGAATGCGCAGCACCTGCCCCTGCTGCAGGCGATACGGCGCCGCGATATTGTTCATCTGCGCCAGCTTGGACGACGGCAGGCCGTACATGCGGGCGATGCCCGTCAGCGTATCGTTATGCCCCACACGGTATTCCATCGGCGGCGGCAGGCGCAGCCGCTGCCCGTCCGCCAGATGATAGGGCGGCTTCAGGTTGTTGAGCTCGATGATATCCCGCTGCGACAATCTGTAACGCTGCGCGATGGACCAGAGCGTTTCGCCTTCCCGCACCATCACGGCGCCGGCGGTGCTGTCCAGCTGCGTGCCCAGATGATGCACGGGCGCGGCATGCTCCGCCGCGCAGGCCGACAAAAGCGCCAGCGCCGCGTAAAACGCCGCCGGTATCGCCATATGTTTGACAGACCGCCGCATGCCGGCGCCCCTTATGCAGGCTGCAAGGAGAATGCGTTGAAAAAACCGCCCGCGGATTCTCCCGACGTCTCCGCCGCCGCATCGTCGCCGACGGGATCGGGCTCGTCGCGCGCCACTTTGGGCAGCAGCGGAACGAAACGCACGGGCATCAGCTGTTCCGTCTCGTAATTTGTCTCGTCGGTGCGGGTGATGCGGTAAATGAACTGGCTCGCCTTGTCGCGCCCCATGGGGATCACCATGATGCCGCCGACGGACAGTTGCGCCAGCAATGCGGGCGGCGGCTCGTCCCCCGCCGCCGCGGTGACGATGATGCGATCGAAGGGCGCCTGTTCGACCCAGCCCTTCATGCCGTCCGCGGCCTTGCAGGTGATATTGCGGATGCGCAGATCATTAATACGCTGTTCCGCCGTGGCCAGTAACGGCCTGTGGCGCTCGATGCTGTAAACGCGGCGGCAGAGTTTCGCCAAAATCGCCGCCTGATAGCCGGAACCCGTGCCGATCTCCAAAACCTTGTGACGGTCGTTGAGGCGCAATTCCTGCGTCATGGTCGCGACAACCAGCGGCTGGCTGATCGTCTGCCCGCGTCCGATGGGCAGCGCGGTGTCTTCATAGGCCTGGTCGTGGAACATGGCGGGGATGAACGCCTCGCGCGGGATACGCTCGATCGCCGCCAGCACGTTGGTATCGGTGATACCGCATTTGCGGAGCTTCATGATCAAACGAATTTTGCGCGCGATTGCCGTCACGTAAACATCCCCTTCAACGTTTCCAGAGCCGGATGATGCGTCAGGTTCAGCGACAGCGGCGTGATCGTCACATGCCCGGCTTTCAATGCTCCCATGTCATTTATTTCATCCGCATCCGCGCGCGGATGCGGATGAAATAAAT
>Ga0206101_1000067_pt1 | contig 36433 bp, 28 predicted proteins | sample 1B0metagenome_FD_148613 | JGI IMG/M metagenome (GOLD analysis project Ga0206101, IMG submission 148613) | Enriched microbial communities from leaf-cutter ant dump, University of Wisconsin, Madison, United States - 1B0 | ecosystem: Environmental > Terrestrial > Nest > Insects nest > Nest dump... | reverse complement strand
CATTCGCCGCATCGCCGGAAAAGCCGCCGTTGAGGCCCGCGTATCCCAAGCCGGTGATGCCGGCGGCAGAAGAAATTAAAAACAACCCGCGTGCCCGCAGCGCGCGCCTGCGTGTAGCAGAGAAGATATGACCAGGACAACCATGAGCGAGACGACGCACATACCGCCCCGGGAAGAGGCAACGCCCGCACAGCGTATCCGCGGCGACTGGAATATGCTCGTGGAGCGCATCTCCTACAAAGGGATCGTGAACAACATCCCCTACCTGGCATTCATCGTGCTGCTCGGCATCATCTACATCAGCAACAGCCAGCGCGCCGTGGAAACGCAGAAAGAGATCAACAGGCAGGAACGGGTGCTGAAAGAGCTGCGCTGGAAATATATGGACATCAAATCAGACCTCATGCACGCCGGCATGGAAGCAGAGATCATCCGCAACGCCGCCGCCATCGGGCTGAAGCCATTGATGCTGCCGGCATATAAGATAGCGGCGGACAGCGTGGAAGGGATCGGTGCTGGTCAGTCGGTAACAGGTGTCAAGTAGTCAGTAGCAAGTAAGAAGTATCAAGTAGCAAGTATCAAGTAGTCAGTAGCAAGTATCAAGTAAGAAGAGAAATAATCAGAACAAATAACAAAACATAGCTCATAACTCATAACCAAAAAGCCTCTTGATACTTGATACTGACTACTTGATACCAGAAAATTAATAAAAAACCGGCCAGCAAGCAGCCGCCCCCAACCTGCCTGCCGGCCGACAACCAAAATGGTGGACGTAAAGAAAGACATACGGTTCCGTGTATATATCGCCTTCACCTGCATCTGCGCGATGGGGCTGGCGATTATCGTCATGGCCGCCATGATACAGCTGCGGGAGGGCGACCGGCTGCGGGGGCTGTCCAACCAGATGCACCTGCGCACGGACACGCTGTATGCGGAGCGCGGCAATATCTACTCGGAAGATGGGCAGCTGCTGTGTTCTTCCATACCGCAGTTCGACGCGTATGTGGACTTCACCGTCATTCATGCCGACACGTTCCGGAGGTATATAGACACGCTGTCGCAGTGCCTGTCGCAGCTGTTCCGCGACCAGTCGCCGCAGCAGTACCGGCAGCGGCTGGAGACGGGGCGCAGGGAGGGGCGGCGTTATTTTTCCTTGCGGAAGAACATGGCTTATTATGATTACCAGGCGCTGCGCTCTTTTCCTGTTTTCAACAAAGGCTCGCGCAGGGGCGGGCTGATCATCGAGACCAGGACCAGGCGGATCAACCCGTACGGCATCCTTGCCTATCGCACGATCGGGCTGTGGCGGCCGGCGATCTGGATCAACGGCAAAGTGCAGAAAAACGTGATCGGTCTCGAAGCGACCTACGACAGCGTGCTGAACGGCATCAACGGCAGCCGCGTGCTGCGGAAGCATACCGGCAGCGTCTGGATGCCGGTGCAGGGCACGGAGGTGGAGCCGCAGAACGGGCGGGATATCGTCACCACGCTGGACTTCAACATCCAGGATGTGGCGGAGCATGCGCTGAAGAGCGTGGTGGAGCAATACCAGTGCAAGTACGGCACCTGCATCGTCATGGAGGTGCAGACGGGCAAGATCCGCGCCATGGTGAACCTCGGCAGGCAGTCGGACGGGTCGTACTGGGAGGATTTTAACTACGCCATGATCCCGACGGAGCCGGGCTCTACATTCAAGCTGGCCACGCTGCTGGCGCTGCTGAACGACGACTATATCAAGGTCACGGACATGGTCAACGCAGAGGGCGGCGCCATCCGGTTCGGCAACCGGGTGATGAAGGACTCGCACCTGGGGCTGGGCGTGCTGTCCATAAAGGATGCCTTTGCCCATTCTTCCAATGCGGCCATGGCGAAGCTGGCGTACCAGCATTATTTCAAGAACCCGGAAAAATATATCGCGCACCTGAAAAGGCTGGGGCTCAACAGGCCCACCGGCATAGACCTCGCCGGCGAGCGGCGCACGCGGATCATCGAGCCGAAGGACAGGGACTGGAGCGCCACGACGCTGCCGTGGATGGCGACAGGCTACGGCGTGCTGGTCAGTCCGCTGCATACCTGCATGCTCTATAATGCCGTGGCCAACAACGGGCGCATGATGCAGCCTTACCTGGTGCACGCCATCCGCGAGTATGGCAGGGATGTGCAGGTATTCCCGCCGCATGAGCTGATGCGCATCGGCGACTCCTCCGTAGTGGCGCAGCTGCAGGCGTGTGTGAAAGAGGTGGCCATCAGCGGCACCGCAAAGCATATCAGGTCGCCGTTCTACAGCATCGCCGGCAAGACCGGCACCGCGCAGGTGGCGGACAAGGGTATCTCGTATAAGGACGGTGTTTACCAGGGGTCGTTTGTGGGATATTTCCCCGCGGATCATCCGCGCTATACGATTACCGTGGTGATCCGCACCAAGCCGCATTCCGGCGCCTACTACGGCGGCACGATCGCCGCGCCTGTGTTCCGCATGATCGCCGACAAGGTGTTCGCCACCGGGCTGGGCAGCTGGGAAGGGCCGCTCGACAGCTTTGCGCGTGTCGGCGGCAAAGAGATACCGGCAGGTATGGCTACGGCGCGGAACTATGAGATACTGCTGCACGCGATGCACCGGCATGCCGCCGCATCTACCCCGCAGGATGCCATAACGCAGCTGCAGGTGGACTCGGCAAGGCGCATCGCCCTGACGCCGGTGACCGCCGTGCGCGGACGCGTGCCGGAGGTGACGGGGATGGGATTGAAAGACGCCGTGTTTGTGCTGGAACGCGCAGGCATGCAGGTGCAGATACAGGGCAGCGGCATCGTAAAAGCGCAGTCGGTCGCCCCCGGCACGCCGGTAACCAAAGGACAAACCATCATACTACAGCTGAGCTGACATGCCGCTATTAAAAGACATATTGACCCAGGTACAGGTGACGGAAGTTGCCGGCACGACCGGCAGGCCGGTGAGCGGCATCTGCCTGGACTCGCGGCAGGCCGCGGCGGACAGCGTCTTTGTTGCGGTCCGCGGCGTGGCTGCGGACGGGCATGCGTTCATAGACAAGGCGATCGGGCAGGGTGCGGGCGTGATCGTATGCGAGATCATGCCGGCAGAGAAAAAGGAGGGTATCACCTATGTGCAGGTCAGCGACAGCCGGGCTGCGGCAGGCTTGCTGGCGAGTGCTTTCTATGATCACCCTTCCCGGGGAATGAAAGTGGTGGGCATCACCGGCACCAATGGAAAGACGACCACTGCCACGCTGCTGTTCGGGCTTTTTGAGGCGATGGGCGAAAGGTGCGGGCTGCTCTCCACGGTTCAGAACCATATTCACGACCAGGTAATCCCGGCCACGCACACCACGCCTGATGCCGTTTCCATACAGCAGCTGCTGGCGCGTATGCGGGATGCGGGGTGTACGTATGTGTTCATGGAGGTAAGCTCGCATGCCATTCATCAGCAGCGCATTGCCGGCATCCGGTTTGCCGGCGGGGTGTTTACCAACATCACGCACGACCACCTGGACTATCACCAGACTTTTGATGAATATATCCGGGTCAAAAAACAGTTCTTTGACCAGCTGCCGGCGGATGCTTTTGCACTGGTGAATGCGGATGACAAGCGCGGCATGGTGATGCTGCAGAATACCGCCGCGGCGAAAAATACATACAGCCTGCGCCTGCCGGCCACCTTCAAGGGCAAGGTGCTGGAGAACAACCTGACGGGGCTGATCATGATGATAGACGGCCAGGAGGCGCACTTCCGGATGATCGGGACGTTCAATGCCTATAACCTGCTTGCGATCTACGGTACGGCTGTGTTGCTGGGCGCAGAGAAGATGCAGGCGCTTTCGGTGCTGAGCAATCTCAGGGGCGCCCCGGGGCGTTTTGAGACATACCTGTCGCAGCGCGATAAGATACTGGGCATCGTGGATTATGCGCACACGCCGGATGCATTGCTTAACGTGCTCGGCACGATCAGCCAGCTGCGTTCGGGACAGCAGGTGATCACCGTTGCCGGCTGCGGCGGCGACCGCGACAAGGCGAAGCGGCCGCTGATGGCGGAGGTGGCCTGCACGCACAGCGACCGCGTGATCCTGACGTCCGACAACCCGCGATCGGAAGACCCGGAGGCCATACTCGACGATATGGAGCGCGGTCTTACGCCGGCGCACCGGCGGAAGGTGCTGCGCATCGCCGACCGCAGGGAAGCCATCAAAACGGCCTGCACGCTGGCGCAGCCTGGGGATATCGTGCTGGTGGCGGGAAAAGGGCATGAGACATACCAGGAGATAAAAGGAACAAAATATCCTTTTGACGACGGAAAAATATTGACGGAAACATTTGAACTGTTAAACAAATAACCAGGCGCATACATGCTCTACTACCTGTTCACATATCTGCGGGAGCACTTCGGGATGTTCGGGGCCGGGCTGTTCTATTATATCACTTTCCGCGCGGCATTCGCGGTGATCCTTTCGCTGGTGATCTCCATGCTGCTCGGCAAGCGCCTGATCCGCTACCTCCAGCGCAGGCAGATCGGCGAGACCGTCCGCGACCTCGGCCTGACCGGCGAGAGCCAGAAGAAGGGCACGCCTACGATGGGCGGACTGATCATCATCGCCGCCATCCTGATCCCGACACTGCTGTTCGCACGGGTGATGAATGTCTATATCATGCTGATGATCGTATCAACCATATGGCTGGGGCTTGTTGGCTTTCTCGATGATTATATCAAGGTGTTTAAAAAGAATAAGGAAGGCCTTGCGGGGCGCTTTAAGATCCTTGGCCAGCTCGGCCTGGGCGTTATTGTGGGATGGACGATGTACAGCAACAGCCATGTGGTGACCACGCGCGAAGTAGCACAGGATAAGCCTGTGCTGTACAACCAGACGGAGCGGCTGGCCTCGGGGCCGTTTGCCCGCAGGGATGAGACCGGGAAGATGCGGGAGTATGTCACCGTGCGGACGGCTACGACCACCATTCCCTTTGTGAAGAGCCACGAGCTGAGCTATGCGCGGATCGCCGCCCTGTTCGGGGAGCGGGCGATGAATGTGCTGACGCCTGTTATCTATATCCTGTTCGTCACTTTCATCATCGTCGCCGTCTCCAACGGCGCCAATATAACGGATGGCGTAGACGGTCTGGCGACGGGCGTTTCGGCCATTGCGGGCATCTGCCTCGGGGTGTTTGCCTATGTGTCGGGTAACTATGTGTTTGCGGATTATCTCAACATCATGCACATCCCCAACCTCGGCGAGCTGTCCATTTTCATCGGTGCGTTTGTCGGCGCCTGCGTGGGCTTTCTCTGGTACAACGCCTACCCGGCGCAGGTGTTCATGGGCGACACGGGCAGCCTGGCGCTGGGTGGCATCATCGCTTCGCTCGCGGTGATCGTACGGAAGGAGCTGCTGATACCGATCATCTGCGGGATCTTCCTCGTGGAGAGCCTTTCCGTGATGATACAGGTGGCATGGTTCAAGCGGACTAAAAGAAAATACGGTGAGGGACGGCGCATCTTCCTGATGGCGCCGCTGCATCACCACTATCAGAAGGCAGGATATCATGAAAGCAAGATCGTCACGCGGTTCTGGATCATCGGGATCATGCTGGCATTGCTGAGCATTGTAACGTTAAAAATGCAGTAATTGGGCACGGACACACATAAGAAGCTCGTAGTGCTGGGCGCCGGTGAAAGCGGCATCGGCGCCGCCCTGCTGGGAAGCCGGCAGGGATGGGAGGTGTTCGTGAGCGACGCCGGGAAGATCGCGCAGCAGTATAAGCAGATCCTGCAGCAGGCGGGGATCTCCTTTGAAGAAGGTACGCACACCGCCGGCAGCATACTCACGGCAGACTGTGTGGTGAAAAGTCCCGGTATCAGCAGCAAAGCGGAGATTGTCCGCCAGGTAAGGCATGCGGGCATAGAGGTATGCAGCGAGATCGAATTCGGCTATCGCTATGTGGGCGACAGCAGGATCGTCGCGATCACCGGCAGCAACGGCAAGAGCACGACCACCATGCTGACGTACCACCTGTTCAAAGAAGCAGGCTATGATGTATCGCTGGTAGGCAACATCGGCTACAGCTTCGCGCGGCAGGTGGCGGAGCGGCCGACGGCATGGTATGTCATGGAGGTGAGCAGCTTCCAGCTGGAGGATATCCACAGGTTCCGGCCGCATATTGCCGTGCTGCTCAACATCACGCCCGATCATCTCGACCGGTATGATCACCGAATGGAAGATTATGCGGCCGCAAAGTTCCGCATCGCAGAAAACCAGACAGCATCAGACTTTTTTATTCTCAACCAGGACGATCCGGTTATACGAACATATTTAGCCGACCATTCTTTTCACGCAAAAAAACTTTTTATCACAATGAACGAGCAGCACACAACGGGCGATGGAGGCTATATACGGGACGAGCACATGTATATACAATACGAAGGAGAAGAGCTGAGCACCTCTATCCACGATCTTTCAATCAAAGGAAAACACAACCAGTATAACAGTATGGCAGCCGGCATCAGCGCACGTATTGCGGGTATCAGGAGGGACAAGATCCGCGAGAGCTTCATCACGTTCGAAGGCCTCGAGCACAGGCTGGAATATGTGGCGACCATTCGCGGCGTGCAGTTCATCAACGACAGCAAGGCAACGAATGTCAACTCCGTATGGTATGCGCTGGAAAGCATGAAGCACCCGACCATCCTGATCCTCGGCGGGCAGGATAAAGGGAATGACTACGCAGAAATACTGGACCTGGTGAAGGAAAAGGTAAAGGCGATCGTCTGCCTCGGTGTGGACAACACGCCGATACACGAGGCGTTCGGGGATGCCGTGCCCACCATCGTGGACACGCAGAGCGCACGTGAAGCCGTGCAGGCGGCCTATGCGCTGGCAGACAAAGGCGACGTTGTGCTGCTGTCGCCCGCGTGCGCCAGCTTCGACAGGTTTAAAAATTATGAGGACCGCGGCCGCCAGTTCAAGGAAGCGGTACATGAACTGTAAATAAACAAACAGGAAACTATGCAGCAATTGCTGGAACGGGTAAAAGGAGATAAGGTCATCTGGTCGGTGGTGGTGCTGTTCGCATTCATCAGCCTGCTTGCCGTCTACAGCTCTACCGGCTCGCTGGCGTACCGCATGGACAAGAATGGCAGCTACTACCTGGTCAAGCAGCTGCTGGTGCTGGGTCTGGGGCTGATGATCATCTACTGGGTGCACCGTGTGAACTATACCAAGTTTGCGCGTATCGCCGTGCTGCTGTATGTGATCAGCCTGCCGCTGCTGCTGTTCACCTTATTCTTCGGCGCTACGATCAACGAAGGCTCGCGGTGGATCCGGCTGCCGGTGATCAACATCACCTTTCAAAGCTCGGACCTTGCGAAGCTGGCGCTGTTCATGTTCCTCGCGCGGCTGATGAGCATGCGGCAGCACCAGATCAAAGACCTGAAGAAGGGATTCCTTCCCGTGCTGGTCCCCGTGCTGCTCACCTGCTGCTTCATTGCGCCGGCTAACCTGTCCACCGCGCTGATGCTGGGTGCCACCTGCTGCATCCTGTTCTTCATCGGCCGCGTGCAGGTAAAGCATATTGCTCTGCTGGCCGGTATCGGGATATGCTTTGTCGCGCTGCTGTTCTTTGTATCGAAGGTAACAGGCTTCGGTCGCGCGGAGACATGGGAGCAGCGGGTCGAGGACTTCCTGGGCAGCAGCGATGAGAACGGGGAGAAAAAAGAAGAGGTGTACCAGGTGCTGCAGGGCAAGATCGCCATTGCCAACGGCGGCCTGCTGGGCCTCGGCCCGGGACACAGCCGCCAGCGCGACTATCTGCCGGAGGCGTATTCGGATTTCATCTTCTGCAGCATCATCGAGGAATACGGGCTTGTCGGCGGCACTGTCGTCGTATGCCTGTACCTGCTCTTCCTCTGGCGGAGCATTCTCATCTTCAGGCGATGCCCGTATGCGTTCGGCGCATTCCTGGCGGTGGGGCTGAGCATCACGCTGGTGTTCCAGGCGATGCTCAACATGGCGGTGAATGTGCACCTCGTGCCGGTGACGGGACTGACGCTGCCGATGATCAGCATGGGTGGCTCTTCGATATGGTTCACCAGCATCGCCATCGGCATTGTGCTGAGCGTGAGCCGGTATGTGGATGAAATGGAAGGAAAAACAAAACAGATAAAAAAGCAGGTAGCGCCTGCGACCGGAACGGCATGAGCAGCTTGCGGATCATCATAGCGGGAGGAGGCACCGGCGGACATATATTCCCCGCGGTGGCCATCGGGCATGCCCTGCAGCGGCTGCATCCCGGCGTGACGCTGCTGTTTGCCGGCGCCAACGGGAAGATGGAGATGGAAAAGGTGCCGCAGGAAGGCTTCGAGATCGTGGGGCTGGATATTGCCGGCTTCAACCGCAGCCATATGTTCAAGAACCTGCTGCTGCCGTACCTGCTGCTGAAGAGCGCATGGCAGGCGCAGCGCATCCTGAAAAGCTTCCGGCCCGATGCCGTTGTCGGCGTCGGCGGGTACGCCAGCTTCCCGGTGCTGCGTGCGGCGCAGTACCGGGGCATACCTACCGTGATACAGGAGCAGAACTCCTTTGCCGGCAGGAGCAATCGCATCCTCGGCAAAAAGGCGAAGGTGATCTGCGTGGCCTATGCAGGCATGGAGCGATTCTTCCCGGAAGACCGGCTGGTGATCACCGGCAACCCGGTGCGCCGGCAGATCGCACAGTCGGCGCTCACGAGAGCAGAGGGACAGGCATGGCTGGGCATGGACGCCGGCAGGAAGACGATACTCGTTATCGGCGGCAGCCTCGGCGCCCGGGCGATCAACGAAGCGATAGATCATGCGCTGGAGCAGCTGCTGCAGGAAGACGTGCAGCTGATATGGCAGACGGGCAGGCTGTATTACGAGCAGGCGCAGAAAAGAGCGGCGGCGTCCGGCGGCAGGGTGAAGGTGTTTGATTTTATCCGTGAAATGGACTACGCCTACGCCGCGGCGGACATTGTCGTCTCGCGGGCGGGAGCGCTGGCTATTGCCGAGCTCTGCATCGTAGCCCGGCCGGTGATCTTCGTGCCGTATCCTTTTGCGGCGGAGGATCACCAGACCAGCAACGCCATGGCGCTCGTGGAGCACAACGCAGCCATGCTGGTGAAAGATAATGAAGCGGACAGCGAGCTGTTCCGGAAATTAAAGCACCTGCTGCACGACAACACGATGCAGGAGGTGATGATCAGTAATTTAAAACACATGGCCGTCAGGGACGCAGATGAGCAGATTGCGGGACAGGTGATCCGTGCGGCAAAGCGGGATATATGAACGTACAGGAGCTGAAGAGGGTTTATTTTATCGGCATCGGCGGCATCGGCATGAGCGCCCTGGCTCGGTATTTCCTGCAGCGGGGCGCGACGGTGAACGGGTACGACCGCTACCGGACAGACCTTACGGCGCAGATCGAACAGGAGGGTGCAGGCATACATTATACGGATGATGTCGCGCTGCTGGACAGGGAAACGGAGCTGGTCGTATATACACCTGCTGTCCCTGCCAATCATCATGAGCTGACCTGGTACCGCGACAACGGCTATCCCGTTTACAAGCGCAGCGATGTGCTGCAATGGATCACAGAGACGATGTATGCCATCACCGTGGCCGGCACACACGGCAAGACGACCATCTCCACCATGATCGCCTATATCCTCCGGGAAACGGGATACGGCTGCAATGCTTTCCTGGGCGGGATTTCCGTCAACTACGAAAGCAACTACTGGGGTAGCGATACGCAGGTAGCCGTGATCGAGGCGGACGAGTACGACCGCAGCTTCCTGAAGCTGCATCCCGATCTGGCGGTGCTCACGGCGATGGATCCCGATCATCTCGACATATACGGCACTGCTGCGGAGATGGAATCGGCATTCATACAATACACGCAAAACATCAGGCCGGACGGCACGCTGCTGGTAAAGCACGGGCTGGCACACGGCAGCGAGCTGAAGGCGGCGCATACATTTACCTACAGCCTGCAGAACGACGCTGCGGCTGTTTATGCCAGTGATATCATGCAGCAGGCAGGCGGGTATGTCTTTAATGTGCATGGCCCCAAAAGCATGATCCCGTCGGTGCTGCTGCCGCTCGGCGGCATGCATAACGTGGAGAATGCCGTCGCAGCGGTGGCGGTGGCACAGCTGCTGGATATAGACGACGGCCGTATCCGGCAGGCGCTGGCGGGGTTCAGGGGCGTGAAGCGCCGTTTTGAATATGTGGTGAGCAATGAACGGACTGTTTATATAGACGACTATGCGCATCATCCTGAAGAGCTGGCTGCGCTGATCAGGAGCGCCCGGCAGCTTTTCCCGGGGAGAAAGTGCGTGGTGGCTTTTCAGCCGCACCTGTTCACGCGTACCCGCGACCTGGCGGAAGGGTTTGCGCACAGCCTGGACCTGGCGGACGAGGTGATCCTGCTGGAGATATACCCGGCACGTGAAGAACCTATACCCGGCGTCACCGCGCAGATGATCGCGGACCGGATGAGCAACCCGGCGCATACAGTGCTGAGCAGGGAGGGCCTGCTGCAGTATGTGCGGCAGGCGCGGCCGGAGCTGCTGATCACCGCGGGCGCAGGCGATATTGACAAGCTGGTGCAGCCGGTCAGGGAAATAATGGAGCACTCATGACAGAACAACGGAAGCGTAAGATATCGGCCCGGAAGATACTGCAGGCGCTCGTCACCCTCGTGGTGACGACAGGCTGCACCGTGGCCATCCTCGGCGCTTCCGGGGTGCAGGAAAAGCGTACGGTGAGCAGCGTGCAGATACATATCGCCAACAGGGGCAGCTGCGGCTTCCTCGATGAAGCGCAGGTGTGCGAGCTGCTGCTCGGCAACAGGCATGTCCGGCCGGACCGCACGCCGCTCTCGGCATTGAACCTGCAGGGCATGGAGGCCATCCTCCGCGCCAACCCCTGGGTGGCATCCGCGGAAGTGTATGTGGACAACGCCGCCGTCCTGCATGTGTATGTCCGCCAGCGGATACCGGTGTACCGCGTGTTTGAGCGGGACGGCAACAGCTATTATGTGGACAGCGCGCTGCAGGCGCTGCCGTTGTCGGACAAGTATACGCATTATGCCGCCGTGGTCACCAATGTGCCGGTGCTGCGGGATGACAGTACGGGCAGCAGCCTGAAGGCGCAGATATACCGTGTTGTCCGCGCCGTGAGCAGTGACACTTTCTGGAATGCGCAGGTGACGGAGATACGGATGGCGGATGACGGATCGTTTGAGCTGGTGCCTGTGCTGGGCAGGCATCGCATTATCCTCGGCGATACGGCGCGGGTGGAGGAGAAGCTGGCACATGTGCTTGCCTTTTACCGGCAGGTGCTGAACCGCATCGGCTGGGACAGGTACCAGGTGATCAACGCGGCTTACCGCGGTCAGGTGGTGGCGTCGCCTTCGCTGCCGTGGACGCCGCCAAAGGACAAGGCCATGAGCAATATGAGCTGGGTGAAGAGCATCATGGGCAATACGCCGCCGGACAACAGCGCCAGCGCCATTACGGCTGCGCCGGCAGCACAGCAGGCAACGCCGGTACCTGCTCCTGCTGTGCAGCGACCTGCCCAGGCCGGTACGCCCACGGCAAATGGGAGCAGCGCTGCAGCATCGAAGGCTGCTGCTCAGGCCGCGGGTGGCACTCCGGAGAATTCCGTTCAGACTGCAGTCAGCGCATCACCTGCGAAGACTACATCAGCGCTGCCATCGCCTGGTGCGCCGGCAAAGAGCGCAGCACCGCCCCGGGCGGCGGCAGGAAAGCAGCAGGACAGGAACGCCGGGCAAAAGAGCATTAGCAATAAAAAACCAGAAGAGAAAAACAAGCCAAAATATATCTACCAGGGACAGTAATTGATAACCATTTTTAAACATGCCGCAATATGAATAAACAAGCACACCCTTCACAGACCGCGCCGGATGTAGGGCCGGTATCTTCCGGAAAAGAACAACCCATCATTGTAGGGCTGGATATCGGCACTACCAAGATCGTGGCGATCGCCGGCCGGAAAAATGAATTCGGAAAGTTGGAGATACTGGGCTTCGGCAAGTCGGAATCCGCGGGGGTCAGCCACGGGGTGGTCATGAACATCGAGCAGTGCATCCATTCCATCGAGCAGGCGATCAGGAAATGTCTCGACTCCAATCCCAACCTCGAGATCAGGGAAGTGTATGTAGGCATCGCCGGCCAGCATATCAAAAGCCTGCAGACACGTGGCGACCGCGTGCGCATCAACACGGAGGAGGAGATATGCAAGGAGGATATTGACCTGCTGATCAAGGACCAGTACAAAACCTATATCCCCGCGGGCGACCAGATTATTGACATTGTGCCGCAGGAGTTTTCGGTGGACAACATGCAGACATCCATGAGCCCGGTGGGCATGTCGGGCGTGAAGATCGGCGCCAACTTCCACATCATCACCGGCGACCGGAATGCTATACGCAATATCAACCGCTGCGTGGTCAAGGCCGGGCTGAACACGAGGGACCTGGTGCTGCAGCCGCTTGCTTCCGCCGCGGCGGTGATGAATGACGAAGATCTTGAGGCGGGTGTGGCGATCGTGGACATCGGCGGCGGCACTACGGATATGGCGGTGTTTTACGACGGCATCCTGAAGCATACCGCGGTGATCCCTTATGCCGGCGTCAATGTTACCAACGACATCCGCGGCGGGCTGGGCGTGCTGCGTGCGCAGGCGGAGGCAATGAAGGTGCAGTTCGGCACCGCGCTTGCCGACGAGGCCAACAGCAACGCCTATATTACGATCCCGGGTCTGCGCGGGCTGCCGCCGAAGGAGATATCGGTGAAGAACCTGGCGCATATCATTCAGGCGCGGATGCAGGAGATACTCAATCACGTGGTGTATCATCTCAAGCAGATCAACCTGGAAAAGCGGCTGTACGGTGGCATTATCCTCACCGGCGGCGGTGCGCAGCTGAAGCATATCATCCAGCTGACCGAGTATGTCACCGGCCTCGGTGCGCGTATCGGCTATCCCAACGAGCACCTGGCCGGCGGGCATGCGGAGGCGCTGATGAACCCCATGTATTCCACCTGCATCGGGCTGATCCTGCGGGGGTATCATGATTTTGAGAACGGCAAGCTCCGCTTTGCGGGAGCGGGCGGCAATATGATCCATGCGGCATTGGATCAGCAGGCATCCGCACCCGCAGCAGGCGAGCGCCCGGCCTTCGCCGGCACGCCCGAAGAAGCGAAAGCAGAAGCGGAAAAGCAACGCGACCGGCAGAAAAAGAGAAATGAAACATTCAGGCGCCTCTTCGACAGCATGAAAGGAAAATTCATGAGCCTGTTTGAAGAGGTGGATGACCAGGAAATCAATTAATCACCCAATAAACATTACTAACCCACAAAATAAAGCGTTATGATACATTTTGAAATCCCCAAGAACCAGTCTTCCATCATCAAGGTGATCGGTGTAGGCGGCGGCGGCGGCAATGCCGTTAACTATATGTATAACCTGGGCATCGAAGGCGTTGATTTTATCATCTGCAATACGGACTCGCAGGCGCTGGCGCTGAGCCCGGTGCCCAACAAGATACAGCTCGGTCCGCATCTGACGCAGGGGCTGGGCGCCGGCGCCAACCCGGAGATCGGCGCAAAGGCCAGCGAGGAGAGCCTCGAGGATATCTGCAAGATACTGAAGGTGAACACCCGCATGGCGTTCATCACCGCGGGCATGGGCGGCGGCACCGGCACCGGCGGCGCACCTGTGGTTTCACGCATCTGCCGCGAGCTGGACATTCTCACCGTGGGCATCGTCACCATGCCGTTCACCTATGAAGGCCGCAAGCGTATGAAGCAGGCGCAGGAAGGGATTGACCGGATGCGGGAGCATGTGGATACCATCCTCATCATCTCCAACGACAAGCTGCGCCAGCAGTTCGGCAACCTGCCGTTTACCCAGGCATTTGCGAAAGCGGATGACATCCTGGCGACTGCGGCAAAATGTATCACGGACGTCATCAACACCACCGGGCAGATAAACGTGGACTTCGCCGACGTCTGCACGGTGATGAAGAACGGCGGCGTCGCCATCCTCGGCAACGCGGCCGTGGCGGGTGAGCACCGTGCGCTGCATGCGGTGGAGCAGGCGCTCAGCTCGCCGCTGCTGAACGACAGCGACATCAACGGCGCGAAATGGATATTGCTGAACATCACTTCCGCCGCCGGCGAGTTCGAGCATACGATGGACGAGGCGGAGGCCATACAGGCCTATGTGCAGCAGCAGGCCGGCGACAACTGCGACGTCATCCTCGGTATGGGTCACGACCCGAACCTCGGCGACCAGATCGCCGTGACGATCATCGCCACCGGCTTTCATCATAAGGAAGTGCCTGTCTCATTGCCGGCGCGGTCGCACGAACCGGAGAAGATCATCGTACAGCTCCGTGAGGGCGACGCCACACCTGCTCCTGCCGCGGCGCCGGAACAGCCGTCCGACCCGCTGGCGCCGGTGCTCGTGGAGCTGCCCGCCACCGGCTATAACCCGCTGACGCCGTCGCCTGTGCTTACCGATGCTGCAGACAAGGAAGTATTTAACCTGCAGCTGTTTGAAAAGCCTGCGGCGGAATGCCGGCAGGAAGAGATGCAGCTTAAGAACAATCCCGGCGACCACATGTTCCAGCTGGTCATGAAGAACGAGCCGCTGCAGGAGCCCGCGTCCGAGTCGGTGAAGATCGGGGAGCATGTGCTGACCGAGCATGAGATAGAGGAGAAGCGGCGTTTTGAAGAGGAGAAAAGGGCCCTTGAAGAGCGCGCGGAACGTCTCCGCCGTATGAGCTTCAACGTCAAGAGCACGGACAACCCGGAAGATATGGAGCATATACCGGCATATGTACGGCAGAACCTGGACCTGGATGAAGGCGTCGCTTCTTCGGATACCTTTTACAGCGGGTATTCCGTAGGATTTAATGACGAACAGCAGAAAAGCCAGGCCGCTATCCAGACGATCAACACGTTCCTGGACGGCCGGAAGCCGGACTGACATTATCGTCCGGGTGGCAGTGCCGTTATCCCGGCAGGAGCGCAGCGGAATGGGACTGTTCCGCTGCGCTCCGTTACTTTTTACCGTCCTTTTCTGATATTTGCACGACAAAACAACACTATGCCGCACACGGAAGGGTATGTCCGCAGCACGACGGAGCAGGGTATTGCCACTATTGAATTTTATCATCCTGCCAGCAATGCGCTGCCGGGCGCCATCCTGCGCGACCTGGCGCAGCAGGTCAACGACATCGGCATAGACGAGCGCATCAGCGTGATCGTGCTGCGCAGTGCCGGCGAGCGGGCGTTCTGCGCCGGCGCTTCCTTCGACGAGCTGACGGCCATCAGCAATGAGGAGGAGGGGCTGCAGTTTTTCAGCGGCTTTGCCCATGTGATCAACGCCATGCGCAAATGCCACAAGCTGATCATCGGCCGGGTGCAGGGCAAGACTGTGGGCGGCGGCGTGGGACTGGTAGCCGCCTGTGATTACGCGATTGCCATAGATACTGCGGCTGTCAAGCTCAGCGAGCTGGCGGTGGGGATCGGTCCTTTTGTCGTGGGGCCGGCGGTGGAGCGGAAGGTGGGCGTCTCCTGCTTTTCCCAGCTGGCGATAGATGCCACGGAATGGCGGAGCGCGGAATGGGCGAAGAAGCACGGCCTGTACGCGGAGCTGCACGGCAGCATCGAAGAGGTGGACGACGCGGTGCAGCAGCTGGCGCTGCGGCTGGCGCAGAGCAGCCCCGAGGCGATGCGCGAGCTCAAGAAGATATGCTGGCACGGCACGGAGCACTGGGACACGCTGCTCACGGAACGTGCGGCCATCAGCGGCAGGCTCGTGCTGAGCGACTTCACCCGCGCGGCGATCCGCGCATTCAAGGCAAAAACAGCGCGTTAGCCCGCAGCGCGGAGCATCACCTGCTCATAAGCGTCCACGATCGCCGGCCAGTGGTAACGCGTGCGGATCTTATCCTGGTTGTGCTGCAGGAAACGGGCAAAGCGGAACTTGTCGCCGAAGCCGCTGACCAGCGCGGCGATCTCCTTTTCTTCCCTGAAATAAAAAGCGTCCTCGCCGAGGATGCTCCTGTTGAATATATTGTCGTGCGCGGCGATCAGCGCATTGCAGCCCATCGCCTCCAGCAGCGAAGGATTGGTGCCGCCGACGGAATGACCGTGGAAGTACAGTCCCGAATAATAACGCAGGTTATTCACCACCACAGGGTCATAGATGCCTCCGGCAAAAGTCACGCCGGCCCGCCCGCCGTAGGTGTCTTTGAGGTATGTCCCGAACCTGTTGTCTGTCTTCCCTATGACCACGAGCGGATCACCGCTGCCGGCGCTGAGGTAGCCGCGGATGATCATCTCGATATTATTCTCCGGCTCCATCCGCGCGATCAGCAGGTGATACCGGAAAGGCGCGAGGCCGTAAGGCTGTAATACATGTTTATCCGGATCGCCGAAGACCTCCGCGCCGTAAGGGATGAATACCGACGGCTGCTGATAAGCGGCCTGCAGATATTCCTGTATGCCTTTGGAATCCGCGATGAGCACGTCCCCGTGCCTGGCCGCCAGCCGTTCCGCCAGCTTCAGGAAGCGCTGCACCGTGCCGCTGTATTTGCTCCGCTTCCATTCCAGCCCGTCCATGTTGACGATATTCCATGCCCTGCGCGGCCAGCGCCAGTACCATACCGAGCTGCTTGTATAGCCCAGCTGCAGTACGATGTCGAACCGCCTTTTGCGGGCGTCGTTGATGCAGTTCAGGTCGTAGATGAACTGCCCGGCGGTGCCCAGCTTATGCTCGGGATCGTAGCAATGAATGATACGCACGCCGTTCCACCGGCTGTCTTTGTATTCGTGATGAGAAGAATTATAGACGCAGACCTCGTGCCCTTTCTGCGTCAGTCCCAGCGCGAGGTGTTCGGCGCACTGCTCGAAGCCGCCGTAGCGGTTGGGAATGCCGCGGGTGCCGAGGATGCCTATTTTAAGCTGCCGTTGCTGTGTCACGCGTGCGAATGATTGTCTGTTCCCGTTTCCTTTTCCAGCACCTGGCGGTAGGCAGCCAGCGTTTCCGCCGCCGCCCGCTCCCAGGTATATTCCCGCAGGATCCTTTCCCGCAATGCTTCATTATAAGGTGCGGTATACGCCGCGTCCACTGCTTTTCTTATAGATTCAATATCGTCCGGGTCGCAGTACCAGGCGTCGTCGCCGAAATAATCGCGCGTGTCGCCCTTCTCCGTCACCACAATATTACACCCCATCACGGCAGCTTCCAGCGACGACAGTCCCGTCGTCTCGAAATAGCTGGGCAGCACATGCACTTTCGCCGAATGGTACATCTCGTACAGCTCCTCCTCTTCCAGCCAGGCGGTGAAGCGGATATTGGCGTCGGCTTCTGCCCGGCACTGCTCATAATAGGCGATGTTATTGGGCGAAGGCTTGCCGGGGATGAACACCTGGTAAGCGGTATTGTTCAGCGCGCGTATCAGCCCCAGCTGGTTCTTTCTCCTTTCTATCCGCGCCGCGCAGAGGACGGCATTTTCATACTCGGGATTTCTTTTGCTGACACGCGTCGCCATTGTCTTATCTATACCATTGGGAATGACGCGGTAAGCGTGCGAGATATGGTATTTTTGCGACAGCCGCCTGTATTCGTTCTCTGAATTCGGCAGCAACATCCCCGCATGCGTCGCGACGAACAGCACGGACCGCCGGTGTCCCCACCACAGATACCGGGCACTGCCGATCTTTTCGCCGTTCTTTAGCCGCCGCGCGATGACCTTGATATACTCAATCGCATCTTCGGAGAAGATACGGTTCATCCACTGCCGCAGGCCGGTCTGCGCCGTTTTTTCAAGGGAGCCGTAATCAACGAAAATGGTGGACACCACATAAGGCTTTCCTGATTTTTCTATATGCCCTATGATATCCGCAGGACGGATAATATTGAAGAAATGGAGCAGGTCGTACCGGCTATAGTCTATCTGTCGGGTGGTAAGGTATATGTCCACTGTCACGCCCAGTGCCCGCAGACAATGCGCGGTCTTGTCCACCTGCCTGGTATCGCCGCCGGGCGTGCTGTACAGGGTGGCACGGGAGATAAATGCTACGCGTATCACGGCGCTGGAAATACAGTTTTAACGGGAGAAAATGCCCAAATATAGCATTATAACGGGGCATTTGCCGGATGCTGTGGCATAACGATGGTAAATTCCTGCCTGCAGGAATAAGAAAAAGCCCGAAATTTGCACCTCTTTTATCCTGCTGTCACCTGCATGCCTGATCATAAGCATACGGTCACTGACCATATACGTCTTTTATCCCTGCCGCTGCTGCTTTTTCTCTGCGGCATGGTCCATGTAAAGCTGTACGTAAAGCTGGCAGCTGTTGTCTGCTACGCCGGCTATCTGCTGTACCGGCAGCAGCGTTTTCCCCGGAAGCTGGCTGCGCCGGGCTTATTTTACCTGCTGGCCATACCCCTGGGAGCCCTTTCGGCACTGTGCAACGATGTGGGCGGCAACCCCGATTACTGGCGGGGCTTTGCCATCGCCACGATGAAATGGATGACGGCAGGCGCCGGCTTTTACCTGCTGGGTATGGCCGTGCAGCGGGTGGAAAAGCTGCGGCTGGTGGCGACGATCAAGGCATTTTTTCTGGTGAATGCACTGGTATCGCTGGGGGAGCTGGTATCGGTGATGATCCGGTCGCACCGCTGGATACCCTACTGGATCAACGATTCGACGACGTTCGGTATATCTACCGGGGATTATATCCATGGGCTGACGCGCGACAGCTCGATAGCGAATGCGTCGCTTAACCTGGCGGGTATCCTGTTCTTTCTGTTTCGGAAAAACCCGGTATGGGTACTGCTTTGCCTGATTATCATGGTGATGTGTACCAGCAATTTCAGCATGATATTGCTGTTTGTATGCCTGGCTGCGGTTGTCATCCTTGTACGTGATCGCCGGGTGAAGGTTTATGCGGTGGGTTGCGCGGTGTCTGCTGTATTGCTGTATGGGTTTCTTTCCATGCAGAATGTCCTCTATGCCAACAAGACGATCAACAACGAGATCGAGGGTATATCATCCGGACGAAGGAGCAGGCTGCATGCCATGCAGCAGCATGTGTTGCTGGATGGAGGGAAAGGACGGGATGCCGAAGCGATGCCTACAGGTAGTGTTGACCAGGTGATCGCAGATCTCCGGCAGATAAGCATACAGGTACGGGAAAATGATCCGCCCAAGCTGGATACAGGACTGGCGCGGGAGGCAATATGGAACTGGTATGGCGTCTCTTACGACAGTTCCCGCCTGGGAATCTCCGGTATTCCGGGCAAGCTATATGCCCTGCTGCAGACCGGCTCCTATATGATCAGCAGCCCGGGGCGACTGCTGCTTGGCGCAGGGCCGGGGAATTTCTCGTCTAACCTGGCAATCAAGATGACGGGGGCGGGTATACATGGCAGCTATCCCCCGGACCAGATCTATGTACATCATGATTTTCTGGAACACCATCTGTATATATGGATGTATGTGTACGCACATACGCGGGAATTCCAGTCTGTTACCCAGATGCCGGCAAGCGTGTACAGCCAGTTGGGCGGGGAATACGGCATCATCGGGCTGGGACTGTTCTTCATCCTGTATATCGGCTATTTTCTGAAACGATACCGGTTTGGGAGGATGCCGCTGATCCTGACGGGGATGCTGATGGGGTATTTCTTCGTAGACTACTGGTTTGAGATGATCTCGCTGACGGTACTCTTTGAGCTGTTTATGCTGGCAGATCTGTTTCCCCGGTATAATCCGCGTAAGATAAGGTAATGCGGAAGCATGCATCCGTCAGACGATACTCCCGGGAGATTTATTTAACTATCAAAAGATAAATGGCAATGAGGGTATTACAGATAATCCGGAAAGAATGGATGATCCTGCTGATCATAGCATTTGCTTTTTTTTTGAGGATATGGAAGCTGGACCTGCAAAGCCTGTGGGTGGATGAGCTGCATAACATGCTTGAAGCGGATCCGGGGCTTAGCTGGCGGGATCTGTTTTTTGCCCTGAAACATTCCGATCCGCATCCTCCGCTATATTACATTGCTGAACGTTTATGCTTTTCTGTTTTCGGACATACCGCCTTTGTAGCAAGAATGGTATCAGTACTGGCAGGTACCGCAAGCGTCTGGGCCATGTGGCTGCTGGGCAGGGAAATGCTGAACCGGCGTCTGGGCCATATCCTGGCGGTCATTACCTGCGTTAATTACTATAACCTTTACTATTCCCAGGAAGCGCGCGGCTACATTTTTGTTTTCCTTTTTGCTGCGCTCTCCACTGTTTACCTGGTAAGAATGATCAAAGCTCCGGGCAGAAAACAGATCATCCTGTACATTATATCCGCGTTGTGTTTGTTGTATACACACTATTTCAGCCTTTTCCTGATCATTGCCCATGGTGTGACCGGACTGATCATGCTGGTCGTGGAAAGGACAGCTGCAGAACGAATACGGTTATTCAGAAGACTGCTCGCCGCCTTTGTAGTGGTTGGGGTAGGATATCTGCCCTGGCTCCCGTTTTTCAAGGCCGTGTCAAGGATCAGATCATTCTGGATCAAGCCCATTGCCCCTGATTTTGTGCAGACTTTTTTCTTTGAATATTTCGGTAATCCCGGCCTTTTAAAGCCATTGCTGATTCTCCTGCCGGTAATTTACCTGGTGCATGTATCCCTGGATATGAAAAAGGATGCCTCCGTGAAGCTGAAGGATAATCCGCTTTTGCTGAGCTTTATGGTTGTTTCATGTACCCTTTTCATCTCGTACATAATACCGTATGTGAGATCGCTGCTGGCAACGCCTATGCTGTATGCCCGTTACACTATTATTGTATTACCGGTAATACTGCTGACCCTCGCGTACGGAATTGAATCATTCCGTAGTAAGCCGGTTAAAATACTGATATTATCAGCTTTTACGGTCTGCTCCCTGGTACATATTGTGTGGGCTAAAAAATATTATTCCCGGCCATGGAAAACCCAGTTCCGGGAACTGACGGCATATATTGTCCATTATAATCATCGCAACTATCCGGTTCTTAGCGAGAAAACTTCCTGGCATCAGTCGTATTATTTCAGGAAGCTGAAATCGGATGTCCGGCAGCTTTCAGGACCGAAAGCCCGGATGGTGGACTCTATACTATACAGCCGGAATCCGGAATGGGCGCTGGATGGGTTCTGGATTGCCGGTGCGCATGAAGATCCTATGCTGGATGAAGCAAAGCTGCTGGAGCTGCAGGATCGTTATGTGCTCGTCAGGCAGAAAACATTTTATGACGCATGGGCGCAACTGTTTGTTTTAAAGAAACTGGCGGGCGAGCGCTTCCATGCGATAGATTATCGCAGCTTTAAACCGGCAAAGAATTCCTCTGTTATGGAACGGGAGCAGGTACTGGGCATATGGAGCGGGTATGTGGAAACGCGGCCTTTCCGACTCAGCAGGGGTAACTACCGGGTAACCGTTTCTGCGAAGGGAACGGACCTGCAGGGAGAATTCCCGCAGGTCCATGTTTTAATCAACGGAAAACGGATAGGGAGCTGCTATGTGGATGACCGTATCCACGATACTGTATTCCGTTTCCGGCTGCCTGAAGACAGCCGGGCGGTATTGAGTGTAGGCTTTGATAATGATAAGAGCATTGAACGGGAAGGGGATATAAACCTCCTGCTTCAATCGGTGGTTATAGAGAAGATATGAAGCTGCCCGCCGTTTGTCCGGCAGGGCAGGTGTGATAAAAGCTCAGATAAAATCAGCGCACCGCTGCTTCAGCGCTTCCGCCAGCTGTATATGCCGCGCCGGGTTCGCAATAGCGAAGCCTTCATCAATCTTTCCGGATGCGGGCAATGCAAAGTTTGCATGAAAATTCCTGCCGTCCGGCGTGATGGTAATGATGTTCAGTAAGTCCAGCAGTCCTTCGAATCTGCAGTACTCGTATTCCTCGGTAAAGCCGTAGTTCAGAAATATGACCGGCGTGCCCAGCGCCAGGCAGGGTAGCGCGCAATGGATCCGGGAGGTGACGACCAGCCGGGCAGTCGCATAACGCTGCAGGATGCTTTTTGCGACGTCGAAGCGCTGGGCTTCCGTATGTGCTGAAGTGTATTCCTGGGGTATAGGTATGGCACGTTGTAGCAGCGTGTTGTCGAATATTTTTCCCAGGATCTTTTTTCTTGCACCTTCTTTGAAAGGGCCTAATTTAAAAATGTCTCCTGTGCGTATCCCCCGGATGAAACTGCGGGGACTGGCGGACAATTCGTCCCAGGAGGGCAGCTTTGTAAGCGGATCCACAAAATAAATATCGTCCGTCCGCGGCGCGGCGGATTTGTATTTCAGGTCCAGCGTAGTGGTCAGGCAGCCGCTGTGATAAGCCCGGATGCCTTTTCCGGTCAGCGCGTTTAAAGTATCTATATCCCGGCACCCGATCGGCTCGTGGCGTTTCAGATAGGCGATGCCTGCCGGCGACAGCATTTGCTCCCGCACAGTCGCGTTCAGGTGAAAGGAAACGAAGAGCGGCGTTATCCGTTCCGACGGCGGCCATTTTTCCGGGTGATGCATGTACCAGCCGTTCATGATCATTTTCACCGGATCGCCGGTGTAGTCGGAAAGCGCTTCGCGGTTAATATAGGCGTCTACCTGCGGCAGGTATTGCTTCGCCGCAAGGCTCTGGATATAGTCGCCCGCGTTGTACAGCTTCAGGCGGGTCTGGTAGGTCATCAATCCGTATTTCGTATTATCCATGCTTCGGTGTTTTCAGGTATTTCCTTACCTGGGGTAATAAATGGTGTACCAGCAGGCCGCGGTTGGCAGCCACGGCAATAACCGCCGCTGCCGCTGTCATCAGGAGCGTGCCGGCAATATGGGATATATAAAACTGCAGCGCCAGGAATACCAGGCTCAGCGCGAAAAATACGAGCATTTCTTTCACCGGCAGCCGGATGTGGAAATATTTCCGGGTACCCACGATCCGTATCAGCCATGTCGCCAGGAAGCCCGCGGCCGTTCCCAATGCCGCGCCGTAAAGGCCGAATACCGGGATCAGCGCCACGCTTATCGCTATATTGACAACAGCCCCGAAAACGGAAGTGGTGAATGCCCCCTTTGTATTCCGGCTGCTCAGGTAGCCCGTGCCCCAGAATGCGGAGAAGGAAGAAAAGGCCACCGCGAGGAACAGGAGCGGGATATATTGCCAGGCCTCGGCAAACTTCGTGTCAACGATACCGGTGACCAGCGGCCGGGAAGCAGCGATGAAGAAGAGCACCGCGGACATTTCCAGGATAAAGAACCGGCGGAAGATCCGCGTATAAAATGCGTCCCGCTCCGCGCTCCCGTACTCGAGGATCGCGCTCTCCTGCCACGACAGGTAAAAGATCGAGTTGACCACTACCAGCAGCGTGGGGAAACGGTTAGCCATCGCGTAAATGCCGTTGGCGTCCTGCCCGAGATAATGCAGGATGAGGTACCGGTTGGCCGAGTCTATCAGCCACCAGCTCACTACATTAGGGATCAGCGGCAGGGAGTAGCGGACGAACTTCCGCATCAGCAGCGGAGAAAGATACCGGTAGGTCACCATCCGCAAAACGCCGGTTCTCACCACAATCACCGCGATGGTGATACAGTTGGCTGCAATGACCGATACCAGCAGCGCCGTTATCCCCAGCCGGAAGACCCCCAGCAGGATCACGTTGGAGATAAAGAGGATAAGGGCATTCAGGATGCCGCACAGGGCGTACAGCTTGTTCATCTGCAACCCGCGCGCCAGCTGCAGGAAGTAGGGCAGGAAGCAGTGCGAAGCGCAGAACAGCGTCAGCAGCACGGCGTTGGGGAACGGACGGAGCCGGTAGTACAGGTAGCAGCCGAGGATACATACCACCAGGTTGACCGCGATGACCAGCAGGGAGTTGGTGATGATCCGCCCCGTGGCCCGCACGTCTGCCGTCCGCAGCTCCAGCAGCCAGCGGTACGCGCTCTCCGACAGCTGCAGGCTGATGAACGGGACGACCAGCGTGGTGGTGACCACTACGAGATCGAAATAGCCCAGCTCCGCCCTGGTCAGGAAATAGCTGTACACAGGGATCAGCAGGAACGTCAGAAACTTGGACCCGAAGCTGCCTATGGAATAGATCAGGGTATTTTTAACAAGTGTCTTGGTTTGTTGCATCGCTTGACCGGGCAAAGATACTGGATTGACAAATCACGCCTTTGCCTTGCGATACAGGCTCCTGATCCATTGCTCCGGCAAAAAGGATAGCAGGTACAGGAGATACGGCGCTGCCTTCAACGGCATGATGGATAAGGCCTTACGCAGATTTGCCCGCGCTTCGGCCGGCTGATGCCGGTTCCAGAGGTATTTTTTGGCAATCATGGTGTAGTAGGCGGCGTCCTTGTATTTTTTTATGTCCTGTACGGAGACAATCTCTTTCAGCCTTGCTGCGTCTTCATCCGTAATGTACCCATTCCTGACAGACCTGTATTTGATCTGTTTGAATTCCGGCCCCCGCCACCGCTCGTCAATTGTGACAGACCCCGGGTTGAAACGATGCCGGATCAGCGGCACGGCAAGGTTGGCAACTGAGCCGAAATCAAAAAAGCGCACCCAGAAAAGATGATCTTCAAAGTGTATGGCCCCTTTGGGATAACCGCCGGCTTGTAATGCCACTTCCCGGACATACATAACCGCAGGATGATCAAAAGGGCATACGGATGTGATCTGCTGCCGGATTGCCTCGCTGTCATACGCCGGCGGCTGCCATTCAAAAAGAAACCGGCCGTCCTTGTCAATATAATCCGAAGCCCCGCCTGCCAGCACACATCCGGGATGAGCTTCCATGTAATCGTATTGTATCTGCAAACGTTCGGGATAGCATATGTCATCCGCGTCAAACCGGGCAATATATTTCCCCCGGGCCAGCTGCAGCCCGTAATTCAGCGCACCGGTCACACCCCGATTTTCCTGCGAATACAACCGGATGCGCGGATCGGTATAAGAGCGGATAATCGCCTCTGTCTCATCCCTGGAGCCGTCATTGATAATCAGCAGCTCAAAATCCCGGAATGTCTGTTTCAGTACACTGTCTATCGCTTCCCTGATATAATCCGCTGCATTATAGGCAGGCATGAGCACAGTCACGGGTAGATTCACAACGTCCATCTTCGTTTGGATACCGGTCTTTTCCGCAAAAATAACGTTATGCCTCTTAGAATATTTATTTTCGTCTTCTGCAAATAAAAGAAATGATATATAAATATACCGGTGAATCCCGGTTCAGAGGTATTCTTATATTGATTGTATCTCTCTGGTCGCTGATCGTATTTTTTCCGGGTTCTTACAGTGTGGACTCCTGGAACCAGTACAACCAGATGATTCAGAACAGCTATCACGACTGGCATGCGCCTGTTCTGCCCTTTATCTGGCGCCAGCTGTATCTGATAACCGGAAGATTCGAGAGCATATATGTGCTGCAGATGGTGCTTTACTGGGTATTTGTTTTTCTGCTGCTTACATACAAAGGCACAGGACACGCGGCATTTATTGCCGGCATACTGGTGGCGACGCTGCTGCTGTTTATTCCGCAGTATGTCATGAAAGATACCCATCACGCAATCGCCTGGGCGCTGGCTATAGTATTATTGATCCGGCGGCATTCCTGTCCGGATCGTCGTATCCGGATCGTTATCTCCATGCTGACATTGCTGCTGCTGACCTATGGTCTTTTTACCCGGATGAATGCGGTCATCGCCTTGTTGCCATTGCTGTATGTATGGCTGCCGGTCCGGGAAAATTTTTTTAAAAAGGCAGGACTGGTGCTTATTATGTTCAGCCTGATGATAGCAGCCAATTACTGGCTGACTTACAGCGTGCTGCATGCGCAGAGACAATATCCGGAATACAAATGGAAGCTGCTGGATATAGCAGGTATCAGCAAACGGAGCGGTATCAACTATTTTCCTGCCGGTATCAACAGCTATACCCATTTCAGCTATGACTCCCTGATGGCGGTGTACACGCCTGCTTCCATTGATGATATATACTGGCCTGCGATGGGCGCTTCCCCTTTTCCCCGGCCCGATGAGCGGCTATACCGGGAGGTTTCCGTGCAGTGGAAAAAAGCCATTGCGGCGCATCCCGCCCTGTACCTCGAAAACAGGTGGGAGGGCTTCATGCATTATCTGCGGATCAGGCCGCGGTTCGGGAAGGACAGCTACTGGAATGTGCCGATCTGGATAGACCCCAATAATCCCCTGCACCTGCAACAACATAAGGGAAAAATACAGGAAGGTTTTCTTGTCTTTTATAAACAGCTGAACCGGTTTCATTTTTTTGATCCCTGGGTATGGCTTTTACTGAATATGGCGTTATGCTGTATTTTTATGTACAGAAAAAGAGCCGGCAAATCATACCAGGAATATAATGTCCTGTTCCTGATCCAGTTATCTGCAGTTTTGTATATGCTCAGCCAATTTCCCGTTTACCAGCATGACAGGGACTTCCGGTATAACTACTATAATGTATTCGCATTTTTTATCGGGCTGATCTTTTTGGTGCGTAAAAATTCCGGGGTTACAGCCAGAACATCTGCGGCGGGGATATGACGATTAAACCGTTTACTTTTGTAATCATGTCCCCTGCAAAACGGCTGCAGCCGTTATTATATATCGCCGCGTGCCTCGTGGCCTTCGCCATCCCGTTCCCTTTTATATTCGGCAGCATTTCCGTTATCCTGCTGGTGCTGCTCTGGCTCCTGCAGGGGGACTTCCGCGGCACCTGGCGGCGGCTGCGCGGGAATCCGTTGCTGTGGGTGTGGATGCTGTTTTTTGCGCTTCATGCCGTCAGCTATACGTACAGCGAAGAAAAAGGCGATTCGCTCTTTGACCTCCAGACCAAGCTCAGCTTTCTCGTGCTGCCCGTGGTGGCCGGCGCCGGCATGGAGATCACCCGCCGCCGGCTGGAGCATATCTTCCTGTCCTTTATCGCCGGCGTGACCGTCGTCGCCGTGTTCTGCCTGGCGCAGGCAGGCGTGCTGTATCACCGCAGCGGCGATGACGACGTGTTCTTTTATCACCTCCTGGTGCGCGGCATGAATGCCAACGCCGTGTACATGGCCTGGTATGTGATCTGCTCCATCTCCATCCTCGTGCTGTTCGACTGGTCCCGCCCCGGCCGCTGGCGGAAGCTCGTGTGGTTCCTGGTGCTGATGGTCCAGTTCGTGTTTTTCATCCTGCTTTCTTCCAAGTCGCTGCTGGTGTTCTTTTTTCTTTTCCTGATGCCGGTATATTATGTCAAACATTTCCGCCGGCATTATCCCCTGTGGCAGCGCCTGCTGATGATCGGGATGATGCTGGCCGTTGCCGCCGGCATCTTTTTCTCCAACGACATGATCCGGAACCGCTATGCGGAAGTGCTTAAAAAGGATCAGCATGCCTCCGCGCGCCCTGCTTCCTTCAACAACCTTACGCTGCGGCTGTTTCTCTGGAAGCTGGGACTGAAAAAGATATCGGAAGACCGGCTTTGGCTGACAGGAGTGGGGAACGGGGACGTGCACCTGGTGCTGAACCGGGAAATGCATGAGGCCGGCATTACCAATATCTATAACCCCGACAGGCGGTCGAACCTGTATAATGTCAACCTGCACAACATGTATATCCAGTCGCTGTTCATGCTGGGCATTCCCGGGCTGGCGGTATTCCTGGCGCTGATGTTCGCTCCCTTTTTTGCCCTGCGGAGGGTGCGGGAGAAAACGATCTTCTTTATTTTCCAGCTGACGGCCGTGCTGTTCATGATGCAGGAATCCGCATTGCAGACGCAGGCGGGCATTCTTTTTTTCACCTTTTTCTCACAGGTCTTCTGGAATGTTTATTACAGCAACCGGCGGCCGTTGACGGATACCGCGCTGCCGGTCTGACAGCCGGGCAGATCGCATTGCCCCGAAAAATACGTAAAAGGGGTGATAATTTTTACGGTACGGCAGCTTTTCTTTGCCATATGACTCAACCCGATGCCATCCATATTGCCATCATAGAGGATGACGGAGAGATCGCCGGCGCCTGGGAGCGGCTGCTTAACAGCAGTCCGCATATCCGCTGCACCGGCAGCTACAGGAGCGCGGAGGCGGCGCGGCCGGTGCTGCTGAAGCAGCCGGTGGATGTCATCCTGATGGATGTCGGCCTGCCGGGGATGGACGGCATCACCTTTACCCGGGAGATCAAGGCGCAGACGCCGGCGACCGAGATCCTGGTCTGCACGGTGTTCCACGACCATGAGACGATCTTCAGCGCCCTGAAGGCCGGCGCGGGCGGCTATATCCTGAAGAGCGTGCCGCCTGCGGAGATGCTCGAGGCCATTGAGACGATCTATGCCGGCGGGGCGCCGATAGACACGCAGATCGCGCGGAAGGTGCTGGCGTATTTCCGCCCGGAGAAAAAGGAGATGGTGGCGCCGCTCACCCGCCGCGAGGAAGAGATCATCAGCTGGGTAGCCCGGGGATACCGCAACCGCGAGATCGCGGATACCCTGCACCTCAGCGCCGAGACCGTGCGCACCCACATCCGCAATATCTACGCCAAGCTGCAGGCCAACTCGCGCGTGGAGGCGGTCAATAAGTATTTCGGCAAAGGCGGCAGGTAATGCCTTTACCCAAAATACGTATTTCGGGTGATGCCGGAGCCGCCGGAAACATGTATGTTTGTGCCTGTAAAATACCCTGATAAAGGAAACGATAACCATCTATAATTTCAAAAACAATGAAAAAGATCAACCAGCTCCCCCTGCTCCTGTCCGCCTGCGCACTCCTGGCCTTCAGCGCCTGCAAGAAAGACAAGGACAAAGATCCGCAGCCGGACAGCCCGGCTACGCCTTACACATGCGCCGCCTGCGTGAGCTCCCCCGAGGCCAAGGCGGAGAACGACGGCAGCAGCCGCGGCATCTACAAAGGCATCCTGATCGCCTCTACGGGCACCATCAAGTTCAACGTAGGCAACGACGGCAGCTCCATCACCGCGATCATGGTCATTGACGGCACCAGCGTAACGCTTTCTTCCAGCATCACCTGGGAGCAGGGCGAAGCATATGTCGCCCCCTTCACAGGCACGCTGGACGGCGACGAGGTCAGCATCACCTTCTCGGTGCAGGCCGACGGCAGCAATCCCGTCGTCACCTCCTCTTCCATCCCCGGTCACCCCAACGCGGTGTTCACGCTGGCCAAGGAGACCTCCAACGCGCTGATAGAAGGCTTTGAAGGCACCTACAGCCTCAGCGACGGCAAGAAGGGTACCTTCAATATCCTGCTGTCCCGCGCCTTGGGCAAATGGGGCGGCGTGGCCAGGGAGAACGGCACCACCGACGATGACGATATCAGCGGCACGATACAGGGAGGAAGCAAGCTCATTGATTCCGATAACGGCACCCAGGTCGGCACCCTTTCGGGAGATGAGATCAGCGGCAGCTTCCAGGACAGCGACGGCAAGACGGTGACCGTCTCCGGGAAGCGCACCCTGTGATTCACACCGGCGAAGCGCCGGATGAACCAAACGGCATACCCCCTGCGGCGCCCTGTATCATCCAGGGGCTGCAGGGGGTTGTTTTTCCCGGGAGGATAAGCCGGGAAATGGATAGCTTTGTGTACCCGGTCCTCACATGCCGCTGACAGTACCATATTACCTGGCCTGGATCTGCATGATCCACCTGACGCTCTTTGCGTGCATTCTCTTTTTCAAGAAAGACAACAGGAAAGCCAACCGTACCCTCGGCCTGTTCATGCTGATCCTGGCCAGCATACACCTGTCCCATATACTGATGTTGTCGGGGAGGGCTTACCGGTTTCACTGGCTGAACGAGCTTTGCTTCCTGCTGCTGTATTTCGAAGGTCCGCTGTACCTGCAGTACACGGCGGATATGACCGGCGGGCGGATCAGCTGGAAGCGGCATGCCTGGCTGCACCTGCTGCCGTTTGTGCCGCCCCTGCTGTTCGTCGCCAGCTTTGCCTTCAAAGACCCTGCTTTTGTCCGCGCCTATTATGACATTGCCCTTACCCGGCAGCCGCCGGAGGCGGTGTTCCTGCTGGCGGTGGTGACCATCCAGATGACCTGCTACATGATCTGGAGCATCCGGGTGCTGCGGCGGTACGACCGGCGTATCCGCGGGGAAAGCTACCGCCGGGTCATGAGCCTGCGCTGGCTGTACCTGCTGACCCTTATCCTGCTGGGCTTTTCGCTGGTAGGCGTTCCCATACTGCTGGTGCTGATCCGCTCCGATATTTCGGTGCTGTACATCTACATGCCGGTGATCACCATGGCCATTTACCTCGTGCTGTTCTACAAGTCCATCAATTTCCCCGGCACGGAATACGAGAAGAAGCTCGTCCGCGAGCAGGAGCGCGAAAAGATCAGCCGTGATATGCACGATGAGCTCGGCGCGGGCATCACCCGCATCGCGCTGCTCTCGGAGATCGCCAAGCGGGAGCCTGCCGCCGACGCGCGTCAGCTCGACGAGATATCCGGCAGCGCCCGGCAGCTGGCCCATAACCTCCGCGAGATCGTATGGGGACTGAACCCGCAGAACGATACGTTCGACAATCTCATGGCCCATGTCCGGGAGTACACTGCCGGCTACCTCGACGATGCCGGTATCACCAGCCGGATATATTTTCCCGAGCATATTCCCGACACACGGATATCCCATGAGCTGCGGCGGAACATCTGCATGGTGCTGAAGGAAGCGCTGCACAATATCGCCCGGCACGCGCAGGCGTCTCATGTGGAAATGGTGCTGAAGACCGCCCAGCACCATTTTTCCCTCTACATCACCGATAACGGCCGCGGCTTCGATGCGGAGCACGCTGCTGCGGGGAACGGGCTGAGGAACATGCGCATGAGAACGGAGCTGTCGGGCGGACGCTTCTCGGTCGTGCCCCGGCAGGACGCGGGGACGACGCTTTCGCTGGAATACATACCTTTCGGATAATGGACATCTTATTCTATCTCGCCGGTATCTGCCTGATCCACCAGGTGATATTCGCCCTTGTCCTGTTCCTGAAAAGAGCCAACAGCCGCGCCAACCGCATGCTGGCGCTGTTTATGCTGATCTTCGGCGGCGTGCACCTGGACGATATGCTGATCCTCAGCGGCATGGCATGGAAATATCATTTTGTCAACGAAGCAGCGCATTTCCTTTTCCTCTTTCTCGGGCCGCTGTACCTCCGCTATACGGAATATATGACCGGCATCCGCGTCCGCTGGCGGAAACGGGCATGGCTGCATATACTGCCTTTTACCGCCGGGGCGATGTACGTCCTGTATCTTGCTTTCCTGCCGGAAAATAAGATACAGGAATTTTATGCGGATGTGCGCACGCGGCCGCCGGCAATCCATTTGCTCCTGAATTTTTTTACGGGTCTGCAGATGGGTGTTTACCTGGTCTGGAGCCTGCGGCTGGTGAAGCGCTACAACCTCCGGATCCGGCACAGGAGCTACTATCATGAGCTGAACCTGCGCTGGCTGGGTGTGCTGACGGTATGGCTGCTCCTGGTCTGCTATGTTATTGCGCCCGTGCTGCTGGTATGGGCAGACACGAATGCTGTCGCGCTCTATGCTTTCCAGCCGGTGATGACCACGGCGATCTACCTGTTCCTGCTGTACCGGTCTGTCAACTTTCCCGGCAATGCATACGAGCAGGAGCTGATCCGGCAGGAGGAGCGGGAAAAGATCCGTCGCGATATACACGACGAGATCGGGAGCGGCCTCAGCCGTATCGCCCTGCTGTCGGAAGCGGCAAAGGCCGGTAAAAGCGATGCTTCGCGGCTCATGGCGGGCATTGCCGAACAAAACCGGAAACTGGCGCTGAGCCTGCGCAGATTCGTGGATACGCTGGGCAGAAAGGAACGGCCGGAGTAGCGCGGGGCGTCACCCCCCGGGCTGGCTGACCGGCTTCAGGCCTATCTCCGCCGCTTTCTCCAGCATGAAACGGTACGCCGCTCCGTATTCGTTCGGGATGATGCCGTCGAGGATCGCCTCGCGGACGGCGGTCTTGATAACGCCGACCTCGCGCGAAGGCGGGAGATTGAACACCCGCATGATCTCCGCGCCGTCTATCGGCGGCTGCCAGTTGCGGATGCGGTCCTGCTCCTCCACCTCCCGCAGGCGGTCGCGCACCAGCTCGAAGTTGGCCAGGTAGCGCCGCACCTTCATCCTGTTCTTGGAGGTGATGTCGCTCTCGCAAAGGATCATCAGGTCTTCCAGCTCATCGCCCGCGTCAAACAGCAGGCGGCGCATTGCGGAGTCGGTGATGTCCTCTTTGGAAAGGCTGATCGGGCGGAGGTGCAGCGCGACGAGCTTCGCGACGTACTTCATCTTTTCATTGGCGGGCAGCTTCAGCTGGCGGAATATTTTGGGCACCATCCGTTCGCCCACCACCTCATGCCCGTGGAATGTCCAGCCGTGCCCCGGCTCGAAGCGCTTGGTGGCGGGCTTGGCGATATCGTGCAGCAGCGCTGCCCACCGCAGCCACAGGTCGCCGCTGCGCCGCACCACATTGTCCAGCACCTGCAGGGTGTGGTAAAAGTTATCCTTATGCCCCTTGCCGTCTATGAACTCCGCGCCCGCGAGGTCGGCGAGCTGCGGGAAGAACTCCTGCAGCAGACCGCTGCGGAACAGCAGGTCAAAGCCAACGGAAGGCTTTTCCGTCAGGATGATCTTGTTCAGCTCATCCGTGATCCGCTCCTGCGAGACGATGCGCAGGCGCTCCTTGTTCCGCGCAATGGCGGCGAAGGTCTCCGGGTGGATAAAAAAGCCGAGCTGCGTGGCGAACCGCACCGCCCGCATCATCCGCAAAGGGTCGTCGGAGAAGGTGATGTCCGGGTCGAGCGGTGTGCGGATGCATTTGTCGCGGAGGTCTGCCAGCCCGCCGAAAGGATCCGACAGCGTGCCGTAGTCCTCCTTGTTCAGGCTCACCGCCATCGCGTTGATCGTGAAGTCGCGCCGGTCCTGGTCGTCCTTGATCGTCCCCGCCACCACTTCCGGCTTGCGGGAGTCGCGGCGGTATGATTCCTTGCGGGCGCCTACGAACTCGATCTCAAATCCTTTAACCTTTATCTGCGCCGTCCCGAAATTCCTGAAAAAGCTGACCTGCGGCCGCGGCTTAAACCGTTCCGCCACTGCGTGCGCCAGCGCGATGCCGTCGCCCGCGCATACGATGTCCGCGTCCTTCGTCTCCCTGCCGAGCAGCTTGTCGCGCACGAACCCGCCGATCAGGTACGCCGGCAGCTGCAGCGCCTGCGCGGCCTCCGCAATTTTTTCCAGTATGCTTTCTTCTCCGGGAGTGCACTTGATGTCCATGATGGTGCAAAGCTATGGTAGCAAGTATCAAGTAGCAAGTATCAAGTAGCAGGTGCCGGCAGGCGTATTCAGATCAGGCCGATCTCGATAGCCGCTTTCAGCAGGCCCATGGGCGTCTTTACATCCAGCTTCTGCTGCAGGTTCTGGCGGTGAAATTCGACCGTCCTTACGCTGACGTACAGCTTGTCGGCGATCTCCTGGTTGCTGTTCTCCTTGACGATCAGCGCGAGGATCTCCTTCTCTCTTTTGGTAAGCTTGGTATGCTGCGGGTTATGGGGATCTTTTTTCTGCCTGTTCCTGAAATTGAGAAAGCTGTTCAGCATCTGCTTCTCCAGCCCGGGCTCAATGAACTGTCCGCCCTGGAAAACCGTTTCTATAGCGGTTTTTAAAGTCTCCCGGTCTGTGTTTTTAAGCAGGTAGCCGGAGCATCCGTTACGCATCATGGCCTTGACATGCAGCGGGGCGTCCAGGCTCGTAAGCGCTATTATTTTAACGTCGGGGTATTGCTTCTTTATCAGCAGCGCCAGCTCCTTGCCGTTGATGTCCGGCAGCAGGATGTCCAGCAGCAGGATGTCCGGCTGTCCCGCCTCAAGTCCCTGCAGCAGCGCTTTGCCGCTGGAGTATGTCCCCGTTATCCGGATATGCTCCACCTGGTCCAGCAGGTTCTGTATGCCTGCGATCACGAGGGAATGGTCATCCGTAACAAAGATCCGTATGGTTTTCATCGTCCCGTTTTTTAGTTATACCTGCAATGGCGTTGCCGTAAATTCCAGGATGATGCTGGTGCCGCCGTCCGGCTCTCCCGATATTTCCATGGTGCCGTTGAGGGCCGGCATCCGGTTCTTGATGCTTTTCAGCCCCAGGCCCGCATTGCCCTCCTGCGCTGCCCCCGGCATGCCGACGCCGTCATCCTCGATGGTGATATTCAGCAGCCCCTCCCTGTAGCCTATCTGGATATAGGCTTCCTGCGCCGCTGCATGCTTGATGATATTCTGCACCAGCTCCTGCACGATCCGGTACACCGACAGCTCAAACTTTTCTTCAAAGCGCGGCACATCGTTCAGCAGGTTGAAGGTGATCTCGAAGGTGACATGCTCCCTGATGTTCTCGCAGAAATAGTAGATCGCCTCTGCCAGCCCGCCATCCAGCAGCACGTCGGGCATCAGGTTGTGCGCGGTGCTGCGCAGGGAGGCGATGGCTTTGTCCAGCTGCTGCAGGTAGGGCAGCGTGCCTTCTTCCTTTCCTAACAGCGCGGAAAGGTTCATCTTCACGGTAGAGAACTGGATCATCAGCCCGTCGTGTATGTCCCTCGCTATCCGCGTCCTTTCCTGCTCTTCGCCTTCCATGACGGCCTTCATCTCGTCCAGCTCCCGCTCTTTGATCAGCAGCTGCAGCTTTTCATCTTTCAGCGCCTGCCGGTGCCTGAAATTCTTCCGGATGATCAGGAACAGCACCAGCAGCAGCAGCGCCGTGATACCGGTAACGGCCACCATGATATTCCTTATCTTGATGGCGTTGTCCTGCCTGCTGATGCGCAGCTCCTTCTCGGCCAGGTCTTTTTCCTTCCGGGCATTCTGGTAGCGCGCTTCTATGACAGCAGCGTTTTTTACCTGCTCTCCCCTGTTAAGGCTGTCTTTATACAGCTTTATTACCTGCTCCTGCTCATAGGCCTGCTGATACCTGCCCTGTGCGGCATAAGCCTGCGCCATGCCTTCATGCGCCGTAATTATTTCGGGTAGCGAGCTGATATACTGCGCCGCCTGCAGCAGTTCCCGGTACTGCTGCGCTGCCTTGTCGTACTGCCCCTGCCGCATATATATCCTGGCCGCTATCCTGTTTATCCTCCCGTGCAGCCTCGATTCTATATTTCTCGTGTTTTCCACGTTGCGCATCCTGTCCAGGTAATGCTGCGCTTCCCCCAGGCTGTTATCGTTCAGGGCAAGCTCCGCCAGCCTCCAGTAAACGGTGAACAGCAGGCTGAAGTCCTCGATACGGTCCATATCAATGCTGTCAATAACCGGCACGATGCTGAGCAGGTAGCGCCTGCTTTTCCGGGCATCTCCCAGCTGGCGGTAAGCATAGGCTTTGGTAAACCTGGTGCGGATACTTAGCCGGGTATTGGTCCTGACGGATGACGCCGTATCCAGCCGGGTCAGATAGCCGAGGGCTTTCCGCGGCATGTTGATGTCGCAGAGAAATGTTGCCATATTCAGGATGATGTCCTCCACCAGTATATCGGAAGGATAGGCTTCTGCAGCAAGGATTGCCTTCTCATAGCTTTGCGCGCTTTTTTCATACATGCCCCAGTAGCAATAGTTGACTGCCTGGAGGTTGTGTATGTAAGCGATATACCTGGCCGTGCTGTCTTTTTTGCTGCAGTATTGCAATGTCTGCCCCAGGACATCATTTGCTTTTGCAAAGTCTCCTGTCTGCTTGTAAATGCTGCTGATGCCCAGGCCGGCTTTTATGACGCCGGTTTTGCTGCTGATCCGGCTGCTTTCCTGCCTGGCGCTTTCATACGTCCGGAGCGACAGGTCATATGCGCCCGCCCCGCTCAGCGAGTCTGCCCTCGACAGCAGCTTGTCCAGTGCCCGGCCCTCCGGCTGCACGAGCACGAATAAGGAAGGGTCGGCCTGGGCAGCGGCAATCAGCGCCTGTCCGGATACGGATAATATGAACAGCAAAAAACGCAGCATGGATTTTGATCCGGTATGTACTGTAAAATAATTGAAAAAGAAGCGTTTTAGCGACCTCGTACTACTACGGGTTTTTTAAAATTCTGGTAATGTTACTGTTGTGGGGTAATAGGGGTAAATGCATCTTTGATAATAAGTTCCATTATTCTTTAACCCTCTAAAAAACTTCAGACAATGCAACAATTAAACAAATCAAAAGATACTTCTGAGGAAATGATACCTCATGTACGGACGGCAATACGTTGCGGCGGCGGCCGTATGGCAAACGCCGCATTTGTATATAGCCGGAAAATAGCGGCAGGCCTGTGTTTGCTGTTTGCGCTGACAGCCACCGCACGGGGGC
>Ga0206101_1000066_pt1 | contig 37083 bp, 43 predicted proteins | sample 1B0metagenome_FD_148613 | JGI IMG/M metagenome (GOLD analysis project Ga0206101, IMG submission 148613) | Enriched microbial communities from leaf-cutter ant dump, University of Wisconsin, Madison, United States - 1B0 | ecosystem: Environmental > Terrestrial > Nest > Insects nest > Nest dump... | reverse complement strand
AACATCATGCCCAGCCCCAGCACGGCCCCGCACAAATTCCTGTACAAACCGCTGTATTTATGTTTTTGAATAGACAGCATCTTTTTTATACCAACCGTTTTTCGGGAGGAAGTGTAGCATGTCAGAAAACGTATTAACAGAGCAGGGTTTCGACCTGCTTTTCCGCCGCGCGCGCACCGCCTACGCCTGGCAGGACAGGCATGTTCCGGACGATTTACTGCGCCAAATCCATGATATCATGCGCTTTGGCCCCACCAGCGCCAACAGCTGTCCGCTGCGGATCGTTTTCGTGCGCTCCCCCGCGGCCAAGGCGCGGCTGAAGCCGTTTTTGATGGACGACAATATCGAGAAAACCATGCAGGCACCCGCCACGGCGATCATGGCGCATGACATGCGGTTCTACGATCTGTTGCCGGAGCTGTTTCCGCATGCCGACGCGCGGTCCTGGTTTGCGGGGAACGAAAAAGTGATTGCCGATACGGCCTTTCGCAACGGCAGTTTGCAGGCGGCGTATTTCATGATCGCCGCGCGCGGCTTCGGCCTTGGCTGCGGCCCCATGTCGGGCTTTGACGAAGACGGTCTGAACAAGGAGTTTTTCCCCGACGGGCGTTACCGTGTCAATTTCCTGTGCAACCTCGGCTATGCGGATCACAGTCAGGATTTCCCGCGCAGCCCGCGCCTTGCCTTCGACCAGGCCTGCGAGATTATTTAAACGCGCATGAAATGCCTTGCCGTCAATACCGCCACCACCATTCTTTCCGTCGCGCTGACGGAAGGGGATCGGGTGCTGTATCATTTCAGCACGGCGGAAACGCGCGATCAGGGCAATCTCATCATCCATCATGCGCAGGAAGGGTTGAAACAGGCGGGGCTGGGCTTTGCCGATCTGGATTTGCTGGCCGTGGTCACGGGGCCGGGGAGCTTTACGGGTATCCGCATCGGCCTTGCGGCGCTGCGCGGCATGGCGATGGCGGCGCAAAAGCCATTGATCGGTCTTTCCAGCTTTGAGCTTTTTGCCGTGCCTGTGGCGGAGGGGCGGAATATCGTCGCCGTCGAATCCTGGCGGCAGGAACTGTATTTCCAGATCGACCAAGATGCGCCCGTCAACGAAACGCCCGAAACTTTTGCCGAAAAGGTCAAGGATGACGGTACGTCCGTCGTGATTTCGGGTGATGCGGCGGAAAAGCTGCTGCCGTTTTTGCCCAAGGCGGCGGTATCGGGCAGCCTGCCGGATGCCGTGGAACTTGCAAAGCGTGCTGTTTTGAAATACCGGGCGCTTGGTGATGAGGCCGTAGCGACGGCGGAACGGCCCGCGCCCTTTTATTTGCGCCCCGCCGATGTTACGCTATCGGGCAGGAAAGCCCGTAACGTGGAAGGTATGGAAGGCGCATGACGGACGAAACACCGAAACAGGATCTGATCGCCCCCATGGCGCAAATCGTGGCAGGCTATGCCGCAAACCATACCGTGCCCGATCTGCCCGCCCTGATGCGGCAGGTGTATAAGGCGTTGCAGGAAATGGCGGGCGATGCGGCGCAGACGGCCAGGGGGCGGCAGGAGCCCGCCGTCGCCATCGACAAATCCGTCATGCCCGATTACCTGGTCTGTCTCGAGGACGGCAAGAAGCTGAAAATGCTGAAACGGTACCTGAAAACCGCCCATGACATGACGCCCGAACAATACCGAGACAAATGGAACCTGCCCGCCGATTACCCCATGGTCGCGCCCAACTACGCCAAACGCCGCAGCAAGCTGGCAAAAGAAATCGGTTTGGGAACAGGGAACAAGAAGTAAGAATTTATTTCTTACCTGCTCGCCGTTGTTAAAAGAGCCTGTAAACAAAATACCCTGTAAACAAAATACATTGTCATGCCTGTTTTACGCGAGTGTGGCGGCGCTTTTTTTTTACCGAGACAATTCCGCCGCGCGTTCGGCGGCGGCGGCGAGGGCTTCGTCGAAAAGGCTTTGGATGCCGTTTTCACCGCGCATCAGCACAGCCAGCGCGGCGGCGGTTGTGCCGCCGGGGCTGGTCACATTCTCGCGCAGTGTCGCGGCGGGCGTATCGGCGCTTTCAGCCGCGAGTGCCGCGGCGCCGATGACGGTCTGGCGGGCGAGCGTCACGGCCATGTCTTCGGGCAAGCCGAGTTTGGCACCCGCGGCGGCCATGGCCTCGATCAGCAAAAAGATATAAGCGGGACCGCTGCCGGATACGGCGGTCACGGGATCGAGCAGTTTTTCATCTTCCGCCCACAAAAATTCGCCCACGGCAGAGAGCAATTTTTCGGCCTGTTCCTTTTGCGCGGCGCTGACGGCGTCATTGGCCGCGGCGACGGTCATGCCGTGGCCGATGGCGGCGGGGGTATTGGGCATGGCGCGGACAATCGCCGCATCGCCGCCCAGCGCATCGGCAAAGAAACGGATCGGCTTGCCGGCGGCGATCGACAGCACCATCGCGCCCTTGTCGGTATAACGTTTATACTGGCCGATCACGTCCGGCAAAATCTGCGGCTTCACCGCAAAAACGATGACATCGGGCTGGAAGGCGGCGGGCAGGTCGCCCAGTTGCTGCACATGCGGCACGTCCGCGGCAATCGCCGCGGGCTCGATGACGTAAATATCTTGATAAAGCTTCAGTTCCTGCCAGCGGGCCAGCAGGGCCTGCCCCATTTTTCCGCATCCGACCAGCAGCAGCCGCATCGCTCAGGCTTCGCCGATGGTTTCGAAAATCGCGGCCGACAGGTTGTCGTGCAAACGCACGTCGCCCGCCTGCACCAATTGGAAGGTGGTGTGGAAGCGGCTGCATTCCGCCTGGGCGATTTCAATGGTGTCGTGAATGATGTCGAGCGCGATGCCGGCAGGGATCATGCGCAGCAGCAGCGTATGGCGGAACGTCGGGTGCGTGCCCTTGGTCGACAGGTCGAAGTGGCCGAGCCAGAGGTTCTGGTTGATCTGCTCCAGCGCGAGGGCGGCGGTTTCGTGATGATTGTCGGAAATTTCGACCGAGACCATGGTGCAGGAGAACAAAAGGGCGGAGAATTCATCTTGCCATTCCAGCCAGATTTCCAGTGGGCCGCGGTCGGACGGCAGGGTCATGACGATGAAGTCATCCGTCGTACGGGTGAATTTCCAGCCCTTGGATTGCGCCAGTTCCTCGACCATGTCGAGCGGGTTGTTGTCGTCATGCGCAAGTTCAAACGGGGAGCCGATCATTTCTTGTTCCTTTTCGTGGCTTTGGCTTTGGGTGCTTTCGCTTTGGCCGTTTTGGGTGCCGACGCCGTTTTTTTGGTTTTGGCGGCTTTTACCTTGGGTGTCTGTTTTGTTTTCTTCGGAGCGGCGACGCCAAGCTTGGCTTCCAGTTCTGCAACGCGCTGCTCCAGTTCTTCCTGCCTGTCGCGGGCGCGGGCGGCCAAGGCCTCGACACGCTCGAATTCTTCGCGCGTCACCATATCCATGTCGGCGATGATCTGGTCGACCCGCTGGCGCACCATGGCTTTAACCTGATGGCGCACTTCGCTGAATGACCCGAGCGCGCCCGTGGCCATCCGCGTCAGATCGTCGATCAGCTTGAGGCTGTCCAGATTGATATGCTTGTTCAGTCTTTCGCGGGCACTTCTCATAATCCACCTCTCGGAGGGTTGGTAACATAGGCGGGGGCTTTTTTGCAATAAAAAAGCGTGGTCATCGGTCCTGCGGACGAGTATAAATGTGTTTAATTTCAAAACCAAAGCTAAAAAGCAACGAAATGACCGGTTTACCTTTCCCCGAAATCGACCCGATCGCCTTCAGCATCGGCCCCGTTTTGATCCGTTGGTACGCTTTGGCCTATCTGGCGGGCTTTATCGGCGGCTGGCTCTACGGCGGCTGGCTCGCCGATCTGGATCGCGACCGCCGCCCGAACCGCGAGGATATCGACAACATCCTGCCCTGGATGGTGCTGGGGGTTATTCTGGGTGGCCGCACGGGCTATGTGCTGTTCTATAACTTCTCCGAATATCTCTCGGATCCGCTCAGTGTTTTTTATATCTGGGAAGGCGGCATGTCGTTCCATGGCGGGCTTGCGGGCGTGGTTTTCGTTATTCTGGCGTTTTGCCGCTATTACAAAATCCATCCGCTGGCGATGGGGGATATCGTTTCGACCGTGGTGCCGATCGGCCTGTTTTTCGGCCGTATTGCCAATTTCATCAACGGCGAGTTGTTCGGCCGCATCACGACCGTGCCCTGGGCGGTGAATTTCCCTTACGGCGGCGGGTTGCCGCGTCACCCCAGCCAGCTTTACGAAGCTTTTCTGGAAGGGGTCATCCTGTTCCTGATCCTTTTCTTTCTCGCGCGGAACGCGCATATCCGCCGCATGCAGGGCATGCTTTTCGGCGTGCTCTTGACGGGGTACGGCACGGCGCGGTTTTTTGTCGAGTTCTTTCGCGAGCCCGACCCGCAGCTCGGCCTGTATATGCAATACTTCTCCATGGGGCAATTCCTGTGCCTGCCGATGATCGCGGCGGGGCTTTTCATCATCCGTTACGCGCGTCAGAATGCCACGGCAAATGCAGAGCAAAAAAACAAAGCCTGAGGCGGCGGCGGAAGCCTTCGCCCTTGCGCTGCGTGATGACATGCAGCGTAGCGGCCCCATGACCGTAGCCGATTACATGGGCCGCGTGGCGCGGCATTATTACGCCCATGCCGTGCCTTTCGGCGCGGCGGGGGATTTTACGACCTCCCCCGAAATCAGCCAGATGTTCGGCGAAATGATCGCGGCGTGGTGCGTGGACATATGGCATCAGGCGGGCAAGCCCGCGGCAATCAATCTGGTCGAGCTGGGGCCGGGCCGCGGCGCGCTGATGGCGGATATCTTGCGCACGGCCAAAAACTGGCCGGATTTCGCCGCCGCTATTGCCGTGCATCTGGTGGAAACCAGCCCGCAATTGCGCGCGGCGCAGGCCGAAGCCTTGCAGCCCGCCGCGCCCGCAGGGCATGATGGCCCCGCATGGCATGACGGCATCGACAGCCTGCCGGACGGATTCAGCCTGATCGTGGCGAATGAATTTTTCGATGCATTGCCGGTGCGCCAATGCGTCAAGCAAGACGGCGCATGGCTGGAACGCGCGGTGGATTACAATGCCGCAGAAAACGTCTTTTACTTTACGGCTTTGCCGATCGCCTTCGACCTTGCCGCCGTGATGCCGGCGGATTTCATGCAAGCGCCGGACGGGTCGTTTTTTGAAATCAGCCCTGTGAGCCTGGAAATTGCCGAAAAGCTCGCGCAAAAAATCACGGCGGGGCAGGGCGTATGCCTCATCATCGATTACGGCCATGCGCGCGCGGGGCTGGGCGATACCTTGCAAGGCATCGCGCGGCATGCCTATGCCGACGTGCTGGAAGCGCCCGGCACGCGGGACATCACCGCGCATGTGGATTTTGCGACGCTGGCGCATGCCTGTCGCCCGCATGCGCAGGTGCACGGGCCGGTCACGCAGGGGCATTTCCTGAACAGCCTTGGTATTTCCCTGCGCGCGGAAATGCTGGCGGCCAAGGCAACGCCGAAGCAGCGTGCGCAGATCATGACAGACCTGCACCGCTTGACCGCGCCATCTGCCATGGGGGATTTGTTCAAGGTCATGTGCATCACGGGAAAAGGCAGTTCCTTGCAACCCGCAGGGATGACGGGGGGAGAGGGCGCATGAAATACCTGACGACCGATCTGGAAAAACTGAAGTTTCTCCATCACGGTTTTTTCACCCGTATCGGCGGCATGAGCGAGGGGGTGTATCATGGCCTCAACTGTGCCTATTCATCGGGCGATGACAAAGACAGCGTTACCGCCAACCGTGCCAAAGTCGCCGAAACGCTGGGCGTAGCGGTTGATCGCCTTGTGACCGTGAAGCAGGTGCATGGCGCGAAGGTCATCACGATTGACACGCCGTTTGAAAACGACCCGCCCGAGGCGGACGGCATCGTTACCGCGGCGCGCGGCCTTGCCATCGGCGTTTTGACGGCGGATTGCGCGCCCGTTCTTTTCGCCGATCAAAAAGCCAAAATCATCGGTGCCGCCCATGCGGGCTGGAAAAGCGCCGTCGGCGGCGTGATGGAGGCGACGATTGCGGCGATGGAAGCGCTTGGCGCAAGGCGTGAAAGCATTCATGCGGCGATCGGCCCCTGCATCGGGCCTTTGTCCTACGAGGTCGGCGCGGATTTCAAAAAGCCGTTTCTGGATCAGGATGCCGAAAACGATGTTTTCTTCAGGCCCGCCGTCAAAGACGGGCATTTCGTTTTCAACCTGCCGGGCTATGCCGCGCATCGCCTGAAGAAAGCGGGCATCGAAACGGTGTATGATACGCGGCAGGATACGTTGCCGAACGAGGATGTCTATTATAGCTACCGCCGCAGCTGCCGGCGACAGGAGACCGATTACGGCCGCCAGATATCGGCGATTGTTTTGAAATAAATCAGGCCGCGGGCGTCGCTGCCCTGGACCGCAGCATGATGGGCTTGCGCGCCGTGATCGGCTGTTTTGTTTTCAGGTGATCGGGCGTCAGCTCATTGGCCTTGACATGGTCGGCAACCATATCCGCATGGGTCAGGATCGACTGGACGGCCAGCGCCATCGTCGCATAAGCGTCTTTGTGGAATTTATAATCCGCGGGCTTGCCGGCCATGTCGTCTATGCCTTTCAACGCAAGTTCCGCCAGCCGGTCGGGCGTGTCTTTGGGTAAATAGGCAATGGCTTCCGGCGATACCATGGCGGTGAGGGGCGCTTCGATCCAGCCGTAGACGGTTTCAGGCGAGGCTTTTTCCCCAAGCCTGTCTTTCTCGATGATATAGTCAAAGACGTTGTTAATGAACGTGAGTGCCGTATCCAGCATGGTGTGGGCAAGCGCGGTTCTTGTCGCATCGTCCTCACCGTCCCATTTGTGGCGTGACAAAATGGCATAGCGCAGCGACAAATGCGCCATCTTATCCTGATTGCCCGTGCTAACGGACGTTAGCGTGTTAAATGTGGCGGCCAATTCCTGAAAGGATTTCTTTTGCATCGCAATACCCCTTGAGAGCACGGTCCGAAACGCGCCGTTTTCATAGATGGAATCATTATACGGCATGGTAAATAATATGTAAATAAATAGAGGCTATATGCTTGATAAATTTATAAGGCCCAAGGCCTATTATTCTGCCGCGCCAGCCGCTATGATCGTTCCCGTTCAGAAGAATCAACGCGAATAGACGGGGAAACGCGCCATGAGACTGATCTCCTGCACCAGCAACCAGCCGCTTGCCGAAGCCATTTCCGCCTATCTCGGCATTCCGCTGACGGAGGCGAACGTGAAGCGTTTCGCCGATCAGGAGATTTTCCTCGAGGTGCTCGATAACGTGCGCGGCGAAGATGTTTTCGTGATCCAGTCCACGTCGTACCCCGCGAACGACCACATGATGGAACTCCTCATCATGATCGATGCGCTGAAGCGCGGTTCCGCCCGCCGCATCACGGCGGTGATCCCGTATTTCGGTTATGCGCGGCAGGACCGCAAAACCAGCCCCCGTTCGCCCATTTCGGCCAAGCTGGTCGCGAACCTCATCACCACCGCCGGCGCCGACCGCGTACTGACGATGGATTTGCATGCGGGGCAAATTCAGGGCTTTTTCGACATTCCCGTCGATAATCTTTTTGCCGGCACGCCCGTTTTCGTGCCCTATGTGCAAAAGCACTGCAATGTCGACAAGCTGACCATTGTTTCGCCCGACGTGGGCGGGGTCGTGCGCGCCCGCGCCTTTGCCAAACGGCTGGGCGATGCGGGGCTTGCCATCATCGACAAGCGCCGCGAAAAGGCCGGCATCTCCGAAGTCATGCATGTGATCGGGGAGGTCGAAGGCCGCGACTGCATCCTGATCGACGACATGGTGGATTCCGCGGGCACGATCTGCAATGCGGCGCACGCTCTGATGGAATACGGCGCGGCTTCCGTGCGTGCCGTGGCCTCCCACGGGGTCTTTTCGGGCAGCGCGGTGGAGCGGATCGAGAAATCCCCCATGCTGGAAATGCTGGTGACTGACAGCATTAAGGCAACAGACAAAACATCAAATTGCAGTAAAATCAAATATTTGCCTGTCGCTTCCCTGTTCGGGGAGGCGATTTTGCGCATCAGCGAGGAGCGTTCCGTTTCCTCGCTTTTCGACACGGCGCCGGCATCCGCCTGACATAATACAGAAAAGGCTTGATTTTCAGGTCATTTCGGCTATGAATAGCGCGGTTGCGTGCCAGCACCCCTGGAGGCTGGGCGGAACGCTTATTTTCAAATGAAAACAAAGAGGATGACCCATCATGGCACAAAAAACTCAACTCGCGGCTACGGCACGCGCGAAGGCCGGTAAGGGGGCCGCCCGTGCAGAACGTCGCAACGGCAACATTCCTGCCGTCATTTACGGTGACAACAAAGAACCCGTTCTGATCTCCCTCTCCACGAAAGATCTGACGAAGGAACTGTCGAACAAGCAATTCTATACCCACTTGTGCGACCTGACCGTTGACGGTCAAACGCATCTGGTGATCCCGCGCGACGTCCAGCTGCACCCCGTGACTGACCGTCCGGAACACGCCGACTTCCTGCGCGTCTCCGCCAAAACGGTCATCAACGTGGAAGTGCCTGTCCGCGTGATCAACGAAGAGACCTCCAAAGGCCTGAAAGCCGGCGGCGTTCTGGCGCTGATCCATCACACGATCGAAGTGTATTGCAAAGCGACCGATATTCCGGAGGAGTTCGTTGTTGATATCGAGAATCTCGAAATCGGCGACAGCATCCACATTGAAGACCTGAAACTGCCCAAAGGCACCGAGTCCGCGCAGGAAGGCAACTTTGCCGTTCTCAGCATCGTGCCGCCGACCGTTCAAACCGTGGCGGATGATGAAGCCGCTCCCGCCGCCGGCGCTGCCGAAGGCGAAAAAGCGGAAGCGAAAAAAGAAGGCTAATCACCAGCATATACCGGGTAGGCAGACATGTTTCTTTTCGTCGGATTGGGAAATCCCGGAACGAAATACGCGCTCAACCGGCACAATATCGGATTTATGGCGGTGGACAATTTTGTCCATCGCCATAACTTTTCCGGTTGGAGCAAGAAGTTTCAGGGGGAAATCAGCACCGGTACGCTGGACGGCGAAAAGGTGGTGGTGCTCAAACCCCAGACCTTCATGAACCTTTCCGGCCAGTCCGTGCAGGCCGCGGCGGCGTTTTATAAAATTCCGCCCGAAAAGATCGTCGTTTTCCATGACGAGCTCGATCTGCAACCCGGCAAGATCCGTATGAAAAAGGCAGGCGGCGCCGGCGGGCATAACGGGATCAAATCCATCGATGCGCATCTGGGCCAGAACTACTGGCGCGTGCGCATGGGGATCGGCCACCCCGGCGAAAAGCATCTGGTCAGTAATTACGTGCTGGGCGATTTCGCCAAAGCGGATCAAAAATGGCTGGAAGATTTGCTGGACGCTATGGCCAAACATGCACCGCGCATCGTGGCGGGCGACATGGACGGTTTCATGAGCAAAGTGGCGCAAGAACTGCAGCCACCCAAAGAAGATAAAAAAGACACCACAGACAAAAAAACGACAGAGAAAAAGGAAAAACAAAATGGGCTTTAATTGCGGTATCGTCGGTTTGCCGAACGTTGGTAAATCCACCTTGTTCAACGCCCTGACCAAAACGGCGGCGGCGCAGGCGGCCAATTATCCGTTTTGCACGATCGAGCCGAATGTCGGCCGCGTCGCCGTGCCGGACGACCGTCTGAACGAGATTGCCAAAATCGGCAAATCGCAAAGCATCGTGCCGACGCAGCTGGAATTCGTCGATATCGCTGGGCTCGTCCGCGGCGCGTCGAAGGGCGAGGGGTTGGGCAACCAGTTCCTTGCCAACATACGTGAAACGGATGCCGTGCTCCACGTGCTGCGCTGCTTCGAGGATGAAAACGTCACCCACGTCGAAGGCGGCGTGGACCCGATCCGCGACAAGGAAATCATCGAAACCGAACTGATGATCGCGGATATGGAGAGCCTTGAAAAACGCGTCGAAGCCTTGCGCAAAAAAGCCAAGGGCGGCGACAAGGAATCCGCATTGCAGGTCGAGGTCATCGACCGCTGTCTTGTCGAACTGCGCGCGGGCAAGCCCGCCCGTGTGGTGCCGCGCAAGAACGAGGATGAAGAACGCGCCTTCCAGATGCTGCAACTGCTGACCTCTAAACCGGTTCTGTACGTATGCAACGTGCTGGAAAACGACGCGGAAAAAGGCAACGCCCATACCGCGCGCGTCGCCGACATGGCCAAGGCGGAAGGTGCGGAATACGTCGTCATCTGCGCTGCGATCGAGGCGGAAATCGCCCAGCTGCCGACGGAGGAAGAGAAAAAGGAATTTCTCGAAACCATGGGCCTCACCGAGCCGGGATTGAACCGCGTCATCCGCGCGGGCTATGCACTCTTGAACCTCATCACTTTTTTTACCGTGGGGCCGAAAGAAGCGCGCGCATGGACGGTGCAGAAAAACGCCAAGGCACCGCAGGCCGCCGGCGTGATTCACACTGACTTCGAACGCGGCTTCATCCGCGCCGAAACCATCGACATCAACGACTTCCTCACCCTCGGCGGCGAAACCGCCGCCAAGGAAGCCGGCAAAATGCGCTCCGAAGGCAAGGAATACGTGGTGAAGGACGGAGATATTATGTTGTTCCGGTTCAATGTCTAATCGTTCCCTTCTTATCATGAATTTGACGTAACCCAATAGGAGCGGCTATAATAAACCTGCGGGCTTCAGAGGTTATGTTGCGCTGCACAGTTTTCGGGGCGCGCCCGAGAATTGAACAAGGGGAGGGTGATGATGTCGGCGAAAGAGCACCACATCTCCGGGCTTTCTCTTGCACCCGCTTTCAGCGATGAAGCGGCAACCGCCAAGCCAGATCTGATGAGCGATGCGGAATATGCCGATGCTTTCAAACAAATGGCGGCGGATTTGCTGGACGGCAAAGAGCCGCAGGAACGCCCCGCGCTGCTTTACGTGACCGGTTTGCCGGGGTCGGGCAAGAGCACCTTTGTGAAAGCCGCGCAGGAAGAACAGCCGCAACTGAAAAATTACGTCCATATCAATTTCGACGATCTGCGCGTGTATCATCCGCGCTATGCCGAACATGTGAAGAACGATCCCGTCAATGCCGCCGCGCGGATCGATACCGCCGTCGAGGGGCTGATCGGCTGGTTGACGGCGGAAGCGGCGCGGCGCCAATTGAACGCCATCATGGACGATGCCGCGATGGGGCAGGAGATGACGCGCATGATCCTGTTTCCGTTCCGCGAGAACGGCTATGACATCAGCGCGGTCGTGATCTCCACGCCGTCCGTCATTGCGCGGCAATCCGTGCATATGCGGTTCGAGGAAAACTACGCCGCCGCAAAGCAGGGGCAGGATGTCATTCCCCGCTGGGTCAACCGCGAAGAACAGGACAACGCGCCCGCCGCGCTGGTGGAGACCGTGGAAACGCTGGAGAATGAAAAGCTTGCCGACCGCATGGTCGTTATCGACCGCATGCGGAACGTGCTATATGCCATGGGCAAAATGCCGGAAACGAACGCGGGCGCGGCGGTGCGCCAACAGCAGCAACGCGAATTGCGTCCCGACGAGATCACCGTATATCAGAACAAGGCCGTCGTCATCGCCGCCCTGATGCAGGCGCGGGAGCAAGTCAATGCGCCGGTCAATACCGCGGTGCCCGGTCCTGCTGCATCGCAGCAGAAAAAAGCACCCAAACGCGCGCTCGGCAAATAAATCATTTTTTTGTCTATCATCCGCGTCTTGCGCGTAGATCAGGGTCCGCGCAAGGCGGGCATGAAGCTAAAGGTGCAAAATTTAAACATGTTATGTCATGCCGTAGCGGGGTTATCCTTCACCGACAGGCTTGGCAATGCTATAAAAGGCACATCTTTTTATAGCGTTACGCGCCGTCATGCCGCGCGGCATCCCGAAGGAGGAAAGCCAGACATGAAAATCCATACCGTCAAATTCCACCCCGAAAAAAGCCTGCTGAAAAAAGAAGACCAGCTGGCGTGGAAAATTGCCAGACTGGCTTTTGAAACCGAGGATGCCGACCTGCCGGAAGAAACCGTCGATATGGTCAAGAACCGCATTATCGACAATGCCGCCATTTCCATTGCGGCGTTGAATGAAACCGCCGTTACCGTCGCGCGCGGCAAGGCACTGGCAAGCGAGGGCACGGGTCGCTGCACCATTTACGGCGTCGGGGCAGGCAGCGCCTTCGGCCCGCGGGAGGCGGCCTTTGCCAATGCCGTCGCCGTGCGCTTCCGCGACCAGGATGATACGTATCTGGCCGCCGAATACTCCCACCCCGACGACAACATTTCGCCCATCCTTGCGGTGGCGCAGCAGCTCGGCATCGGCGGCAGGGATGTGATCCGTGGTATTGCGGTGGCCTATGAAGTGCATGTCGCGCTGGTCGGTACAGGCAACGGCACGGGCATTTGCCTGCACAAGCACAAGGTCGATCACATGACGCATATCGCGGCGGCCAGCGCGGCCGGTATCGGCGCGATGCTGAAACTGCCGCTGGAGCAGATTTACCATGCGGTCAATTTCGCCGTGCATAACGCCATTTCATCCCGCCAGTCGCGCAAGGGCGACATCGGCGCGCAAAAGGAATTCGTGCCCGGCTTCTCCGCCGAAATTTCCATCGATGCGGTCAACGCCGCCATGCACGGCCTGAAGGGCCCGAACCCTGTTTACGAAGGAGAGGACAGCATCATCCGCCGCTTCCTCGACGGCCGCGACAATCCCGCCGCCGAATACAAAATCGAGCTCGCCGAAAAAGGCGACAAGCTGCGCAACATCATGATGACCTATCCGAAAGAGCATGCTTTCGAATACCAGGGGCAGGCGATCATCGACATGGCGCTTGAAATGGTGGCGAAGCTGCCGAAAAAGTCCGACGGCAAAACCGTCGATTGGGAGCGGATCGAGGGCATTCTTTTGGAGACCAGCCACCACACCGATCACGTCATCGGCACCGGCGCGCAAGACCCGCAGAAAGTCGACCCAGACAGCCCGCGCGGTACGCTGGATCATTCCATTATGTTCGCGATTGCGCGTTCCATCCAGCTGGCCCGCTGGGATGAAGACGTCTATGACATCAAGCCGGAGGAAAAGGAAGAACTCCGTGCGGCGATGCTGAAAATACAGACCGTGCAGGTCGCGGAATGGGAGCGCCGCTATCATTCCACCGATCCGAAAGAGCAATCCTTCGGTGGCAAGATGATCGTGACGCTGAAAGACGGCAGCAGGCTCGAGGATGAAAAAGCCTGCGCCAACGCACACCCGCTGGGCAGCACCCCGTGGAAGCGCCCGCAGTACATCAAGAAGCTCGAAAACCTGACGAAGCATTTTATGAGCGACAAGCTGCGCGAGGCTTTCCTGCAGGTTGTCGATACGCTGGAAAAGCAACCCGGCAGCAAGCTGGGCGACCTGACGCCGGCGATCGACCTTACGGCACTGGCCGTTTTGAAAACCAAGGGCATTTATAACGCTTGCTGCGGTGATGCGTCCTCTTGTGAAACCAACGTCGGGAAGCGCGCATAATGACAAATCAATCTCCCGGCAAGCGTTTCCGTGAAGCCATGGCCGCCGCGCTTGCGGCCGGCGCGCCGTTGCATGTCATCGGTGTCGGCGACGGCAGCGATGCGCTCGAAGCCGAAAAGGCAGGGTTCAAGGCGATTTACATGTCCGGCAGCCAGATGGCCGCATCGCGCGGCTGGGCGGATATCGGGCGGCTGGAACTGCACCATGTCGTCGAAAACGTAAAGCGTGTGATGGATAGCGGCACAACGCTGCCCGTTCTGGTGGATATCGACACGGGATTTGACGACGTGGCCGAAACCATCCGCACGATCGAGGCGCTCGGTGTTGCCGCCGTGCATCTGGAAGATCAGGAAGACCTCAAAGCCTGCGGCCATTTGCCCGGCAAGCATGTGGTGGGCATTGATGCCGCCACCGACCGTATCGCCCGTGCCGTTGCGGCCAAGAAAGACCCCGATTTCGTCATGATGGCGCGCACCGACGCGCTGGCGGTCGAAGGGCTCGACAAAACGCTGGAACGCATCGCGGCTTATGCGGCAGCAGGGGCGGATATGATCTTCGCCGAAGCCTTTCCCGATGCGGCGGCATATGCGGCCGTGAAAAAGGCTGGGGGTGGCAAGCCCGTGCTCGCCAATATGACGGAGTTCGGCAAGGTGGAACTGCAAACGCCGCAGGAACTGGCCAAAGCCGGCGGCGGCCATATCGACATCGTGCTGAACCCGTTGTCCGTTTACCGCGGCCAGCGTCAGACCGCGGCGCGCATGTACAAGGAAATCCACGATACGGGCTCCCAGCGCGATCTGGTGAAACAGGGCATGCTGCAAAGCCGCGAATACTATCAGGCGCTGATCGATTACGAGGGCCAGGTGGCCGCGCGCGCATCCGTCGTGGACAAGAAAAAGCAGGCATAAAAAATCCGCCAGCGCATGCATGGCGGATCCCTACGCGAATATCAGGGTAGGCCTATACCTGGATATTCACTATCTGGCCCGTACCGGTAGCATTGACCGTTTCCGCGATCATCTGCGCAACGGCTTGTTGCGCCTGCGCATTGTTTTTCACCATGGCCAGCGACATTTGCTGCTGAAACATGGCTTGCTTTGCGGCGATGGCGGCGAGTTCCACGATGGCTACTCCTTCACTACGTACCAAAGTAATTTTATTATAGCACATGTTTCATGAAGAAAGTGTTATACCTTAATATATTGTTTTTAAACGATAATTTGCAGGATTTTGTGCAAAACAGGCCTTGAATTTGCATCGCTGCCGCGTTACTCATAAAGGTGGAAATCCAAAAGACAAATAATAAAAGGAACAACAAGATGACGGACACAACCACACCGCAAATCGCCAAGGGTCTTGCCGGGATTTATTCCGACACGTCGCGTATCTCCAAGGTTTTTGATGAAACCAACACGCTGACGTACTACGGCTATCCGGTGCAGGAACTGGCGGAGCATTGCCGGTTCGAGGAAGTGGCCTATCTGCTCTGGCACGGCGACCTGCCGACGGCCGATCAGTTGGCGGCCTTTGAAAAGCAGGAGCGCGGCCAGCGCGCGATCAGCAACGCGTTGATGACCGTCCTGCGCCAGTTCCCCAAGGACGCGCACCCGATGGATACGCTGCGCACCGCCGTCAGCTTCCTCGGCGTCGAGGATGTGACGTGGGAAGACATGTCGCCCGCGGGCAACCTGCAAAAATCCATCCGCATGCTGGCGAAAATCCCGACCATCATCGCCGCCGATTTCCGCATCCGCAAGGGGCAGGAGCCGATCGCGCCCCGCGAAGACCTCACGTTGGCGGAAAATTTCTTTCACATGTATTTCGGCGATGTGCCGGACGCGCGCATCGTGCGCTGCTTTGACGCCTCGCTGACTTTCTATGCGGAGCACAGCTTCAATGCCTCCACCTTTACCGCGCGCACGATCACATCCTCGCTGTCCGATATTTATTCGGCGGTGACGGGCGCCATCGGCTCCCTCAAAGGCCCGCTGCACGGCGGCGCGAACGAGGCGGTCATGCACATGCTGCTCGATATCGAAAGCCCCGAGAAGGCGCAGGCATGGATCGACGAAGCCCTGTCCGAAAAGAAGAAGCTGGTCATGGGCTTCGGCCACCGCGTGTATAAAAACGGCGACAGCCGCGTGCCCTATATGACCAAATACTTCCACGACATGGCCGCACTGAAGGACGGGCAGAAGTGGATCGAGATCGAGAACATCCTGCAAAAAACGATGTTGGAGAAAAAGAACATCCACCCGAACCTCGATTATCCCGTGGGGCCGGCCTATTACCTGATGGGCTTTGAAATTCCGATCTTCACGCCGATTTTCGTCATGAGCCGCATCACCGGCTGGACGGCGCATATCATGGAGCAGCTGGAAGACAACAAGCTGCTGCGCCCGCTCTCCGTCTACAACGGCGTGCCGCAGCGCCCCGTGCAGCCTCTGGACAAGCGCAAGGCCGCGTAAACCAGCCGTGCATCAGGCACGCAGTTTTCCGCCGATCGTGGCTGCACGGCCGCGCATTTTGATTCTCGGCTCCATGCCCGGCGTCAAATCATTGGCGGCGCAGCAGTACTACGCGCATCCGCAAAACGCCTTCTGGAAGGCCATGGGCGATATTTTCGACGCCGATGTATCGGATTACGCCGCGCGTTGCAATCTTATCCGCGCGCATGATCTGGCGTTGTGGGATGTGCTGAAATATTGCGAGCGGGAAGGGAGCCTCGATGCCGCCATCCGGCAGGACAGCATGATCGTGAATGATTTCGCGGCTTTTTTCAAAAAACATAAAAACATCGCCAAAGTCTGCCTCAACGGCGGCACGGCGGCGCGCGTGTTTCAAAAACATGTCCTGCCGCAACTGCCGGCGCCCTTTGCCGCGCGGCTGACGGTTCTGCCGCTGCCTTCCACCAGCCCGGCGCATGCGGGCATGCGTTATGCGGACAAATTGAAAATATGGCGGTCTATTTTAAAAGCCACGGACGAATAGCCGTTATTTTAAGTTTCTCCATCGCCGTTAAGAGAAAGGCGTAACAGATGAGGGCGGGAAGGAAAAACGTATGGAACGGGCGCGTGTTGTCCATGATGAACCGCGGAACGTCAAAAGGGTTTATCCGGTAGAACAAATACGATCCGCCGGCAAACAGGGCCTGCGCGGCAGCGTATAAAACCAGCATCTTGAAAACCGTTTTGGCTTTTCTCTCCAGGGGGAACATCGCATAGCTGACCGCTGTCATAAACGCCGCTTGCGCGCAAAGATACAGGATGAAGCCGTTGACGAAGGCGAAAAAATATAAGGGGTTTATGCCGACTGCGCCGAGGCCGATCGCGACCGCCATGAAGGGGATTTGCAAGATGCGGAAGATGATTTGCAATATCCAATATGCCGCCGGGATGAGAAGCGCCGCGGCAAGGAACAGGACGACGACTTTATTGAGGAGGCTTTGTTTTTGCTTTTTTGCCACGTTTTCCGCATATTTGATCCGTGCAATCGTTGCGATCAAAAAACAAAAAACAGCGCCGCCAAATGTAATGTAATCCCCTTTCAGGGCGTTTTTGGGCAGCAGGCATAACAGGGCCGCGACCAAAGCGGTCACAAGAAAGCAAAAAGCGGCCGCCCGTTTATGATCGACTTTAATCTCCACCTTTGCGCGTCTTTCAGGCCGCTTCCGCCTTTGGGGTGCGCGCCAGCGTGCCGTAGGCCTCGCGGATTTTGCGGGTGACGGGGCCGACGGCGTATGCGATATGATCGATGCTGCCGATGGGCGTGACTTCCGCCGCCGTGCCGGTGGCGAAACATTCATCGGCGGTGGCCAGCTCATCGGGCAGGATCACGCGCTCCTGCACATCGATCCCGAGGTCTTGCGCGAGGCCGATGACGGTCTGGCGGGTGATGCCGTTCAGGAAGCAATCGGCCATGGGCGTATGCAGCACGCCGTCCTTGACCATGAAGAAATTGGCGCTGGTCAACTCCGCCACATAGCCGCGGTAATCCAGCATCAGCGCGTCGTTATACCCTTTGGCTTCTGCGGCCTGTTTGGAAATGGTGCAGATCATATAAAGGCCGCTCGCTTTCACATGCACGGGCGCTGTGTCGGGCGCGGGGCGTCGCCATTGCGATGTGGTGACGCGAATGCCTTTGTCGAGGATATCGCCCTTGTAATACTGCGGCCAGTCCCAGGCGGCGATGCCGAAATGGATATTGGCCTGCGGCGCCGCCACGCCCATTTGCTGCGCGCCGCGCCAAACGAGGGGGCGGATGTAGCCGTCGCTGATGTTATTGGCCTTCACGGCCTCCATGCAGGCGGCATTGACCTGCTCGACCGTATAGGGGAAATTCATATCCATAATCTTGCAGCCGTCGATCAGGCGCCGGCTGTGCGCGGTCAGCTTGAAGATACACCCGTTATAGCAGCGCATCCCTTCGAAAATGGCGCTGGCATAATGCAGGGAATGACTCAGGAAATGGAATTTGGCATCCCGCCACGGCACCAGTTTGCCGTCAAGCCAGATAAAGCCGTCGCGATCGTCATAGGGAACCAAAGCCATGATATATTTCCTGTATCCTGCCGTTGCGGCAGCCTGTAAACTTGAGAAACGGAACAGGGCCATAGTATCCTGAATACCGCGATCCGACAACCCCGCAAGGCGTTATGAATACAGAGGTCAAAACCAGCCCCGACGATATTTCCCCCGACCGGAAACCGCATATTCTGGTCGTGGATGACGACGAGCGCCTGCGCCAGCTGCTGTCACGCTTTTTGACCGAAAACGGGTTTTTGGTCACCACGGCTACCGATGCTGCCGGCGCGCGCGATATTCTGAAATACCTTTCTTATGACATCCTGATTTTGGATGTGATGATGCCCGGGGAGGACGGCATGGCGCTGACCAAGGGACTGAAGGAGGAAGGCATTCATACGCCCGTTCTGCTTCTGACCGCGCTGGGAGAGACCGAACAGCGCATCAGCGGCTTTGAGGCCGGCGCCGACGATTACCTGCCCAAGCCCTTCGAGCCGCGCGAGCTTTTGCTGCGTATTCATGCCATTCTGCGCCGGACGCAGGCAGCCAAACCGGCGGAGAAAAAATCCGTCCTGCCGCTCGGCCGCTGGCAACTGGACATTGAAAAAGGTGAATTGCAAGACGCCGCGACGGGGGAGCGCATCCTGCTGACCTCGGTCGAACATACCCTGATCCGTGCGCTGGCCAGCCGCAGGGGCGAGGTCGTCAGCCGCGAAGATCTGGCCGAGATGTGCGAAATGAGTGCGAGCGAGCGGTCGATCGACGTGCAGATCACCCGCCTGCGCAAGAAAGTGGAGGGCGACCCGCGTGTGCCGAAATACATCCAGACGGTGCGCGGCAAGGGCTATGTTCTCTGGGTGGATGAATAGCCATGCCGTCGAAGGTCATATATACCCTGAAACAACGGTTGCTGCCGCGGACGCTTTTCGGCCGTTCACTGATGATCATCGCAACGCCTATTTTGCTGATGCAATTGATCGTCTCCTTCATCTTTTTCGACCGCCACTGGGATTCCATGTCGGCGCGGCTTGTCTACGGCCTTGCGGGAGAGGTCAGCATGCTGACCACACAACTGAAGGAAGCGGAAAGCGAAACCGCGCGGGAGGATATCATTGCCGCTGCTGCGCGCAGCCTGGATATCGACATCCACATCACCGCCGCGGATGAAGAGGCGCTGGCGCGCAAGCCCGCGGTTTTCGAAAAGCTGTACTGGTTCAGCATCGATAAAAAACTGCAAGAATCCCTCACGCGCCGCATGACGGATCCTTTTGTCATGACGTCCTCCGAGATGGAAAAGAAATTCAATATTCTTGTCCGCCTCAATGAAGGCGAAATGGCCACCTTCATATGCCCCATGCGGCGATTGACCAGTTCGACGACCTATATCTTCATCCTTTGGCTGATCGGCAGCGCGGTCGTATTGTTCGGCATCGCCATTGTTTTCATGCGCAATCAGATACGGCCTATTCGCCGTCTGGCCGTCGCCGCGGAAAAACTCGGCAAGGGGCAGGACGTGCCGGATTTCAAGCCGGTCGGCGCCTCCGAAGTGCGACAGGCATCGCGCGCTTTTCTGGAGATGAAGGAGCGGTTGAAACGCCAGATCGAGCAGCGCACGGCGATGCTGGCCGGCGTATCGCATGACCTGCGCACCCCGTTGACGCGCATGAAGCTGCAACTCGCCATGGCGCCGCAGGATCCTGAAACGGAAAACCTGCGCCAGGACATCGCGGAAATGGAGCGCATGCTGGAGGGATACCTGACCTTCGCCAAGGGGGAGGGTACGGAAGCGATCGAGATGACCGACCTGCGCGACATGCTCGACCGCATCATCGCCAAGGCGCGGCGCCAGAACGGGGATATCGAGGACAACCTTGCGCCGCGCATGATGATCCGCCTGCGGCCGATGGCGGTGGAACGCGCGATTTCAAACGTTATTTCCAATGCCTGCAAATACGCGCCCAAAGTCTGGGTCAATGCTTACGAGCAATCGGACATGATGGTGGTTACCGTCGACGACAACGGCCCCGGCATTGCCGAAGACCTGCGAGAAACGGTTTTCCGTCCGTTCTACCGCATTGAAAAATCGCGCAACAAGGCGACGGGAGGCCTCGGCCTCGGCCTTGCCATCGCGCGGGATGTCATCCACGCGCACGGCGGGGAGATTTTCATGGAAAACAGCAACCGGGGCGGGCTGCGCGTCGTGATACGTCTGCCGCTTTAAAGACCGTCGCTCTCTTTCCTGCAATCCGGCAAACGGCCCAGATGGGCGGCGGCACGGGCGAAATAGCCAAGGCGCTTGTCGATCGCCGCCATGGTGCGGGACATATCGGACGTTTCATCTCGCGCCCATACGTTGACGATGGAAACATAAAGAAGGCCGAAGCCGCCGACGGTGGCGGGGTTGATTTCCCCGGCAGGAAAACCTGCGAGCAGTAAAATCTCCCGCATCGTATTGTAAAAACGGTGGGCCAGGCGGCGCGCGGAGCGCGGATGCTTGGCAAGGTCGCGCGGCAGGCGCTTGAAGGCTTCGCGGTGATCCTGCGCCAGATCAAAACGCGTCATCAGGATTTCCAGCGCGTTGCCGCGCCAGTCGCCGGTCAGGTAGGCTTCGACATCGGCGCGGGTTCTGTCGGCAATGTCCTGCAGCACATAGGAGAGGATATCCCACATATCGTCAAAAACCGCCCGCAGGGCCTTTTCGGACAGGCCGCTTTCGGCGGCGATGTCCTGCAGGCTCACCGTATCCCATCCGCGCCGCGCCGCAAGGGCCAGCGCCGTTTCGGCGGCCTTCGGCCTTATATCCGCGGATCGGCGCGTTTTTTTGACTTTCGGCTGGTTTTGCGGTTTCTTTTGTGCCATCATTTGCTCCTGTTTTTAGGGGCATCATATCAAAAATACAGAGGTCAACGGCATGAGTAAAGAGCCTGTGGAAATCGTCGGCATCGGCAACGCCATCGTCGATGTTCTTTCCAGAACGGAAGAAGAGTTCCTGAGCCTCCATCAATTGACCAAAGGCTCCATGACCCTGATCGAAGAAGAACAGGCGGAATCCCTCTACCAGAAAATGGGGCCGGGTACGGCTGTTTCCGGCGGTTCCGCCGCCAATACCATCGCCGCTTTTGCCGCCATGGGCGGCAAGGCCGGTTTCATCGGCAAGGTATCCAACGACCAGCTGGGCAAAGTGTTCCGCCACGATATTTGCGCGACCGGCGTACGGTTCGATACCGCGACGCTGGAGGACGGCCCCTCCACCGCGCGCTGCCTGATTTTGATTACGCCTGATGCGCAACGCACCATGTGCACCTTCCTCGGCGCCTGCGTCTGGCTCGCGCCCAGCGATCTGGACGAGGAATTGATCGCCAATGCGGGCATTACCTATCTGGAAGGCTATCTCTACGACCGCCCGCATGCCAAGCAGGCCTTCATGCGCGCCTGCGAAATCGCCCATGCGGCGGGCAAGAAGGTGGCGCTGTCGCTGTCCGATGCTTTCTGCGTAGATCGTCACCGCGACGAGTTTCTGGATCTGGTGCAAAAACACGTCGATATCCTTTTCGCCAATGAAGACGAAATCAAATCGCTCTATCAGGTCAAGACTTTCGAGGAAGCGGTTTATCACGTGCGCCAGCATTGCCACATCGCCGCGCTGACCCGCTCGGAAAAAGGCTCCGTGATCGTCTCCGGCGAGGAAACGGTCGAGGTTGCGGCCGCGCCCGTTGCCAAGGTCGTCGATACCACAGGCGCGGGGGATATGTATGCGGCGGGTTTCCTCTTCGGCCTTACGCGCGACATGCCGCTGGCCGAATGCGGCCGTCTGGCGTCGTTGGCGGCGGCAGAAGTCATCGCACACGTCGGCGCGCGCCCGCAGACCGACCTTGCCGCGCTGCTGCAACTGAAAAAAGCGGTCTGATACCGGCATGCTGCGGCTTTATGCTGTCCTTGTCTTCTGCGCGTTATGGCTGGCCGGCCCGATGCATGGGGCCTTCGCGGCGGAAGAGGGCGGCACCGTTCACCATGCCCTTGCCATGCACGGCGCGCCGAAATATCCGGCGGACTTCAAACATCTCGACTACGTCAATCCCGACGCGCCCAAGGGCGGCACGTTCAAGCTCGCCAAAACCGGCAGTTTCGACACGCTGAACGCCAATATCATCATGGGCACGGCCGCCGAAGGACTGAGCATGACCGGCGACCAGCTGATGCAGCGCGTCTGGGATGAGCCCTTTACGCTCTACGGCCTGGTCGCCGCGACGGCGGAAGTGCCGGATGACCGCTCATGGGTGATCTACCGCCTGCGACCGGAGGCACGCTTCCACGACGGCACACCGATGACGGCGGCAGATGTTAAATTCAGCTATGAAATGTTCCTGAAGCACGGCCACCCCGTGCGCCGCCGCGTATACGGATTGGTCAAGGATGTGACGATCATCGATGCGCATACGATCAAGTTCTCCTTTGGTGAGGGATACGATCCTGAAACCGTCATGATCCTTTCCCTGATGCATGTGCTGCCGAAACATTACTGGGAGAAACGGGACATTACCAAAACCACCCTGACGCCGCCGCTCGGCAGCGGGCCGTATAAAATCGCCCGTGTCGATCCGGGGCGGTCGATCACCTATGAACGGGCCGGGGATTATTGGGCGAAAGACCTGCCCGTGAACCGCGGACATTATAACTTCAATCGCATCACCTATGCCTATTTCCGCGATGACGGCGTGGCGCTGCAATCTTTCAAGGCGGGCGAATACGACCTGCGCCGCGAATACGACATTACCAAATGGAAAGTCGCCTATGACAGCAACGCGAAAACCCGGGGGCTGTTCGACATGGCGGAAATTCCGCACGGGCGCCCCGAATGGCTGAAGGCCTTCGTCTTCAACACGCGCCGCAAGCCGCTGGACGATCCGCGCGTGCGGGAGGCTTTGTCGCATTTGTTCAATTACGAATGGATTAACCGCACGTTTTATTTCGACGCGCTGAAGAAAATCGAAAGCGCTTTTCCAAACTCCGAGCTTGCCGCAACGGGCAAGCCGGAGGGGGAGGAGCTGGCCGTACTGGAGCCTTTCCGCAACATTCTGCCGCCTGCTGTTTTCGATGATGCCTATAAAGCGCCCGCGGGCAGCATGCGGGAGCGCCAGCGGCACGCGCTCGGCTTGCTGAAGGAAGCGGGTTACCGCTACCATAACCAAAAGCTGGCAGATGCCGAAGGAAAGCAGCTGCAATTTGAAATCCTGCTCGGCACGCCGGCGGAGGAAAAAATCGCCATCGAATTTGCGCGCACCCTGCGCCGCATCGGCATTGCCGCCACAGTGCGCACCGTGGACAGCGCGCAGTTCGCGGGGCGGCTGGAAAGTTTTGATTACGATATCGTTTCCTATCGCTGGATCAATTCGCTGTCGCCGGGGAACGAGCAGATGAATTACTGGGGCAGTGTCGCCGCCGCCATGAACGGCAGCCGGAACTATGCCGGCGTCAGCAGCCCTGCTGTGGATGCGATTGCCGACAGCATCGCCCGCGCCGCGACAAGGGAGGGGCTGGTCGCCCGTACCCGCGCCCTCGACCGCGCCCTGATGGCGGGGCATTATATGATTCCCCTGTTTTACCTCGGGCGGGATCTGGCGGCGGTTTACAACGGCATCGGGCGGCCGGAAAAAACACCTGTTTACGGGGTAGTTCTGGAAACATTTTGGAAAGAAACACCGACTTATCAAAAACCGTGACATATCCCTATTGTTTTGCGTCCCGGAAATGGTTAACGTATTGGAAGAATGAACATTTGATCGAGGGGAATAGTGTTCTCATGAAATCTGGTTTTAAAATGCTTGTCGCCGCGGGCGGTCTTCTGGTTCTGTCCGGTTGCTATTACAACCCGCCGGTCGGCCAGGCTTACTGGCAGCGCGTCGAAGATAACTCTGCGTTGTGGATGACGGGCCCGAAAGCCCAGCAGGAGCTTGATCAGAACATCGCGGCCTGCGTGCGCGAAGTGGATGAGCTGGTGGAACTCGGCGCCTTGCGCGAAACCACGCCGCCCGATACGCATAGTGAATACCATCGCGCGCTGAAATCGTCCGGCGTTCTGGATTACTATGACACGCCGACCCGCTACGGCGATCACAAGGTATCTCACACGGATTACAGCGATTTCGAAAGCTGCATGCGCACCAAAGGCTGGGAACGCGTTCAGTACGTGCGTTACCAAACCGCAGCGCAATCCCAGAAAACCTACAAGAACACGCAAGAGCTGCGCGTCTGGGGCGTTTCCGGTGATGCCGCCGTGAAAAAGCAGGAAGAAAAAGTCAACGCGATTAAAGACGACTACACAGGTCTCAACAAGTAATCGCACCCGCACAAAGCGCCCGCGCTTACGCGGTTTGCTTTTTAAGCAGTTCAACGGCCGCATCATATGCGGCCGTTACTGTGAGGGAGCGCATCAGCGAGTCCTTGATGTCGCGCGAGTCATAGCCCACATAGCCCGTCAGCTCCTCCACCGTTTCAGGCGTGGACACATAGGCCGCATTCTCTCCCCACGGGCGGTAGAGCACGGGATAGCCCGGGCCGAAAAGCCCCAGCGTTTTAATGCCCGTGGCGGCGGCGGTATGCGTCAGGCCTGAATCGTTTCCGATGTAGAGCGCGCAACGGCTCAGCGCCGCGGCGGCTTCCAGCGGCGTTGTCTTGGCGATCGCATCGATGCGGCGGTCGGCGGGCAGGGCGTCGATCACCGGTCTTGCGATATGCTCTTCCCCGGGGGCGGCGAAAACGGCGATACGGGCGTCGGCGAGCGGTGCGCCCGCCGCCGTCAATCGCAAGGCCAGCGCGCTGAAGTTTTCGGCGGGCCAGGTCTTGCCCGGCCAGCGCGCGGCGGCGCCCAGCGCCAGAACGGGGCCGCCGTCCGGAATCAGATCGCAGGCCCTGACCATGGCCGCATCGCTGAGCCAGACGGTCGGGGACGGCGGCGGCAGGATGCCGATGGCCTTGCCGACCTGCTCGACCTTATGTTCGGCGTTGCTATGCACAGACCAGATATGCCGCTCTTTCGTCCAAAGGATGCGGGAAAGCACGCTATTGCGCATATCGACGACGATATCCCATTTCCTGAAAAAGGTTTGCGCGAGCAGCTTGCGCCAATGGCCGGCATAGGGTTCTTTTTTCATGGCAATCACGCGCACGACACCGGGCGCGGGCGCAAAAATGGTCGTCAGCAGCGGGCCGCAGGCGACGGTGATCTCGGCCCCGGGATATTTGCGGATGAAGTAGTCGAGCGCCCCGGTCGTCAGGATGCCGTCGCCCAGATTGGTCGCGGTGATAAAAAGGATTTTCATATTTTAAAAAGCCGCAAACGCCAAAAACAGGAACAGCAGGCAAAGGCCCTGGCAGACAAGGCGGAATTGCATCATTTTATTGCTTTTCCGGCTGTCTCCTTCCTTCGCGCGTGTCATGGCGCTCACGCCCAGCACCAGCGATGCCACAACCCCTAAAAGGGAAAGTCCCGCCAAGATGACAAAGAGGGTTGCAAGTGGCGACATGGTCTGGTTTCTTTCGTTCCTGAGGATTATTTTTGATTGAACCCAATATAAGCGTCCCAACGCCGAATGGAAAGGCTTAGCATGTCCCGGATTCCGATGCTCGACGGCCCCTTTATCGCTCCCCGATCCGGCGGCGCGGCCAAACAACTGGTTATCTTCCTGCATGGTTACGGCGCCAGCGGGGAGGACCTGATCTCCATCGGACATGAATGGGCGCCTTATCTGCCGGATGCGGCCTTTGTTTCCCCCCATGCGCCGGAGGTTTGCGAAGCCTTTTCCGCAGGTTATCAATGGTTTTCCATTCGCGCGATCGATCCGCAAGCCTTCGAGCGGGAAAAACAGGCCGCCCGTGCCATGCCCGCGCTGAATGCCTTTATCGATGCCCAGATCGAGAAATGGGGCGTTGCCGAAGAAAACCTTGCCGTCGCCGGTTTTTCCCAGGGGGCCATGATGGCGATGTATACCATGCCCCGCCGCCAAAAGCCCTGCGCGGGCGTCATCGGCTATTCCGGCATGCTGATCGAAGCCGAAGCCCTGAAGGCGCCGGGGATCGTCAAAATGCCCGTTCTGGCCATTCACGGCAGTGCCGATGACGTGGTGCCGCCCGCCATGCTGCACACGGTCGGCAACGGTTTCGAGGCCGCCGGCTTTAATGTGGAAACTGTCCTGCGGCCCGGTTTGGGGCATGGCATTGACGGTTTCGGCCTCACGCGCGGTCTTGAATTCTTGAAGGAATGCTTTGATCTTGCTGAAGATAATAATGATGGCAACCTTCATGTAAAATCTTAGCTTTTTTGGAAAATCAATAAGTTATCCACAGCTAAAAAAGCCGCAAGGCTTTTTTGTGCTATAATGGGCTATGGGTTGGATTCGAGCCCGTCCTTTGACCGAAATGGGTCGGGGCAGAGTGGCGGCGGGCCGAAGTCGTATAAGGGATACCCCAAGTGTATAACCATCTGGACAGTTGTCCGACACTGGTTTTAAACGCTGATTATCGTCCGCTGAGTTATTTTCCGTTATCGCTTTGGTCGTGGCAGGAAGCCGTAAAGGCTGTGTTCCTCGATCGGGTGGATATTGTCTCGGAATATGACGAGGTCATTCGCTCCCCCAGCTTTCAGATGAAGGTGCCGAGCGTGATTGCCCTCAAAGAGTACGTGCAGCCGAAGACCAGGCCGGCTTTCACGCGCTTTAACGTCTTCCTGCGGGACCGCTGGATTTGCCAGTATTGCGGGGAAAAATTCAAGACACACGAGCTGACCTTCGACCATGTCATTCCCAAATCGCGCGGCGGGACGACGACATGGGAAAACATCTGCGCGGCATGTCAGGATTGCAACCTGCTCAAAGGCAACCTGCTGCCGAGCGAATGCGGCATGCGCCCACTGGTCAAGCCTGCGGCGCCGACAACCACGCAACTGCAGGCAAACGGACGGGCTTTCCCGCCGAATTTCCTGCATCGCAGCTGGGGAGACTATTTATACTGGGATACGGAGCTGGACAGTTATTAAAGGCTGAGACTGTTTTTGACCCTGGACAACTGGCGGTGAAGCCAGCCGAGGGGGCTTCTGTTTTTCGCCGCAACCCGGTTGAACTTTTCCACCAAGCGGTTTGAAATATCTTCCGTCACATTGACCGGACCCACATGCGGTGTTTCAAAACGCGTATCGGCGGCGCAGTCGTCAAAATCGATGACGAGCCCTTTTTTCTTCAGCTTCGTATAGCTATGGCCGGATTGATGCACCATCACACGCTTGCCGGCGGCTAGCGGTTCGGACACCATGGACAAGGATTCACCAGCCACCAGAATATGCTCAGCTTCCTTGATCAGGCCGATATAGGGATTGAATACGTTTTCTTTTCCCGACTCTTTCTCGAAATTATAACCTTCTACATGCAACCGGTCGCCGAGGCCTTTTTCCCGAGCCCTGTCTTCGATGTTTTTCTTGAGCAATTCGTAATTGCCGGATCCCGTGCGCCGGCTGGAGCAAATAAAGACCGTCAGCGGTTCATCGTGCTGCGCACATTTTGAAACCATTTTCTCGGCAAGCTGCTCGGTGTCCCATATATTGACGAGCATGACGGCGATGATCGGCGTCTTGATATCCTTGTAATGGTCGCGGAATCTGGCACCGTGCTCGTCGAAAATTTCCGGTGTCAGGTGATGGGATACAAGGCTGCTGTCGCCCAGCAGATCCTCGGACAGGCCTTCGTTGATATCTTTCACCATCATCAGCGGCGTGATCCGCGTCATCATGCCGCCGTAATAGGCGGCGCGGCTGAGCAGGATGTCCGGCCGGCCGTGTTCCTGCATGTATCGATCAAGCCCTTCGCTGATCTGGATGCCGGGATATAAGGCGCCAAGGTGTTTGTCTTCAAGGTAATGAAACCGACCGTTCAGCTTTTGCGCCATGCGCTGGCCGATGCCTTTGAAGCCGTGGCTGTCGCCGCGGGACGGATCGTCATCGCCGATATAGACGAGCACCATCGGGCCGGTGGATGAGGAAAGCTGCTTCGCTTGGACGGACATAGGGCGATTTGAACCGTTGGCGTTTGAGTTTACCAAGTGTGGCACAAACTTTTTATTATGTCAATAATGGGCCTTATTTTTCCATCAAGATCAAGTGGATAAAAGACAGGAAGAGAGCGCCGTTGTGCCCGTACCCTCAGCTCGCCGCTTTCGGGCGGCCGCGCCAGGCCAGGGCAAAGGTAAAAATCACCAGAATGACAGAAGTGATGAAGTTATAGGTCGTCATCGACAGGCCGAGGAATGTCCACCCCGGTACGCTGCAATCGACGATGTTCCGGTTCATGATGTATTCGCGGAATTCTTCCAGCGATACGTTTTCGGGCAGTGGGCTGCCGCAGGCCTTCGGCCCCAGCCACCAGTTTTGTTCAACACCAATATGATAGCCGGAAATACCAAGGCCCGACATGAAGGCAAGACCGGATAAAAGCAGCAGCGCAAACGTCCATTTCGGCTTGATGCCCGCCAGTGCCGCGGCAAAGAAACCGACGACCAATACAATATAATAAGGGATGCGCTGGTAGCGGCACAGAATGCAGGGTTCATGCCCGAAGACATATTGCGTCACCAGTACGAAGGCCAGAATGCCCGCGCTTGCCAGCGTCAGGAAGAGGGCAAGGTTGCGCGGTTTTTCGAAAAAAGCGAATAACGGCTTCATGCTATATATTTTACGGCGACGAAGCCGCCAATCAATAGGATAAAGAAAAGAATTGTCAGCCAGCCCATGTATTTTTCAATAAAATCCCGGATCGGGGCGCCATATTTCCACAATAGCGCCGCGACAAGGAAAAACCGGCCGGCGCGGCCGATCACCGAGTAAACCGTAAAGGCGACAAGATCCATCTGCGTCACGCCGCTGGCAATGGTGATCAACTTATAGGGGATCGGCGTGAAGCCCCCCGCCAGCACGATCCACGCGCCGTGTTCGTTATAAAGTTTCTGGAAAGCCTGAAATTGCACCTGATAGCCGTAAAAATCCACAATGCGCACACCGATCGTATCGTAAAGGAAATATCCGACGAAATAGGCGAAGATGCCGCCGAGTACCGAGCCCAGCGTGCAAATCGCGGCAAAAAGAAACGCCTTCTTCCGCTCCGCGATGCACATCGGGATCAGGACCAGATCGGGCGGCAGCGGAAAAACCGAACTCTCGACAAAGGCCAGCCCGAACAAGCCCCACTGCGCATGGCGGTGCGCCGCGATACGCAAAGTCCAGTCATACAGCTTTCGAATTACTTTCATCATAACGCATGACCTCTAGCATGCCGCAAAAGGGGAGGCAATTATCTTTCGATAAGCCATCCGGTTAATAACTCGTTGTTATGCATAATGTGCGATTTTCGATATAAACCGCTTGAAATTTCACCCCTCCCGTTATAGACAATACCTGTGTGCCCCAGTGGTGGAATTGGTAGACGCGCCTGACTCAAAATCACATTATAATCAGTAACTTACACAAAAAATATCGAGAAAACAGTCAGTTAGTGGCATAATTGAAAGATGAACAGCTAGCGCACTGCTAGCACAAAATCGCTCAAGAGGTGCCCGCCATGACCACAACCGCCCGCCACAAACTTCTGGATGGCAAAGTCCAACTCTATATGCGCCCCGGCAGCCCGCATTGGCAGTGCTCCTGCTCAATCGCGGGGCGGCAGAAACGAACCAGCACGAAAGAAGAAAGCCTTGCTCGCGCGAAGGACGTGGCGCGGGACTGGTATCTCGGCTTGATGGGAAAATATCGCTCCGGTGAACTGGAGGAAGGCATGTCCTTCAAGGAGGCGGCAAAGCTGTTCCTTGCGGAATACGAAATCATCACCGAAGGCGAGCGCAACCCTATTTATGTCAAGCAGCAGGGAGAGAACCTTCGGGTTCATCTGCTTCCCTTTTTCGGTGAAATGGTTGTGACCAAGATCAACGCGGGTATCGTCCAGCAGTATCGGGCACATCGCATGACATCTCGTAAAGACAGGGACGGAACCGCCAAAAGGCCAGCACGTTCGACCCTTCTCCAAGAGATCGTCACACTACGGCATGTCCTCAAGACGGCGCATCGCCACGGTAAACTCCCGAACCTTCCTGACCTGTCGACGCCCTATAAAGCGTCCGGGAAGATCAATCACCGTGCATGGTTTTCGCCCGAGGAATACAAACGCCTCTACAAGGCCACTGGCGAGCGGGCGAAGAATCCGAAAAAGGAACGGTGGCGGACGGCTTGTGAAGATTTGCACGACTTTGTGCTATTTATGGCGAACAGCGGCCTACGCCCCGACGAAGCCAAGCGCATCGAGGTACGCGATGTGGAGATCACCACCGAGGATAACGAACGCATTTTGCACATCGCCGTGCGGGGCAAGCGGGGGGTTGGTTATTGTAAAACCATGCCCGGCGCGGTGCTGCCGTTCCAGCGCGTGAAGAAGCGACACGGTCTCGGCCCCACCGATCTTATTTTCCCTAAAATACAAAGACAGCTTTTCAACACCATCCTTGGCGAACTTGGGATGAAGCAGGACAGGGAAGGTAATCCGCGCACGGCCTACAGCTTGCGCCATACATATATCAGCATGCGCCTCATGGATAAGGCGGACATCTATCAGGTTGCCAAAAACTGCCGCACCAGCGTTGAGATGATCGAGAAATTTTATGCTTCCCATATTAAAGACATGATTGACGCTTCCGCGATCAATACGCGGAGGAAAAAGCGCTGATCGATTTGCTTGACGGAAACCCTTGGGTTGTAGTCAAATGGGCTTTCAATTGGTTGACGTAACGGCCTCGGAGCCGCATACGCGCAGCCTTCGCGGATGTGGCGAAATTGGTAGACGCACGGCACTCAAAATGCCGCGACCTCGGTCATGTCGGTTCGAGTCCGACCATCCGCACCACCTTCTTTCAGGCCAAGCGCCGAACGGCGATTGCTGGGCAGCCGCGCTAACCCGAGCGGCTGGCTTACGCGAAGGCCCGGCCTGAACAGGCGGGACGTTGGCCGTCAGGTTCCCGAACGGGAACCGGCCATCGCATAACTATCCGACTTCCGAAGGACTGCATCACACCGCGCAGCGGAAACAGCGCGCGCCCCGCGCGCCCGAAGGCGGGGGGTTAAACCCTCGGCCCCCGCAGGCGGCGCTTGATGATTGCGCGATTGATGTTTTCGAGAGAGCCAAGCGCATTGGCGCGTTCCGTGGTGTGCTCTTCCGTTTGTGCCAATTCTTGGCTGACCTTGAAAAACTTGGAATACAGAGCGGATTCGGGTTGGTCTTCCAGTTCGTTGGCGGTGATGAGGCGCATGATTTTTTCTCCTGTGTGCGAGGCCGCAACCATCACGGCCTTTCATGCCCCCGATCACGCCAGCGCGGATTTCCGGGCGCACCCGAAGGGCCGCAACGCAGAGGAGGAGTCCGCAAGGACTTGCGCCAGCAAGGAAAGACCGCTGGCAGGGTGCATGATGAAAAGGACGTGTGGGGCGGCTTTGCTGACAGGAGGCGTTTGCGCCTCACCGCCGCCAATCATCTGGCGTTCAGCCTGCATCTGCTTTAACCATTCAAGAGACTGTAGCGATTGCGGAACATCTATAAGAGGGGCGAACAAATGAGCACTTTGCCTATTCGGATACTGGCCGTTATCGGCGTTGTTGCGGCGGGCGGCGCCTTCGCCCTGTGGTCGGGCAGCGGCGCGGCCGAAGCGGAAGCCGAGAGCGCCGCCGCATCCACCCCCGCGACGCAGACGATCAGCGAGTTGCCCCTTGATCGGGGCTACTATGTGCGGACGGACGCGACGTGCGCGACCGCATCGAACGCCACGACCGCGCTGCTACGGCGCGACGGATTGTATTGGAGCAGCTCGTTCACCAAGTTTGCGAAGATCGAGCAAACGGGGCCGACGACTTTCCGCACTATTCAGGTTGGCGGCGACATCCGTTATGGGGTGCCGCCCACGCCGATTCCCGATGAATTGCTGGCATCGGCGGCGACCGCTGAATGGACGATCACGGATCGACGGTCTTTCTCTTTTGTTACTAACGAAGGATGGGAGCACGAAGCGCGGCTATGCGCGCAGCGGGACATGCCCGCCGATTTTCGCAGCAACAACATTGCCGAACTGATTAAGTAGCGTCAGCAGCAGGAATCGAACCCGCGTTCCCGCTTCGGCGGCACGTCTTTCGTGCCGCTGCACAGCCAGCAGGAGCATGGCCGCCCATGCGTCGAGGCGATCTTGCCGACCGCGCGCGGGGACGGCGGCGCGTCGGCGGACAGGCCACGGCCCCACAGGGCCATGACCCGGCGCGCCCGCGCCTTCATCCGCTCTTCATCCTGTCTGCGCCGTGCGCGCATGGCTGCGCTCCGTTCCGTTCCCTCATGTTGCCGATAGCGCACGGATCAGCTTCACCGCGCCGTCTGCCCCATAGAACATGGCAGGCACGAATCCAATGCCGCACTCCGGTTTCGGAGTCGGTCAGCCTTCCCCTTGTGATCCCTTTGCATCCCCCACCGGGCAGCGTGTGGCCCTCTGCCATGCGCAGGCGCTTCTAGCGTCAACAGGAAAATCGGTTCCCTCGCCGCCATGCAATGCTCCGATGACATCGCATTGCATCCCCCAATTTTCCTGTGTGACGCCGCGCCCTTGCGCCTGGCCCTTCGAGGGCACGCCCGATGGGGGCGATGCGAACACAAGGAGAAAAACAATGACCGAGAAAAACAAAACCTACGAAGTTCAACATTTCGCCTACAACACAGGTTGGGCGAACACTTGGACGGTGGAGCATCCCGACGGATCATCCGCCCCGGAAACCTTCGCAACGGAAGAAGCCGCGCAGGCCGCCTTGGATGAAATGTTCGCGGAGTTTGAAGCCGAGATCGCGGCGGGCCAGCGTGACCCGGAGGGCATGTATGACCGCGATGAGTTTCGCATCGCGTCGGCGCAGCCTGACGCGCACCATGAAGCCGACTGACGCCGCGCAGGCGGCGACAGGCCCGCCCGGATCGGGGCGGGCCGCTGCCTTGTCGCGCAGCTTCCGCTCAGTCCGCCGCGCCGAACCGCGCGAGTGCGTTGTGAATATCGCTTTGCAGATTGACCGCGCAATCATACGTCAGCCCGCCCGCGATGATCGCGGCGCGGCTCTGGCCGTCGCCGCGCACCGCAAGCGTGTAGCTGCGCTCCGCCTGTCTGTTCGTAAGCCCGCGCTTGACCAATTCGGGCGTGGGAATGCCGCCGCGCCCGGCCACAAGCACGTCTTGGCTCACCTTCACCCCGTTGTTGCCGACTTCCAGATCGGCAATGCGGTCGAGCGGCAGATTGACGTTGCCGCTTTGGATACCTTCCGGTGACACCGCAATCGTCGCCCGTTTGCGGTGGCGCGCGCCCGGCAGGACGTAAAGGCCCGCGACGATAAGGCAGATCAGGACAGCGGGAAAAACCTTCCACAGCACCGCGAAGAGCGCACCGAGCGGCAGCAGCGCGAGCAGCGGCAGCCATGACGCGCGCGCCGGGCGCACGTCATAGACGTAGCCGCCCCGCGCCGGATCGTCGCGCCGCTTGAAATCAGCCCGCGTTCCGTTGAACCACGTCCGCACCACGTTCAAGCCGCCGAACGGCAGCGAGAGCGCCAGCGCGAGGGCGATGGCACCGAGGGGCGAGGCTTGGTTGCTCGTGCCGAAGTAGATCAGCGCAGGCAGGGCTTGCAGCCCTATAAAGATGATCCCGCCCCAGATGAGAAGCCGTTGCCAGCCGGGCCGCTGGTTTGAAAAGAGAGGCAGCCGCGCGGCTGTGTCGTTCGTCTGCATCGTCCTTGCGCCCTTCGCCCACGATCACCGCAAACATGGTTAACCGCATCCGCGCGGGCGCGGCAAGTCCAAAATCGGATTAGTCCAATTCAGGATTAGCCGCAGCGGGAATTTGTTTCCGTGAAAGCGGTGTATGACCAAAAGCCTCCGTACAGCAGGCCATGCCGCTCTGACGCATGCGCTGGTTGCGGCGCGTCAGCAAAGCGGCCTGACCCAACAGGAACTTGCAGCACGTCTTGGCCGCTCGCAGTCGTTCGTCGCCAAGATCGAACTTGGCGAGCGGCGGGTTGAAGTCGTGGAGCTTGTGGAGATCGCGCGCATCCTTGATGTGCCGACCGCCGATCTTATCGCGCCCGTCGAAGCCGTTCTGCAAAAACGGCGCTAGGTTCAATCTTTGACGAACCGCGAGCCGACCACGGCGGCGCGGGCGGTTTCGTCGCTCCACGGCAGGCGCAAGATCTTGCCTTGCCCGATCTTGCCGCGCTGGCGGCGGATCATCTCGCCGGGCGCGAGCGGCGGCGGCAAGGGGCGCGGCCAGTGCGGCGCGGGTTCCACGGTGCAGGCGACGACCTTGATATGCGCCCATCCGGCGCGGTCGATCCTGACGACCTGACCCGTGACGCAACGCTGGCCGATGACGGCGGGCTTCTTTTTCGAGGTGCGCGCCTGCGGTTTCCAGACAGCTTCGCGCCAGCGGATCACGTCCGCGATGATAAAGTCAGTGCCGCAGGCCAGCCATTTCAAAAAGTCCCCCGATCCGAAGCGCACCCGTAAAGACGGTGCGCTTCCTCTCTTAAGGTTGAGCCGAAAGCCGTTTTCGCGCAAGTATATCAACCACACCTTTACTTCCGGCGCGGTCGCGGCGCGCCATCGAGGCCGCGCCCCGGCATACTGCCGTATGTCTTGGGGAGGCTGGCATGCCCGACGACAAGAAGCCCAACGCGGGCGATCACGATTTTGACGCGGCCTTATCCGCTTGGGAGCGGGGCGCGGGCGACACGCCCGACCCCGCGCCGCATCCCGCGCAGGCGGGCTTGCGGGCGCAATTCGCCGCGCATCCTGACGTATGCGCCCTCACGGCATTGACGGATGCGGCGATGCACCGCGCCGACGCAGAAATGCCCGTGATGGTCAAGGTGCGGCCCGAGCTTGCCGCGCTCTTGGAGCACATCGAGTCGCTGGACGCGGCGGCCACAGGCCGCGCACCCGCGCCGATAGCGCGCGTCTTGAGCGGGATGGTCAGCAACCACCTTGAGCACCTGTTGCACCAGCTTGTCACCGACCCGACCAGTCACCCGCACTATGCGCGGCTGTGGAACGCGCTCTGCGCAGAAGCGGGCGCACTGGCGCTTGCCGTGCCCGACTCCGACGCGCCGCCCGCACCGGAGGCACAGGCGGAAGGGCCGTTCTGATGTACCGCCGCCCCGACACCGCGCCATCCAAGCCCGCGAAACCCCGCTGGTTGCGCGTGTTGATCTGGATCGGCCTTGGGTATTTGGCGTTCAATGTTTTCGTGCATGCCGTTTTGCTGGCGCTGGCCGGGGAGTGGAAAAGCCTGCTCGCCATCGCCGTGATCTTGGGCAGCGGGTGGATTGTCTATCGGATATTTTTCCGCCCCGCCGCGAAGCCGCTTGTTTCCGACAACTACGGCACGGCGCAATTCGAGGGGATGCAGATCACGCCGCCGCATGCGGATTGGCTGCGCGAGGGGGTATTCCTTGGGAAGAGCAGCAACCCCGATGCGAACAGCATCCCGCTCGACAGGCAACCGGGTATCCCCGTTTGCACCACGCCCGAGCATCACACGCTGATCGTGGCGCGGACGCGCACGGGCAAAGGCACCCGCGTCATCATCCCGACACTGTTGCGCTATTCGGGGTCGATGGTGGTCATCGACCCGAAGGGCGAGAATGCCGCCGTGACGGCCCGCCCGCGTTTGTTCGCCAAGGCGGCAGACAAGATTCACGTTATCAACCCGTGGGGCGAACTTGCGGACGTGTATCAGGCGGCGGGTATTCCCCAAGATACGTTCAACCCGCTGGACGTGCTGGACAGAGGCGATCCCAACGCCGTCGCCATCGCGCAGGGCTTGGCGGGCGCGGTCTGTCCGTCCACGCCCGGCGACAAGGATAGATATTGGCAGGGCAGCGCCGCCAATGTCTTTGCCGCCGTGCTCTTGTGGATCACCGACCAGCCCGGCGAACAAAAGACGCTCGCCCGTGCGCGCGAGATCGTCAGCCTTAGCCGCAAGGATTTTACGGACGAGTTTCTTGTGCCCATGGCGAGCAGCAGCGCCTTCGGCGGGGCCATCCGCGAGATGGTCAGTCCCTACCTTGATCTTGCGCAGGAGACCTATTCGGGGATCATGTCCAACTTGTCGGAGAGCACGAGGTTTCTCTCCGACCCGCAGATCAAGGCCGCGACGGCGCAATCCACCTTCGCCCTTTCCGACCTCTTGTGCGAACGCCGCACGGTCTATCTTGTGATCCCGCCCGACCGCATCGACACGCAGCGGACATGGCTGCGGCTGATGCTCGCGGCGGTAAGTCATACCTTCCGCCGCGCCCCGACGAGCGCGAGAGGCCCGCACCGTTGCCTTGTGCTGATCGACGAGTTTCCCGCGCTCGGCAGGATCGACGACATGCCGCGCGATCTTGCGACGCTTGCGGGCTACGGCCTCGACTTCGCGCTGATCGTGCAGGGCATCGACCAGCTCCGCGACATCTACGGCAAGGCGGCGGGCACGATCTTGTCCAACTGCGCCTATAAGTGGTTTTGCAACGTCAACGACCTCGAAAGCGCGAAATACCTCTCCGAGACCTTGGGCAAAAAGACCGTCCGCACCGTGGGACGGAGCGAACGGGAAGGACAGGACGGCGAGAGTATCAATTACGGCGAGACGGGCCGCTTGCTCCTGACCCCCGATGAGATTTTGAATCTCGGGCGGGAGGTGGCGATCGTCACCCATCCGGGCGGCGATCCCCGTTATCTGCGCCCCATCGACTATTGGAATTTGCAGGCGGCGTTTCGGCAGATTCAAAGCCGCTATCCCGAGACCTATTGGGAGCCGCCCTTGGCGTATGACCCCAACCCCTATTATGCGCAGAAGCAGGCGGGCGGCGGGCAGCG